>Ga0222714_10001236_pt1 | contig 28886 bp, 23 predicted proteins | sample C33_3DmetaG_FD_165048 | JGI IMG/M metagenome (GOLD analysis project Ga0222714, IMG submission 165048) | Estuarine water microbial communities from San Francisco Bay, California, United States - C33_3D | ecosystem: Environmental > Aquatic > Marine > Unclassified | place: USA: California... | reverse complement strand
AATAGTCTCTTTAGAGATAAAGGGGCTTTTACCATTAGTAACAAAGAGTGTGACAGCAATCGATACTAGAATACCGAGCAATATGCCTACAAAAAGCCCATTGGTAAAGGGGGTACCTTCTGCTTTTTTTTCTTTGATTGTTCTATAATCTTCACTCATTTAATGTCCTTTACATTTTATTTGGGGCTGATATTCCTAGTAGGCGCAGACCATTTTTGATGACTTGTTGAGTTGCATAAATTAAGCTTAATCGACCTAATTTGGTCTGTTTCTCATCAACTAAAAATTTACTGTCATTATAATAGCTATGAAACTCAGCCGCACAATCCTTTAAATAATTGGCAATTTGATGGGGTGCTAATTCCATGCATGCTAAATAAACCAAGTCTGGAAACTCACTGAGTTTTTTAATTAGGCTTTTTTCCGCTTCTGTTTGATATTGATAGCCATGATCTTGATTGAGCTTTGTTAATTGCTCACCCGACTGATTTAAGACAGCTTCAATCCGTGCATGTGCATATTGGATGTAATAGACAGGATTATCATTGCTTTGTGCTTTTGCCAGATCAACATCGAATACCAGTTGCGAGTCAGGTCTGCGGGCTACTAAAAAATAGCGAGTCGCATCGCAACCGACCTCGTCAATAAGATCATTCAAGGTTACATAGCTGCCAGCGCGTTTCGATATTTTGACCTCTTCACCATTTTTCATCACCGTAATCATTTGATGCAAAACATACTCAGGCCAACCCTTTGGAATATTTTTTTGTAAACCTTGTAAACCAGCCCTGACACGATTAATGGTGCTGTGATGATCAGCGCCTTGTTCATTAATTACCCTTTTAAAACCTCGCTCCCACTTATTTAAATGATAGGCCACATCAGGTATAAAATAAGTGTACGCCCCATCACTTTTTTTCATGACTCGATCTTTATCGTCACCAAATTTGGTAGTTTTTAGCCAGAGCGCATCATCTTTTGTGTAGGTTAATTGGTTATTAATTAGCGTGTCGACCACTTGATCAATAGCACCAGACTCATAAAAAGAGGATTCTAGAGTGTAGGTATCAAATTTAACATTAAAGGCTGCTAAATCCTTATCTTGTTCATTTCTCAAGGTGGCGACACTGAATTTTTTGATTAGCTCCTCATCATTAATATCGCCATTAGATTGGATGGTTATGCCCTCGCAAACCACTTTTTGTTTGTTGAGGTAAAGGTCTGCAATTTCTTTGATGTAGTCACCACGGTAACCATCTTCAGGAAAAGTTGAGTCTGATGGGTCAATATGATTACATCGCGCCATGACAGATTTTGTTAAGTTATCAATTTGCGCACCAGCATCGTTGTAATAAAATTCTCGTGTGACTTGCCATCCAGAAAATTCAAAAAGCCTTGCTAGGCAATCACCAATGGCAGCACCTCTGCCGTGCCCAACATGTAATGGCCCGGTTGGATTCGCCGAGACAAATTCGATTTGAATTTTTTCATTTTGACCCGACGTATTTGATCCATAGCGTTCTTGATGTTTAAGGATATTCTGAATGATGGAGGTGAGTGCTTTATTGTTCAAATAAAAATTAATAAAACCTGCACCGGCTATTTCTATTTTTTCAAAAACCTCAGACTCATCAAGATGGTCAATGATGAGTTGAGCAATTTCTCGAGGAGGTTTTTTGAGTGATTTCGCTAAAGTCAGAGCAATGTTTGTTGAAAAGTCACCGTGGGCTAGAAGTTTAGGGCGTTCAATTAGCATTTGACTTGAGTCAAAGTCATCTGTTAACGAATTAACAGATTTGGTCAGTAAATCGATTAGCTTTTCTTTCACTCGAGTTAGAATATAAAAAAAACGATATTTTAACCTATCCTTTGCTATCTTATTGAGGAATCCTTTAAATATGAAATCTGGACAACAGATTGTCAGGGTTGCACTGAATGTTCCTGTTAATGATTTATTTGATTATTTATCGAATGATACGAGCATTCAAAGAGGTCAATATGTCAAGGTTCCGTTCGGCAATAGGCACTTAGTTGGGATTGTGTTTGAAATTTCGAACTCAACCAACATTGATCCTAAGAAACTCAAATATATAGCCAGTGTTGAGCCAGAAATTATATTTGATGCTGGTATGCTCAAGTTACTTTCATTTGTGGCCGAGTATTATCATCATCCTATTGGTCAAACCATCATGTCGGTTGTACCTTCAAGGATAAAAAAAGGTAAAGGTCATAGCATTAATCATGAATTGGTTTTTAATGCCACAAGCAAATTAACGCAAGATATTATTGATCAATTTCCCAGGCGCCAAATACGCCTCAAACGACTAGCCAAAGCATTATTAGAAGCACCTATTCGTCAAAAAAATTTAAGCTCACTGGTATCGAATGGCATGCAACTTATTTATGATTTAGAACAAGCAGATTTATGCCAAAGGTCTGAGTGGCAAGATACACCTCAATCCCCCCATCATTTTAATAAACCTAAATTAAATGATGCACAATCAAAAGCCATAAAAAGTATTTTAGATAAAACAGGTTTTTTGACATGGCTTTTACATGGGGTCACCGGCAGTGGTAAGACGGAGGTCTATTTAAATTTAATCGAGAAGGTTATTGCGAATCACAAACAAGTTTTGGTTTTGGTTCCTGAAATTAATTTGACGCCTCAATTAGAGGCACGTTTTCTAGCACGTTTTAGTCATGAAAAGATTGTTATATTACATAGCTATCTAACGGAATTAGAGCGATTACGTCATTGGCAAGAAGCTAGACAAGGCCAAGCAAAAATTATTATTGGTACGCGATTAGCTGTGTTCACCCCCATCAAAAGTTTAGGCATGATTATTATTGATGAGGAGCATGATGCATCATTTAAACAGCAAGATGGTTTGAAATATCACGCTCGTGACGTTGCGTTGGTACGTGCCCAACATTTAAAAATTCCAGTTGTTTTAGGGTCTGCGACACCCTCTATCGAATCTTGGCGACACGCCACTCAAGAACAAAATAAGTACCAATATTTATCATTGCCGAAGCGCGCCGTAGACAAGGCTGTGATGCCAACCATCAAATTAATCCCTTCAAATAGCTCAAAGACCGAAGGTTTATCACAGCCTTTGATTGATGCTATTGAACATAATCTAGCTCAAAGGCAACAGACATTAATTTATATTAATCGTCGGGGATATGCGCCGGTGTTGGTTTGTTCAAATTGTGGTTGGTATCCAAGCTGTCAACGGTGTTCTGCAAAACTTGTTTTTCACCAAGCATCCAAACAACTCAAATGCCATCATTGTGATCATAGCCAAAAGATTATCGATCAATGCTCACAATGCGGCAACGATGATTTAATTCCCTTGGGAAAAGGCACACAAAAAATTGAAGAATGGATTCAAAAACAATTTCCTAAATCGAGAATGTTGAGGGTCGATCGAGACACCATTCGCTCAAAAAAAGCCATCCATGCGCTCTATACTCAAGTCAGTGCAGGGGAAATTGATATTTTAATTGGCACCCAAATGCTATCTAAAGGTCACGACTTTCCACGTTTGAGCTTGGTCATTATTTTGGATATCGACGGCGCTCTATACAGCACACATTTCCGTGCTACCGAACGCACCTTTGCTCAACTAACACAGGTTGCAGGTCGGGCAGGTCGGGCGGATAAGCCTGGACAAGTTATGATTCAAACCGATTTCCCAGGTCATCCCATTTTTCAATTTTTAAAACAAAATAATTTTAAAGGTTTTGCAGATAACCTCCTTTTGGAGAGGCAACAAATGCAGCTCGTGCCTTATTCACATTTGGCTCTGTTAAACGTTGAGGCAAAACAAATGCATCAGGTGAATTTATTTTTAGACGATCTCATGGCATCACTGAACCAGCATCCATTTAAAGGCGATGTGTTTGGTCCCGTGCAACCTCAATTAAAACGACTCAAAGGTTATGAGCGCATGCAATTATTTTTTCATGCCTCAACAAGAAAAGATTTACATCAATGTTTGGAGTTTTGTTTAAATAGGATTCGAAACTCTCTTTATGTGAATAGGGTAAAATGGTCTCTTGACGTTGATCCGATAGATTTTTAATAAATAAAAGCGGGTGTAGTTTAATGGCAGAACGTGAGCTTCCCAAGCTCAATACGTGGGTTCGATTCCCATCATCCGCTCCATAGATAAAGATGAATCATTCCATACCAAAAGTGATGACTTTTTCAGCAACTGATCCCACCGGGGGTGCAGGCATGCAGGCTGATATTTTAACGCTCTCAAGTCTAGGTTGTCATCCTGTGTCGGTGACAACCGGTATCACAGTTCAAGACACGATTGGTGTGGATAGCATGATGGCGTTAGGTGCTGATTGGATTGTTGATCAGGCACGATCTATTTTGGAGGACATGCAAGTCTCAGCTTTTAAGTGTGGCTTATTAGGAAGTGCTGAAAATATGGCTGCTGTTGCGGAAATTGTGTCAGATTACCCAGAAATTCCATTAATCATCGATCCTGTTTTAGCCTCAGGCCGCGGTGATGATTTAGTGGATGCTGCCATGATCCAGGCGATGATTGAATTACTGTTCCCCCATGCGTATTTAATAACTCCAAATAGTTATGAAGCGAGGCGTTTGGTTATTCACGATGATGAAGAATTTATTGATCTTACTTTACATGAATGTGCAGCCAGACTTCGATTGATGGGTTGTAAAAATGTGCTTATCACCGGCACACATGAGCAAACAGATTCCGTGATTAATACCCTCTACAGCGCTTCTGGAAAACAACTTCCTTATCATTGGGAGAGGCTACCTGGTACCTTTCATGGTTCAGGCTGCACGCTAGCCTCTTCTATTACCGCATTTTTAGCCAGAGGCATTAAGCTCGAGCAAGCTGTTGAGGAAGGACAAAATTTCACGTGGCAGACTTTAAAGCACTCTATTAAACCGGGCATGGGGCAATTTATTCCAAACCGTTTTTTTTGGATGAACGAGGAAGACGAGAATGAAGATGGACAAACACACCATTAAAGGTGTTTATGCCATTACCCCTGATGAACCTGATGATCAAGTTTTACTCCGCATGGTTCGAGATGCCCTTGATGGAGGCATTCAAATACTTCAATACAGAAATAAACAACTCGATTTTGATTCAAAATTAAGGCAAGCCAGCAAAATTAAACAGCTTTGTGATGTTAAACATATACCCTTTCTGATTAATGATGATATTGAAATTTGTCGTATTTTAGATGCATTTGGAGTACATTTAGGAGCAAATGACGACAATTTAACGACAGCTAGAAAAATTTTAGGCCCTGCAAAGTGCATTGGCGTCTCATGCTACAACCAAATTGAGCGTGTCAGGATGGTATTAGACCAAGGCGCTGATTACATTGCCTTAGGTGCTTTTTTTCCAACATCCACCAAACCCAACGCTCCTAGAATGACCAATGAGATTTTGCAAGAGGTAAAAAAAATATGTCCGCTGCCAATTGTTGCTATCGGTGGCATATCTAAAGCTAATGCGGCTGACTTAATCAAATCAGGGGTAGATGCGATCGCGGTTATTCAATCTATTTTTTCGTCTGATGATATCATTCAGGCTGTAGATGATTTAAACCAACTATTTAAGAACCATTGATGGATAGAAATAAAGACTTATTTGAAAAATCACTTCGTACCATTCCTGGCGGGGTGAATTCACCCGTTCGTGCCTTTGGCTCAGTGGGAGGCACACCTATTTTTTTTAAAAAAGCTCGAGGCAGCCGTTTGTGGGATGAGAATGATAAAGAATATATCGACTATATAAATTCATGGGGCCCTATGATTTTAGGCCATGCTCACCCACAAGTGATTCAAGCTGTTCAATCGGTTGCCGAAGATAGTTTATCCTTTGGCGCACCCACCGCACGTGAATTAGAGATGGCAGAAACCATCGTTAATTTAGTGCCCAGCATTGAGCAAGTGCGTTTGGTCAGCAGTGGTACCGAAGCCACCATGAGCGCTATTCGTGTGGCACGAGGCTTTACAGGTCGAGATACCATTGTGAAATTTGAGGGCTGTTATCATGGCCATGCAGACGCCCTTCTTGTTAAAGCCGGTTCAGGAGCGCTGACATTTGGCCAACCCAGCTCTGCAGGCGTGCCAGAAGATTTTGCTAAACATACGTTAACCTTACCTTATAACGACACTGACGCCTTAGTAGAGCTATTTAAAAAAATGGGTACGCACATTGCCTGTGTGATCATCGAGCCTGTGGTGGGCAATATGAATTTGATTATTCCTCACGAGGAATTCTTAAAAACACTCAGATCGCTTTGCAGTGAGCATGGAAGTATTCTTATTTTTGATGAGGTGATGACAGGGTTTAGGGTGTCTTTAGGGGGCGCTCAAGAATTATTTGGTATCTTGCCTGATATGACTACCCTCGGTAAAGTCATCGGCGGCGGACTTCCTGTAGGAGCTTTTGGAGGACGCAAAGATATCATGCAAAAGCTTGCGCCGATTGGCCCCGTTTATCAAGCAGGTACTTTATCAGGTAATCCAGTGGCCCTAGCTGCTGGGCTTGCGACATTAAGATTGATCCAAAAAGAAAATTTCTATGAGGATTTAGCGAAGATGACTCATGCGTTAGTTAAAGGTTTAGAGGATGCATCTAAAGCTTTCAACCATGCCTTTAGTGCACGCAATGTTGGCGGTATGTTTGGACTTTATTTTAGTGACAAAGCCCCTGATAGCTTTGATGAGGTGATGGCCTCAGACCGAGAAAAATTTAAGCAATTTTTTCATCATATGCTTGATGAAGGTATCTATTTTGGACCATCGGCTTTTGAGGCAGGATTTGTATCTGCGGCGCATACGCAAGAAGATATTCAAACGACATTGAATGCAGCTCAAAAGGCCTTTAAAAAACTTTAAAATCTTCGCTTGATTTGCCCCGAAATCATTGAATAAATCAATAAAAAGTCTTATTATTCAAGGTTCCGTTTAAATTTATAAAGTAACAAATGACATTAGAAAGAAAACCCAATAAGCAAGGTCTTTACGACCCTAAAAATGAACATGATTCATGCGGTGTTGGTTTTGTTGCCAACATTCACGGCAAGAAAAGTCACCAAATTGTTAAACAAGGTTTAGAAATTTTAACCAACTTAACTCACCGTGGTGCTACGGGGTATGATCCAAAATTGGGTGATGGCGCAGGCCTATTAATGCAGATGCCTCATGCATTTATGCAGAGTGAGGCTAAAAAACTCAACATCGATTTACCTGCCGAAGGTCATTATGCTGTGGGTATGTTATTTCTACCTCAAGCGACAAAAGCAAGACAAGCATGTGAATCTATCATCACGAAAATTATTCAAGAAGAAGCACAAATTGAATTAGGTTGGCGCGATGTTCCTGTAGATAATACTGACATTGCTCAAGCCGCCAAAGATGTTGAGCCTGTGATTCGTCAGGTTATCATTGGCAGAAATGACGATCTTGAAACTCAAAATGCTTTTGAGAGAAAATTATTTGTCATTCGCAAGCGTATTGAAAACACCATTGCCGCTCTTGAGTTAGACGATCCAGCTAAATTTTATGTCAGTTCAATGTCATCTAGAACCATTGTTTATAAAGGCATGTTGCTCGCTTGTGAGGTAGGGATCTATTTCAAAGATTTGGTGGATGAGTCGATGGTCTCTGCATTAGCACTGGTTCATCAACGCTTCTCTACTAATACGTTCCCTGCTTGGGATCTTGCCCACCCTTATCGTATGATTGCTCACAATGGCGAAATTAACACGGTTCGGGGCAACATCAATTGGGTGAATGCTCGCCATGAAAAAATGAAATCATTATTAATGGGTGATGATATTGAAAAATTATGGCCTCTCATTGATGAGACGCAATCTGACTCAGCCAGTTTTGATAATTGTTTAGAGTTACTGGTGGCAGGCGGTTACAGTTTGCCGCACGCGATGATGATGCTCATCCCTGAAGCATGGGCTGGTAATCCTTTGATGAATGAGGAACGTAAAGCCTTCTATGAATACCATGCAGCCTTGATGGAGCCATGGGATGGCCCCGCGGCAGTGGCTTTTACTGATGGCCAAATGATTGGTGCTACGTTAGATCGAAATGGTTTAAGACCTGCAAGGTATCTCATGACTGATGATGGTGTGGTCATGATGGCATCAGAAATGGGCGTTTTAAAATTCCCAGAAGAAAAAATTGTTAAAAAATGGCGCCTTGAACCTGGCAAAATGCTTTTGCTTGACCTTCAAGAGGGTCGAGTCATTGACGATGAAGAAATTAAAAAACTTTTATCCAGCCAGAAACCTTATGCAAAATGGATTAAACAATCACGCTACTTTTTAGGCGATTTAAAAGCCGTCGAGGGTGAATTAAAACTGAATGAATCGCTGTTAGATACGCAACAGAACTTTGGTTTTACTCAAGAAGATATCAATTTTATTCTAAAACCTATGATCGAGGATGGCCAAGAGGCTGCAGGCTCAATGGGTAATGATGCAGCGCTTCCAGTATTATCGAACCGCCCTAAATTAATTTACAATTATTTTAAACAACTGTTTGCTCAGGTTACCAACCCACCGATTGATCCAATTCGAGAAGAAATCGTCATGTCGCTGGTAACTTTTATTGGGCCCCGCCCCAACCTCTTAGGTATTGATGAAGTCAATCCACCAATGCGTTTAGAGGCGAGCCAACCTGTTTTGAGCGTAGAAGAATTAGAGCAACTTAAGCAAATTGATAAACTCACTAATGATCAATTTAAGTCGATTGTCATTGATACAACCTTCACTGTAACCCATGATGAAAAACCTGGGACCAGGATGCAAAAGGCCTTAGATTATTTGTGTGAGCAAGCGAATAAAGCGGTTAAAGATGGTTACAACATAATTATCCTATCTGACAGAAATGCTAGTAAAGATCGTCAGGCGATCCCTGCACTGCTAGCATGTTCTGCGACTCATCAATTCCTTGTTAAAGCGGGTAATCGAACCAATACAGGCTTAGTGGTGGATACAGGTTCTGCGAGAGAAGTCCATCACTTTGCCCTACTTGCAGGCTATGGGGCTGAGGCTGTATGTCCGTGGCTTACTTTTGAAACCATTAAATCAATCTCAACTGATTTTATGGGTGCGCAAGAAAAGTTCGTTAAAGCAATCAGTAAGGGCCTATACAAGGTTATGTCTAAGATGGGCATTTCTACTTACCAGTCTTATTGCGGCGCACAAATTTTTGAAGCTGTAGGCTTAAATCATGCTTTTGTAGAAAAATACTTCACTGGTACGGCAACTAATATCGAAGGTATTGGTATTGATGAAGTTGCCGAGGAAATTAATAGGATGCATCAATCCGCATTTGGTGATGATCCTGTTTTACTTAATGCACTTGATGCGGGTGGTGAGTATGCATTTAGGATTCGCGGTGAAGAGCACATGTGGAATCCTGAGTCGATTGCTAAGTTGCAACATGCCAGTCGCGCAAATCACTATCAAACTTATAAAGAATATGCAGAGCTGATTAACAACCAAGCTCATCGGCATAAAACGTTACGTGGATTATTTTCTTTCAAAAAAACCAATGCCATTCCTCTCGATCAGGTTGAACCTGCTTCAGAGATTGTGAAACGTTTCGCAACAGGTGCAATGTCATTAGGCTCTATCTCAACAGAAGCACATACAACTTTAGCCATTGCCATGAATCGTATTGGCGGTAAGTCAAACACAGGTGAAGGTGGTGAGGATACCAAACGTTTTATTCCTATTACCAAAGATACCTCTATCGCTGATCATTTAGGACAGGACATTATTGAATCTAATTTTGATTTAAAAGCAGGCGATTCCATGCGATCAAAAATTAAGCAAGTAGCTTCAGGTCGTTTTGGTGTGACTGCTGCTTACCTATGCGCGGCAGATCAAATTCAAATCAAAATGGCACAAGGTGCTAAGCCTGGTGAGGGAGGCCAACTACCCGGCCATAAAGTTAGCCCTTACATAGCTAAATTGAGGTTTTCAGTGCCAGGAGTAGGATTAATTTCACCTCCACCTCATCACGATATTTATTCAATTGAGGATTTAGCACAGCTTATACATGATTTAAAAAATGCGAACCCAAATGCGGATATTTCAGTGAAGCTGGTTTCTGAAACAGGTGTCGGTACTGTAGCAGCCGGCGTGGCTAAAGCAAAATCAGATCATATTGTCATTGCAGGACATGATGGAGGAACTGGTGCCTCACCTATTTCATCGATTAAGCACGCAGGCACACCTTGGGAGATTGGTCTGGCTGAGACACAACAAACATTGGTGCTCAATCGACTTCGAGGCCGCGTAGTTCTGCAAGTTGATGGACAAATGAAAACAGGCCGCGATGTGGTGATTGGCGCCATGTTAGGTGCTGATGAATTTGGTTTTGCTACGGCACCTTTAGTGGTTGAAGGTTGTATCATGATGCGTAAGTGCCACTTAAATACTTGCCCTGTGGGCGTGGCTACCCAGGATCCCGAATTAAGAAAACGATTTAAAGGCCAGCCTGATCATGTGGTTAACTTCTTTTTCTTTATTGCTGAAGAGGCCAGAGAATTAATGGCATCGTTAGGTATTGCTAAATTTGATGATCTGATTGGTCGATCTGATCTTTTAGATATGCAAAAGGGTATTGATCACTGGAAGATTCATGGACTTAATTTTAGCCGTATCTTCTTCCAGCCTGATGTGCCAAAAGAGGTTGCGCGTTTCCATGCTGAAACTCAAGATCATGGACTTGATAAAGCACTTGATCATGAGCTGATTAATAAAGCGATCAAAGCGATCGAGACAAGACAATCCATTGAGTTTGATATACCTATCACAAACACCAATCGAACGGTGGGCACATTAATTTCACATGAAGTTGCTAAACGCTATGGCAATGAAGGATTAGCTGAGGATTCGATTAAAGTTAATTTAGCAGGCACAGCCGGTCAAAGTTTTGGTGCCTTTTTAGCTCGTGGCATTACCTTTAATCTTCATGGCGAAGGTAATGATTACGTCGGTAAAGGACTCTCAGGGGGTAAGATCATTATTCGACCGCCTAAACATTTCAAGGGCATTGATGGTCAAAATATCATTGTGGGTAATACCGTGATGTATGGTGCGACTGCAGGTGAAACTTATTTTAGAGGTGTCGGTGGTGAACGATTCTGTGTCAGAAATTCTGGTGCACATGCGGTTATCGAGGGTGTTGGCAATCATGGTTGTGAGTACATGACCGGAGGCACGGTTGTGGTTTTAGGTTCGACTGGACAGAATTTTGCCGCAGGTATGTCAGGTGGCGTGGCTTATATTTATGATCCAGAATCTAAATTTAAACATTACTGCAATATGTCGATGGTTGATCTTGAAAAGTTAGAAAAAGAAAATGTCCAACCTAAAGGCCCTAGACACTTAGATATGGCCGATGAGGTGATTCTTAAAAATTTAGTAGAAAATCATGAGCGTTATACACAAAGCCCTATTGCAAAATCGATCCTAGAGGATTGGGAAAATCAATTGAATTATTTTGTGAAAGTCATGCCTCATGAGTACCGCCGAGCATTAAATGAAATGCATCAGGTAAAAACGAAGGAGGCTGCATAAGTGGGAAAAGTTACGGGATTTATGGAATATGAAAGATTAAGTGAAGGTAATATTCCGCCTGCTGAAAGATTAAAAAACTATAAGGAATTTGTATTGCACCTCAGTGATGAAGAAGCAAAGATTCAAGGTGCACGCTGTATGGATTGTGGCATCCCTTTTTGCAATAACGGTTGCCCAGTGAATAACATTATTCCTGATTGGAATGATCTTGTTTATCAACAAAATTGGCGCGCTGCGATTGACGTTCTTCATTCAACCAATAACTTCCCAGAATTTACAGGTCGGATTTGTCCTGCGCCTTGTGAGGCAGCTTGCACATTAAATATTAATTCTGATGCTGTCGGCATTAAATCCATTGAACATGCCATCATCGATAAGGCTTGGGAAAATAATTGGGTCGTACCCCAACCCCCAAAAAATAAAACCGGTAAGAAAATTGCTGTGGTAGGGTCAGGCCCTGCAGGCATGGCAGCAGCTCAGCAACTTGCCCGCGTAGGTCATGATGTGGTGGTGCTAGAAAAAAATAATCGTATTGGTGGCCTTCTTCGTTATGGAATCCCTGATTTTAAAATGGAGAAAAGTCATATTGACCGTCGTATGGAGCAAATGGAAGCTGAGGGTGTTGAATTCAGAGTAAATCAAAACGTCGGTGAAAATGTTGACCCTGATCAATTAGTTAAAGATTTTGATGCAGTTATCCTAGCCGGCGGTGCTGAATGGCCGCGTGATCTTCCAGTGCCTGGAAGAGAATTAGAGGGCGTGCATTATGCGATGGATTTTCTTCCACAACAAAATAAAGTTGTCGCTGGAGATCAAGTCGAAGATCAAATCATGGCGACAGGTAAACACGTTGTTGTGATTGGCGGTGGCGATACAGGTTCAGATTGTGTAGGTACCTCAAACCGTCATGGTGCAGAATCTGTCACGCAGTTTGAGCTGATGCCACAACCGCCTGAATCGGAAAATAAGTCTATGGTTTGGCCTTACTGGCCATTGAAACTTCGAACCTCAAGCTCTCATGAGGAAGGCTGTGATCGTGACTGGTCAGTAGCTACTAAATCTTTTGTGGGTGAGAATGGAAAGGTCAAAGAACTTGTCGCCTCAAAGGTTGAGTGGAAAAACGGCAAAATGGAAGAAGTACCTAACTCAGAATTTAAAATTAAAGCCGATTTAGTATTACTGGCGATGGGTTTCCTAGGACCGCAACAAAATTTACTTGATAAGTTTGGAGTAGATAAAGATCAACGTGGTAACGCGGCAGCTTCAACAGAGGGTGATAAGTCATATTACACTTCAAAGGCTAAAGTATTTGCTGCGGGTGATATGCGTCGAGGACAATCATTGGTGGTTTGGGCAATTCGTGAAGGTCGTCAATGTGCAAGATCAGTTGATGAATTTCTCATGGGGTCTAGCACGCTGCCACGCTAACTTGTTCTAGATCTATCTTTAGATTTGATAAGTTATCAATCATGTTAAAAAACGATACGATATTAAAGACTCTCAGAGGTGAAAAAACTCCCTATACCCCTGTCTGGATTATGCGCCAAGCGGGTAGATACCTGCCCGAGTATCGCGAGACTAGAAAAAATGCAGGAAGCTTTTTAGACCTTTGTAAAAATAAAGATTTTGCTACCGAAGTCACTCTCCAACCTTTGGATCGCTACCCCTTGCTGGATGCTGCGATTCTCTTTTCCGATATTTTAACAATTCCAGATGCCATGGGTTTGGGTCTTTATTTTGCTGATGGCGAGGGACCTAAGTTTGAACGCCCTTTAACAAATGAAAAAGAGGTTCATAAATTAGATGTACCAGACGTGGAACAAGATTTGGCCTATGTTTTTGATGCGGTTAAAAGTATCAAGCAAGCATTAAATGAACGAGTGCCCCTCTTGGGTTTTGCTGGAAGCCCATGGACATTAGCCACTTATATGATTGAAGGGCAAGGTGGGACAGATTTTTTAAATATAAAAAAGATGCTGTATGCGAGACCTGATTTATTGCATCACATTCTCAAAATTACAGCAGAGTCGGTAAGTCAGTATTTATCTTTTCAAATTAAAGCGGGTGCAGATGCTGTGATGATTTTTGACTCATGGGGCGGCGCTTTAGCTGACAATGAGTACGAACCTTTTTCATTAAATTACATGAAGGTCATCATTAATAATTTAAATATTATGGGTCATGAAAGTACCCCTAAAATTTTATTTACTAAAGGTGGCGGTCAGTGGTTAGATAAGCAGTTACAAAGTGGCGCCGATGCTCTTGGACTTGATTGGCAAACAAACATTAAGCAGGCCAAAGCGATCGTCAAAGATCAGGTTACCCTGCAAGGCAATATGGATCCCTCTATATTGTTGTCGGATACCAAAGCAATTGAAAAGAATGTGAAGTCAATTATTGATGATTATGGTCATGGCGAACGACACATATTTAACCTCGGTCATGGTATTACTCAATTTACCCCTCCTGACAATGTCACTTGTATGTTAGAGACATTAAGATCTCATAGCCCCCAATATCATCTGTAAATTTGTCATAAATCTATAACAATTAAGTCATAACATTCGTTTGTTATGGATAAATTTTTAAAAGATTCTTTTAAATATTTAAATAGGGTTGATTATTCAGCCTGTTGTTATTTGAATCATTTAAGTCGCATTACTTTTATCAGACTTTTTTTCAAAGCCACTAGTCGATTAGGGGATGGTGTCTTTTGGTATTGTTTGATGATTTTCATTATTGGTATCAATGGATATCAAGGCATCAAACCCGTTTTAATGATGTTAATTTTTAGTGGAATGGGTACGATCATTTATAAAATTTTAAAAAATAAAATATCCAGGCCCCGGCCATATCAAGTTCATCAAGCCATCGTTAATCGTGGAAAAATTCTAGATCATTTTAGCTTTCCCTCGGGCCATACATTGCATGCCGTCATTTTTTCAATGATTGCAATGTACTATTATCCTGAGCTAACTTTCTTGGTTTTACCTTTTACATTGCTTGTTGCCATGTCAAGAGTGATTTTAGGTATTCATTATCCAACGGATGTAATCGTCTCGCTTTTAATTGGGTTATTCATAGCGGACATTGCAGTTTCAGCAGACAATATTTTTTCCTTAGGTTTTAATTAATTGAAAATTTTATTTATTTCGGATGTTTACTATCCGCGTATCAATGGTGTTTCAACATCAATAAAAAGTTTTAAAGAAAATCTTGAGCAATTAGGTCATGAAGTGCGTTTAATTGCCCCTGAATATAACAATCATCTTTGTTCAGAAAAATGGATAAAAAGAGTGCCATCATTTCAGGTTCCTTATGATCCGGAAGATCGCCTCATGAATTATTTTGAATTAAAAAAATTGAAAAAATGGGTTGAATCGGAGAAATTTGATCTTATTCATATTCATACTCCATTCATGGCTCACTACTTTGGTCTTAATTTAAGAAAGACCTTATCTATTCCATGCATTGAAACTTACCATACTTTTTTTGAAGACTATTTACACCATTACATTCCATGGCTACCTGAAAAATTTGGTAGACGTTTTGCTAGATGGATATCAAGAAGGCAGTGTAATTCTGTGGATGGAGTGGTTGTACCATCTAAACCCATGCTTGATGTATTAACTCAATATGGTATTGATAAAACCATGTCTGTGATTCCTACCGGTATCGATGAGCATTTTCTTACTAAACGAAATTCTGATGTCTTTAAATTAAATTATCAATTACAAATGAATAAAAAAATTCTTCTTTATGTTGGAAGAGTTGCAAAGGAAAAAAATATAGAATTTTTATTACATGTGGTTAAAAATTTATCAAAGGAATATAAAGATATTTTACTTTTAATCACTGGCGAAGGACCTGCTGACAAAGATCTGAATTTAAAAATAAAAGAGTTTGGGATCCATGAATTTGTTAAAAGACTACCGTATCTTGATCAAAGAAATGAACTCCCACAATGTTATTCGGCTGCTGATGTATTTGTGTTTTCATCTAAAAGTGAAACACAGGGTATTGTTCCATTGGAGGCAATGGCACAAGGTACCCCGGTGGTTGCAATTGCTGAAATGGGGATAAAATCTGTCATAAGTAATAATAACGGGGCATTAGCTTCAAAAGATTCTGTAAAAGATTTTTCAGAAAAAGTTGAAAAATTATTAGTAAATAAAAAGTTTTATGAAGAGCAATCAAATAAAGCAATTGATTATGTTAAAAATAATTGGACTGCAATTAAACAAGCAGAAAAAGTTATGATGTTTTACTCTGAAATTATTAATAACTTTAAGAAAGATGAATTATTCTTATTAAGTAAAACTTAAATTGATTTAGAAATAAGTTGAAAACAATTATCTGATAATTTTTTCCGATCAAGATTAGCTTCAATCATATCCAAAATGTTTAATCTAACCTCTAACCTGTTATGTTTGATTATTAAAAAAAATGACTCAAGCAAATTGATGTCATCATAATAACTAGCAATAGTTGTTTTTTTATTGTTATGAAAATATGAAATTGAGATAGGAATAATATTTTTCTTACTATCGATTGCAGCTTGAAATAAATTACTTTTAAAAGGTAAGAGAGAATTCCCATCCGTTGCCTTTCCTTCAGGAAAAAAACACACCGAATTCATTTTTAATTGCTTGATGACTTTGTCATTTATTTTTTTTAAATTTGTTTTTGAAGACCTATTCACAAAAATTGTATCTGCACAAAAGGTAAGAAGATTAATAAATGGCCATTTTTTTATTTCATCAGTAGCGATAAAACTGACATGAGATTGTGAATTGATGACTACAATATCAAGCCATGAAACATGATTGGCGGCAATGAGAAAATTTTGCTGTGAAGTTAAGGTTTTTAAATTTTTATTTACACTCACCTTGATTTTGAGAATTGATAAGATTATTTTTGACCAAATTGAAATAATATTTTGTTTTAAATGACGATTAAGCAGGAAAAGAAAAGGGCTTATGAAAAGCCCTAGAATTAATGTAATTAGAATAAGAATAAATTTGATCATGGGATAAATTTAATGATGGCTTCCCTCTTCAATACCAATGCCTGTTTGAGCTCTAAAATATTGGCTATCAAATTTCTTATGTTCATCCTTGGCAGTTTTTGATTTATCAGTCACCGAGAAAAACCAAATTAAAATAAAAGTCACCGCCATGGAGAAGAGGGCAGGATATTTGTAGGGAAATATGGCCTCTGAATTCTTTAGGATGTCGACCCAAACAACAGGACCTAGAATAACTAAAAGAACAGCAAGCATAAGACCAGCCCCACCACCAATCACAGCACCTCTTGTGGTTAATTTTTTCCAATAAATAGAAAGTAAAAGTATGGGGAAGTTGGTACTTGCAGCAATTGCAAAGGCGAGCCCAACCATGAAGGCTACATTTTGTTTTTCAAAAATAATACCAAGAAAAATCGCAATGATCCCTAGTGCAACGGTAGCGACTTTTGAAATCATCATTTCTTTTTTTTCATTGACCGATTTTGAAAAAACGTTTGCATAAAGATCATGCGAAATGGCTGAAGCACCTGCAAGTGTTAATCCAGACACCACGGCAAGAATGGTGGCAAAGGCTACCGCTGAAATAAAGCCTAATAATAAATCTCCGCCAACTGCATGCGCTAAATGAATGGCTGCCATATTATTATTACCAACGAGGGTACCGTCAGCATTGAGATATTCTGGATTGGAAGAGACAAGAATGATGGCACCAAAACCAATGATAAAAGTGAGTAAATAAAAGTAACCAATAAAACCTGTTGCGTAAACAACCGACTTTCTTGCTTCAACGGCATCTTTGACTGTAAAAAAACGCATGAGGATATGCGGGAGACCTGCCGTACCAAACATCAATGCTAGACCTAAAGAGATAGCCGAGACCGGATCTGATATTAGCCCACCTGGCGCTAAAATAGCATTTCCATTGTCATGAAAATTGACGGCAGCACTAAAAAAACTATCAAAGTTAAAGTTAAAGTTAATTAAAACCAAAAAGGCAATTAACGATGCGCCAGATAGCAATAAGATGGCTTTAATGATTTGTACCCAGGTGGTGGCTAACATGCCACCAAGGGTGACGTATAGAATCATAAGACCACCAACAATAATGACAGCCACGTAATAAGGGAGTCCAAATAAAATTTCAATTAATTTTCCGGCACCCACCATTTGTGCAATGAGATAAAGAATGACCGTAAATAGGGAACCGAGTGCAGCTAATGTTCTTATAGGCGTTTGCTGAAGTCTAAACGATGCAACATCGGCAAAGGTATACTTTCCGAGATTTCTTAAGGGCTCCGCAATCAATAATAAAATGATGGGCCACCCTACCAGAAAACCAATTGAATAAATTAACCCATCAAAACCAGAGAGGTAAACTAGTCCAGAGATACCTAAAAAAGAAGCCGCTGACATAAAGTCACCCGAGATGGCTAAACCATTTTGCAGTCCTGTAATGTTTCCACCTGCGGTATAAAAACCCTTAGCAGTTTTAGTTTGGTTCGCAGCCCAATAGGTAATAAATAAGGTAATCAATACAAAAATTGAGAACATTAAAATGGCAATGAAATTGAGGTCTTGGCTTTCTTGCATAGTTATTTCTTATAGGATGTTTGTATTTGTTTAATAAGTGGCTCTAATTTTTTATTAGCCTGGTATACATAAATAAGCGTGACAATAAAAATAAGTAAGATTAATAAAAATCCTAAAATAATTCCTATAGAGAAATTAGTTTCAAGAAAAGGCTGACCGAAGAGATCAGGCTTAAATGCAATTACAGAAATAAAACTAAAATAAGCAAAGACTGTGATGATTAGAAGACGAGTTGTGATTTCTTGTCTAACGCGCTTGAGTTCGTTAAAAATTTTGTTATCAATTATCATACATCTTGAATCGCTTTAATCAATACTGTAAACATTAACATAGTCACCTTGTTTAAATCCAAAGATTTTATTGCCTCCTGCAACCACAGCAATGTATTGTTTACCATCAATCATAAAGGTGATGGGCGGAGCATTTACCCCAGCATCAATTTTAGTCGTCCATAATAGCTCACCTGTTTTTGCATTAAAGGCGTTAAAGCTACCATTACCCTCGCCGTTAAATATTAAATCGCCAGCAGTTGAGAGTGTGCCACCAATGAGAGGTTCTTCAGTATGATGCTGCCATTGAATTTTGCCTGTCTCCAAATTTATTGCTGACAAGAGCCCCCATTTTTCATCGTCGGTAGGTTCCGATTTTACGTACCTTTGAGTTTTGTATCCATCATTGTGTTCCATGAGTGTATATTTAATAGGCGCATGAATACCAGAGATAAAGGCTAAATGTTCATCAATGTTGATACTGACTGGAGACCAATTAGATCCGCCCAAGATACCGGGATAAATAATAGTTCCAGCCTCAGTGGCTTCGGCAAACATATTTTGTTGTGGCACAAAAGCTTCTGATTTTAGAATTAATTCACCGGTATCGCGGTGGTGAATATAAAACCAACCAGTTTTACTTGCCTGACCTACAACAGGAATAATTTTATTGTTGTGCACCGTGTGAAATAAAACAGGAGGGCTGGCAACATCATAACCCCATAGGTCGTGCGGGACTTGTTGGAAATACCATTTGAGTTTTCCGGTATTAGCATCGAGTGCCACAAGTGAAACCGTGTATAAATTATCTCCAGGACGGCTTTCACCGTTCATTTGCGGAGACGGATTACCGGTCCCAAAAAAGAGGGTATGAGTATCGCTATCAATAGCAGGTGTCGTCCAAGCAGATCCTCCACCGTATTGGGCCGCGTCAGGATAGTTATTAAGATTTTCTTTTTCATAAAGAAGGTCTCGATTTAAGAGCTCACCATCTTTGGTATAGTTGCTCATTTCACCTTCCCAGCCCTGATCTGGAATGGTGTTAAATTGCCATATTTTTTTACCTGAATAAATATCATAGGCAGCCAAAAAACCAGGCCGACCAAATCGACCGGCTACACCGACGACGGCACCTAAGGGTGCATTTTTATCATCATCAATATGTAATCCATAACCTACACCGGTTATGCCTACGATGACTTTATTTTCATAAACAATTGGCGCCATGTTAATGCCTACACCGGTGCCACCGCTCATGGTTTTATCACGATTAGGGTCGTCGATCGCTAAATTATCAATGTTTTCTGTTAGTACGTTATTTTCAACTACGTTGATATCCCAAATAATTTTTCCTGTTTTAGCATCGAGAGAAATAAGTCTTGCATCAACGGTACCCATAAAAATTTGATCACCATGTATGGCTACACCCCGATTAGCAGGGCCACAGCATAATTTCCAATCCCGATTTCGATCATGCTCATAGCGCCATAGCTCCTTACCCGTTTTGGCATTAATCGCAATTAAATGATTAAACGGCATTGAGATGTACATGATGCCATCTTTTACGATGGGGGTGGCTTGAAAGGTTCCACGAATACCTGTGCGATATTGCCACGCTAATTTAAGTTGATCCACATTGGTACTATTAATTTGATCAAGCCTTGAGAATCTTTGATTAGTTAGGTCATTACCATAGGATGACCAGTCTACATTTTGTTGTTGGCACCCTATGAAAAGAAATGCGGAAAAGAAAAAAATAAAAAATAACTTCATTTAATTAAAGGTTGATATCGGCACATTAAGAGATTTCATTTTATCAGCTATTAGATTGATTTCTGCCTCAGTGAGTCTTTCAATTTTAAGATTTATTTTTTGTTCAGAGGGTCTTGCCATACTGTATAAATGAATAGCTTGAAGCTTTTTTTCATGAGGTTTAATCAGATCAATGTATTTTTGAATCTCATCATCCGAGGGTAACTCACCATTCATTTTGATAAGGCAGGTTTGTATGAGTGTGGGTGAGATTTGAATCGCAGATTCTAAATTTTTTTTAATTTGATTTTGAGTTAGATTAATTTGATTGATGATTTTTATTTTTTCTAAATCCCCACTATCAATCTTGAACCAAATCTCTTTTTTCCCAAGAATTTTCTTCCAAGCAGTTTGAACATAATTTTCAGACAGGTGGGTTCCGTTGGTGATGAGCCGAATAATAATTTTTTCATTTAGATGATTTAATTCAAGTTGATTGAGAACACGATCAATCACATCACCAAATTCAGGGCATGCTGACGGTTCACCATTGCCTGAGAAGGCAATATCACGAAGCATGGTACCTGGCTCTGTGTGCTTGGCTAAAAAGTCACCCTCTAAAATTTCTTTAAGCCAAAAATTAAGATCATTCTCGAGTAGATCAACATCAATCGGCTCTGGTTTGCCGCGTGTAAGATTGGGCACCTCACAGTAAACGCACTGCCAGTTACAAGCATTATTGGTATTTAAATTGATACCTAATGAAAGTCCTTTGGCTCTGCGAGACACAACTGGGTAGACATATTTTTTTTCAAAAATGTCCCTGCGATGATCGGTAATTGAAAGTTTCATAATAGTCTAGCTACGATGATACTTTGAAATGAGTGACAATTATATATTTAGGTATTTTTATTAAACCACATGCGCCTTAACGTTCCATCCTTATCAATAATTGCATGCTTGAGAGCACCTAAAATATGGAAGATCAGAATGAGTAGAAGCAGTTGACCAAAAATTTCATGGAATTCATAGAACAGTTCTCGCATGACTTCATTATCAATACCTGGAATGATTTTGATACCAAACCATTTGATACCGTATTTACTTCCAATTGACATGATGATGCCAGTAAGAGGAATTAAAAACATCAGCAAATACAATCCATGATGCGCAGCCGTTGCGAGTCGTTTTTCCCATGGCTTCATAGTGGTTAATAGTTCCGGTGGTTTATGGGTAAAGCGCCAGAAAATTCTAAAAAGTACTAAGACGAAGATGGTGACCCCCAATGATTTATGAAAATTAAAATAAAAAGACCGTGGCGATTCCTCTTTAGCAACTTCCCATGTATAAATACCCAAATTAAAAAGATCAAAACTGGTTTGTTTTGGTGCTTCTTTTGGAATATCTGTCATAAAAATGCCTAGAGCAAGCATAAAGATAATCACAATACCAATCAGCCAATGCAGAAGCACCGCAGTATTGTTATAACGTTTAGAATTATTTAAAAATGAGAAATTTTTCTTTACTTGTGCCATCATGTTCCTTCATTGAGTTTCGTTTTAAGTTTAATGCCTTAGGGATGAAATGAAAAGATGAAAAAAATTATTTTTCTAATAACCTTGCTTTTTGCATGCATGAATCATTTGTATGCAAGCTTGAATATGGTTGAGATCAAGTCTAATGTTTTCATTCATCAAGGGCAGCATTTTGATGTGGATAAAGGCTACCAAGGTGATATATGCAATATCGGATTTATTATTGGTAATAAATCTATTGCCGTCATAGATACTGGGGGAAGTCTTAAAGTTGGCAGTGAACTCTTAAAAGAGATTAGGAAGCGATCAAGTTTACCGATTAGCCATGTAATTAATACACACGTTCATCTGGATCACATTTACGGTAATGCTGTGTTTAAATCAGAACAATCTGAATTTGTTGGCCATAAAAATTTAGCTAAAGCGATGTTAATTAGGAAAGCTTTTTATGAGCGTTTAAATTTAGAGCTTTTAAAAGTCCCTTTTAAGGATTCAGTCCAAGTACCTCCTAGTATTGAAATTAACGAAGGTGAGATTTTAAAGATAGATCTTGGTGATCGACTTTTATCGATTGAGGCCTACCCAGAGGCTCATACAGATTCTGATGTAACAGTGTTCGATGAAAAAACCAAGACCTTATGGACAGGTGATTTATTGTTTGTTGAGCGAGCACCTGTGATTGATGGCAATATTCATGGCTTTATAGAAGTGGTCAAGAATTTATCTCATCGATCGTTAGATCTTGCAGTGCCTGGTCACGGAACCCCGCCTGAGGATCACCAAAAAGCCTTTAAAAAAATGCAACATTATTTAGTTAGCCTTCGTGATGCGATAAGGCAGGCTATTGATGATGGTATTGATTTAGATGAGGCAACCCAAACATTGTTGAAAGACCAAGCCAATGAGTGGGAATTATTTAATATCCAAAACCCAAGAAATATAAATCGCGTTTATCCCTCTATGGAGTGGGAATAACTTTATTTTTTTCTTTTAGCACATAAGCTGTCTAAGCTATAGGGCATTTCTGGATGAATGGCCATATATAAGAACCCACCAAACAATGAGAGATACTGTAAACCCTTTAAAATTAGATCTTGGTATACAGAAGGTGAGACTTCGGCTGGAAGATTACCCATGAATAAAAAGTAGGTGATGGCCCAAATCAGCGAATAGATCGCAAAGATGTAAGAAGATAATTTGATTTTAAAACCTGCAATTAAAAAGGCACCAAAAATAATTTGGATGAGAATACTTAACGGAGCAAAAATACCAGGCAGACCTTTTGACATGAGGCTGACTTGATATGCTTCGTAACCTTGAGGTGTGCTCACAATGAAATCTAAAATGAAGAGCATACTGATAAAATATAAACTACTCAAAAATACCCTTGCAATTAAACCCATGTATTGACTCATAATCATTCCTTTAAATTTATTAAACCGAATAATGCCTTGTTCTTGGGTTGTCTGCAACCCATAAAGTTTCATTTTAAAACTACTTTAGTTTGTAACATTGTTTGATTAAAACTTTAATAGGACTGGGTAAGGCTGCGCCTTCAATTTCTTCTAAGGGCATCCAGATGGTATTTTTAATTTGATTCATATCATTTTTAATCTGAACATTAAGATGTGTGAAATGCATACGAAGCTTGTAATGAGAAAACGTCGCCGTTTTAGTGCCTTGTGTAATGATCTGACTTTGATGAATATAAAGATTCTTTTTAACCCATACCCGAGGGTCTGTGCTATCAACTTCAGGAAGTGACCATAAGCCCTGCCACACTTTTTTTTCTGTTCTTTTAGTAAGAAGGATTGTTTTGGCATTTTCAATGAGAAGAATATTAGTATCCATAATTGGCAAATCTTTTTTTGGCTTTGAGGCTGGGATAAGGTGCGTTAGTTTTTTGTTAAATGCCAGACATTGTTTAATCAGAGGGCATTGAGGACACTCAGGATTATTTTTTTTACAAATCGTTGCACCTAAATCCATCAGGGCTTGTGTATAAATTCTGATACTTTTGTCAGGTAAGAGTTCTTGAGCAATGCCCCATAGTTTTTTTTCAACAAGCGTTAAACCTGACCAACCTTCAATACCATAAAGACGACTAAATACGCGTTTAACATTGCCATCTAAGATGGGATATTTTTTGTTAAAGCTAAAGGCCAAGATGGCGCCTGCTGTTGATCGACCAATGCCGGGTAACTTTATGAGATCCTCATATCTATTTGGAAATTGACCTTTAAAGCTATCCCGAATCATGACGGCCGTATCATGCAAATTTCTTGCTCGTCGGTAATACCCTAAACCACTCCATGATTGCATCACCTCATCGATATCAGCATTTGCGAGGCTTAAAATGGTAGGAAATTTTTTTAAAAAATTTTGATAGTACTCAATCACTGTGGCCACTTGGGTTTGCTGTAACATAATTTCTGAGACCCAAATATGATAGGGATCAAAGTTTTTTTGCCATGGTAAATTTTTTCGACCATGTTTTGTGTGCCATTGAATTAAGACCTTAGCAATCATGTCCAATGGGCTAACCATTCAGGTAGATAATTGATACCCTCACTTCCTAAAAGATAGATCCCTAAAAAAAATAAGGCGAAGTAAAACACACTAAAGATAAGCCAAAAAAATGAGATTAAGATAAATAGGCCATCTTGCTCAAATTGGGCAAGTGCGCCAAATAAAATAGCCAGACCTGGAAAAAAATTATTTAAGGGCAGTACTCCAAAAGGAATCGCCATTAAAAGACCTCCCGCAATTAAGATGAAGCCTTCACACTTTAAACCTAGGCCACTGGAGACTAAATTTTTCAATCTTGGCCGAGTAATTTTTTTTGAAACTTTAATAATAAACATACAAACTTGGGTTATTTTTTGCCAGTGATGTTGTTGAAGTGAGATATTTAAAATTTTTTTGGGTAAGACAGGAATTTTTTGTTGTTTTAAAAGTTGTAAGCCTAGTGCGGCAAAAGTCATTCCCCCAATCACGCTGATGGGGCCGACAGGAATGGGCTGCATAAAGGGCAAAACTAAAAGAAGAGCGATGAGCGAGAAGCCAAAATGATTTAGTTTTTTTAAAACAGCACCAATGGTGCTTGCTTTGGTTGATTCACTGATGGACTTGAGGATCAAAATAAGCTGATCATAAGATGACATAATTAATAAAAGTAATAGAGTGTGATGAGTCCTACCAGGATGCGATACCACCCAAAGATCACAAAATTATGACGTGAAATAAAACTAATAAAAATTTTAATAACAATCAGAGCACTGATAAAAGAAGTGATAAAGCCGATTGCAAAAACAGGTATATCACTACTATTTAGTAGATCTATATTTTTAAATAAATCAAAAAAAGAGGCGGCGACTATGATGGGTATGGCAAGAAAAAAAGAAAATTCTGCTGCCGTTTTGCGATCAAGTCCCACCATAAGTCCACCCATGATTGTTGAGGCCGCCCTTGAAACACCAGGAATAAGAGAAAAACATTGAGCTAAGCCAATCATGAATGCTTGAGGTTTTGATATTTGATCGACATCGATGGGTTTTCTCTCAGGTAATTTTTTTTCAATGAAGATTAGAATCACCCCACCAATGATGAGTGCATAGGCCACTGTAATTGGGTTGAATAAATAAAACTTAATGTATTCATGAAATAAAAGCCCCAAAAGTGCGGCGGGAAAGAATGCAATAAAAATAAGCAGGGTAAAATTTTGCGCTATGGATGAATTTGGAAGACCAATAAATGTATCTGTTATTTTTTTTCGGTATTCAATGAGTACGGCTAAGATGGCACCGAGCTGAATAAAGATTTCAAATACTTGGCTGCTGTTTGTTCCAAAATCTAGAACATCAGCGGCAATAATTAAATGACCTGTAGAGCTTACAGGTAAAAATTCTGTCGCACCCTCGATAATGCCTAAAATGAATGCTGCCCATAAAAGATAAAGATCCATCAATGGCCCTGTTAAATTTTGTGGTAAACCTCAGAACCTTTTTTAACAAACTCGATGGCTTTTTCTTCCATACCTTTTTTAAGTGCTTCTTCCTCAGAAATGCCTTTTTCAGCGGCAAAATCTCGCACATCTTGAGAAATTTTCATGGAGCAAAAATGTGGCCCACACATAGAACAAAAATGTGCTTGTTTAGCACCCTCTTGCGGTAAGGTTTCATCATGAAATTCTTTCGCCTTTTCTGGATCCAAACCTAAATTAAATTGATCATCCCATCTAAATTCAAAGCGGGCTTTGGAAAGAGCATTATCACGAATTTGTGCACCAGGATGGCCTTTGGCTAAATCAGCAGCATGGGCTGCAATTTTGTAAGTCACAATACCTTCCCTGACATCTTCTTTGTCAGGTAACCCTAAGTGCTCTTTCGGGGTTACATAACATAACATGGCACAACCATACCAACCAATCATTGCGGCACCAATGCCTGAAGTAATATGATCGTATCCAGGTGCAATGTCTGTGGTCAGAGGCCCTAGTGTGTAAAAAGGTGCTTCATCACAATGTTTGAGTTGCATGTCCATATTTTCTTTAATCATATGCATAGGCACATGACCAGGACCTTCAATCATCACTTGTACATCATGTTTCCATGCGATTTGAGTTAATTCACCTAGGGTTTTTAATTCTGCAAATTGAGCTTCATCATTGGCATCATAAATAGAGCCTGGACGAAGACCATCGCCAAGACTAAAGCTTACGTCATAGGCCTTCATAATTTCACAAATTTCTTCAAAGTGAGTGTATAAGAATGATTCTTTGTGATGAGCCAAACACCATTTGGCCATGATGGAGCCTCCTCGACTGACAATGCCCGTCATGCGTTTGGCTGTCATGGGAATATAGCTTAGTCGAACCCCAGCGTGAATGGTAAAGTAATCAACCCCTTGTTCGGCTTGTTCAATCAGTGTGTCCCTAAAAATTTCCCAGGTGAGGTCCTCGGCTTTTCCATCCACTTTTTCTAACGCTTGATAGATTGGAACGGTGCCAATGGGTACAGGACTATTTCTAATAATCCACTCACGTGTTTCATGAATATTTTTCCCGGTTGAAAGATCCATGACGGTGTCACCACCCCAACGCGTGCTCCAAACCATTTTCTCAACTTCTTCACTGATGCTCGAACCTAGAGCGGAATTACCAATGTTGGCGTTAATTTTGACTAAAAAATTACGACCTATAATCATGGGCTCTGATTCTGGGTGATTGATGTTGGCAGGAATAATAGCTCGACCTCGGGCAACCTCGTCTCTGACAAATTCTGGAGTGATGAGTTTTGGAATTAATGCACCATAATTCTCACCTGTATGTTGGGTTTGGATAAAGTCAGATATGCCTTCGCGTCGTTGATTTTCTCGTATTGCGATAAACTCCATTTCCGGAGTGATGATGCCTTTTTTGGCATAATGCATTTGTGATACGTTTTGACCCTGTTTGGCTCTTCGTGGTTGGCGTTTAAGATTAAATCGCATGTTATTTAACATAGGGTCATCTTGACGTTTTTGCCCATACGATGATGTTGGCCCGGTTAAAAGCTCAGTGTCATTTCGATTTTCTATCCAAACTTTTCTTAATTCTGGTAAGCCGTCACGAATATCTATAGGATAACTAGGGTCTGTGTAGGGGCCCGAGGTGTCGTAAACTAAAACAGGATTATTTTTTTCAGCACCAAATTGAGAAGGTGTGTCTGAGAGCGAAATTTCTCTGAAAGGAACTTGAATATCGGGCGAACTTCCCTTCAGATAAACTTTTTTGGAATTGCTGAATGATTTATGAGCTTCAGGATCGAGCTTGGCATCCTTGCTTATAAAATTATCAATATTTTTCTTAAATTCTTTATCTGTTGCATTCATTTTTTGCTCCAATCAACGCAGGAGCAAAAATTTTGCTTTCCTACGATGGTATTATCCACATCAGGTTCAAAGGGTTTTTCTCACTATTTATTAAATTTTAATAGACCCCTAGCATTAGTTTAAAGTTACTTTATATTGCTTGAATAAGCAAGGCTTGAACTCTTAATTTTGAATTTTTGATCAGTGAAATAATCCAATTTGGACTTGGATTTTCGCTATAATTAAACTCTTTTAAAAAAAACCACTATGTTAGAAAAACTTCGTTTTAATATGATTGAGCAGCAGGTGAGAACCTGGGATGTTTTGGATGAAAATGTTTTGGATTTATTAAAAACATCTAAAAGAGAGGATTATGTCCCGAAGCAATTTCATAAGCTGGCGTTCGCTGATATTGAGATTCCCCTGAGCCATGGTGAAAAAATGCTTTCGCCAAAAATTGAGGGACGAATATTACAGTCTTTAGAGATTAAGACGCATGACCATATTTACCATGTTGGAACGGGGTCAGGTTACTTTGATTTGCTACTCGCTTCACTAGCAAAAGAGGTTCTTACCGTGGATATTCATCTTGATTTTATTGAGGCGGCTAAAGCGCTTCATCGATCGCAGAAATTATCAAATATTCATTACATTCACGGTAACGGGTTTATTTTGTCATCTGAATTAAAATCGTTTGATGTGATTGTTTTCACGGGATCGTGTAAATTTGAGCCTCTAGGTTTTCGGGAAAGATTAAATTTAAATGGTCGAATGTTCTATATTGAAAATCATGGTTCAATTATGAAAGCTAAATTAATAAAGCGAATCAGCGAGGATCAATTTAGCATGAACGAATTATTTGATTGTGCTATCCCTCCTTTATCTTATGAGCGCAAAGAGCCTGATTTTGCTTTTTAGATTATCTTTTTTTTGTTTATTAGGGTTATACCTTTTGAATCCGATGAATCTTTATGCAAAGGATTCTGATTTGGTTGAGATTTATCAGAGGGCTCTCACTTATGATGCTCGTCTATCGGCATCACGCTATCAAAATGATGCGACCAAAGAACTTATTAATCAGGGCCGTTCCTTATTTTTACCTTCCATTACTGCGACAGGGGGTTACGATGAAAATGATAATGAACGAAAGATTTTAACAAACATCGATAATCAGCTGCTCTCTGGAACCAAAGCAGATTTCCATAGCTATGATTATAGTATAACCATTAGACAACCTCTCTTTGA
>Ga0222714_10001235_pt1 | contig 28895 bp, 26 predicted proteins | sample C33_3DmetaG_FD_165048 | JGI IMG/M metagenome (GOLD analysis project Ga0222714, IMG submission 165048) | Estuarine water microbial communities from San Francisco Bay, California, United States - C33_3D | ecosystem: Environmental > Aquatic > Marine > Unclassified | place: USA: California... | reverse complement strand
GTTCGACCTTTTGGGGGGTCGGCTTGGGTTTGGTCTCGACGATGCGCTTAACCGGTTTGATCGGGGAAGGCTCGGGTGGCGTGATTTCCTGATCGACTGGTTCAGGCGTGGGCTCAATGGGCAGCGGCTTGGGCGTGGGGGTCCGCACCGCGGGGATCTTGAGCTTGATCATATCCTCCGCACTGGCGGCCGGAGCTTCGGTCGCGGCGTAATTACTCCCCTCACCCGCCACTAGTTCGAAGATTTTCGGTGATTCCTTTACCTGCTGTTGGATCACATAGGTAAATAGCAGCAGAAGCGCCACGATCACTCCATGCAAAGTGAGCGAAAGAAAAAATGCGCTGGGCGTGTTGGACTGCATGTCGGCCCTCAATCAGTCGTCTGGGTATCGAAGGTGATTTTGGAGAGGTTGTGCTTCTTGATCTCGTCCATCAGCGTGACCACCTTCTGATACTGAAGGTTCCAATCCGCGCGAATCCGAATGACGGGGGGCTTGGCGGCTTGGGACTCGCGTTCCAACAAGGCAGGTAACTCAGCGAATGCGACCGGGCGGTCACCCCAGAAATACTGACCGGCCGAATTGATGCTGATGGACTGGAAGCGCAGATCCTTGTCCGGCTCGGCTTGCGAGCGCTTCGATTCGTTGGGCAGATTGATTTGAATCGCCTGCTCCTGGTTAATCAACGGAGTCGCGATCATGAAAATGATCAGCAGGGTAAAGCCGAGGTCGATCAGGTTGGTGACATTTAGCTCCGAGATCGGAGCCGTCTGCCGTTGACGTCTGAAGGTGCGTGCCATTTTAGCAATGAGCGACTTAGTCGCTCTCCAACTCGAGACGGTCGGCCAGAGAGCTGGCGAAGTTTTCGAGTTCAGTCGTCAGACGGCGGGAATTGGCGAGGAGGAAGTTGTAGCCGAACATCGACGGGATGGCGACGACGAGCCCCGCAATGGTCGTGAGCAAGGCCGAGGCGACTCCGGGCGCGATGCTTTGGATGCTGGCGGATTGCTGCACTGAAATCGCGCTAAATGCGGCCATCACGCCCCAGACCGTTCCGAGCAAACCGAGAAACGGCGCGCCGGAGACAATCGTGGCCAGAAAGATCATGCTCGATTCGTAGCGCAGGGTTTGTCGTGCCAAGGCACGTTGCAGGGCGTTCTCGGCATGCTCGAGTCGCGCCCGGGTGCTGTCGCGGCCCTTCTCCTTGCCGATGGCGGCGGCCCGCCAATACGCCTCGACCGCATCGGCGAACAAATCGGCATAAGGAATCGCCCGGCGTTGGCGGAAGGACTCGGGCAGATCGAGCAGTGAGCGTTCATCACGCAAGCGGGATTCGAAGGCGCCATTCAGTGCGCGCAGCCGCTTCAGTTCGAAATGCTTGCCCAGCATGATGGTCCACGCGATGAGACTGAAGATCGCGAGACCGACGACGATGATTTGGCCAACGGTGTCACTCGTCAGAAAAATCTGGATGACACTCATCGCGATGGTGGGAGAAGAAAGCAAAAGGGCGGCGCACATGGCGGAAAAAACAGTTGGCGGCTTTACCGGGTTCATTCAACGGAAATCCCGATTATTCGGCGGCGATTCTGTTTGCCGCTGCGTGTCGCGAAATCTTCGCTTAACGTTCATTCGTCTCATGGATTTCAAAACCCGCACCCTTCAGGAGCTCCGCGGCCGCCGCTCCACCCTTACATCCCGTCACGCCCTCGTCGGTTTCGACGGCTTCGTCGACACCATCGTCACGCCGGTGGCTCAACGGGCGGGACAAGGGGAGAATTTCACCCCGATTGGCACGATTGCGGAGTTTGGGCAGCGCATCCTGGCCGCCGCCGGCAAGAGCACCAATATCGAGTTTTATCCCCGAATGGACAAACTTGGCGGCAACGGTCCCATCATGGCCAATGCCCTGCTCGCTCAGGGCACCAACCTGACCTATATCGGCGCGCTGGGTAACCCAGTGCTCAACCCGGTTTTTGCCGACATGGCTGCCCGGTCCGAGGTTATCAGCCTGTGCGATCCTGCCGCGACGACTGCGGCCGAGTTTACCGACGGCAAACTCATGCTCGGGATGATGAAGAGTCTCGACGAAATCACCCCGGCCAAGATCGATGAGGTGGTCACCCCGCAGCGTTACCGCGAGATCCTCGGGGCGGCGGACCTCATCGCCTTGGTCAACTGGACCATGATTCCCAACATGACTTCGGTGTTCGTCGATCTGGTGGAGCGGGTATTGCCGCAAGTGCCGGTCAAACCCGGCCGGGTGTTCTTTTTCGATCTGGCCGATCCGGAAAAGCGTTCTCGCGCCGATTTGGTCTATGCCTTGGAAACCATCGGCCGGTTCGAGCAATTTGGCAGTGTCACGCTTGGGCTTAACCTCAAGGAAGCCCAGCAGGTCTACTCGGTGCTCGGTTTTGGCACGGAGGAGGAGACGGAGGCCGGCTTGCGCGCCATGGCAGCCAAGATCCGGGAACGGCTGGATCTGACCACGGTGGTGGTTCACCCCAAGGAATCGGCCGCTTGTGCCAACCGCACCGATACTTATTGGGTGCCCGGACCTTATGTGGCCAAACCACTGATTACCACCGGAGCGGGCGACCATTTTAACGCAGGATTCAGTGCGGGTCAGATCATGGGTCTGGCACCGGACTGCTGTCTCGGTGTGGGCGTCTGCACCAGCGGGCATTATGTCCGCACGGGCAACAGTCCCACCCTCGCCGATCTCGAAACCTTCCTCGCCAACTGGAAATAACCCGGTCAAACTTTTCCCATGCCTCTAAAATCCAAACCTGCCGGCAAACTCATCTCTTTCGAAGGCTCCGAAGGCAGCGGCAAATCCACCCAAATCTCTCTCCTCGCGGCCCACCTGCAAAAGGCCGGCAAGGAAGTCGTGACCACGCGCGAGCCCGGTGGCACCGAGATAGGTGAACAGATCCGCAACATCATTGTGCACAATTCCAAGGGTGACGAGATGTGCCCGGAGACGGAGCTACTGCTCTTTACGGCCGCCCGTGCCCAAGTCGTGCGTGAGATCATAGTCCCGGCGCTGATTGCTGGCCAATACGTCCTCACCGACCGCTATTTGGATTCGTCCACGGTTTACCAAGGCATTGCCCGCAACCTTGCCGCCGGCCCCGTGGCGGACATCAATCGGTTCGCGGTCGGTAATGTCATGCCGGACGTCACCGTGATCATTGATGTGCCGACCGAGGTCAGCATCAGTCGGCTCAAACAACGCACGACCGATCTGCCCGATCGGATGGAGCGCGAGAACATCGATTTCTATAACAAGGTGCGCGAAGGCTATCTGCTGTTGGCCAAGAACATGCCTGACCGGGTGATTTTGGTCGATGGCACGAAGTCGGTGGCCCAGGTCGCCAAGACCATTTGGGAGCACATCGAAGTGCTTCTCGGCCACTGATTACGATGCCGACGAGCGAACGCGTTGCCTGGCCCTCCACCCTGATTGGCACTCCCACGGTGTCGGTCATCGAGCAAGCCATCGAACGGCAACGCCTTTCGCACAGTCTGCTCCTGCACGGCGACGATAATGACACGCTGGTGCTGGTAGCTCTGGCGATTGCCGATCGGCTCCTCAATACGGATGAATCCACGGGGCATTTTGCGCCGGAAACACACCCGGATTGTTTTGCCCTGAGGCCCGCTGGCAAAAGCCGGCAGATCGGTGCCGAGCCCACCCGCGAGCTGATCGGCAAGGTGCAGGTATCCGCCTCGGTATCCCGGCGGAAGGTGGCCATCATTCACGAGTGCGACCGCATGAACACGGCCGCCGCGAATATTTTCCTCAAGACGCTGGAGGAACCCCCGGCCCATACCACCTTGTTGATGCTGACCACCCGGCCGTATGCGTTGCTGCCGACGATCCGCAGCCGCGTATTGCAGTTCAGGTTTCCCTCGGCGACCAACGCCATCAATCACGAAGGACTCCAACCATGGCTGGAGGATTATCAGCACTGGCTCGGACGGCTCTCTGACGGCGTTGGCGGCAAACGGGATGTCGCGGACCATATCTTCACTCTCTACGGATTGGTGGCTCGGTTCACCTCAATCCTCGATACGGCGACCTCGACCGCTTGGAAGATCGAGAAGGAGAAACTCCCGCCGGATCTTGAAAACGATGAGCAAGTGGCAATCGAGACCGGGTTGGCCAACGGGATCCGTCAGCGCATCTTCGGTGAGTTGGAGCATGCCACCCGGGCCTTCGCGATTCCGCGGCTCAAGCGCGGCGATGAGGATACCCGGCGCGCCCATGTGGCGGCGATCGAGGCCTTGGAACACAATGTCGGCTTGTTAAGGGTGAATTTGAATCAGGCCGCCGCGCTGGAAAATTTTCTGCTCAGCTCGCTCCGGATTTGGGTGAAGCGATAAGGGTCTGGTTGTCACTGGCGATTTGTGGTGACTGACCGGGCTGTCTGGGTTTTGCGTGTAAGCCCCCCTATGCCCCGCCCCGCGCGAACCCTGACCAAGCATGAGACCCGCACGTCTTTGGCGTGGTTCAATTGGAACATCAGCCTGCGGGGAATCTTTGAGACGATCTGCGGCGGCGCGACGATGGTTTTTGTCGCCTATGCCTTGGTGATTGGCGTGCCGCGGGATGCGATGGGATACTTCAGTGCGGCCATCAGTTGTGCGTGTATCATTCAGTTATTATGTCTGCCCATGGTCAGCCGGATCAAACGCCGCAAGCGTTTCATCCTGATCGTCGCGGTGATTGAGCCATTGCTGTTAACCTTGGCCGTGCTGGCCACACCGTGGCTGCCGGCAGGACTGCGACCGGTGAGTCTCGGTATCGCGGTGTTTTTGGCGGCGGCTTGCCTGCATCTGACTCGACCCTTTGCCGATGACTGGTTGGCGACCACCATCCCCAGTGGCTTGCGCGGGCGTTACATCGGTCGGCGCGTGCGGGTGTCGAGTCTGGCCATTGTGGCGGCCACGCTCGTGGTGGGTTATATTGTTAATTTATTGGGAACGGAAAATCGGGCCGGTCTTGCTGGCCTCCTCGTGGTGGGGGGCGTTTTTGGGCTGGCCGCAGCGCTGACTCTGACCAAAGCCACCATGCCGGTGAATGAGCGAGAAATCGGCTTAACTGCCCGTGACATTCGCGGGGTAATGCACAATCGAGCCTTTGTGCGTCTCGTGATTGGCACATTGCTATTGATGCTGCCCTTCTATTTGGCGGTGGCTTACTATCACGTCTTCAACCTGGAAGTGGTTAAGATGAGCCCTTGGCTGATCGCTTGCATGGGTGTGGGTTACCTGCTGGTGAAACTGCTGATCACACCCGCGATGGGCAAACTTTGTGACCGGCTGGGTCCGCGCAAACTGCTGTGGGTTAGTGGACCGATCTACGCGGCGTTTTTCCTGTGCTTCCCCTTTGCCGCCGAGGGACGGGCATGGCCAATTATACTCGCCTGGGCGTTCGTGGCACTGGCGGATGGCATTTATTCCGTGGCCGCTCCGGCGGCGCTCTACTCAACCATCCCGGAACAAGGCGCACGTCCGGCTTATTTCGCGACTTACAATCTGGTCAGTTTGGGGAGCTTTGCGGTTGGCGGAGTCATTGCCGTGCCCTTGCTCGGCTGGTTGGGAAAACTGCATTGGACTTGGGGCGTTGCCAATCTTGGTGGCTACCACCTGTTTTTCGCCCTGTGTGGTCTCCTCATGCTTCCCTGCACGCTGGCCGTGACGTTGTTTCCTGAGAACCGTCGTTTGCCGGTCGGAAGTGTCTGAGGCCTTTACGAGGCCGCGAGGAAAGAACCGACCAGTTTAATGAACGGCTCCCGCGCATCCATGTGCGGATTGTGCCCAGCTTCCGGTAACAGGTCGATCCGGGCCGCCGGGAAATGCGTTTGGATGACGCCATGATCGGCAGAAGTGACGTAGGGCGATTTGCCACCCAAAATGAATTGGGTTGGGCCGGAATAGTGGTCGGTCGTGGTCAACGGCGTGCGCTCCAATACACCCAATGCCGAGGTCAGCACCGGCAGGTTGATCACCCAGCGCCACGCGCCCTCGGCCGTGCGCTCCAAATTCGTGGTGATAAATTTGCGCATGGCCCAATCATCAATCGTGGTCTCCAGCTGTTTTTCGGCATCGGCGCGGGTTTTGATTGCAGAGAGATCGAGGGCGTTCATCGCGTCGTATTCGGCCCGGCGGCCGACCCAATGATAGTCCTTGGGCGCGATATCCACGACGATCAGCCGGTCGACGCGGTCGGGATGCCGGCAGGCCAGCAGCATCGCGGTCTTGCCGCCCATGCTGTGCCCCATGAGCGTGACCTTGGCCAGGCCCTGGGCATCCAGCCATTGAATGACATCGGCCGCCATCGCGGGGTAATCCATGGGCTCGGCATGGGGTGATTGGCCGTGATTGCGGGCATCCAAGGCCCAGACGTGGTTGGTGGAGGCCAATTCGCGGCCCACGGTCTGCCAGTTGCGGGATGAACCAAGCATGCCGTGCAGGATGACCAGCGGCGGCCCCTCGCCGCCGAGGTCACGATGTTGGAGAATCAAGCCCATGCGGACACGCAAGTCAGCCTCCCGGTCAACGCAAGCCTGCACCCAGAAGCATCTTTTTTCTTTGCGCCGCCGCGTCTTTGCATGAGCGTTGCCACTTCCGATGAGCGACGCACCGAAACTGACCCCGATGATGCAGCAATACTTCGAGGTAAAGCGCGGGCTGCCCCCGGACACGCTGCTATTCTTCCGGCTAGGAGACTTTTTTGAGGTATTTTATGATGATGCGGTCATCGCTTCGCAATTGCTCGGTCTGACGCTCACCAAGCGTCAGGATTATCCGATGGCGGGTATACCGTTCCATGCGGCGGATAACTACGTGACCAAGCTGCTCGCGGCTGGCCGCAAAGTCGCGATCTGTGATCAAGCGGAAACCGCCAAACCCGGCAAACTCGTCAAACGTGCCCTGACCCGCATCCTGACGCCCGGCACCACCTTGGCCGCGAATCAGCTGGATGCGAATCGCAATCATTACCTGTGTGCACTCCACGTGAACAAGGCGGGTTTGCACGCGGCTTGGCTCGATCTTTCCACCGGCGAATTCCGCCTGGCCTCCGATACCCGTATCGAGAATCTGCTGCCCGTGCTCACGGCGCTGGATCCGGCCGAATTGATCTTGCCCGAGGAAGAGTTGGGTCGTTGGGCCGCCGCACCCCACGAGGAAACGGGTCTGCATGAACTGCACCAGTTTTGTCAGGAGCGACTGACCACGGTGGTGCCGGCCTACAATTTTGAAACGGCCACCGGCGCCAAGACGGTCATGGACACCCTCGGGGTGCTGAACCTGGAGGGCTTCGGTCTTCCGCACACGCATGCAGCCCTCGGGGCGGCTGGAGCCTTGGTTTATTACGCGACAGAAAATCTCTGCGCAAAGCCCGAGAACCTGCGTTCCCTCCAGGAATACCGCAGTGCGCAAACCCTCCTGCTCGACCCGGCCACGTTGCGCAATCTGGAGGTATTCGTGTCCAGCCGCGGCACACGCGAAGGCTCTCTGCTCAGTGCGATCAATCGCACCAGCACCTCGGCGGGTGCGCGTTTGTTGGAACGCTGGCTGAGTGCCCCGACGCTTGATCTGGGCGAGATTCACCGCCGGCAACAATTGGTGGGCGAGTTCATCGCTCAACCGAGCCGTTTGGCGGCGATGCAAGAGATGCTCGCCAACGTGCGGGATATTCCGCGCATTCTGGGCCGTTTGCAAAACCGCCTGCGCAATCCCCGTGAACTCGGCGGTGTGCGCGATACCCTGGCGCAAGTGCCGGTGCTGTTGGCCGAGTTGGCGGCTTTCGACGGCATGTTGGCGACGGAATACGTTGAACGCATCGTGGATCTGCCTGAATTGCGGGATCTATTATCCCGCGGCTTGGCCGATGAGTTGCCGGCCGATGTCGCAGACGGGAATTATATCCGCAGTGGCCACGATGCGGAACTCGACCGGATGCGTTCCCTGACCAGTGACAACAAGACTTGGCTGTCTGAACTGGAATCGGCCGAGCAACAGCGCACCGGGATCAAGAGCCTGAAGGTCAAGTTCACGAATAATTTCGGGTATTACATTGATGTGACCAAGGCCAACCTGCACCTCGTGCCGGAAGATTACATCCGGCGACAGACGACGGTCGGCGGTGAGCGCTATGTGACCGAGGCACTCAAGCAAAAGGAAAAGGAGATCTTTCACGCGGAGGAAAATGCACTGACCCGCGAACAGGATTTGTTTCATGCCTTGGTCTCATCGGTGTTGGCTGATGCCGGTAGTCTGGCTCGCACCGCCGAGGCCATGGCTGAGATCGACGTGCTGGCCGGCTGGGCCACCCTCGCCCGCGAATGGGATTACGCCCGCCCGGAAATTGATGAGAGCGATACGCTCGAAATCAAAGAAGGACGTCACCCGGTGGTGGAGCAGATGTTGAAGGCGCCCGAGGCCAACACCGCTCGCGGGGCCAGTGCGGCCTTTGTCCCCAACGATACGGAGTTGTCGGCGAGCGATGCGCAGCTCGCGCTGATCACCGGTCCCAACATGGCCGGTAAGTCCACCTACATCCGTCAAGTCGCCCTCATCAGCCTTTTGGCTCAGGTCGGGTGCTGGGTGCCGGCGAAGTCTTGCCGGATCGGTCTGGTCGACCGGATATTCTCGCGCGTCGGCGCGAGTGATGATCTGGCCCGCGGCAATTCGACCTTCATGGTCGAGATGAACGAGACCGCGAATATTCTCAATAATGCCAGCAACCGGTCGCTGATCATCCTCGATGAGATTGGTCGTGGCACCTCGACCTACGACGGACTTTCCATTGCATGGGCGGTGGTCGAACATCTGCATGGCACTGAGGAGGCCGGTCCACGCACGCTGTTCGCCACGCACTACCAGGAATTGACCCAACTCGAGAAGCACCTGCCACGGCTGCGTAATTTCTCGGTCGCGGTGAAGGAGTGGAACGACGAAATCGTCTTCGTGCGGCGCGTCGTGCCGGGTGCTGCGGATCGCAGTTACGGCATTCAGGTCGCGCGGCTGGCCGGTCTGCCGCTGACCGTGATCGACCGGGCCAAAACCATTCTCGCAAAATTGGAAAGCGACGATGTCGACGTGACCCTGCCCTCGGTCACACCGGCAGCGCGACCGAAGAAAAAAATCTCGGTCACGCCGCAGGATGACGCCCAGCTCAACTTACTGTAACGGCAGCTTCGCGCTGGATGGTCCAGAGCTGCTTGGCCTGACGGATCAATTTGGTCAGCACCTCCGGCGTGATCGATTGCTTCGGGTCATCGCCGATGCCATGCGACGGGCTGACATGGCTCTCGATGCAAAGTCCATCCGCACCGTAGGCCACGGCCGCCAGGGCTGCGGCGGGAACATAGGCAGCCTTGCCGACCGAATGCGAAGGATCCACGACGACCGCGGCCCAGGTCTTTTCCTTGAGTAGCGGGGTTACGCTTTCGTCGGGATGATTGCGGTAGCCGTCGAGGGTGGGCGTCGTGCCACGCGGACACAGCATAATGTTGGGATTGCCGAAAGCCGCGATGTATTCGGCGGCGGAAATGAATTCATTGAGCGGGCCCATGTGCACGCTGCGCTTCAACAGGACCGAAATTTCCGGTCGATTGCCAATGGCTTTACCGATGGCCCGGAGCAACGAGTAATTGAGGGCATTGCGGGCGCCGACTTGGAGCACCTGCACCCCGGCATCGATCGCCAGTTTCAACTGTTCTTCGTCCATCACTTCCGTATCGACCGGTAGTCCGGTGCGCCGGGAGGCCTCCATCAGGATATCGAGGGATTTGTTGTCACCCTGAAAGGTGTAGGGATTGGTGCGGGGTTTCCACACCCCGCCGCGCAGCACATGGGCGCCTGCCACCTTCATCGCATCAGCGGTTTCGTAGAAGTAATTGGGGTTCTTCGGGTCGATGGTGCACTGTCCGGCAATGACAAACAGCTCCTCACCGAGGGTCACTCCACCAATGGTGAGCTTGCCTTTCGCCAGATCGGAACGGCGGTCCATCAATTTGAAAGGCGATTGGATCCGATCAATGCGGTCGATGTAATCGAGCCCTTCGAGCCGGTTGATCATAAGGTCATCGCGCTCGTCACCCACGATGGCGTAGATGGTCCGCACGGCGCCGATGATTGGCTGGATCTGACAGCCGAATTCAGTTGCGATGGCAGTAACCTCGGCGAGTTGCTCAGCCGAGAGTCGGTTGGGTTTTGGCAGGATCATGGGTTGGTTGGGTTGGGAAAACAAAAAAGCCGCCCTTGGGAGGCGGCTGGATTGCGAAAGAGAATGATATTCAGCTTAGTTTTCGCGGCAGCCGCCAAGGTGTTTCAGGGCATAGAAGGCCCAGAAACCAAAGCTAAAATAATAGGCGGCGAAACGAATCACGGGACAAGGGGTGGGCAGTGCAGTGCGTTTTGTCAATCCCGCACCCGGGGATTACCGTCGACCTACAAACTCAGGGGGCAATGGCGCGGTTGCGCTGAAGTGATGCAGTCGGCCCGCGTGTTCATAATCAAACGTGGTTTCATGCGAATGGAGAAAGAGGCGCTTCTGCCCCATCTTCTTTTCGAAGTCCCGGTTCTGGGCGAAGTCGCCGTAGGTGGCATCGCCAACGATCGGCAAGTGACGCTTGGCACATTGCACCCGGAGTTGATGGCTGCGGCCGGTGGTTGGCTCGAGTTTTAAATGGGAAATGGCACCCCAGCTGCGCACCAGGGCCATTTTGCATTCGGCCGGAATGTGCCCGGATGTATTAGTGCGGATGTGTCCGCCCTGCTTTTGCACGGCCAACCGATCACGCCAAAGCTGAGTGGACGCATGTGGTTTGCCAAAGACCAGTGCATGGTAAACTTTGCGCACTTGCTTACGCTTGAAGTGGGCCTTCATCACGCTCGCCAGCGTTTCGTCAGCGCATATCAGAATCACCCCGGAAGTGGCTGAATCGAGACGGTTCAATAACCAAACCTTTTGAGTCCCGCCCTGCGCATCGGTCCACTGGAAATACTCGCCATCGAGATTGTAGCGGGCTTGTAAGAGCGAACGCTTTTCTTCGCCGGAGGTATTGGGATGCGAAAGCACGCCGGAAGGTTTGGCGAGTGCGGCCAAGCCGTTGGCATCGAAAGTAATCACACTGACATCGCGGCCCAAGGGCAGTTGCGCCCAGATGGGTTGATCGGAGTTACTCACTGGTAATAGAAGGTGAAGGTGAGTTCCTGCTCACTGCCGAGCACCCGCATCATATCTTCACTCCAGTCGCCATAGGGCGCCCGTTCCGTGATGGCGCTGACACAGCTGGATTGACTGAGTTCTCCGGCGGTGCCTTCGACCCCGAGGATCCGGGAAACCTGTCCCTTGCTGTTCAACTCAAATTTGACCACGACGCGGGTGCCGGAGGTGGGGTAAACTTTGCTTTGGGTCAGGATGCGTTCCCATTGGATCTGCACGGATTCAACCAAACGCTGCAGGTATTCGCCATACTCACTCCAGCGGGCATCGCGGCCGATGTTACCAATATTGGAAGTGCCGATTTTATTTTCCGTGAATATTGCCGGCCGCGCCCGTTTTTCGAGCTGGGGTCGTGGTTGCGGTCTTTTGGGATCAATCTTCAGGACCATGCCCGTGGCATTCTGCGCCATCGGCGCGTCTTTTAACCCCTCGACGTGCTTTTCCACGTCGGCACTGCCATCGGGCAATTGGGCAATGTTGGAACCGTAGCTGTCCTCGGGACTATCGGGTGATTTTTCGAAACCACTCAACGGAATCTGCTCCCGCTTGGGGGCTTCGGTCTGTTCAACTTGCTCGTTTTGCTCCCGCTGCGGGGGTGCACTGGGAATCGGCGGTGAAGGGGGAATAAGTCGGCCGGTGACGATCGATTCAGTTTTTATTTGCGTCTGACCTTCCATCGCCGGTCGATTGCCACTCATGTCAGGCGTCTCTTCTTCCTGGGCGGATTGTTGGTTTTGGGAGGCAAAATTTTCCGTATTATCCGGCACGTTGTCCGGAGCATCGGGATTGATTTCTACAAATTTAAATGGCGGTGGTTTTTCCTCCGGCGCCGGGATTTCGGTCGCGGCCTCATCCGGGGCCAGCTCGATATTGAACTGGGGCGGTATCGGCGTGGGCCGGACCCCACTCCCACTTTCGAAACGGAGAATATAGGGCACCGTCAGAAACAGAAACAAATGCACCAGAATCGTGCCGAGCACCCCGATTTGAATCGAACGAACCTCTGGATTGCGGGAAAACCGCGGCACGGTCAGGCGGCGTTTGGAGCCTTTGGCTGGTGGTTCGGACAGTGAATTCATACCGGTGGACACGGAAAGTCAGGCCAGCAGACCCGCATTCGTCAAAATTTGTTTCGTTTCATCCAAGGGTAAGCCGATAATATTTGAAAGCGAGCCGGTGCGATGACGGACGATCAGCTCGCCGTGTTCTTGGATCGCGTAGCCTCCGGCCTTGTCGAGGGTATGCACTTTGGCGAGATAGTCGTTGATGACACCCTCGGTCAGGTTCTTGAAGGTGACTTCGCTCGCCACTCCCTGATCGATCCTTATTTCCGGGGAAACCCGGCGCAGGGCCAGTCCGGTGAAAACGGTATGGGTCCGTCCGCTCAATTGCCGGAGCATTTGCCGGGCGGCCTCTAAATCAGCCGGTTTGTTCAAGGCCTGCCCGTCGATGAACACCGTTGTATCGGCCCCCAAAACGAATGCCGCCGGATGACGTCCCGCAACCCAGTCTGCCTTGAGGGCGGCATTATGCGCTACCATGATGCGTGGATCAGTGGTGGGGTCCTCGTGTTCAATTACCTCTGCTGGCACGACCTCAAATGTAACGCCTAACTGGGACAGCAATTCGGATCGGCGCGGTGAGGCCGAAGCCAGCAGCAAACGTCGTTCGCTCATGCATGATCCTCTTGCACAATCGTGCGGACATCCCCACGCACCCGGGCCAATTCCACGCGACTCAAGTTATAAAGATAGACCGCCTCCACCACGTTGTCACTGGCGGTGGAGAGACGGCCTTGGGCCTCAATGATTTCGCGGTTATCGGCGACGCCTTGTTCGAAACGCTTTTGGGCCAACACGAGTTCTTCCCGGGCCAGTGCGAGCCCCTTTTCGGCGACGGCAATCTGCGCCAGGCGGGAGGTGGCATCCTGTCGGGCGAGCCGCAACTCGGCGGATATCTGATATTCCAGATCCCGCACCCGCAGGGCTTGGGCGCGCTGGCGGGACATGGCGAGACCAGTCAGTGAACGAATCCGAGAACCGTCAAATATCGGAATACTAAGGGCGAGGCTGCCGGACCAGGTCTTGGCTTCGTTGCCGTCGAACGCGTATTCGGTGGCATAGCCGTAACTGCCGATTAGCGCTAGTGAGGGTAACCGGCCGTATTTCGCCGCACGCACCTCCAGTTGATTCTGCTCCAATAAGGTTTGCGCACTTTGCAGATCCGGCCGGCGATCATAAACCAAATCGGTTTCAGTGGATGTGTAGACACCCGGCGAGGTGCGACGGACCGCAAAGGGCGCCAGTTGCAAGGGCTGACCAATGTCCAAGGCGAGCAGTTGCTTCAATTGCAGTTCACTCCCCTGCACCACCGTGTCCTGTTGCAACCGGGCCTGCTCGGCCACCGCCAGTTGAGACTCGGCCCGGGTCACATCGATCTGAGTGGCTACTCCGGCATTGAGTTGATTCTGGGCCAGCTCCAGCAGGCTCTGGGCACGGGAAATATTATCATCCAAAACAGTGATTCGTTCGAGATTCCGCAAATGGGCAAAATAGGTTGTGGCGACGGTTGCCATGATGGACTGCCGGACACCGGCTTCGCCCAATTCGGCTACTGTGACGGCCATCTTCGCCGCCTTGTAACGGGCGATATTACTCGGATTCAATAAATCCAAGCGACCGTTCAATTGGCCATCGAAGCGATTATTGACGCCACTCCGCACAAGATTGGCCCCCACCGAAGCGGACAAATTCCGCCGCTGGCTCGCATCCAGGGTGATCTGGGGCATCAACCCGCTGCGGGATTGAGCCACCTGTTCGATGGCCTGGTTGACCGCCTCGCGGCTGATCAGCACGTTCAGGTTGGTGTCAGCAACCAGGGTAAGCGATTCCCCGAGGGTCAATTCACGGGAATCGGCCGAAGTAATGACCGAGCAGCTTAGCACAGCGCAGGCCAGACAGAATGGGCGGAAAAGTCGCATAGACTATCGATAACCAATCTCCGTCATCACTTGGAGTGCAAGCCTTGCGAGTTGTCAGGTTGCGGAAATCTGCTCATTGGTAACGTTTTTGTAACCATGCGCATCGGACTTGCCCAACTAAACACCATCGTCGGCGACTTGGCCGGTAATCGGCAAAAGATCATCTCCGCCTACCAATCCTTGGTGGCCGAAGGCGCCGAGCTGGTCGTTTTCCCCGAACTGGTGGTCTGCGGGTATCCCCCACGCGATCTTCTGTTCAAGAAACGCTTCGTCGGCGATGTAGAGGCTTCGTTTCGCGAAATTGCGCAGAGTATTCGCAATGTGCCTGCGCTCATCGGCACGGTCACCTCGAATGCCGACGGTCCCGGTCGTGGCTGCTTCAACGCCGCGGCGTTCTGCCATGAAGGCAAGATCGTCACGGTCACGCATAAATGTCTGTTGCCGACCTACGATGTGTTTGATGAAGACCGCTATTTTGAACCGGCCGAAAAACCCGGGGTCATCATGTTTGCCGGCAAGCGGATTGGCGTGACCATCTGCGAGGACATTTGGACACATCCCATGATCAGCACCCGGCGACTTTATGCCGGACAGGATCCGGTCGCGCAGCTGGCCGACGAACACTGTGATTTGATGGTCAATTTGTCGGCGAGTCCTTGGCATCACGGCAAAGGTCACGTGCGCCAACAACTCGTGATGGATGCCGCCAAGACTCTCGGTTGTCCGGTGGTTTACGTGAACGCAGTCGGCGGCAACGATGAGCTGATCTTTGACGGCCGCAGTGTGGTGGCCAACGCCAAGGGTGAAGTCACTTTCGGACTCGCGGCATTTCAGGAGGATCTTGAAGTCGTCAACATCGACGCGCACCAACCGCTGCTCGACCGGAGTTTTGCCCAAGAAGACATGAAAGACATATTTGATGCGCTGGTGCTGGGTTTGCGGGACTACGCGCACAAAAGTGGATTTAAACGCGCCTTGGTCGCCCTTTCCGGCGGAATCGATTCCGCGCTGGTGGCGGTGATCGCGGCGGAAGCCCTCGGCAGTGCCAATCTCATCGGGGTCTCACTGCCCTCATCCATTTCGTCGCAACATTCGCGCGACGACGCCCGTCAACTGGCCGAGAACCTGGGCATTCAATTTGAGACCATTGCAATCGCTGACGCGGTGCAGGCCACCGAGCAGGCGCTGGGACCGGTCTTCACCGGTCGCAAGGCCGATGTGACCGAGGAGAATATCCAAGCGCGCATTCGCGGTGTGTTGATGATGGCGATGTCCAACAAGTTTGGGTCCCTGCTGCTCACCACAGGCAACAAAAGCGAAATCGCCGTCGGTTATTGCACCCTCTACGGCGACATGGCCGGCGGACTGGCAGTGATCAGCGATGTCTTCAAGACGCAGGTCTATTCGCTGTGCCGCTGGATCAACCGCGAACGCGAAATCATCCCGGTTAATACGATCGAAAAACCGCCGAGTGCGGAACTGCGTCCCGGGCAAAAGGACGAGGACAGTCTGCCGCCTTATGATCAACTCGATGCCATTTTGCACGGCTACGTGGAGGAAGGCCTTTCCAGTCGCGACTTGGTCGACGAGGGCTTCGATGCCGATGTGGTCAAGGAGATCATCCGCAAGGTCGATCTCAACGAATATAAGCGTAAGCAGGCCGCTCCGGGCTTGAAGATTACTCCCCTCGCCTTCGGCGTCGGTCGCCGCATACCCATCGTGCAAAAATACGTGAGCTGAATTTCGCAACCGCTGATGACTTTATCTGAAAACCTCTTCGAACGCGCCAAGCAACTCATCCCCGGTGGCGTAAATTCCCCCGTGCGGGCTTTTCGTTCGGTGGGCGGTGCGCCGTTTTTTGTGAAGTCCGCGCGTGGTGCCACCCTGACCACCGCAGATGACCGTGAGCTGATTGACTTCGTCTGCACCTGGGGTCCCGCCATTCACGGGCACAATCATCCGGTCATCAAGGCGGCCATCGCCGCGGCCTTGGAAAACGGCACATCATTTGGGACGCCCAATCCATACGAAGTCGAAATGGCAGAGTTGATCGTTAAGTTCTTCCCCTCGTTCCAGAAAGTGCGGATGTGCAACAGTGGGACCGAGGCGACCATGTCAGCCATCCGGCTGGCGCGCGGATTTACCAAGCGCGATAAGATCATCAAGTTTGCCGGTTGTTACCACGGCCACAGTGATTCGCTCCTGATCAAGGCTGGGTCAGGTGCCCTCACCCATGGCAATCCGGACAGTGCCGGCGTGCCGGCTTCGTTTGCCAGGGAGACGGTGGTATTGCCTTACAATGATTGCGCGGCCCTGGATGCGGCTTTCGCCGCCAACCCCGGCCAGATCGCCGGTGTGATCATTGAGCCCTACTGCGGCAACGTAGGCTTTATCATGCCTGATGCGGGTTATCTGTCTTATCTGCGCGAAATCACAGCGAAGCACGGCACGATTCTGATTTTCGACGAAGTCATGACTGGCTTTCGTCTCGCACCGGGTGGCGTTCAGGAGTTGGAGTCGATTACGCCCGATCTGACTACCTTGGGCAAAATTATCGGTGGCGGTTTGCCCGTCGGGGCTTTTGGTGGTCGCGCCGACATCATGGATCATCTGGCGCCCCTCGGTCCCGTTTACCAAGCAGGCACTTTGAGTGGAAACCCCTTGGCGATGGCTGCAGGGATTGCCTCGCTCAAATTACTCACCGAACTGAACCCCTACGGACGACTGGACGCTTTGGGCCGACAATTACGTGAAGCTGTTTTAGCCGCGGCCCAAGCCAAGGGCATGCCGGTGCAGGTGCCGCAGCGCGGGTCCATGTTCAGCATCTTCTTCACCGACACGCCGGTGCGCGATTACACCACCGCCCTTCAGGGTGACGCGAAACTGTTCGCGCGTTTCTTCCATGCCTGTCTCGAACGCGGGGTCTATTTTGCCCCCAGTGCCTATGAGGCCGGTTTCTTGAGCACCGCCCATGCCGGCCATACCATCGACCGGGCTTGCGAAATAATTACCCAATCCCTGCGGGAACTTTAACCAATCGCGGTTTGCCTAAGAAAGTCATCCTCCCAGAGTATTCTACGTAATGCTTTTTCTTGGCCGACGTTTTTCATGCATCCTGCTCTTGCCGTTACTGGGCCATGCCCAACCGACAGATGCCCCCATCATGGGGTTGGATGAACTGAAACCCGGCATGCAAGGTGAAGTTTGGACGGTGTTTCGCGGCACCACGGCCGAACCCTTTGCGGTGGAAGTCACCGGAGTCGTCCGCAATGCCTTGGGTCCGGGTAAATCCCTGATTTTGTGCCAGCTCACCGACGATCGCGTGCAAAAGATGGGCGCAGTCGCAGGGATGAGCGGCAGTCCTTTATATATCGACGGCAAACTCGCAGGGGCCCTCTCCTATCAGGTCCAGAAGTTTGAGACCGTGCGCTATGCGGGCTTCACCCCCATCGCCGATTTGCTTGAGGTGGGTGTGCAATCCGATCGTGCCGCCGCTCTATCCGCTGGAGATGCCGGGGGATTGGCCGCGCTTAATACCTCGCGGGGACAAGACGCCCTGCAACCGCTTTCGCCAGTCTTTGCCTTTGGAGGAATTTCACCGCGGGTCGTGGAGTGGCTGACTCCACAATTTTCCGCCATGGGGCTGCAGGTCAGTTCTCTTGGTGGACAGATGAGTCCAGCTGCCGCGGAGTCCGCCGATGATCATCCGCTGCGGGCAGGTGATGCCGTGGCCGTGGCGGTGGCGTCCGGTGATATTACTTTGGCGGCAACCGGCACCGTTTCCTATGTGGACGGCGACAAGGTGCTCGCATTCGGGCATCCCATGATGGGACTGGGCAATATTTCCCTGCCGATGGCCCGGGCGGAAATTGTAACCATCCTGCCCTCCAACCAAAGCTCACTGAAAGTAGCCAATACCGGCAGCATCATCGGCACGATTGACCAAGACCGGCTCTCGGCGGTGGCGGGACGCATCGGCGCCGGTCCGGAAATGATTCCGATCAGAATTACCGTGAATCAATCCGGTGAAGCTCCACGCACTTTGAATTTCAAAGCCGCCCGGCATCCACAATTAACCGCCTTGGCCGTGGGCTCCGGCACCGCCCAAGCGGTGCTCGGATCCAATGATGCGGGTCTGACCAACGGAGCCGAACTCGAAACCCAATTTACGTTTCCCGGTGGTGAGATCGTGACCACCCACGCCTTGTTCAGTGGTTCCCAAGGAGTCAGTCAGGGCTTGGCAGATTTTACCCGTGACGTAGGCATTCTTTTGCAGAATCCCTACGCGGCGGTGTATCCCACCGGTATTGACGTTCAAGTCACGCCCTTGGAAGAAAATCCCCTGACTATTCTCGAATATGTTCAGCTGTCGCGCAACGAAGTTGGGGTCGGTGACAATTTGTCGATCACGATTGGCTGGCGGGATTACCAAGGGAAGACAGGCCGGGACGTGATCGTGGTGCCGGTGGACGCCGCCTGGCAGGATCGCGAACTCGAACTGGTGGTCGCACCCGGAAATGTCATCGATCAATTGACCGGTCGCACCGGCACGATTGCCACTTCTCAATTGCGCGGGTTTTCCGCCTACTTGGACTTCGTTCGACAGGTGCGCGATCCGGACGGACTTTACGTGGCGGTGGTAGAATCATCCAAATTGTTTGTCGATCAGACCAGTGAGACACGCGAACTTCCCGGCTCGCTTGCCCGGATCGCCCAGCGGTCAGATCAAAGCCGCTATCAGCAGCGCACCACGCTCAATCCGCTATGGGAGGGCCGGGCCCTGCAGGGGCGTTTGGTTCCGGGTCTCATCCGCAAATCGTTCAAAGTAACCGACTGATTCAATTTTAGCTATGGGACTTACTCGCAAATTCTGGGTGGCCCTCGGGCTGCTCACCACCGTGACTTCGGTTCTTGCCGATCCACTCTCGACTTCAAAGCGCATTGATTTCTATCGGGAGATATCCAGTCGCAATTTACACGGTATGGCCACGCGTTCCGATGGCCGCCTACTGGCGGGACCGGAGGTGCGCGCCCTGAAGGCAGATCTGGGCACGGATCTATTGTGGAGCCTGAGTGTGGATGAAAATGAGCTCCTCATCGGCACAGGACCGGAGGGTAAATTGCTCGCGGTTGATCTGACCGATCCCGCGGCACCCAAGACCAAAGTGGTGCTTGAATTACCGGGCACGCATCTGTTCAGCGTCGCGCGACTACCCAAGGATAATCTGCTGGTCGGGACTTCGCCGGACGGCGCTCTAGTGCTTGCACAGCAGGGTAAAATTCTCTCCCGGGTCAAACTGCCGGTAACATCAATCCTCGATATCAAGCTGGTGGGAACAGATGCAACCAAACCGACCGCTGCATTGGTCGCCACGGGCAGTCACGGCCAAATCTATCGGGTGGATTTGGCCAAATTTGCCAAAGCTGGCGTCGACCCTGACATCGATTTGGCCGCTGCGGGCATCGCCCTCTGGGGAGCGGTGCGTGACGACAATGTGCGACGTTTACTCGTGTTGAATGATGGGACGGTAATCGCTGGTTCTGCACCCAAGGGAAACGTGTATCAATTTCCTGCAGAAGGTGGCGCTCCGATTTTGCTCGATGAAAACAACCATGCCGAAGTCACCGCTCTGCTGCCTTGGGACGGTGGCTTCTTCGCGGCGATAACCTTTACCAACGAAACACGGGAGACCCGGGTCAAACAGGCGAACAACAACCAACCGGCCAACCACGATGACGACAACAAGCCCAAGGAAGGATCTGAAAACAGCACAGTGGTAGTCGCACCGACCACCCCCATCGTCACTTTTAGCGGCCGCAGTCAGCTGATCTGGTATCCCACCGGTGGTTTCCCCGAAGTGGTGGCTACGCGCATGAACACGGCGTTCTACGACTTGGCCAGTCACGAAGGCAATGTGCTGATTGCAGGAGGTGAGGAAGGTGAGTTGCTCGGCTATAATCCAGAGCAACAACGCAGCTATACCTTTGCCGGCGCCACGGCGTCCCAGGTCAACGCCATCATTCCAGCCGGAGCATCCAGTGGAAAATTCTATTTGCTCGGCAATAACCCGGGCACCCTTGAGTTGCTGGATTTCAATGATCGCGGCACGGCCACTGCAGAGACCGGCCGGCTGGACCTCAATGTGATGTCAACGGTCGGTGCCGTGCGCTTTGAGCGACCCGTGCCAATTCCGGCAGAACTGGTTAAGGTGGAACTGCGGGCCAGTTTTGGCAGTGATGAGCTGGAAGGTTGGACCGCTTGGCAAACCGCGGGCTATTGTGTTGGTGGCTGGTCAGTGGCAGGATTGCGCGGTCGCTATGTGCAGTTGCGCATTACTGCACAGGATGCCGCGGCGGAATTTGCCCGGGCCACCCTCTTTAGTTTGCCGCAAAACCGCCGGCCTCAGTTGCAAAATTTTCAAATTCTCTCGCCGAATTTCGCCCTCCTGCCGGCTCCCGCGCGGGCCGATCGTGCAGCGACTTCCCTGGCCCAAATCCTTCAAGCCAATGGCAAGAGCGAGGTGAAATCACGGGATGCGTTCTTGAACTCTGAAGTCACACCGCAACCGGGCACCCAAGTGGCTTTCTGGTCAGTGAACGACGCCGATGGAGATAACACCACCGCGACGTTTTCCATACGGGCGGCGGATGCCACGGAGTGGACCGATGTGCTGGTCAATAGTCCCGAGGATTATGCCCAGTTTGAAATCTCCCATCTGGCGGAAGGAATCTACCGAACCCGCCTCACGATTTCCGAAACCAGCCCAAGGCCATTGGATCAGCGTCTCGCCACAAGTATTGAAACGGATGACCTCATGATTGATCGCACGCCTCCGCAAATTCTTGACGTGTCCGCAATCAAACAGGGCAACGGCTGCATGATCACCGTGCATGCGCGGGATGCGCTGTCGCTGTTGCGCGGGGTTGAACTCAAGTTCAACAATGGCGCGTCGTTCGATTTGGAACAGCCCGTTGATGGCATTCTTGATGGTCAGGAGGAAACGTTTGCCCTCGAGCTCACCGGGCAACAGTTGGATGGCAGCACGTCTGTGGAAGCGGCGGTGCTGGATGAGGCCGGCAATAGTTCCGCCCGGCGCATTTTCTTGCCGGTCAAATAATCGGCCGGCCTGGTCCAATTCAACTGATGGGAAAATCAGTGCCGCGATCCGACTCGGTGAGGGGTTTATCCGGCAACATTGTCGCACGCACGATATGTCGAAGTCGCTCCGTCGAAACTCGCAATCGGAAGAGTCGGCGCAACAACCCGCGGTTTTCCGGGTGATGCACGAAATCAATACTGGCCGTGTAAAATTCGTGGTAGTGCGTGATCTGTCCTACCGAGCTGACGAAATCATTGTCCGCCGCCGCATAGTTACCATTCACCAGTAATATGACCGGCACCAACAGTCGGGCATGGGGATAAAAAAGCGCGGGCCCGAATATGGGTTTTGTATTGCCCATCATCGATTCCGAATTTGGTGCAGTAAAGAGCGGCAGACTGCGGTGTTCCCGTGCTCATGAGGACGACTATAGGATTCTGTGAGTAGCTAATTTTCGACCAAATGCCATAGATTTCGACCAATCTCAGTAATTGCAGATAACTAATATTAGGCACGCGGGTGCGCCTTGGCGTAGATCTCCTGCAGACGGGCTACACTCACATGGGTGTAGATTTGGGTGGTGGCCAGTTGCACATGACCGAGCAACTCTTGCACGAGCCGCAAATCAGCGCCCGAGTTTAGCAAATGGGTGGCGTAACTGTGCCGCAGTTTATGCGGCGTCAGATCGTGCGGCAGCTCGGCGAGGGACAAGTAACGTTTAAGCAGCAACTGAACCTGGCGGACTGGTAGACGCAGATGCCGCGACGTGATGACGATCGGCGCCGTGGGTCCGGTATCCCGGGCGTAGGTATCGCGAAACTTCACCAGCACTGTGAGGGCTACTTTCCCCAACGGGCATAGTCGCTCTTTGCGGCCTTTGCCGAGCACCCGGGCGACGCCGGATTCGAAATCGATCGCGCCGTAATTCAGGCCGACGAGTTCGCTGACCCGCAGGCCACCGCCATAGAGCAATTCCATGACCAGCCGGTCGCGCCAAGCGGTAAAGCCGTCGATGGATTCATTTTCAAGCAATCGCAACGGGCCGGTCAGCAGGCGCTTCATCTGTTCTTCGGTGAGAAATTTAGGCAGTCGTTTCTCCAGTTTTGGCAGCGGGATCCCCGTGAATGGATTGCGCCGGATCCGTCCGCGCAGGAGCCAAAATTTCATGAAGGCACGCAGGCCGGATACGTGATTATGCAGCGTGCGACGACCGTAGCGTCGCTGCGCTTCAATCACGAAGTCACGCAACATCCGGCTGTCGAGTTCACCCAAACCGATCGTCCACAAATCTGCTTGCACCAGCCACCGATAGAAATCCTCGAAGGCCTGTCGGTAGTTGCGGACCGTGTAGGCGGAATAGCGTTTCTCCTTCGCCAGATAATCGGCGAAAGGCTGCCACCATTCCTGCAGTACGCTTTCAGGAATTTCGGGTATGGTTGGCGGGGTGCTGTTCGACATCGTGCATGATCCGATTCGTGGTGAGACGCAGGGCCGCTTCCGGATCGAGGCCCTTTTGTCGGGCGGCCGCGGCAAGTTCAAACAAGGCCTGCCCGAGACTCGTTTCATCCAGTCCAGCGGCCAACTGGGTAATTCGTGCACGATCCACGGCGGTGACGCCTTCGTAGTGCTTCTTTTCCACCTGTTTCCAAACCGCCTCGGCAAACATCAAGGCGGGCAGACGCAGGGGTTGTGGCTTGAAAAGCCCGCTCTCGGTTTTACCTGCATCCAGTTTTTCCCGGGCCTTGATTTGATCCCATTGATGCAGGACTTGATCGGATGTCTCCAACGCACCCTCGCCAAACACGTGCGGATGGCGGCGGACCAATTTTTCGTTCACTTCCCGGGCAACAGCCTCGAGATCAAAATGACCGGCCTCCTCGGCCAGTTGGGCGTGAAAGAGAACCTGGATCAATACGTCGCCCAGTTCCTCCCGCATGTGTGGCATGTCCAGCTGATCAATGGTCTCGATCAATTCGCTGACCTCATCGATCAGACAACGTACCAGACTGGCGTGCGTTTGCTCCTGATCCCACGGGCAGCCCCCGGGGGCCCGCAGGCGGGCGATTGTCGCACGAAGTTCATCCATGGCTTCCATATCAGCTATGGCCGCAAGAAGGCGGAGAAATCGCAAAAGGAAAAGCAGCGTGATGCAGGAATGTTTCTTGCGCCGTTCCCTGCAGTTTGCGGCTATTCTCGCGATGGCAGACAAACTCACCGAGATTATGGCCTGGAAGCGGCACGAAATCGCACCCTTGGTGCGACCGGTCATGCTGGACGAATTGTCCATGCTGCAGGCCGCACTTCCGCCTCTACCCTCCTTTGCCAAAGCCCTGCGGCGCACCGATGGGCAGCTTGCAGTCATCGCGGAAATCAAGCGACGGTCTCCGTCGGCCGGTGCCATCGCCGAAACCATTGCCGCTCCAGATCAAGCGCTGAAATACCGGGCGGCTGGTGCCAGTGCCCTCTCCGTGTTGACGGATACCAAGTTTTTCGGCGGTGAATTGGCCGATTTGCAGGCCGTGACCGCGCTGTTCAAGTTGCAACCGCCAGCCGTGCCATGCCTGCGGAAGGATTTTATGGTCCACCCGATTCAGGTGATTCAGGCCCGCGAGGCCGGCGCCAGTGCCATTCTGATCATTGTCCGCGCGTTGACGGATGATGAGATCAAGCCTTTGCACGAGGCCGCTACGGCGGCGGGTCTAGCCGCCTTGTTTGAGATTCATAACGAACCCGATTTGGAACGTGCCGTGCGGCATGGAGCCAAAATCATCGGCGTGAATAATCGCGATCTCGCCATCTTCAAGACCGATCTGACGATCAGTGAACGACTCATTCCTCAATTTCCCCGCGATGTGATTGCGGTGAGTGAGAGTGGCATTTTCAATGTCGCAGACGCTGCGCGAGCGCGAGCCGCTGGGGCCCATGCTGTGCTGGTCGGCGAGGCCTTGATGAAGGCGTCGGACACCCGGGCACTCCTGCAAGCTTTGGCCACCGCCTGATATGGAACTGCAACTCCAGCCCATGTCGGATCAGGACTACACCGACTGGCTGGCCGATATCATTCCGGAATACGCCCAGGAGAAAGTGGCGAATGGCACATGGATCGAAGCCGAGTCGCTCCAAAAGTCCCGCGAATCGATCAACTCCCTGCTGCCGCAAGGGATGACCACCGAAAATCACTATTTGTTCAGCCTCAGATTGAGTGAAAGCGACGAGCGGGTCGGGTTCCTCTGGATTGGCCGTTATGAACAAGCGGCCTACCTTTACGATATCTCCATCGTGAAGGCCCACCGGCGAAAAGGTTACGGTCGGCAAGCCATGCAGCTCTTGGAGATCGCGGCGGCTCAGCACGGATTTGATCAAATTTCACTTCACGTTTTTGGTGAGAACCGGATCGCGCGGGAACTCTATCTCTCCGTCGGTTATGTAATCACCGATCTGACCATGCGCAAAAAACTGCCGGCGCCAAAACAGACGGCCGGCAGTTGAAGTAAACTCTGCGGCGCTCAGGCGCTGTTCTGGCCAACGGCGTGCAAATGCACGTCGCGCTGTGGGAATGGGATCGAGCAACCGGCACTTTCGATGGCCGTTTTTACCTTCTCATTCAGATCCATCTTGGTGGTGAGAAAGTCCGTCCGCTTGACCCAAGGCCAGACAATCAGATTCACGCTGCTGTCAGCCAGCTCCATCACGCCGACTATGGGCGCCGGATCCTTGAGTATGCGCTCATCGGCATGGAGGACTTCCCAGATCACCTTCTTGGCCACACTGATGTCGTCATCGTAGGCAATGCCAAAGGTCAGGTCGATGCGGCGGGTATCCTTGGCGGCGAAGTTCGTGATGCTGCCATCGGTTATCTTCGCGTTGGGCACAATCACGGCCAGGTTGTCGGGGGTGCGCAGATTGGTGGTAAAAATGGATATTTCCTCGACGATTCCCTTAATTCCTCCGGCATCGATGAAGTCGCCGATTTTGAAGGGACGGAAGATGATGATCATCACCCCGGCGGCGAAATTGGCCAGGGAACCCTGCAGGGCCAGACCGACGGCCAGACCGGCGGCACCGATGATTGCAACCAGTGACGTGGTGCGGATGCCCAGCATATCCAACGACGCCATGATCACGATCAGAAGTAGCAGCACGTAGCTGATCTTGGTCACGAATCGGTTGAGCGTGGGCTCCAATTTGGCTTTTTCCAAGGCGCGGGAAATAGCGCCACTGATCAGGCGGGCGAGCCATTTGCCAATCACAAAGATGACCAGGGCGCCGAGCAACTTGATGCCAAAGGCCAGGCCCTCGGTGGCAAGCCACACTTGAACGCTGTCCCACGTCGTTTGCAGAGATGCAGTGTCTATTGTGTCCATGGGTTTAGCCTAGCCATAGGCGACTCCATGGGTCAACACCGCGACCGGCACGTTTGACCTTGGCGAAAATTCATTCAGTGTAGCAGGCAGATGCCACTATCACCTAACGAAACCCGTGAACTCTTGACCCGCCTGGGTCACTCGCCGCGCCGGTTTCTGGGGCAAAATTTCCTGGTCGATGGCAATATCGTGCGGAAGTCCATCGAACTCGCCGAGGTTACGGCAGCGGATACGGTCGTGGAGATCGGACCCGGCTTGGGCACACTGACCCAAGCGCTCCTGGAGACGGGGGCTACGGTGTGGGCCATAGAAAAGGATCAGACTCTCCATCATCATTTGGAGAATACGATCAATGCGAACGGTCGGTTTCACTTGCAGGAAGGTGATGCCGTGGAGCACCCACTTGCGTCGCTGCCGGCAGAAACTGAATCCTTCAAGATCGTCGCAAACTTGCCCTATGCGATTTCAACGCCGTGGATGGATGGGGTGTTAAGCGGGGCCTTGCCGGATCGCATGGTGTTGATGCTTCAGTTGGAGGCTGCGGAACGTTATGCCGCGACACATGGTTCCAAGACGTTTGGTGCCATCTCCATTTTCCTGCAGTCTGCCTACAATATCGCTCCGGGGCATCGCGTGGCGGCTAATTGTTTCCACCCGCGACCGGATGTAGATTCCTGCCTGTTGAATCTGGTGCGACGTCCCCGTCCGATCATCTTCAAAACCTCGGCCAAGGCCTTGGTGCGCGGGTGTTTTCAACAACGCCGCAAGCAGCTGGGGGCCCTACTGCGCGGCCGCCTGCCGGATGACGGCCGGGCATGGCTGGCACAAATCACCGCACAGGGCTATTCTGAGAAATCCCGCCCTGAGCAAATCCCTGTCACACTTTGGCAGGAATTGGCGCTTCATCCATCGCTGACTTGAAACTTGGGCAGAATACCCTACTTTACCTCTAATGATTCGCACAGTCTTCGTCCTGCCAACCTTACTGTTGCTCAGTGCCGTTATGGCCTACGCCCAGTCGACCCCGGGGTTAGTTGGACGGGTAGATGATCGGACTTACATTTCGCCAGGTGGAGTCTATCGGGTGCGCGTTCCCGTGCTGCCAGAACTTGGCGGGACGATCTCCGATACCGGTAATGTCGTGGTCTTTCGTGATGACTACAATGTGCATGTGAGCATTGGCTCGTTTCCGCTGGATGCCACCCAACGTTGGGAACTGTCCACTCGCGGCCTCAAGGATTACCTGCCGGCTTTCTTTGCCAGTTTGGTGATGCCCGATTTTCAAAAGATGTTTCCCGGCACCCATATCGAAAGCGGGGTCTATCTACCCAACTTTCTCGGCGGCTCATTGCTCTGCTACACCCTGCTACCCGGAGGATCAATGTTTGTGGCTGAGCTCGGTGACATTCAACCCAGCGGAGGTCCCCCAGTCGCTAAACGCGGCAACCTTATCTTCATGCAGAATCATGTGGTCTATGTGATCAGTATCGAACTGGCGGAACGCAGTCTGGAAGGTGCCCTCTACAACAAGACCACCGAACAGGAGAATACCATTTTACGCAGTCGATTGAATGATGTCGTCAGCACGATGGAGTTCGCGGTGCCCAACGAATAAAAAACCCCGGCCAAGTGACCGGGGTTTGCGGGATCCGACCACGAGTTCGGATTATTTGTAACCGGGCAGGAATTTCTTCTCTGCCTTGAACATCTCCAAGGTCATTTGCTTGATCTCAGCCGGACTGCAGACCGCGGCAGTCAAAGGATCCAGCATCAAGGCGTAGATGGCCTTTTCGACGGAACGCTCGATACAAGCCTGGGCCCCGAGATCGAACATCCGCATATTGGAATCGCACAAGCCGGCCATCTGCGCCGGCAGCGCGCCATAACGGGTCGGATTGATGCCGTTGCGATCAATCATGCAGGCTACTTCCACGCAGCCATCGGCCGGCAGGTTGGTGATCAGTTGGCCGGCACCTTTGATGTTGTTCATCACATTGCCATGAATGCGGAAAGGGGTGTCCTTTTCCCGCGCCTCAATGATCCAGCTGGCGTATTCCCAACTGCGCGCCCACTCCATCGACTCCTTGCCCGCAATCATCGCCGCCCGCTGCTTGTCCGCATTTTTGCGCCAGGTCGGCCAGTTGTTCGCGTAAAAACTCGAACCCCCGTCATAACCCTCGCGACTGTATTTCTGCACCAGGTCCTTGCGCTTGCGGTAATACGGCAAGTATTCGGAGAGGTGGCCGCTCGATTCCGTGATGAAGGCACCGAAATGCAACATCATGTCCTTGCGAACAATATCCTTGTGCCACTCTGCTGATTCCCATGCGTGATGGTTCAGGCGCTTCGGATTCTTCGGACGTCCGTCCTTGAACGCCTTGGCCAGTTCGGCGGTCGCCTTGCGCTTGAGCAAGGGATACAAGTCGCGGCCGTTGTGCTGCAATTTGGTGAACCACGCCATGTGGTTGATCCCTGCGCACTCCCAATCCATTTCTTCAATCGGGACGCCGGCGCGAGTGGCCAGCAACTGACTCGTGCCCTGCACCGAATGGCAGAGTCCGACGATCTGCATCGACGAACTCCGGCCGGCAGCCAGACACATCATGGCCATCGGATTCGTGTAATTGAGCACGATCGCTTTCGGGCAAAGCTCTTCCGCATCCTTCAGCACCTGCAGGAAAACCGGAATCGTGCGCATCGATTTGAAAAGTCCGCCCGGCCCGATCGTGTCACCGATGCATTGGTCGATACCGTATTTTGCCGGTATGTCATTGTCGAAGCGCACACAGGCCGTGCCACTGACTTCGATACAATTCACGATGTAGTCAGAACCCGGCAACACCGTGCGGCGGTCGGCCGAACCGATTACGGTCCACTTCGTCTTGCCCAGATTTTGGGCCAGACGGGTGATTAGCTTGGTCATCGTAGCGAGCCGTTCGCGGTCGATGTCGACAAGGGCAATGGTGCCTCCTTGATCTCCGGGAATTCTCAGGATGTCGTTCATCAGCCGCGGGGTGAAGGCACTGCCCGCCCCGAGCATGGTGATCTTGATCGGCCGCAGGATGGTGCCGGCGAGACCGCGCGCCGCGGCGTCCTTCGTATGGTCGGCATGGCCGATTTGCTGGGTTTTTGCTTTGGCTGCACTCATGGGATTATTGTGACTGATGGAGGGTCAAGGGTTGGTAACGTCGAGCATACTACATTGAGG
>Ga0222714_10001234_pt1 | contig 28899 bp, 27 predicted proteins | sample C33_3DmetaG_FD_165048 | JGI IMG/M metagenome (GOLD analysis project Ga0222714, IMG submission 165048) | Estuarine water microbial communities from San Francisco Bay, California, United States - C33_3D | ecosystem: Environmental > Aquatic > Marine > Unclassified | place: USA: California... | reverse complement strand
CATGGCAGGTAAAAAGACAAGAAGGCAGGCGCTGATTAAGTGGGACCTGAATGAATGCAGATTTCTCATTGTGAACCTCCTGCCTGACTGAGACTCTGATAAACGATTTCAACGAACGCGTCCGGACTCAGGCCCTGGTCATAGCGACCATCGTATTCCAGGGTCGGTCGCATGGCCTGAACCTCCTCAAGGCTCATGCCTCTTTCCACATAGGTCTGGATACGATCCCGGACCAGTGTCGCCATATCCCGGTACTCTGAGACATCGGCTTCATCTGCGATTCTCCCATGCCCCGGAATAACATAAGTGCCACCCTCGTTTTTCAAAGCAGGAATGGTGATTTCCAGCAATTCATTGAGTGCTGCCACTGCGCCATTGATGGAACCTCCCTTTTCCAGGTCTATTGGAGGATAGCGATCGGTATTGAATATGTCGCCGGTACTAACCACATCCGAGCCCCGGAAATGTACAATTGAATCGCCATCCGTAATAGCATTAGGCATATGCAGGATTCTGATTCCCTCTCCATTAAAGGATAGGGTCAGTCTTGAATAGGCAGAGTAAGTCCTGTTGGGCCAGCCACAGTCCTCGACCCCACCCACAACCATGCGTATCATGACCTCTTCACGTGCAATGATTGCAGCGCCTCGTTCCTCGCCATTATTATTTCCTGCCTGGTTAGTAACCAATTTGGCACCTGACTGCCCAAGCAGTAAATTGCCCCCAGTATGCTGATCGTCATCCGAGGTATTGATGATCGTTCGAATGCGGGCAGTTGTAATTTGACGGATAGCAGTCAGCACGCTGTCACTCAATTCAGCGCTGCCGGCATCAACAAGTAAAACACCATCTTCAGTCCGTTGATTTCTTATCTGCAGGCTTATATTTGATCCTGCCCCCATCAACACATAAACATTTCCCTGAACCGGCAATAAATATAGATCTTCTGTAAACCTTGATATCTGTCCGGGTAGCTGAGGATCAGCTTCGATGGTAAATGCCTCTGGCTCTCTGTTATCAAGGGGAAATAAATTAAGCGTTGGAAAATTTGAAACTGCCTGACTATCACTTGCTTCGGCCTCCAAATTCGGGTCCGGACAAAGAAGTGCAAGATCAGTTTGTGCATACACTGCGGGCGGGATAACAACACTGATATTGACGATTAGTAAAGAACTGACTAAAAAAAAGGAATTAAATATTGAGCGGGACCAAACCATATACACAACCCAAGCGCTTGATTAGAATTACTTTTATAAGGATTTAAAAAATACAGTTGTACTCACACCCTAATTTTTGAACTTTATTTTACCTTTTAATACCAACCTGAAGTCAAATAAAACAGACTTTTATAAAGATTTCTCAATAATTTTTTTTTAAATTATAAGAATGGTTAATGTCCACTTTGGATAGAAATCAGACCTTAGATAGATTTTTGATTTAACATTGGCAATATTTTGAATAATCGCTTAGCTTTAATTCGTATCCTGTTCAATACAGAAGACTAACCAATGAAAAAACCCGGAGTCATTTTCTTGATCCTTAGCCTTATAAGCCTAAGTATCTATGCTCAAAACTATAGATTACCAGCAACCTATGGTGAGATTGATTTAGCTGCAGGGTTCCAATCTTATAGTATTGAGATGACCGCAAAAGGTGCTATAGGCGCTACAAGTTTAGGAGAGGGTTGTTTTCTTAATATTTCTGATGCCCCTGATTTACAAGGCACCTTTGAGGCTGGAGGAAACGCTCTAGTTTTCTCAGTGGAATCTGAATTTTTTACCTCTGATACTTCTTTAATCATTAATTTACCAGATGGAAATTGGGCATGTGATGACGACTCTGGTAGTGGTTTAAACCCCTTTCTAACATTAGAAAACCCTAGCTCAGGTATTTATGATATTTGGGTAGGCTCCGTTTATGGCATGGGCTATACCGATGCCATCCTTACCATTACTGAATAGAGTTGCTTTAGAATTATTTATCCTCGCATACCTGCTTCCGACCCAAAGCGGACGTTAAATAATAAAAAGAAACTAGTCCTAATGTCCGCTTCTGGCCGAAAGCAGACATTTGTTTGCTAAAAAAAATCAGTTACATAATGCCCTAAAATAAGAATAAATCGGCTGGATAGCCTGGGAAACCGAAGCTTTTACGACTTTCTAAGATCACTGAAATCATTCCTACTTTTGGAGACTACTGTTGAGCATCAATTTGCAGCCAGCTCTGATAGATATCATCACTCCATAAACTTTGAAAATAAGCAATGACCTCAAGCCTTTCCTCCCTATCTAACTGTTCACCGAAGCCAAGCATGGTCCCACCGTATGGTATTCCGCCAGAGGCGATTACTTGATCCAGAACTGCCAAAGGGTGATGCCAGGCATGCGCTGTTCCATTTAAAGGTGGTGGTGGGAAATTGCCTGCACTGTCTCTTATTCGCCAATCCTCAGCCAACCCCTGTGCCTGTTCACCATGGCACACAGCGCAATTGGCCTGAAACAGTAAGTTACCACGCTGCACCTGTGCTGATGTATACCAGCGGCCAGTATCTAAATTTTCTTCCCTTTCATTTCCACAAGATGTAACTAGCAGCGCCGATATCATGATACAAGCAACAAGAGTTACAAGGTTAGATTTCCACTGAAGCATACCCACTCCCAATATATTTTTTTATAAAACCTACTAGGGCAAGTGTACCCAGCAAGAAGACAACCGAGCCGCAAAGTGTAAGAAATACTTTGTAGAAGAAAATTCCCGCCTTGCCCGTGTGTAATGGATATGCAGTGTAATAAATTCGTTCAGATATATGCTGACTTTGTGAGTCAATCCTTAAATCCATCCAACCTTCACTGGCATCGATATAAATTTTGCTTAGTCCTTCCGGGTGTAATTCGCCTTTTTGCTGTAATCCGATAACGCGATATGAATAAAATGAATTTGGCACTTCAGCTGTACGAATTTCAGACCCTGGAAAACTTGCTTGCGCGCGTTGTAGCGCTGGCAGCCAACCTCCGCTTTTACCACCGGATATTTCATCCACATTATCTGAAAAATCGAGACTATAATCGTCGCCTCTGAAAGGTTCTAAAAAGTAATATTCAGCTTGTGTTGGGAAAGCTAGCAATGCTGCCGTTATTAGAGTCATTAAAAGAGGTAAAGCGACTATGACCCCCAGATTACGATGAGTTATTAATAATCGGGTCCGTGATGAATTTTTTGGCCAAACCCCCTGACGGAAAGCTCGACGCAGGGGCCAAAAACTGATTAAACCTGCGAAGACCAAAAAAATCATAGCTAGGGCTGCAAGGCCAATTAATGTCAGCCCTAAATCATCTAATAGTAAACGGTGATGTAAGTCATAAAGCCATTCCTCCCAGCGCTCATTTTGCACCCATAGATCAAGAACATTACCATCTAGGTCAAGATAGGCATAACGCGCCTCACTAAGCGTAACTTTCGTTAAGGGAAAGTCTGCAGTCGGGAAAGCAATCTGAGCAATTTCATTATTTTCAAAAGTCTCTTCAACGCTGGTAGCCAATCTGGCAAATAACTCTGAGGTAGCTGCAAATTCATGTTTAATCTCAGGGAAACGCATCAGCACGAACTCATTTTTCCAAATAAGCAAGGTTCCAGATAAACTGCTAAGAAGTAGTAGTAATGCAATCGTGATACCACCCCAAGCATGAATAAGTCGTGTTACTTTATAAAAAATTTTCATCGTCTTTTATCTATCATAAAAAAATCGAGAGCGATTTCTTCTATTGATCTAGTATCTGGTAGATGTCTTACTGTCAAAAGGTATGTAAAATCAATAACTTTTATATAAATATGGTGATAAATCAATGAAGCTTTCAATAGTAATGACAAAAATTCATAAATGGATTGCTCTCATTGTGGGTATTCAAATTCTTCTATGGGTTTTAGGTGGCTTGGTGATGAGCTGGTTTCCTATAGAAACTGTAAGAAGTGAACATAATATCAGAGAGCGAACTTCTCCCATATTCTCTGCTGAGAGCAATTTGTTACCTATTGATACTATTCTTGCTAGTGAAGGGCCAATAACTAGCTTGGAATTAAATTCTCTCCTCGGCACCCCAGTCTATTCAGTCGTTAGCGCAGAGGCTATGTCTATTCTTATTAATGCAGAAACTGGCGAAACTATCTCTCCCTTGTCTGAAGATTTAGCGCTGCAACTTGCGAATTCTGATTTTTCTGGAAAAGCTGGCAATATATCGGCCAACTTTCTTAATGATGGCAATAAAGAATATAGAGGGCCTCTCCCTGTCTGGCAGGTAGTAATGGGTGACGGCGAAGATACTCGGCTCTACATTTCTCCGTCGACAGGTGAAGTTATAGCTCGACGCAATACCACCTGGCGTTTATATGATTTTTTCTGGATGCTCCATATTATGGATTATGAAAACCGCACCAATTTTAATAACCCGTTGGTAATTATCGCTTCTATTGCTGCGCTATTTGCATCTATTTCGGGGATCTGGTTACTATTTTATCGGTTTTCCAAACGCGACTTTAGATGGATGGGTTTGAAATAACCCATTAGAGTTCTCAAATGTCCGCTTTTGGCCGGAAGCGAAGATATCAGAATACCTACTATCTGATAAGATCAATTCCTTCTATAGGCCAAAATGAGCTATACAACCTTACTAGAATTCGTCTTCCACACTTCCTGCTGAGCATGGGTTTGGTTGAGCTTTACTTTTAAGATATTTTGCTTGTCGCTTGCAGCTTTTGCTGCAATATTTCACCTCGTCCCAGCTGCGCCACCATTTTTTTCTCCAGCTAAAAGACCTCTGACAATAAAGGCAAATTTTTTCTGGTAGAAATATCTTTCCGTGCCCCATACATCAGTTCATGCTGAATCTAATAAGTGATTATTATAATTCAGCGTAAATGAAAAACCCAGACAGCTCCTTTCGACCAGTAAGCAGACATTTCCCCATTTTACTGATATCGGAATTTTAAGCCGAGAGAATAAAGATTATCGGAAATTGGCACATGTCCTCATTCGGCCTTTACGACATAAAAGCAAACACTAAGTCTATTAAATATATCTGTACTATCCATCTGTTCTTCTTATAGCTACGAGGGATTTTACGCTAACTTATCAATACCTCAGAATCTAGTTACTTTGCTGGTTGAATTCTGCCTGAACTGCCATCAGGCAACTTTCATAGATTCCGAGCATACGCGTCAATCCACCCTCACCCACCACATAGGGGTGAGGTTCTTCGGCACTGCGTTCTGCTAGCAGATATTGTCTTGCAATCGTCATGTCATTATTGGGGTGATTACCCAGAATCACATCAACGCCTCTCGCTTCTGCAATATTGATAAATCGGCGGATAGAGTTCTGGTAAAGATTCAGGTCAGTTCCTGTCGGGGAAAATCCCGACCCTCCCCAGTAACCACCGATATGCTCATTATCACCGTCTCGTAGCGGAATCAGGGATGAGACCGTACCTGGGGTATGTCCTGGAGTAAAAATGAACTCAATACTGGTATCACCCAATGTCAGGACCATTCCGTTCTCAATCAGTTTATTCCTTTCCGGTAATTCCTGACCTGGTTTTCGAGGACCATTTTCTGCCATGTCCCGTTCAGCCATGTCCCAGTCAATTTCGGACATGTAGACATCGGCTCCGGATAATTCTTGCAGGTATTTGGCACCACCAAAGTGGTCACCATGACCATGCGATACAACAATATGGACAATATCGGCAGGGTCATGCCCAAGCTCCCTCAAGCCATTGACAATATACTCTTCCGCTTCAAAACGTGTTTCCAGCGGATCCATGATGATAATGCCTTCAGATGTCAGCAAGGCAGAGGCATTCCAGTTATTCGGGCCGAGAAAGATCAGGTTATCAAACGTTTGCATCGGTGAACTTACAGGACCAGTGATTGGCGTGACCGAATTATCTTGGCAACGACCAACATAGAAATGCAGCATATCGCTGCCTGCCAGTTCCAGGGCTCTGGCTCTGTGGATATCAGCTTCGGCTGCAATAGTTTTTCCAGCTAAGGAAACCATTGCAAAGATAATGAATCTGAATACCGGAAGTAAATGTCCCATTGTTATCCTTTTATTGTTTTGCATGTTTCCTCCGAAATGCTTATATATTGGTATTGACAAGTTAACTTGATAATACCTTAAATTCGATTAAAGCCTAACGTCCCCTTTCTATCCAAAGCAGACATAACAAAAAATGTATTGGAGTGTGGTATTCGCAACCAGAACCAGAGGTTGGGTATTTCATTTAACAATTTATCGCCTGTCAGTTTTTATTTTAGTCGGGATTTTACTGACAATCATGCTTGAAGCTGTTTCTGTGAATTTGTTAGGGCGCTGGGACTACAAAGAGCTGATGCCTACGCTTCCTGTTTTGGGAACGGGCTTAGCGCCTCTTTTGCAATGGCTAGTTATTCCCTTGCTGGTACTATTGTTTGTTCGTAACAAGCAAGAGCTGGTGTGAGCTGTATGGAAAATTACAGCTTACAAATGTTTGGATATAAAGTATTAACTCTGCTAATGGCCGAAAAGAGACTATACTGAACGTCTGCTATCGACCCAAAGTGGACATTAGGTTTTTTTATGAATATTTGGTTAAACTCTGGACAAAATAAGAAAACAACCGAGCCCCAAACAATGAAAAATATACAAAGTTATTTCCGTACAATCCCTTTGTTCATGATATTGCTGTTACAAGCTACAACAGTGAAATCTCAGATGGATGATGGGATTTTCCCAGTTGGCGTAATTGGTGAGCCAAGTGGAACTGGGGTCTATCCTGCAATAGCTGAATCCTATTCATCTATGCGCGAAAATACCGTTTACCATCCATTAGCTTTACCGCCTGAACGTCTACCTTTGCTACTCTGGGGTAATGGCGCATGCAGGGATGATGGACTTAGTTATTCCGCTTTCCTACGTGAAGTATCCTCTCATGGATTTATCATTATCGCTGCAGGATATCCACGCAAAACTCCTGCAACTAATAATGCTGCACCTGAATCGACATCATCTTCCTCAACTCAACGTATGGAAGACCCTACACAGCCTCAACAATTACTCGATGCTATTGGCTGGATTCAAGCCCAGAACAATGAACCAGAAAGTCCTTTCTATCAGCATGTTGACCTGGATAATATAGGTGTCATGGGGCATAGCTGCGGTGGGCTTCAAGCCATGGTACTGTCCGCCGACCCGCGCGTAGATTCCACCATTCTCTTTAATAGTGGTGTATTGAATGCTGGTCCTGATGCCGGACGTAGTGGCATTTCTGTATTGAAATCGGATCTTGAGAAAATTCATGCTCCCATTGCATACATCAACGGTGGCCCAAGCGATATTGCTTATCTTAATGCCGTAGATGACTTTGAACGCATCAATCACGTTCCCGCTTTTTTTGGTGAAAACCAAGTGGGGCATGGTGGCACCTTTAGGATAGCACCTAACGGTGGGGATTATGCTCAGTTCGCCACCGCATGGATGTCATGGCTACTAAAAGGAAATCAGCATGCCCCTATGTTCTTAGGAGAAGATTGTGACCTTTGTACTAGACCGAACTGGAAGGTACAGAAAAAACAGATTGATTAGTAAATGTCCGCTATCGACCCTAAGCAGTCATTTCCTAATACCCAATAATGAAACTTTTAACATCAATTATCTTATTATGCTGCTCTATTTTTGCAATTGGCCAGGATATTGAATCTGAAGCACGAATACTCTCTGCATACTATGGGTTGGATTCTCTGCCAATTCCCGTAATGCTCTTATGTGGGAGAAAAGCAGTTGGAGAAGATGGTATGCCACTTACCTTTTCTGTTCAGCTGGATGATGAGACATTAAGTCCTGGGGCCTTTGCCGTAGAAACTAGTACTGGTGAGTTGGTCACTCCCAGTTGCGCTACTCTCAGGCCGGCAGACGAATTGCTTGAAAGACGAACTGTACTGCTTACTGGTTCATTCGGTACAGCTGCATTACCACCTCAATCTGTAGAAATTGTCGGCCAGTTGCAAGATGTCTCCGGTAATTCTCTTCATGGATTGAGGATTGAAAACATCACTGCACTTGAATCAGGTCCAAGTCTCGTATTCGCCGAGCGTTTTTCTCCAGGAGTGACTGGGCTTAAAGGAGAATGTCCAGAAGAAACTCAGCAAGCCGTGTTATTGACTTGGGAGGGAGGAGTATCAGGGCCAGGTGGTGCTGATCTAGCCGAACCACAGAGGTTGGGCATTTCAGTAAGACTGGAAAATGGCATGCTAGTGCAACCTATTGCACTCGGTGATGATGACCCTGATAACTATGTTGTGGCCTGCTTAGGCCACTTAAGTCCGGCTAGAGTGGTGAGTGTCGAAGCTGGCTTATTTCACGATCCGGGTGATGACCCAAACACTGAAACTAGTATAAATATTCTTTAGCGTTAGATGTCTGCTATTGGCCGATAGCAGACTTTAAGAAGTAAGCGAAAATTAATGACGTGGGTGGATCTTGAATTGGTGGAGGCGGGGGGGCTTAACTAACCTTTTAACCTGTTGATTATTAAAGAATATTTCCCGGTTCAGTTAATGCCGATGTTACATACCATGTAGCATCAATTTCCTGCTTGAAAAGCATCTGAACCTGCGTCCAACAAGGTGTTTTAACGTCTACTTTTGCCTTCAGAAGCTATTATAAATCCAATTTAAAAACGCGTGCAATCATAGAAAGATCGGTGCACGCGCTGGAAGTTGAATTAAGAATTTTTGGCTTTCTACAGCTTGATAGTGTTAAAAACTCTTGCCGTCGAGATGTTGGCTATTAAGTTTCCTGGGATCTACACCTTCTAAACAATTGACATTTATGCCAACAGCCGCTGTGCCATCTGGCATGGTTGCATAGCCGAAACTTTCCACACCACAAACGCTGCAAAAAAGATGGCGAATAACTTTTTTGTTAAATAGATATTCAGTAAGTGAATCTTCCCCGGACTTTAAGTGAAAATCTTCAGGTTTAGCAAATCCCAATACAAAACCCATACGCTGACAGCGAGAACAGTTACATGTAATGGTTTGATCAATGTTCAAGTCAACTTCATATTGAACTGCTTCACATTGGCAGCTCCCTTCATAATGCTTTAGTTCCATTATTTTGGTTCCTTATTTGTTAATGTTTATAGGTAGATAGGGTCATACTAAGAATATAGGTAAAAAAATAAATTCATACTCACATGAAGTTACAGTAAATCTATTTTTAAAAAGCTTAATCTAGGCGGACAACAATACCTTCCATGGATTTATCAGGAGCGAGATGCTCAACCATGACTTCGGGGTCGTGACCAGGAATAATCATTTTTTGGTCATCCACCATATTCCTGAGTTTTTGCCATCCATCAAACATTTCAGCAATATCTGCCACAATGGGGAAAGGACTTTTTTCATCCATGTTTGCTCGATAGTGGGTGGCATCTGAAGCAAGCACCAGCCATCCAGAACGAGTCCATACTCGAACTACCTGTAATCCTTTGGTATGACCTCCTATATGGTGAAGTGACAAACCGGGTTCAAGTTCATGCTCGCCATCGTAGAATTTTACACGTCCCTGATAGACATTGCGGACCATAGCAACAATCTCATCAACTTCAAAAGCTCCCGCGAAGAAAGGATTGGCCATATGACGTCCCGTTGCATAAGCCATCTCACTATCCTGAAGGTGAAAGTTGGCCTTGGGGAAGAGATCAAAATTACCAATATGGTCGTAATGCAGGTGTGTCACGATTACATCTGACACCTCTGCTCCATCGATTCCAAGTAATCTCAGCCCCTCAATAGGGGAGCGCAAAAAAGTACGTTTCCTTTTCTTTGCGGCTTCTTCATTGAAACCCGTATCAACAACCCAGGTTTTTTGCTCATTGCGGACAACCCAGACGAAATAGTCCATCGGCATTCCCGCTTCATGCGGGTCTCCGCCAATGAAGTTTTCAGAAGACAGGCGGTCTACTGTCGCATAACGAATAGCATAAACCTCATAGCTATTTCTTTCTGCCATGCTCTATTCCGTTTTGGTTGCGTGGTTTTCAAGATAACTGAAGATTTCAGTGTTATCAGCTTTAAATCCTAGTTCAGATTCTGCATTGTCCCACAACCGGCTGATATGGTGGAGCAATTCGGCTGAGGCATCTTCAGATTCAGCAAGATCCACTGCCAAACGAAGATCTTTAGCCATGAGACCAATGAAGAAACCAGAATTAAAGGTCCGAGGCAAGATAAACGCCGGAAATTTGTGCTCGGTACTATTACTTTTGCCGGTAGAAGAGTTGAGTATGTCCACCATGGTTTTTGGATCCAGGCCAAATCGTGTGCCAAGAATGACGGCTTCAGATGCTATTGCCAACGAGCCAGCGGAGAGAAAGTTATTCATACACTTCATGGCATGCCCACTAGCCGGTCCGCCTGTTTTAAATACTTTTCCCATATTTTCCAGTAAGGGAATGCAGCGTTCTATGACCTCAGACTCACCCCCTGCCATGATCGCTAGGCTGCCGTCTATGGCTTTTACAACGCCTCCGGATACCGGAGCGTCAATTAGATGAAAACCTGCCTTGCTGAGCTCATCTCCCAGATTTCGAGTGTCTACAGGTGAGCAGGTGCTCATATCAATCAATATAGTGCCAGGCTTTAATCCACTAGCCACTCCAGACTCATCCATAAGAACCTTCCGAACAACTTTGCCTTCGGGCAGCATGGTGATTACTACATCCGAGACTTCACCAAGCTCTTGCAGAGATTTAGCAGCCGTACTTCCGGACTCTTCGCAAAATTTGGCGACTACGCTGCTATTCAGGTCAGAGACAATCAGCTTATAGCCGGCATTTGCCAGACGTGTGGCCATCGGGTAGCCCATGTTGCCCAGCCCTATAAAGCCTATGCTTGCCGGCGGAGATATTTTATTTGTCATAATCTTCCAATACTTTAGTTGCTTCACGGAAACTGTCTACTGCAGCAGGAACCCCACAATAAACGGCAGCTTGCAAAAAGACTTCCGCGATCTGCTCATTGGTCAGGCCATTATTCCTGGCTCCCCGGGTATGGACAGCTACTTCGTGAGTTCGTCCAAGAGCGGTAAGCATTGCCAGATTGATCAGACTTCGTTCTTTGCGGGTAAGCCCTTCTCTTCCCCAGCAGTCTCCCCAGCAGAATTCATGCAACAACTCTTGCATAGGACGATTAAAATCATTTGCTTTACCTATGGCAGCATCGACATGAGCGCTGCCTAGCACTTCGCGTCGAATTTTAAGTCCTTTCTCTTTAAGGCTACTTCTTGAATCGTCAGACATTGGAATACTCCTTGGGTTCTCAGATATAAATAGGACACTATTTTAATGTGGTAATTGTGGCCCGGGATTATAGCCCAAGGAAGGATAATGCTTCTATCTCTCAAGTGCCATCATCCTGAATCCATTATTCAGACAGTCGGAACCCTCAATTGGGAAATAAATTGTCTTTCTAGCAGGTAGGAATTTATTTTTTAGTGTGTAAAATGATTGAAAAATAGTAACAATAATCCCTTTGAATGATTCTGATTTGCTTGTGCCCTGGGGTTTTCAGGTGTGAAGGCTTTTTATGATTTTCAACTTTAGCTGAGAGAAGTATTTTTATGTCTGTAACTGAACAACTTGCAAGATTTGTAGTCGAGAGCCAACTGGATGATATTCCTGAGAATATCTATAAGGAAGCTCTAAGAGCTATCGTTAATTACATGGGCTGTGCCATTGGTGGTGCCAATGAGCCTGCCATGGAAGTTGCGCTGGACACATTGCTGCCATTTACCGGTAAACCATCCACACAGGTACTAGGTAGGGTAGAAACCTGTGATCCTCTCTATGCGGCTCTGTTCAACGGCATTGGTTCTCATGTACATGAATATGACGATACACTACCCAAAAACTATATTCACCCAAGCATACCGGTTGCTTCAGCTTTATTTGCTTACGCAAGTGCTAACAGGGACGGTAATCAGATAGTCACTGGGAAAGAATTTCTGCACGCATTTATATTAGGCTTTGATGTTGAATCTCGCATTGGTAATGCCGTCTATCCGGCTCATTATGATGCAGGCTGGCACATCACGTCCACCACAGGGGTCTTTGGTGCAGCTGCGGCCATCGGAAAATTGCTGAAACTAGATGTTAGGCAGATGGTGTGGGCGTTTGGCTTAGCTGCCACCCAGGCAGCAGGCGTGCGTGAAATGTTTGGCTCCATGGCTAAATCCTTTCAGCCAGGACGTGCGGCACAAAATGGATACACCTCTGCTTTGCTCGCGCAGCGTGACTTTACTGCCGGTGAAGCGGCTCTAGAAGGGCCTAGGGGTTTTGCGCCGGTTACCGCGAGTAGTTATGACCTGGACAAGATTACTTATCAGCTGGGTGAGCACTATGAACTGCTGGATAATGCCTATAAACCGTATGCATGTGGCTTGGTCGTTCACCCAACGATTGATGCCTGTAGCCAAATTCGTGAGCAGTATGGGGTGGCTCCCGAGGATATAAAAGAAATTAGCCTGCGTGTGGCGCCGATCGTTCTCGACCTGTGTAACAAGCAGGAACTTAAACGGGCTCTCCAATCCAAATATTCAATTTATCATGCAGCAGCTATTGGGCTTGTACGTGGGAAAGGCGGTCTTAGGGAGTTTACGGATGAAGCGGTAGCAGATCCCGTATTAAGTGATCTTAGATCAAAAACAAAAGCCCAGGGTGATGAGACTATTACTGGTGATCAGGTGGACGTGAACATCAAATTGAAGTCTGGTGAAAGTATTCATTTTTTCCTGGAGGCATCTTTGGGAAATGTAGAGCGACCTTTGAGCAATGTTCAGCTTGATGACAAATTTATTGATCAATCTACTCTGGTGCTCCCTCGTGATCAGGTCGATAAGCTTCTGGGCGCTTGCTGGGATATGGAGTCATCTGATAATGTGGGGCAAATTGTTGATTTGGCGGTAAAAAAATAAAAACATCCAAATCATAAAAAAAACAATATGAGTAAACCATGAATCACTATTCCCGGCTTTTAAGATCTACCCTCGCGATGTTATTGCTAATCCTGTTGTCAGCTTGTGGAGGTAATAACAATGGCAATACAGGAACTGTCAGGATTCCATTGGGCGCTGGCGGTGTTGGCTTCCTTCCTTTACAAATAATGCGTGAGTATCAATTGATTGAAAAACATGCCCAGGATGCAGAGCTGGAAGCCATAAACGTTGAATGGATTGAACTGGGCGGTCCAGCCGTGATGAACGATGCTTTGTTGTCCGGTTCAGTTGATTTCATTGCTGCAGGCCCTCCTGCCTTTATTACACTTTGGGACAGAACCCGAGGGTCAGTAAACGTCAAGGGGGTTGCTGCTATTGCAGCATTGCCAATGTATTTGAATACACGCGCAGGCCATCTTGGACGGCTGGAAGACCTGACACCAAATGATCGCATCGCTCTAACAGCAATTAAAGTTTCTATCCCTGCAATCGTTATGCAAATCTATGCTTCAGATAACTATGGGATTGATGAGTTTGACCGGTTTGATGATTACACAGTCACGATGACTCATCCTGATGGTGTGGTTGTAATGCTCTCGGGTTCCAATGAAATCAATAGCCATTTTACCTCTCCGCCATTTCATCAGCGCGAAATTGCGGACCCGGACATCAGAACGGTTATAAGTACCAATGACATTCTCGGGGGAAGTACAACGTTTACGATGCTATCGACCACTCAGGCTTATCATGATGCCAATCCGGGTATTTACAGAGCAGTTTTGGCCGCACTTGAAGAAGCACAAGAGCTAATCAAGAGTGATCCAGTAGTAGCAGCACAAGTGCTGGTTAATTCTGGCCAGAATGCTGGGCTTAGTGAGAATGAGCTTGTTGAAGTATTGCGGGATCCGGATATCTCTTTCACCAGCAAACCTGAAAACACCATGCGATATGCGCGTTTTATGTATGAAGTAGGAACATTGAATAACCTGCCATCTGCATGGACTGATTTATTCTTTCCTGAAATCCACCATCTGGATGGAAATTAGCGCAAATGAATGTCAGCCCTCCGACACTGGCTGTTGATAGAGTCACCCTTCAGTACAGAACAGACCAGAACATCGTCACAGCTGCTTATCGTATCAGTTTCAATGTGCTCGAAAGTGACCGTTTCGTCATGCTTGGACCCTCAGGATGTGGAAAGTCTACTCTGCTAAAGGCAATTGGAGGTTTCATTAAGCCCTCAGAAGGCGAAATCAGGCTAAATGGTTTAGCAGTTAAAGAACCTGGTCCGGAAAGGGCTTTTGTATTTCAGGAGTTTGACCAGTTACTTCCATGGAAAACCATATTAGAAAATATTGTATTTGCACTCACTAATAGCGGGACTCTCAAACGACCTGAAGCCCTAGAAAGAGCAACACACTATCTGGAAAAAGTGAATTTATCGCGTTTTATTAACGCCTATCCCCATACCCTTTCTGGTGGGATGAAGCAACGTGTAGCGATTGCCAGAGCAATGGCAATGGAGCCTGCAGTATTGCTCATGGATGAACCATTTGCTGCTCTAGATGCACTTACCCGGCAACAGATGCAAGATGAGCTTTTACAGCTTTGGGAAGATACTAAATTCACAATCATATTTGTCACACACTCAATTCCGGAAGCCATAAGGATTGGAAATCGTATATTGTTACTAAGTCCGCATCCCGGACAAGTGAAGGCGGAAATCAATTCAACTGGAAATGATTCTATGGATGAAAATGGTGTAAAACTAAGTCAGCGTATCCATGGAACCTTGTTCAATAAAACCTCAGATACAGAGTTCAATCATGACTGATTCCCTTAGCCTACAAAGCAAGAACGACAGACCTGAATTCTTTAATGAATTACTCGAGCCTATCGATGAAATACAACCTGCGTCCGTCACTATATGGCAGCGTCTTTATGGGCAGGGAGTGTTAAGAAAATTTGGAATTCTGTTGATTTTGGCAGTGATCTGGGAGCTCTATGCGCGTTCTTTAAATAATCCGCTGGTTTTTCCCGCCTTCTCGGATACTCTGGTTGCGTTGTTTGATGGTTTTTTGAGTGGAGAGCTTTTAAGTGCAGGTGTTGCAACTATATTGTTGCTTATTCAAGGATATGCGCTGGGTTTGTTATTTGCGGCGATACTCACCACACTGGCAAGCGTTAGTAAGATAGGGGCGGATCTGCTTGAAACGTTAACTGCTATGTTCAATCCTCTTCCCTCAATTGCGATGCTGCCTTTGGCTATGGTCTGGTTTGGACTTGGAGACGGTAGTGTTATTTTCGTTCTGGTACATGCTGTTCTCTGGGCGGTTGCATTGAACACTTTCAGTGGATTCAAATCCGTGAGTCAGACTTTGAGGCTTGTTGGCCAAAACTATGGGTTAAAAGGGCCTGGTTATATTTTCAAGATTTTGATTCCTGGTGCTTTTGCCAGTATTTTGACCGGTATGAAAGTAGGCTGGGCTTTTGCATGGCGTACTCTCATCGCAGCTGAATTGGTTTTTGGAGCCAGCTCTGGTTCGGGTGGGCTTGGGTGGTATCTTTTCCAAAAGAAAAATGAGCTTTTGATTACTGAGGTTTTTGGGGGATTACTGACGATTATCGTATTCGGCTTGATTATTGAAAACTTTGTATTCAACTCCATTGAGAAAGCGACAGTTAGACGATGGGGCATGCTTCAGTAAATTTACAGGATTAATTTGACCAGCTACGCAGGAGTGAGTTTGTGAAAATAATAAAAAGCCTTCTGATTTTTTTTATCTACTTTTGCGTTAATAATGTTTCTGGACAAACATCTGATTCAGAGATTCGTCTTTATGTCCTTGATGGCGGCATACTGCAATCAGATCCTTCCCGTTATGAGTTAAGCGATGAAGAGGTAGCCTCTCGCGAGCTCTCCATTTCAGCCTATCTGATTGTGCATCCTCAAGGAGTTTTATTGTTTGATTCATTGGGTATTGCTGATAGCGAGAGAATTCCAAATGGCACTGGACAGCTGCAGACCATAGTAAGGCCAGACACTCAGCTTCGCCATGTCACACTGGGAGAATCACTACAAAATCAGTTACAAAGTATTGGCTATACGCCTGAAGATGTAACCCATTTAGCATTCTCTCATCTGCACTGGGACCACACAGCTAATGCAAATCTATTCTCTGATGCTATCTGGTTAGTTCGTCCTGATGAGCGCAGCTTGATGTTTTCTGAGAATCCAGGTGGAAGTGCCAGACCAGGCATGTATAACCAGTTGGTAGAAAGCGATACACGATTAATTCAAGAAGAAGAATACGACGTCTTCGAGGATGGAAATCTTATTCTCAAAGCGGCTCCAGGGCATTCTCCAGGGCATCAAGTGCTTTTGGTGCGATTAGAAAACACTGGGCCAATTGTGTTGTCAGGAGATCTATACCATTACAGGGAAGAACGGACACGAGGGCGCTTACCTCTTGGTGACATGGATCGTGAGCAAACACGTCAGTCTCGAGTTGAAGTAGAGTCATTCTTGGAAAGGCAGGGAGCTGAGCTGTGGATTCAGCATGACCTGATTTCACATCGAGAAAGAAATTGGGCGCCTGCATATTACGACTGATAAATTCAAGTGTGCCAAATAGGCTTAGTTTGGGAGGCAAGATGGTACTTAAACGGTTTCTCACTTTTACAGTATTTACTGTCAATCTGGTACTTGCAGGCCAGTCTTCTGCCCAGTTAGCCATGGGCAATCCTGCTGGGGTATCCATGGGGCACTTGCATTACTTTGTTGATGCACCAGAAGATGAAAAGTCTTTCTGGCTTCGACTGGGAGCAAGTGATATGAGATTAGAGGGAAGAGTAGGGGTCTCCTTCCAAGGTCTTATCATCTTGATTGGAGAAGGAGATACTCAAGGTGGGACAGAAGGTTCAGTAGTAAATCATGTCGCTTTTCGGGTTAGGTCATTAGAGGAATTGGAAAATAAAGGATTCGAGCTTGAATATAACCAGGAGTTTCCAGGGATTGCATCAGTATATTCCCCCAGTGATGAGAGGATAGAGCTATTTGATGACTCCCTTGCTACTAACATCGGATTTGATCTTGAGCCTGGACTGATTGATCAGGCTGCTAATAGACACAATCAGCCACTTACAGCAGATATTGTTACCCACCACCTTCATTTTTATTTACCTCCAGGCCAGGCTGAGATGGCAAGGAATTGGTATGTTGAACATTTTGGTGCTTCACCTGGGCAACGCTGGAGATACGCTGCAGCTGATCTGCCTGGAATGAACCTCAATTTCTTGGAAGCAGAATTTGCACAGGCTCCTACGGCAGGTCGAACTTTGAATCATATTGGTTTTGAGATTGATGGGCTTGAAGACTTTTGTGAAGAACTTGAGACTAAAGGTGTGGTATTTGAAACGCCATATCGAATACTTGATTCTGGTCTGGGTCTGGCATTTTTGATTGATCCTTGGGGAACCAGGATCGAGCTAACAGAAGGGCTTAGTAATTTAGGTCAGCGCTAGAATTCAAGGGCGGGGATAGTGAATTGGTAGGGTGGGGGAACAATGCTTTTCACACAGCGCAGGCCATAACTACCTGGCTTTGATACAGACAACTGTTTAGCTGGCCATTGTCATTAATAAAGTGCCCGCACCTCCTTTTTCTGAAGAGACTTTGAATACTTCTCTAGATATAAATTAGTTTAACGTCCGCTTCTGACCGAAAGCAGACTTTAAGAAGTAAGCGAAAATTAATGACGTGGGTGGATCTTGAATTGGTGGAGGTGGGGGGGGGAACTTAACTAATCTTGTAACCTGTTGATTAATAATAAACATAGTCCGGTTCAGTTAATGTCTATGTTGCATCCGATGTAGCATCGATTTCCTACTTGAAAATCATCTGAGCCGCCGTCCAATAAAGTTTTTTAACGTCTGCTTTCGGCCAAAAGCGGACATAAAAACTTTATTATTGTTTACTCTTATTGGCCAGTTTATGGGCATTTTGTTCCCAATTTTGACCGTCAAATGTATTCACAGTTATTGATTTAGGTTTAGTGTCCAAACAATTGATATTGATGTCAATTCCGTCGGGATTTGAACGTGGAGTATAAAACGGTTTTACGCCACAAACCTTACAAAATGTATGCTTCGCCAAATGTGTATTGAATGAATACGTAGTTATCCACTCACTGCCAGTAAGAAGCTTAAAATTTGCTAAAGGTAGAATTAGGTGCAGGAAACCTGATTTTGAACACACCGAACAGTTACAAGATTCCGCTTCAATATTCTCAGGAGCTTCAACTTCAAATTGAATTTTCCCGCAATGACAACTTCCCTTGTATTTCATTATTTTCTTAGATGATTAAAGTCCGCTTTGGGTCGTAAGCGGACGTTAAGATTTACTAAATAGATGCTAAAGTTTCATCGATATAGCGATCTACAACTCTCTCCAATATTTCTAGCGGTACAATACCGGTTTCCAGTACCAGATTATGATATTCCTGTAATGAAAAGTTCTCGCCTAAAGCTTCTCTGGCGCGTTCACGAAGTTCTATAATTTTCAATTGTCCAATCATGTATGAAGTAGCTTGACCCGGCATAACCACGTAACGCTCTATTTCACTGGCTTCTATGCCATAATCTATTGCTTGTTGGCGAGTCCAACCCATAGCATGCAATCCAGTATCCACGACCAATCTTCGCGCTCTAAAAAGCTCACTATCCAATTGTCCTAACCTTCCAACAGGATCATCATCATACCAGCCATCTTCTGCAGCAAAACGCTCTGCATAAAGCGCCCACCCTTCAGAACTTGCTGAGATTCCTCCTAGCGCACGCAGACTTCTAAAAGCAGGTAAATTTTTATTCTCTACAGCTAGCGCAACCTGAAAATGATGACCTGGAACTGTTTCGTGATAGACAAGTGAGCGCAGCCCAACTTGAGTCAATTGACTTTGTCTCAATGGCATTTGAAATATGCCAGGTCTGCTGCCATCTGCTGGTGGAGCACTATATGAAGCAGCTGCACTTGCCCATCTGAATTCAGGGTATGGTTGAGCAATGACTTCAGATTGTGGGCGTACCTCAAAGGAACCTTCGGTTCTAGTTAGAGCATCAGATAATAAGCTTTGTATATCACTCATTATCAACTCTCTACCAGCATCAGTATTTGGGTAGCTGGTATCGACTGTTAACTGTGCTACACGTTCTGAAATAGACCCTTCGTTATAGCCTAACTGACGAAACAAACCATCCATTTCCTGCTCAATTCTTGCGACTTCGCGCAAGCCAATTTCATGAATTTCATCTGGTGACAAATCAGTTGTGGTGAAAGTCTGTAAGCGTTGAGCATATAAAGTCTCACCTGCTTCAAACCGCCAAAGACCAGCATCATCAGTTGCTCTATCTTGTTGTGAAAATAGAGTGTCTATAACTTCCTGCCATACTGGATAAACTTCCGAATCAACCAGAGCAATTACTTCATTTAATAATTGTGTTTTACGTGTCGCATCCACTTCTTCAATAGCTTCCAATTTTTCGGCAAATGCCGTGACAAGAGGGTTGTCAGATGGCTCAGGATCAATAAATATTTCCATCGAGTTTATGGTCGCTTCTAAAATAAAACGTGGCGGAACTATGCCATTGGCTACCTGTTCTTCACTCTTAATTATCGCTGCTTCTATACGTTCTCTAAGCTGGCTCAAAACAGCAATGTAGTTCTCTGCATCACGTTCTGTGAAAATTGGATAGATCACTGTTAGGTAATTAGCAAATCCTATGTTAACTCCATTCATTTGCTGAAAAGGGTAGTCGTAGTCTAGGAACTGTTCACTGTCGACAACATTCTGTAATTGCCATTGCATCATATCGGCTGAAAGTCGATGTTCATCAGTTAACAAGGCTCTATCGAAATTACTAAGCTGTTCCAATCCATGTTGAGCAAGAATTATCCTATTTCGCTCCCATTCCTCTGTTGCAAAAGGGGTCATCTGACGACTAAGTTGATCTTTTTCACCCTCTGGAAAATATTGAGTTCTAACTGCTAACTGAGGGTTTATCCGAATCCAGTCTTCTGTAAATTCCTGAAAAAATTCGTCAATAGATGGCGATTCTACTTCTGTAATATTTTGCGTTTCTCCATTACAAGCAATTAGCATCATAGTGAAACTAATCGCAATAATGTTTATTATTTTCATAACTAACTGCTCCTGGTTTTTATTATTTTTAGTTAGGTATAACGCTGGGTAGGCTGGATAGATGTGAATTAATGCCCTGTGCTGTTCAGCGTGGTGACTGTTCAGCTGCGCACTCTTCTAATTTATTTTCTATAAAATTAGATTCTCTTTCGTCCATTTCCAAATTAAACTGAGATTTAACATCAATCCACATAGTTATATATTCACAATGAAATGCATTATTAGGAGGCATCCAGTTCTCAGGGTCACTACTTCCTTTTGACCTATTTGCCCCGTTATAAACGGCTATAAGTGTATTTGGATTACTTAGGTCATTTGAATATTGTCTTTTATGATCTTGTGTCCATTCCATTGCTCCGCTGAAATGAGCTTCGTAAAGAGGGACGACGTGGTCTATGTCTAATTCGCTTGGGTTTTCAAACATCTGGCCCGTGTATGGGTCTAACCAGCTACCTGAAATAACTTTACAACCTGATTCATTCAATCCTACTTCGATTTTACTTTCGCTAATTAAAACTTCTTGTCGGGTATCTTGGCAGTCTTGGTCAATGTCGGCCCAATAAGGCAAATATTCATTCCTTACATAGACTATCGGTGATTCGTTACTAAATATAGGTTCATCTTGCGTATCGTCCGTTATAGAGATAATCGAAGTTATACCAATCATGGCTATAAAAATTAGCATTAAAGAAAGAGTCAATTTCACTGATTAGAAACAATGAGAGTGATTTAGAAAAACAAGTGGAGGCTGTGTTGGTTGGTTTGGATAGAAAAAAGACATAAAAGAAACTCTAAATATGTATTATTTATTCTGTCTTTTATAGAGGTCAAATGCCTCTAATTTTAGTGGGCAATATAAAAGTAGTATTATTGTTTTCGTTGCCATCAATTCCCGTATTGTCCTAATTCTGAAATATATAATGTCGCATCATAGATTGAGGTTGAGCTATAGGTTCCTATCCAGACATCATAAACTCCGCTTGCCGGATCTTTGAAATTGATTGAAGGGTCAAGATTACCACCACTATCGTCGTCACAAATCCAGGAGCCACTGGGAGTATTTATAACTAACGTAGTATCTGCCGATGATATTACTGATACCCATAATGATAATAAGCCTGGCGAGAAAGTAAATTGAAAATCTGGGGCATCAGCTATATACCCTGCACAGGAATTACCCAAAGACGATGCATCAATACTTCCGCCAGACTTAACTTTATAAGTCATAGGATCAGGCGTGAAGCCAGCATCTAAATTAATGGTTCCATAGGTCGCTTCAAGAGAAATGTTTTGAGAAAAGCTTGAACTACCTAAAAATATAGTAAATAGAGTGATTAAAGTTGTAATTTTCTTATTCATCAAATTCTTCATTTAAGCCCCTTCTTATGAAATCCCGAAACAGAAGTTAAGGAATTAATTACTCTCAAAATTCTCGTTTATATTAAAATGCCGCCTGTATACCAAGAGCAAAAATGTTATTTCTAGAAGTTTGGCTAGACCAAGAAGTCCCAACAACACTACCAGGGTTGCCACCGCTCAGAAAATTCAGCGGCACCCATCCTTCTACACGAATTAGCTCTGCAAAAAGATTGACGCCTGGAGTTAAATAATATGACGATCCAAGTACTAGTTGATCTTGTTTCTCCCAAGGAGAGCCCGAAGCGCCGGCATTGAAACGACTAAATTCGACAGAGAAATCTACAGGCTGAGGTAAACCAACATCAGAGGAATATCTTCCACCGAGGGTAAAAGATACATTTTCTTCTGCAGCAAATTGAGGAATGTAGGGATTAGCGGTGCCTGGCCAAACATCCAAAGTGGTTGCATATTCTGCTGTAAGCACTAGTTTGCTGTTTGTATAAATGCCATAGGCTGCTAAAGAGTCGACATTATCATCGCATGAATTGAAATGCCTAACGCCCTGCGGTGCTGTGTTTCTGGTAACGCCAGGAATTAAAGTCGCCCCCGTTGAATGCGCTGTCGCTGGAGTGTCTTCAAATTTCTGACAGTAGCTTGAACCATATTGATAACTAGCTCCCAACATTAAAGTAGTATCGCTTTCAAAGGCAAAAGTATAGTTAGCGTCCGCGGCGAAGTTATTCAGTTTAGAGGGAACATTTGTTCCTTCAACTGGAGTGTTCGCATTCCTAAATTGAGCGCCTCCTTGTATTGCCATCGCTCTCAGATGTAGATTCTCATTAGCATACCCAAACAAACCTCCATATGCTAACCCAGCAAATGAATGCCAACTAGTAGAATTAGTGAAAGGGCTAACCGTATCATTCCAGCCAAAGGGAATGTCCATTTTTCCGAGTGAAGCATACATTGGGGACTTATCCAAATTCCCCCAAAGAACATATGCCCTTCTAACATTAACATTATTACGCGGCAAACCTGTTATTGTTGAGCCTGATGCAAAATTTTGTTCTGGATTGTAAAGTAGCTCGACGTAACCTGTTATGTTTTCATGTAATTTAGCTGTTAGGTTGATATTAGCAGAGTGAATAACTGCTTCAGATGAAGACGTGCCAATCTGATTGTTTGAAGTTGGGTGGCGCATGAGCCAGCCGAATTTTGAATTTTCATTTGCATCTTGATAATTGAGAAGAGCTGTTACTTGCCCGCCCAAGGTAAGCTTGCTACCTAGCATGCCGTTACTAAGCGCTTGTAATTGATATAGCTGCTTGGTATTTGTCATTTCTGCATGGTCTAGCACTTTGAAACTATATTCAGCATTAGTACCAACAAGACTGCTAGAGACGTTTCTGGCTCCCTCTGCATTTCGAAGATTGGCATTTTCACTTTCTAAAGTTCTAACCCTATCCGAAAGAGAATCAAATTCTTCACGGCTAAGTTCTTGTGCTAGTGATTGTGTGGCGCTAAATATACTAACCGCAATCGATGCCGCGATTATTTTTCTTTGAAATACATAACCAAAATTCATCAAATTCTCCATTTATTGAAAATGATGCATATTAACAAAATACAAAGAAATATTTCATTGTATAAAAAAAGATGATTGTAACTATTTTTAACTTTATCTTATATAACATCAGAGTGTTTGTAAATGACTCAAACCTGTCTAGGATTAGCCTAAAACGCCCCAATTCTAATCATAGAATCATCAATAAGTCTTAATTGATAGTAAGTGTTGGCTAAGCCGATAATGCTAAAATAACCTGCTTTTTAGGCCAAAATAGACATGCCTAGCTAATTAGCTAGGCAGTAATAGCCTGTAAATATAGGGTTATATCAGTGTTTATGAGGGTTTCAAGGCTTTAATGGACGTTGCTATAAGTAAAATTGGTGGAGGCGGGGGGATTTGAACCCCCGTCCGTCAGTACTCTGCCTTCGGCTCTACATGCATAGCATCGTTTATTGAGTTAACTTCTCACGACCCAACGCGCAGGGTGTTCGAAGCGAGCTTGATACTTTTTAGCCCTTAGGAGTCAAGCACTCCGCCGTGGCGATCCTGTTCTATATGACGATTGCTAAACACTGGTTTACAGGCATCCCTGTGGCAATCGCTAGCGGCTATATTAAGCTGCTAGAGCGTAGTTTTCGTCGTTGGCAACTATATAAGTTGCATAGATTGATTTACGAGAGCCTATACTCTCTCGACATGCACCTCGGGTTTTATAACCGGCGTCGAATCCAGAGCGCCCCCAATGTGTTACTTCTTTAAAATTAACTACACCCACATTCTAGCATAGTGGAAGCAAGCAATTACCAAGCTTTTGCGTTTAGTGGTTTTCTGATTACTTTCTGCTAACTATATTGGGGTGAGAACCTTGAATTTAAAGAGGATTGCTATACAGGACTTACTGGCGGTTAGAATGACTCATAACACGGCGTTTATCCAAATTCCATTCGCGTTCTTTTTCAACCGCGCGTTTGTCGTACTCATGTTTACCTTTGGCCAAAGCTACCTGACATTTCACCAGATGACCTTTCCAGTACATTTTACTGCACACACAAGTGTGACCTTTTTGTTGAATCCCGGAAAATATTTTAGCCAGCTCTTTACGATGTAAAAGTAATTTACGTGTACGAGTGGGGTCGGCAATTACATGTGAGCTGGCCGTTGACATTGGTACTATTTGGGCACCTAAAAGCCAGGCTTCGCCATCTTTGATAATGACGTGGGAGTCTACCAGTTGAATTTTCTTTTCGCGCAGACTTTTAACTTCCCAACCGGTAAGCGCAATGCCTGCCTCAAAGCTTTCATTGAGAAAGTAGTCATGTCTTGCTTTTTTGTTGACGACAATTGTTGAATCATCGTGTTTCTTCTTCTTGGCCATGGAGCATTATAGAGAAAATTAAATTTATCTGTCAGAAATAAAAAAGGCAGATTATTTAATCTGCCTTTTAAGTTTGTGTCGTTATATTTTAACGGACATTAAATAGCACTTGGTCATGATTAACGCCGCCTCGGTCTGCGACTAGATGTTGGTAGCCAAAATCTGGCGTATCAAAAGTAGAGGGGCCCTTGTATAAAGATTCAGCATTATATCTTTCATGTATGTATTGACTCAGCTCCATAGCGTTTATAGACCTATCGCCATCATAATCTGCATTGCCACCTGCAATTGCGTCCTGGAAAAAATAGGATAAATAACCTCCGGCCTGAAATTTGCCAGCAACCAGCGAGGGGACATCTTCATCTGAAGAGAAAAGCCCCATACGCCCTGGTCGTGAGACCACATCTTTGGCAAAACCACCGCTGTAACATGAGTCGAGAATAATCAGCTGGGTATTGGCATTGAGCTGGTTAAACAATTCATTAATTTCATCGTCGGTGATTGTGTTATCAGAAAATGCGAGGGTTTCATCATATCCATCAGCGTCACTGGCGACGAACCCGCCAGCTCTTTCCTCTTGGCCACCATGTCCGGAATAGAAAAACACAAAGGTGTCATCAGCATCCATTCGTGCAGCCAGGTTTGCAAAAGCTGCTCTGACGTTTGCGACAGTGGCCTCCCTGTCTAATAAAGTTATAGCATTAGATGGATCCATACCGGCACTGCCTAGCAAGGAATTTCTGGCGACTATAGCGTCATCGGCTGTATATGGCAGATCACCCCAACCTGGTTGGCTTTGACGTAACTGGCTATAGTCACTAATTCCAACAAATATACCGTAGACTTGGCTGCCACTGTTATTGCTTCCTGAGCTGATAAAAGGTGTTGTGCCTGAGCTGCTTAATGCACTCAGGTTATAGTCGCCGGTTTCTTCAGTGCGGTAAGAAGAAACCAATATGGAATAACGCCCGCTGGTTGGTAATGTGAGTTCGACAACGGACAAGCTGGTGCTTCCCTCGTAATCATCGTTATCGTATTCAAAGCCATTGGGATCAATAACAGTCAAGTAGGTATCAAAGTCTGAAGAGCTCACTTCAAAACGAACATTCTGCCCGGCATTGCCAGTAAAGGAAAAATAATCAGTGTATTTGTCATCTTCATCCAGTGAGTCACCAGCAATCAGGTAACCTGAAGCCTGTTCATTTAGTGCTATGTTGCGGGTATCAGAAGAATTTGAATTTGTGTTGCCGATATTGTCCCCACCACTAATATTTAAAGAATAGTTACCTGTTGCTCCGGCTCCGTAAGAAGTGACATAGACATAATAGGTGCCAGACTCGTCAAGCTGAGTCTCTATTCGACTGTGGTAAATGCTATCAGCATCATCATTTTCCATATACTGGCCAGTGGGGCTTTCAAGCCCTAAATAGGTATCAAAATCATCAGAGGTAAGGTCTATTACTACGTTGCGGCCTGGTGTTCCGGTAAATTCATAGTAGTCCATGTATTCACCGTCATCGGTTTGAAAATCAGATTTTGAAAGGGAGCCAGTAAAAGCCAAATCAAGCGGCCCTGTATTGCTCTGATCGGTGTTAATACCCAAGGAATAACTACCGGTTTCGCCAGCATAATAAGACGTCACAATGACAGTATAAGTACCACTTTCATTTAGGGTTTGCGAGATTAGCGAACGGCTGGTGCTACCTTCATAGTCATCATTGGTGAATACTTCTCCACTGGGAGAAATTAGCCGCAGATAGGAATCGAAATCGTCACTTCTAAGATCAATAATTGCTTCATCTCCGCTGGATGCATCAAAAAGGTAGCTGTCACTATAGGCACCATCGTCTTCCACGCTATCTGTACTAGTGAGGTTTTCGGTATAGACAACACCTGCCAGTCCGGATGTTGAACTTGTGGCATTTTTTTCTTCAATACTAGAAGCATAGGTTGCTTCTAGTTCAGAAACATAAAGAATCGCAGAGGGGAAAGTCGCTTCTTCATAGGATCCTACCCAAATATCATAGGTGCCACTTGGTGCCTTGCTTATTTCAAGCATGGGGTTCAGGCCATCACCACTGTCATCATCACACAACCAGCTGCCGTCGGGTAAATTTATAACCAGAGTGGTATCAGCTTCAGAACCAACAGAAAAAATGATAGGCAGAAAACTGCCTTCATAGCTTAATTCAATATCAGGCGCAGTAGCGATGTTGCCAGCACAATTACCCCCAAGAGCCGAGGCATCGTTACTTCCACCGGCAGTAAGCTCAATACTATAGGGATCAGGTAGGAAACCACCTGAAAGATCTATATTTCCAAAAGTGGCTTCTTCAGAAATATCTTGAGCTAATAAGGAGTGGGAGAATGCCAATAACAACAAGCCTGATTTAAGTTTCATATGTCACCTTTTTATGTCCATATCGAAAGCACTTAGGCATTTCAAATTCTTTTCTGGAACTTTTCTGCTAATCATTCTTAGCAATTGATTATAAACAAAAATTTTGCTTTGGCTATTATCCAAACCCAATTCTGGTAAACTTCAACCACAATAAATGTAAGCAATTTAAGTAGTTAATCCAGTATAAGTGAGTGTAAATGTCAGCGCTTAGAGGGCAATTCAGTTCAAGACTCGGGTTTATCCTGGCAGCTGCAGGATCTGCAGTAGGTATTGGTAACCTGGTCGGTTTTCCGGTAATGGCCGCCAAAAATGGTGGCGCAGCATTTTTAGTCGTGTATCTAGCCTTTGTTGTGCTGGTGTGTTTCCCTGTCATGCTGGCTGAGATCGCCATGGGCAGGTCAGCCCAGAAAAACCCGGTTGGTGCGTTTTATACCTTATCGGGGAATAGCAAACACTGGGGGAGAGTTGGTGGTTTGGCGGTGGCTACTCCCTTTATGATTGCCGTGTTTTATTCAGTTATTACAGTTTGGATCATGCTTTATCTTCTACAGTCACTCCTTGGAAATTTGGATCGTCTAGCTGAACCGGCTGCCTTTGGCGAAATCGTGGCATCGCCTTCATTGTTTTGGTATTTGTTTTTAACTATGGCCATTGTCTATGGCATTTTGGCTGGTGGTGTAAAGGATGGTATCGAAAAGGCAGCAAAAATTTTAATGCCCTTATTGTTTTTAATGCTGCTGTGTCTGGTTATTTTTGTCATGACACTGGATAACGCCGAGGCAGGTGTTGCCTATTACCTAGTGCCAGATTTCAGTAAAATTGATAGTACGGTTATCCGTTCAGCATTGAACCAGGCCTTCTTTTCTTTATCGCTGGGTATGGGCATCCTCATCACCTATGGCTCCTACTTCAGTCGTGAAGAGAAAATAGTGAATTCAACAAGAATGGTCGCCTTTACTGACACTGCGGTAGCTTTTTTCGCCGGTCTTTTAATTCTTCCGGCGATCTTTGCGATTAATCCGGAAGTTGATGTACAGGCCCTGTCTGACAGCAGCATCAGTTTAATTTTTTCGTATTTACCGCAGTTATTTCTGGAAATGCAGAGCTTTCTTGGTTATGTCGGTGCCAGTATTATCGCCACAGTTTTTTTTCTATTAGTATTTTTTGCTGCCATCACATCTCTGGTTTCTATCAGTGAAATTCCGATTGCCTGGATGGTTGATGAAAAGAGCTATTCACGTCGTAAAGCACTGGGAGTGATGGGAGTGACAGCAGGTGCCTTTATTATACTGGCAACCATGTCTTTAGGTATGGTGGGCTGGTTGTCTTCACTGATCACTTATGGTGGAGTGAATAAATCCTTTTTTGATGTTATTTATGATCTTTTTTATGACACAGTATTACCCTTTATTGGGTTTCTGGTATGTATTTTTTGTTCCTATCGCTGGAAACGCAGTGAGTTCATCAATGAAATAGGCCTGGATGATGAGAACTTTTCGTCTTCCTTACTGGCATCGTATATCACCTTGTCTCTGGGCACCTTTGTTCCCTTAATTCTGTTACTGGTCTTTGCCAATAACGTGGCCCAGATTTATTTTGGCTACAAGCTACTCGGTTTTTAAAGCTTAATCGTGACAGATATCCAGCAAAGCGCATTATTGCCATATTCAGCTCAGGCCATGTTTGAATTGGTGAATGATATTGAGTCCTATCCTGAATTTATGGATGGCTGTCTGGGGTCGGAAGTACTGAGCAAATCAGAAAATGAAATACAGGCTCGCTTGGATTTGGGCAAGGCCGGTTTTAAATATTCGTTTACGACAAAGAATACGCTAAGGCCTCCGAATTCCATGCTGATGGTACTGGTCGATGGCCCGTTCAAGCACTTTGATGCGCGATGGACCTTTGATGCCTTAACTGATGAAGCATGCAAGGCCAGTCTGGATATGCATTTCGAATTTAAATCAGGCT
>Ga0222714_10001233_pt1 | contig 28908 bp, 22 predicted proteins | sample C33_3DmetaG_FD_165048 | JGI IMG/M metagenome (GOLD analysis project Ga0222714, IMG submission 165048) | Estuarine water microbial communities from San Francisco Bay, California, United States - C33_3D | ecosystem: Environmental > Aquatic > Marine > Unclassified | place: USA: California... | reverse complement strand
GGGCAGCGGGGTTAATTTATCGAATTTAGACCATGCTGCTGTTCATGAACTTACAGAGAAGACCCAAGATTTTTCTGTTCAAAATTTTGTTGAGCACATTATACCAAAGTCTGTTTTTGAAGCTATGGCAGATAATGAAATACTTCAGATCGTAATATTTTCAATCTTTTTTGGTTTGGCAGCTGCTGCAATTGGAGGAAATGCCAAACCAGTAGTTAACGCCCTTGATAAAGCTTCTCACATAATTTTAAAAATGGTCAATTATGTAATGAAAATTGCACCAATAGGTGTTTTTGGGGCAATTGCAGGAGTTTTTGCAGTTAAGGATGTATCAGAATTGATGTTTACTTATACCAAATTCTTTGGCTCATTTTTAGTCGGTATAACCTCTCTTTGGATAATATTATTATTAATAGGTTATTTGTTTTTACGTGGTCATTTATTTAGACTTTTAAAACGAATTGTAAGTCCATTGATTATTGCATTTGGGACAACGAGCAGTGAAGCTGTTTTTCCAAAATTGACAGAAGAGTTAGAAAGATATGGAATTAAAGACCGAATTGTATCTTTTATGCTTCCCTTAGGATATTCATTTAATTTAGATGGGAGTATGATGTATATGACCTTTGCCAGTATTTTTATTGCGCAGGTTTATGGAGTTCACCTCGACACACCAACACAATTTACTATGCTATTGGTACTTATGTTAACTAGTAAAGGTATTGCAGGTGTTCCTCGTGCAAGTTTGGTGGTTGTTGCAGCAACCTGTGGCATGTTTAAGATTCCTATTGAAGGTATTGCCCTTATTTTGCCAATCGATCATTTTTGCGATATGTTTAGAAGTGCAACCAATGTACTTGGCAATTCAATTGCAACAGCTGTTGTAGGAAAATGGGAAACAAAGAATTCTTAAATTTTGCCAAGAATGTCAGTCAGTACGCATTGATCAATGTCATGACCCCCATCAAACGAATGCACATTGAATCCAAGTACTTTGTATTCGTTTTTTATCTCAATTTGTTTGTCTTGGCTAAAATAAACATCATTTTCACCAAGAACAAAATTGAGTTGTGCGGCGTTAGCAAAAGTTGATTTTTCAATATCTGATGGGAAAACGCTTGCCCACAGAATTAGCTGAGAAAATAATTTTGGATTTCTTTGATAAAGTCTTGCTGCTGTAGCGCCACCTTGTGAGAATCCTAATAAATGAATGGTGGATTCTGTGTGTTTTTTTTGGATTTCCTCAACGAGCTGAAGTAAATAATTGGTATTTTCTTCTATATCTTGCAAACGCCATTCTTTTGTCATCCACGAAGCACCAACTCTTCCTGAGCTCCCATTTAAATAAAAACGATGTGGACCTTCTGGAATTATTAGTCCAAAACGCTCTTCTAAGAAGCTAAATTTTTGATAAAAAAAACCTGCTAATTGGCCATAACCATGAAGCGCCAAAAGTATTTTGGGTTTAGATACGAGTGAATTTTGATAATACCGCCGCGTTTGTTGAATTTCGAAAAATTGTTCTTGCATTAATGCTGTATAGTCAGCTTTTTAATTCCCTTACCCTTTAATGCATACACTTCAATTATATAATTTCCGTTAGCTAGTTTTGAGCAATCGATATGAATTGAATTTCCAATGCCAGATGACGCATAGTGTACTTTCCCTTGCAAATCAAGAATTCTAATACCTGTTATTGGATTTTGCTTGGATTCTATTGTAATATAATCTATTGCCGGATTAGGCACGATTGAAAAATCAAGGAGGCTTTCATTTAATCCAGTAATATCAATTCCAACACAATTGCAGTTTATATCCAAGGAATCATTAATTGTCATAGGGTTACCATCGTCGCAGGGGCTTCCAGGTAAAATACACGAGTTATCATCTGTATTGGCCAAAGGATTGTAATTACAAGCATTTGGGTCCATGCAGCCACTTACGTATAGTGTCCCTACACAATTACATAATGAATCTAGGATATCATTAAATGTATCAGGGTTATTGTCATCACATGGCGTATCGGGATAAAGACAACTGCCGTTGTCGACATTGGCCAATGGGTCATAAGTACAGGAATTTGGATCCATACAACCATTGACAATTATGTCTCCTATACAAAGACAATCTGGATTAATCGAATCATTAATCGTATTTGGATTGTTGTCGTCGCACAATTGCCCCGGATACAAACAAGAGGAATCATCAACTGTTGCTAAGGGGTTGAAGTTACAAGAGGCTGGATCCATGCACCCGTAAACTGGGGCAATAATAATTTGTCCTATACAATTACAGTTAGCATCAGTACTGTCATTAACAGTCAGAGGATTTCCGTCATCACATGGCGTATTTGGATACAAACAGCTTCCGTCATTGACAGTTGCTAAACAATTGTAGTTACAAGAAAGCGGGTCCGTACATCCTAGCACAGGCGTTGCAGGGCCATATGCATAGCGCGCTATGGCATGTTGTGTATTTGGACCTGGATTTGCAAATCCAGCAACAACAATCTTGTTACCCGGGTATGCATCCATACCATAGGCATCGTCCCAGCTAGAGCTCACTGCAGTAACGGTATGACCGTTGGTTCCAAATCCTGTATCCAAAATACCATTTGAAGTGTATTTGGAAATAATAAAATCTCTCACAAAAGAGCTAGGGCCAGTGGTACCGCATGCCAATAAGGAACCATCAGGGTGAATTAATAATTCGTAATAGTTATCCATTGCTGCAACATCAACAATTGTGGTGCCTGGTGTGCTTGGAAAAACTCCCGGGCCAAAAGTAGTAACCAAAGCTCCAGTAGATTCGTTTCTTGCTTGTAGAATTAAATCCCAAGGCCCGACGCCATTCTGTCCAGTCATAATCAATTTTGTTCCATCAAATTCAATATCAAAAAAGCGTGCATTGTAGCTCAGAGGGATCAATACACCATTGCTGCCAAAAGAAGAATAAGGAATTCCCAAAGAAGAAACTTTCGCCAAGAGCGGATAATATATGTTATTTATGTAGGCGTCGCCACAAATAAAAATGTCGTTATTACTGCCAATTACAGCGCTTTGTCCAAAACAAGAGTTCAATGCAGCATTCTGAAAAACTGTAGTTCCATTTGTGCCAAATGAAACGTCTAATTGACCATTCATATCACATTGAGTAAGAGCCAATCTATTGGTTGTAAAACCCGGTGTTTTTGAGACTCCTACTAAAATGATTTTGTTATTTTGGATTAATATCTTCCTTGCATAATCTTCACCTGAGTCTATGTCATTATTAAAAAAACCATTAACCCCAAAAGTTTGATCCAAGGTGCCATCGCTATTGAGTTTGATCATGGTAAATTGAGGGTTTGCTGCGGTAATACTTGACGCTCCGGCAACCAAAACTTGACCTGAAGGCAATAGCTCCATATCATAGGCAAAGCACGAACCTCCTGGAGAATTATAAATATAATAACCATTGGTGCCATAGGTGCTATCTATTGAACCATCACAATTCAATCGAACCACAACCATACCTAAACTCGATATTGCCCCTGAAGTACCACAATAAAGCATTTTTCCATTGGGTAAACTCACAATATCTTGTGCATTATCCATAAAGTTACTGGCAACAGGTCCGTATGTAGCATATCCGCTACCTGCAAAAGTTGGATCTAATGACCCTGGTGTTTGTCCAAAAATTAAAGTGGAACACACAAGACTAAAGCTCGCTAAAAATGTTCTCATATGGGTTATTAAGGTGCTTGCAAAAATAACACTATATTTGAATGTGCGTAAATATTTTCTATTTGCCTTTATTGCACTTTTAGCCTACCAATTTGTGGGTTTTTTCACTTTTATTGAGTTTGAACATTTTATTATTCGCAAGGATATTAAAAAAGCCATTAAGCTTGCTGTGCCAGATAATCAACTTATTTGCTTGCACTTCACGCTAAAAGAAAGTAAGGAGCTCAATTGGGTAAAGCCACATGAATTCAAACTAAAGGGTCGATTTTATGATATCGTTCATAAGAAAAAAGTAAACGGAGTTTGGTATTATAAATGCATAGACGATAAACAAGAAACGGTTTTATTTGAGAAATTAGCTTACGCAATTGCCGATAACTTAGTGAATGCACCCGAAAGACATCCCATACATGGATGGCTTAAATTGATCAAAGAACCTATGGAGCCTTTGCCTACTTTTGATTATCGCTGCAATGAATTTATCCCAACCAGAAAAGTGTCTCCTTCTTTTAATAGGCAAAAAATAAGTCAACCTTTATTATTTGTTCTGGCACCTCCTCCTAAAAGTTTAGTTTAAATATTGAGATAATTAGCGCTTTTTTGGTCAATCTTTCCACGAAGAAAGTTTATAGTATTATTTCAATTGAGGTTGCATACAACATCTTTTAATTAAACTAATTCAAATGAAATCAACATATCTTATGCTGATAGGTGTGCTATTTATACCTATCCTAAATGTTGCACAACATACTTTTGAAGTGCGCGATGCATACACCTTTGAGCCTATTAATGGGCTTAAATTTCAATCAAAAACTCCTATCAAACAAATATCAAATATTTCTTATCAGTTAGAAGGGGAAGCTCCTTTTGTAGTTTTCATTGAGCATCCAGATTACGAGGCTACCGCATTGCAAATTCCTCGTTCCCAAACTTCATTCCACATAGATGTGTATTTGGTGCCCAATACTCAGACCGAAAATGAAACGGTCGTTTCGGCAAATAGAACCCTAGAAAAGCGAAAGGATGTTGCTCAGAAAATCGAAGTAATTCGGGCCTCCGAATTGCAGTTTCAGCAACATACCTCAATGGCTGATGTTTTATCGAACACCGGATCGGTTTTTGTACAAAAAAGCCAGCTTGGAGGCGGCAGCCCAATTATTCGAGGATTTGAAACAAATAAAATCCTGATGGTGGTAGATGGTGTGCGTATGAACAATGCGATTTACCGTGGGGGGCACCTTCAAAATTGCATCACCCTTGATCAAGCTACTATGGATAGGGTGGAACTTGTTTTTGGTCCAGGATCTGTGATGTATGGATCTGATGCAATAGGCGGGGTCATGAGTTTTCAGACTAAAAAACCTTTATTTAGTTCAACCAATCAAACTTTGGTAAAGAGCGGGGCCTACTTACGGGGCTTTTCTGCCAGTGCGGGTTTTGCTACCAATGCTCAAGTAAATGTCGCTAATCGACGTTTTGCCTCACTCACTTCAATTTCGTACGCTTGTTATGGTGATTTGCGTCAGGGATCAAAGCGCTCTGAGGCCATCGGAGATTTAGGTTACCGACCTTGGTATGTGAGTTCCATCAATGGAGTGGATAGCATGGTTGTAAATGCAGATAGTAGCCTTCAAGTGGGGTCTGGTTACAATCAATATGATGTGTTGCAAAAATTCAGCTTCAGACAAAAACAAGGGGTAATACATCACTTGAATTTTCAATTATCAAATTCTAGCCATGTAAATCGATATGATCGGCTTACACAAATGTCTAATTCAGCTCCAAAATATGCCGAATGGTACTATGGCCCTCAATTTCGTTTATTGGCCGCCTATACGCTGGAGTTAAATCATCAAACCAAATGCTATGATAATGCACGTATTATTTTGGCTTATCAAGGCATCGAAGAGAGTAGGATAGATAGAAAATTTAATTCTTCAACAAAAAATCATCGCATTGAAAATCTCGATATTTATTCTTTCAATGCTGATTTCATGAAAAAAATGGGTGCTAATGAATTTCGCTATGGTGCAGAAGCATATCTAAATTTGGTAAATTCAACTGCCTTTGCAGAAAATATTTTCACAGGCGCTCAAAGTGCACTAGACACGCGCTATCCGGATGGAGGTTCGTCTATGAAAGGGGCGGCCCTTTATGCTTCTCATACGTATGAATTATCTGATCAACTAATTATTAATGATGGGATACGTCTTTCACAAGTAGGATTGTCAGCTACGTTTAATGACCAAACTTTCTTTCCTTTTCCATTTAGTCAAATTCAACAAAATCACCTTGCATTGAATGGTAATATAGGGATCATTTATCTGCCTACAAGTAAGCTGCGTTTGGTAGTCAATGCTTCAACTGCATTTAGAGCACCAAACATTGATGACCTTACGAAAGTTTTTGAATCTGTACCGGGCTCTGTGATTGTTCCTAATCCAAATTTGCTTGCTGAATATGCTTATAATGGTGAGTTTGGTATGCAATACGAAGTTTTAAAAAACACCACCATTGGTGCAACCCTTTACCAAACTTGGCTGACCAATGCCTTGACAGTTCAACAAGGAACATTTAATGGCTCTGATAGCGTGCTCTACGATGGTCAGGTAAGTGCCGTGCTAACAACTACCAACGCAGGCAAAGCAAAGGTTCAAGGTGTTGAAGCCTTTTTAAATGCACAGATTACTCCAAAATGGAATGTGTTTTCAAGTTTTAATTATACCAATGGCCGCATTCTCAACAATACTGAGACTTCTCCATTGGATCATATCGCTCCAGCATTTGGAAAGGTCAGTGTGAAGTATTCACCCAATTATAAGTTGCGTTTGGAGGGCTTTGCTTTGTATTCAGGTTGGAAACACTTTGAAGATTATAACTTAATAGGTGAAGATAATTTTGACTATGCCACACCTGATGGCATGCCTAGTTGGTACACATTGAACCTACGTGCAAATTATAACATCAATAAAAATATAAGTTTGCAAATGGCATGTGAGAATATTTTGAATCAAAATTACCGCATGTTTGCCTCAAATATCTCTGCCCCAGGACGGAATTTCATCCTCACACTACGAGGAAATTTTTAAGAAGTATCAATGTTAACAACAAAGGCGGAGCTAGCACTCCGCCTTTGTTGTTTTCAATTGTTTTAGCACTTGTTTATTTGGAGTCTTTGGTGGCATATTTTCCTTCTTGTGCTAAATAGAAGAAGGTGTATTTGATCTTTTCGATTGGTTGTATACGCGGGATATATGTGTTTTTATCTGCCCCTTTAGGCAAATTTTCTAACTTACCTTCCATTACAAAAATGTTTTTTTGAGGCCCATAAGAACCTGCCCCGAATTCAAAGTGATAAGCTTCGTTTTGATCAGTACCCAATCCATCAAAATTTTTAAACTGAAAAATACGCCTTGGTGTATGGTTACTTATGGTATAAAAATCTTTGTAATTGGCATTTCTAATCCTAAAATCGATGAGGATATCTTTGTATTGTTCGGAACTTATATTTTCGAAGTTAACAGTAAGTGGTAGCAGAGGAGAAGATGGTATTGCAATAGGTGGGGAAAGCATGTCTAGTTTACCATCAAAAAAGAAAAAATAATTGAAATTACCCATATAGCCTAATTCAGCACGTTTTGCCGGATTGGGGCTAGCAGCAGCTTGTTGTATGGCAAAATCTAATCTGTTGATAGTAACAACCGCATCTTCAATACCATCCTCGTTTAATTGAGCTTTGTGTATTTCTAATATAAATTTTTCGTTAGCTTGAATTTTTAGTTGGGCCCTAACCATTCTATCTACGTATTGTTCTAACGGCTGATTGCCTTTTTTTGGCGGGCCACTTTCTTCAAGATTAGATTCTACTGTTTGGTTTGGCTCCGAACAGGCAAAAATTACTACGGCAAATAAGAAAAATACTTTTTTCATGCTACAAATATAAGGATGTCTTTTTTTTATTAATAATTGACTTAAATTTCATTCACAAAGGCCAAAGTTTAATTTTTTTTCGAATCTAAATTGAAATTATATAACTGAAAATCAAATATTTAATAGCATTCATTTATTTTAATTATTAAAATTATTTTATTCAATTTGAAACCTTGGCACAATCCTTGGCGTAATAGTCTCAAACAACGCAATACATTTTAACCATGACAACAAGTATTCAGTCTTTAAGAAGCAAAACTATTCGACTTGCCAAGTTGAAATTAGATGAGCATCGTCAATTGGGTTTGCTCAGTCCGTTGAATATTTTTGAAGTTGCCGATTTATATGATCGTATTAAAAATACACAGGAAAAATTGGAAGTAGATCCTCATTCAATGGAGCTACATCTTAATTAGTAGTTGATTTATAGTTAGTTAAAAAAAGGATGCTTCGGTGTCCTTTTTTTTTATCTCCTAACTTGAGGCAATTACTGCAGAACCAATTAATTGATTTTCCTTGTACCATGCTGCAAATTGACCTGGCGCTATGCCTTTTTGTTTTTGCTTAAAAAGAATATAGAATTCGCCATCTTTTTCAATCAGTTGAGCATTTTGAAGTGGTTGGCGGTAACGTATTCTCACCAAACAGTCAACGATTTCATCTGCCCTCATTGCATTATTGTTGTTGATCCAAGCAATACTCTCTTTTTCCAATTTTAAAGCCCAACGGTTTAAGCCAGGATGATGCTCGGTTTGCCCGCTAAATACAATGTTATCCACTGTATCTATACCAATAACAAAGCTGGGTTCTGGGCGTCCACCGATATGTAAGCCTTTTCTTTGGCCAATCGTATAGTAATGGGCACCTTGGTGTTGGGTAACCTCAATTCCATCAGTTAATTGGTAAGAGAACGGCTTTGCGAGCCTTTTTATATTCTCAATTGTTGGTTCAATCGCCTCATAGCGTTCAAATTGCTCAAGCGAGATTGGAATTTCAATGATGGGTCCTAGTTTTGGAGCAAGCTGTTGTTGAAGAAAAGTGGGCAATGCTATTTTCCCTACAAAACAAAGACCCTGCGAATCTTTTTTATCTGCAGTAACAAGTCGGTGCTCAGCGGCAATTTTTCTCACCTCTGCTTTTTGCAAATGCCCGATTGGAAATAAGGCTTTCGAAAGCTGCGCTTGACTTAGCTGACACAAAAAATAAGACTGGTCCTTGCCTTGGTCAGCTCCAGCTAAGAGGCTAAAAGTTCCGTCCTTATTTTCTCTTCGCTGACAATAATGGCCCGTGGCTACATAGTCAGCACCTAAATCAATGGCTGCTTTCAAAAAAACATCAAATTTTATTTCGCGATTACAAAGGACATCTGGGTTCGGCGTTCTACCAGCTTCATATTCCTTAAACATATAATTGACAATACGCTCCTTGTATTGTTCAGATAAGTCCAGAACCTGAAAAGGAATATCAAGGTGTTGGGCAACCAATAGCGCATCATTGGAGTCATCTATCCAAGGGCATTCTTCTGAAAGAGTAACGCTTTGGTCGTGCCAATTGCGCATGAACATGCCAATAACGTCAAAGCCTTGCTGTTTTAGTAAAAAAGCGGCAACGCTAGAATCAACACCGCCAGAAAGACCAACGACTACTCGTTTCATTTGTCAAAGTTAGTGCTTTCTTAATGTAACCAAATCAATTTAGCACAGCATTTAGAATTCAATGTCTAATATTTTACTATTTTTTCAATACAATTAATCCCATCTATTGCCGCCGAGACTATGCCACCGGCATAACCAGCACCCTCTGCAATCGGATAGAGGTTAGAAATTTCAACATGCTGAAAGTTAAGCGCATTTCTTGGAATAAGAATCGGTGAAGATGTACGAGATTCTGGAGCATGAACTACGGCATCATTAGTGATAAAACCAGGCATTTTTTTATTAAAATCAATAAAAGCCTTTCTTAAATGATTATAGATTAAATCAGGTAGAATTTCCTTAAGATTAACACTTACTATTCCAGGTTGGTAGGACGATCTTGGAAATTGAGTACTTATATTGCCATTTACAAAATCTTGCAAGCCTTGAGCAGGTACAGATTGTGTTTTACCTGCGGCTTCCCAACAAGCTTTCTCTACGTTTTTTTGAAATTCAAGGCAAACAAAGGGGTTATTCTTTTGCTCAAAATCGCTCGGTTCGATGCCAACAACAATCCCAGAATTTGCATAGATATTATTTCTTTTGGACGGAGACCAACCATTTGTTACAACTTCCTGACTTCCTGTAGCGCAGGGCGCAATAATTCCTCCAGGGCACATGCAAAAAGAATATACCCCCCTATTATCAACTTGTGTTACCATAGAATAGGCAGCAGGTGGTAGAAATTCATCACTGAGTCTTCCATGGTATTGTAAACGATCAATATAGTCCTGAGTGTGCTCAACGCGAACACCAAGTGCAAAGGGTTTGGCAAGGATTTTAATTTGTTTTTTAAAGAGTAGATCAAATATATCTCTTGCAGAATGGCCAGTTGCCAAAATCAATCTATTGATTACAATTCTTTTTTTTCCATTAATTTCGATTTCATGAATTTTGCCATTTTCTGTAAAAAGATTGGTCAATTTGTGTTCAAAATAAATCTCGCCACCACATGAAATGATTTTATTGCGAATGGCTTCAATAAGCTTAGGTAATTTATTGGTGCCAATATGCGGGTGTGCATCGATGAGGATGTCTTCGGTGGCTCCAAATTGTACCATCCACTCCAATACTTTTTGAACATCGCCACGTTTTTTTGAACGCGTGTAAAGCTTCCCATCTGAGTAGGTGCCGGCGCCTCCTTCGCCAAAACAATAATTTGAATCGGGATTTAGTATATGATCTCTAGTTAATTTGGCGAGGTCTCGTCTTCGAGAACGAATGTCCTTACCCCGTTCATAGATGATTGGTTTGTAACCGCGTGTGATTGCCTGTAAGGCTGCAAAAAGTCCGGCTGGGCCTGCACCAATGATATGTAGTTGCGGTGCTAGTTTATCCAATATTGGAAATTCATAATTTATAAATCTTGGTGCAAGCGCCGATTCAATGGCCACCTCAAAGCTTGCATTGATTTTAATTTGTTTTTGTCTAGCATCAATGCTTCTTCTGTGCCATCGAAAAGAAATTTTCTGATTCTTTTTTATCTTGAGTTTTTCGCGAATCAAATTTTCAATAAGAAATAAATCTTTAACCTCCTCTGGTTTACAAGTGAAATTAATGACTTGATTCATCCTTCAAAAATCAAAGAAAAGTACCACACACGATTGTAAAGCTGATCTATTGGATTGGAAACGGGTGTAAAGTCTTGAATAAAACTACTTTTGAAGCCATGACTATATTTTAATTCTATACCGAATTTAAAATAGGGTGCAAAAAATTCGAGCCCACCGCCAATTTGTCCTTGCCAATCATTCTTTTTAATTTTAACAAAAGGGTCATAAAAATTTTGAGATGCATCTTGTTGCGATTGTAAATCAATGCTGTATTGCATGCCCAGTAATGAATATGCGGTAAAATTATTGTAGCGTTTGGTGCGAAATTGCAACATCATAGGAAATTCTAGATTTGTTGAATTGACACGTTGTTGCCCGACACCATTTAAAAACCAAATTGTATCAAGGCTTTTATAATTTAAAACGCGCTCTTGAAACGAAAGGGTGGGTATGAAGCGAAAACGAATTGTAGGCGTACCGAGTTTTATTGTTGTGAGAATGCCCAGTTGCCCGCCAGGCTGTGCATCGTTTTCTATGGAAATGAGTTGGTATTGATTGTATGCATTTGCTTTGGGCATAAGTGTAAAATCTGAACTATTTACACCGAGCATAAATCCAAAGTGAATAAATCGTTTGTCAAAATTTTTATAACGCTGCTGTTTCTGCGTTTGAGCAATTAAGGAGGAAGATAACAAGCAAAAAATAATCAAGTACCTCATGACTTCTCAACGTTTTATCTAACTACTTATTGTGTTTAGTTCCTATATAGATACTAGCTATTCCTCCGCTGAGTCGAATTGGTTTGTCAATGTGATATCCGACCTTTTGTAAAACGGCACAAAAAGCATCACCTTCTGGAAAAACCGCTACACTTTCTGGTAAATAGTTATATGCGCGCTTATCTTTTGAAATATATTTCCCAAAAAAAGGTATTAAGGTTTTGGAATAAAATCCGAAAAGTTGTTTGATTGGAAAAGTTTTGGGTTTGGAGAATTCCAAAATAACTGCTTTACCTCCTGGTTTTAGAACCCTCAGCATTTCTGCAAGTCCTTTTTCAAGATTCTCATAATTTCTAACTCCAAATCCTACGGTAATGGCATCAAAGGAAGCATCCTCAAATGGCATGTTTTCGCTATCACCGAGTTGCATTTCTATAATGTGGTCAAAGGCGCGTTTTTTCATTTTCTTTTTTCCTACTTCGAGCATACCAGCAGAAATATCCATGCCAATAATTTTTTTGGGCTTTAATGCAAGACTTGCAATAGCAAAATCGCCAGTTCCAGTGGCTAAATCAAGGATGATTTCTGAATTTGAATTTCGCAATTGTTTGACTGCTTTTTTACGCCATAGTTTATCAATACCTAAGGATAAAAAATGATTTAAAAAATCGTAGTTCGACGAAATATTATCAAACATTTGGGCAACCTCTTCCTTTTTGGATTGTGTCGAATTGTACGGTTTTACAATTTTTTCTGACATAGATTAAATATTATGCTTTATAGCCTCGGCTCTTAGTAGGTCTTTATCGATGCTTACCACACCAGAGCTTTCACAAACTAGGCCTCCAGCTAAATTGGCTAATGCGGCAATTTGTGGTGTTGAAGCTCCGCTTATCAAAGCAAGACATATGGTTGCAATTACAGTATCTCCAGCACCTGATACATCTGAAATTTTTCGATCATATGCGGCTTGGTGAAAGTGATTTTTTCCATCAAATAATTGAACGCCGTATTCCGATAAAGTAACAAAGGTAAATTTGGGATTAATCCGATGATGCAATTGCTCTATGGCATTGTTAAGTTCATCTAGTTCAAATTCAATTTGCAATCCTTCTTTGAGTTCTTTTAAATTTGGTTTAAAAAGCGTGCAGCCACTATAGCTAAAAAAGTTATTCTTTTTTGGATCAACTACAATTGGTATCTGCCTAAAATTTGCCTCTGAAATGAGCCATTGAATATGTTCCTTTGTCAAAACACCCTTGTTATAATCCTCTAATAGAATTCCATCTACACCTTGATTTAAAATTTCTAATATACTTCCTTGAATTTTTAAATATTCTTCTTTACTCAAGTCATGTTGATCCTCTCTGTCAATTCTTAAAAGATGTTTACCATCAGAAATGACTCTTGTTTTGATGGTGGTTTTTCGCTCTTTGGATAGTACAATTGCCCTAGTATCTACGTTTGCATTTTGCAGTTGTGAATAAAGTTGCTGCCCTGTGTCATCCTGACCAATTACACTTGCAAGCTTGACACTTGCGCCGAGTGCAATTAAATTTAAGGCTACATTTCCCGCTCCGCCAATACGACAATTTTCTGATTCTTGGTCTACAACCGCTACGGGTGCTTCGGGACTCATGCGTGAAACATTGCCATGGATGTACTGATCGGTCATAACGTCGCCAACAACAAGAATTTGCTTGCTTAAAAAAGAATCCAAAATAGTATTGATATCCATCATATTATTGGAGTTGAAGGAGCGCAGCTTCAATTCTCTCTATTGCAGTTTTTAGTGTTGGTTCCGATGCGGCGTAGCTAATTCTAAAACAATTGGGATCCCCAAAAGCTTCTCCGCTGACACAAGCAACTAAGGCTTCTTCGAGTAAGAACATACAAAAGTCATCTGCAGTATTAATTGTTTTGCCCTTGTAACTTTTATTGAAATATGCAGCGCAATTGGGGAATACGTAAAATGCCCCTTCTGGATGGTTTACTTTTAAACCAGGTATCTTATTGAGACCGTTTAACACCAAGTTTCTCCTCTTTTTAAAAGCTGCAATCATATCTTGAAGTACTAATGGGTTAGCATCCATTGCGGCAATTGCGGCTCTTTGAGTGATGGAAGAAGTGGCAGAGGTAAATTGACCTTGAACTTTGTCGCAAGCTTCGGCTATAGCCTTAGGAGCCCCTATATATCCTAAACGCCATCCGGTCATAGCCCATGCTTTTGAAACGCCATTGACGGTGACTACTTGATTATAGATTTGATCAAATTGTGCCAAACTTTCGTGGTGACCATCAAAATTAATGTGCTCATAAATTTCATCGGACATGGCTACTACATGAGGATTTTTTTCGAGAACACGTGCAATATCTTTCAACTCTTCCTTACTATACACCGAGCCAGTTGGATTGCAAGGTGTAGAAAACATTAACAATTTGGTTTTATCCGTGATTGCGGCTTGAAGGTCGTCACCACTAATTTTAAAATCTTTTTCAATTCCTGCTGAAATAATTACAGGCACCCCTTCTGCAACTTTTACTATTTCAAGATAGGAAACCCAGTAGGGGGCCGGTATAATAACTTCATCTCCGGGGTTGATAAGACTTAATACTAAATTGGCAATGCTTTGTTTTGCCCCAGTTGATACGACAATTTGTTCCTTAGAATAATTGAGTTTGTTGTCTCTTTTAAATTTTCGTGAAATACTTTCCCTTAAATCGTCGTAACCTGGGACAGGGGTATAGGTAGTGAAATTCTGATCTAAAGCTTCTATAGCAGCATGTTTAATAAAGTCTGGTGTGTGAAAATCAGGTTCGCCTAATGATAGCGAAATCACGTCTTTTCCCAGTGCTTTCAATTCCCGGCTTTTCTTTGCCATGGCAATGGTTGCAGATTCTTGCATCGATTGCAGACGATCTGATAATAGAAACATGTTTTAAGGTTTGAACAAAGGTAGTAATTTGTGTCGAATTGGATTATCTTTGTATGATGCGTGTCGATATCATAACACTCTTACCAGAATTGTTGGAAAGTCCTTTTGGCGCCTCAATAATCAAGCGGGCCCAAGACAAAGGACATCTGCAAATTTATCTTCATAATTTAAGAGATTTTTCGGACAATAAACACCGCAACGTAGATGATTATCAATATGGTGGAGGTGCAGGTATGGTAATTAGGGTTGAACCCATTTCAAAAGCCATTGAATCATTGCAAAATGAACGCGCCTATGATGAAATAATTTATATGACGCCTGATGGAGAATTACTTGAACAAACAACATGCAATCAATTATCTTTAGCTGAAAACATACTTATCTTATGCGGACATTACAAAGGCATTGATGAGCGAATTAGAGAATTGTACATTACCAAAGAAATTTCAATTGGTTCTTATGTTTTAAGTGGTGGAGAACTCGCTGCTTCTATATTGGTCGATGCAGTTGTCCGCTTAATACCAGGTGTGCTTAACGATGAAACCTCCGCATTGACGGATTCATTTCAAGATGGTTTGTTAGCTCCTCCGGTTTATACAAGACCCCCGGAATTCAAAGGGCTTAAAGTTCCACAAGTATTATTGAGTGGCAATCCAAAAGAGGTAGATGCATGGCGTGAAGTCCAGGCACTTCAGAAAACAAAAACAAAACGCCCGGATTTATTAAAGGACTAAGCTTACTTTTCGCCTTTTACTGATCATCTAAAATTTGAAGGTTTGCAAAACGCAATAAAACTGTTTTAGATCCATGTTGAGGGAAAAATATGGTTGCTTTTTTATCTGCCCCATCACCTTCTAATTTTAGTACTTTTCCTTTACCAAATCGTTCATGGTGAACGTTATGACCTACAACTAAAGATATTTTATTGGTATCGTTTTTGGTGGGTTTGCTATGATCAAGATCCTTTAAAGCACGTAATTTTGGAGCATTTGAAAAAGGTTTATTAAGCCCACCTTTAAAAGTGCGATCAAATCCTCCGGAACCCATTAAGGAACGGCTATTTTGGGTTCTATTTAAGGATTCAAATTGAAGATATTGCGGGTCAATTTCATCGATAAATCTTGAAGGTTCACATAGTATGGATTGCCCCCATGTAAAACGACTTGTTGCATAGGAAAGCATACAGCTTTCCATTCCACGCGTAAGGGCCACATAAAAAAGTCGTCTTTCCTCTTCTAATTCTGATCTTGAATTAAGCGCCATCTGAGATGGGAAAAGGTTTTCTTCTAACCCAACTATAAAAATGTGCGGGAATTCTAGGCCTTTACTAGAATGTATGGTCATAAGACTGATATGGTTCCTATCCTCTGGTTTTTCTTGATCTGCATCTGTAAGCAATGCCACATCCATCATAAAGTCAGCAAGGGTTCTTGATTGTTCTATTTCACTTCCTTTAACAAATTCTTGAATACCAGCTAAAAGTTCTTCAATGTTTTGAAAGCGCTCAACCTCTTCTGGGCCTTTATCTTTATCGGCAATTAACTCTCGAATAATTCCCGAAGATTTTGCAATATGTTCTGCAAGAGTGAATGCGTCTGTTTTTTCAATTTCTGCATTAAAACTATTAATCATCGTTGCAAATTCTGCGATTTTTTGCTTTGCACCTGTATTTACAGCTGTTGGGTATTGTTGGAAATCGTTAATAACATCCCACATGCTTACTTGATATCGATTGGCTGAAATGATAATATTTTCAATGGTGGTTTTCCCAATACCTCTTTTCGGATAGTTAATGACGCGCTTGAGTGCCTCTTCATCGTGGGGGTTTGCGCTAAGTCTAAAGTAAGCCAATAGATCTTTTATTTCTTTTCGCTGATAGAAAGATAAGCCTCCATAAATCTTGTATGGCAAATTGAGCTTTCGCAATGCCTCTTCAAATGCCCGTGATTGTTTATTTGTTCTGTATAGAATTGCAAAATCTTCGAAACGCTTAGCTTCAGCAGTTTTTCTTTCAAAAATAGCTTGTGCAATTGTTCTGCCTTCTTCGTTGTCTGTGAGGGAACGCTGAACTTTTATCTTGGCACCTTGAATGTTGTCAGTCCAAACCGTTTTAAGTATTTGGTCCTTGTTTTTTTTGATGATACTATTGGCAGCCTCAACAATATTTTTTGTGCTTCTATAATTTTGCTCAAGCTTGAAAAGCGAAAATTCTGGGTAGTCGTTCCGAAAATTGAGAATATTTTCAATGTTGGCGCCGCGAAAAGAATAAATACTCTGCGCATCATCTCCAACGACACATATATTTTGATAGGCTGCAGCCAATTTTTTAATAATTAAATATTGGGCATAGTTGGTGTCTTGATACTCGTCTACAAGGATGAATTGAAACTTTTGTTGATAGTAATGTAAAACATCGACAAAATCTCGCAGCAATACATTTGTAAAGTAGAGTAGGTCATCGAAATCCATTGCGCCAGCTTTCAAACAACGATTGGCATAAGTTTGAAAAATTCGCCCAAGTTCAGGCCGTCTAGACTGCTTGTCTTCAAGTTGAATTTCTGTATTTGCCAAGTAAGCTTCTGGTGAAATTAGATTGTTTTTTGCCGCTGAAATACGACCAAAAACCATACTCGGCTTATAAGTTTTATCATCTAGATTGAGTTCTTTTATAATGTCTTTGATTAGGCTTTTAGAATCTTGCGTATCGTAAATGGTAAAGTTGTTGGGAAAACCAATACGATCGGCATTGAAACGCAATATTTTTGAAAATACAGAATGAAAGGTGCCCATCGAAATATTTTTAGCGTCTGCGGCGCCTACAATTTGACCAATTCTCTCAGTCATTTCTCTTGCAGCTTTATTTGTAAAGGTGAGGGCCAGAATATGAAATGGATCAACACCTTGTTCCATCATAAATGCAATTCGGTAGGTGAGGACACGCGTTTTGCCCGAACCTGCACCTGCAATAACCATCGAGGGGCCATAAATATGTTCAACGGCAACCCGCTGACTTTCGTTGAGTTCGTCTAAATATGACATGAAAAAAAGCTGTAGTCAAAAGTACTATTTAATGTTGCTTGAGTTCCTTAAAAAATGCACTATTTTTGCACAAATTTTTAAGTTACAGTGCGTAACAAAAATCGAGCTTTTAACGTATAAAGTTATTGTGAATTTAATTCAACTATGAGAACAAAATATATCGACCTCATCGAACAAACTTTTGATTTTCCTCAAAATGAATTTTTTTTGAGAGAGGATAGGTTGTTTTTTCATGGAATCGATCTAATGCGTTTGGTGCACGAGCATGGCACACCCTTAAAATTTCATTACCTCCCACAAATTTCCAATAATATTCAGAGGGCCAAAGGGTGGTTTAGAGAGGCAATCATGAATTTGGGCTACCAGGGCAAATACTATTATTCATATTGCACCAAGAGTTCTCATTTTGCTTTTGTGCTCGATGAAGTGTTAAAAAACGATGTTCATATTGAGACATCCTCAGCCTTTGATCTCGATATTGTTCAAAGCCTACAAAAAGAAGGAAAATTAAAGCCGCAGAGTTATGTGATTTGCAATGGATACAAACCTCCATTGTACGTAGAGAAAATTGCTCAACTTATTGAAGATGATCAACTTCGTGTGGTGCCTGTTGTGGATAATATTGATGAATTAAAACAGCTTATTGAATTGACCACCAAGGAGCTAAATATTGGTATTCGCATTGCTTCTGAGGAGGAACCTAAATTTGAATTTTATACATCTCGTCTTGGCATAAGATATCGTGAAATTGTACCATTTTACAAAGCTATTCTCAAGGAGAATCCACGTGTAAGGGTAAAAATGCTTCATTTTTTTATCAATACAGGCATCAATGATACAGCCTATTACTGGAATGAACTCACCAAGTGTTTACGCGTTTATTCCGATTTAAAAAAATTATGTCCTGAATTAGATTCGCTCAATATTGGTGGTGGTTTTCCAATAAAAAAATCTTTGGCATTTGATTTTGATTATGCTTACATGGTACGTGAAATCCTCACTCAAGTTAAGCGTGTTTGTCAAGACAATGACATACCAGAACCTAATATTTTCACAGAATTTGGATCTTTTACAGTTGGTGAAAGTGGCGGCGCTATTTTTAGTGTTTTGCATCAAAAACAACAAAATGATCGCGAAAAATGGAACATGATTGATTCTTCCTTCATGACTAATCTGCCCGATACATGGGCGATAAATCAGCGTTTTATAATGCTTCCGATCAACCGATGGAACGATGATTATGAAAGGGTGTTGTTAGGTGGGCTTACTTGTGATTCTGATGACTATTATAATTCCGAACAACACTCAAATGCCATTTATTTGCCCAAGTTTGATAAAAACAACCCCCAATACATTGGTTTTTTTAACACCGGGGCTTATCAAGAAACCATAGGTGGTTTTGGTGGATTAAAACATTGTCTCATACCCGAACCCAAACATATTCTCATCACACGCGATGAAAATGGTAAGATTCAAACTGAGGTATTTAGTATTGAGCAAACAGCGCAAGATTACCTTAAAATATTGGGGTACGAGAAATAGTCAATACGCGTAAAGCCGAACTTTAATTTCCTGTTATTGTCTTAAACTCACCGAACAATCTTTTTGTAAGGCACCTAAGATACGTTGCATCGCTTTTTCAATTTGTGACTCACTTAAAGTTTGTGTTTTATCTTGCAGATAAAATGCCAGGGCATATGATTTTTTTGCAGATGGCAAGTTCTTTCCTTCATAGACATCGAAGAGTTCTATATTGGTGAGTAATTTCCGCTCTGCATTCAATGCCGATTGAATTAAATCCGAATATTCAATATGTTGGTCGATGAGTAGGGACAAATCTCGGCGAACAGCAAAAGTTTTTGCTACCTCTACATAATTTATGGTTTGATTCTGCATTTCATCACAAAGTGCCTTCCAATTAAATTCAGCATAAAAAACTTTGCTTTTAATGTCAAAATCTTGTTGTATATCTAATTTGACTTCGCCATATTGAACAAGCGCATGTCCATTAGCGTTAATTTCACGTCCATACTCAAATATATCATTTTCTAAAGTAGTTTCTACGGCTAGTTTATTTAATCCAAGGCGCTCTAAAATAGCATAGACCTCTTTTTTAAGGCTGAAGAAATTATGCGAGTTTTCCTTTAAATTCCAATTATCAGTCTGCTGTTTACCCATTAAAATAAGGGCATATTTTTCATGTTCATTGCGTTTTGAATCAATTTGATGATGCACTTGTCCAAATTCAAATAATTGAATGTTGCTCAATTGTCTGTTTTGGTTGTATTGCAAATTTTCTAATAGTCCAAAAAGTAGGGATTGTCTTAGGTGCTCAAGGTCTTGACTTAAAGGGTTGATAATGCTTACAGGTAGCATTGGAGATTGATCGAAATACTTGGTGTATTGTTTCTTCGTTAAAGAATTATTCCAGGCTTCATAATATCCTCTACCCACTAAGAATTCAGCCAGTGAACTTTTCTGAATTTCCGTTGCAGCCTCGTTTTTTAAGCCAATGCTGAAATTCCATTTCTCAGGTATTTGAATATTGTTGAGTCCGTAGATTCTCGCAATTTCTTCAATTACATCTACGGCTCTTGTAACATCAACGCGATAAGTTGGCACTTTTAGTTTCCAAATGTCTTTTTCAAATGCTAAGGTTTGAAAATCTAAATCATCTAAAATCTGCTGTATAATATGAGTAGCAATTTCATTGCCAATCAACTTTGTGATTTCAGATTTTTTTAAGGATAATTCAATAGCTTTGGGCACTTCGCCATTAAATTTAAATGTAGAACTACCCAAATTTCCTCCTACAGAATCTAAAATGAGTGAAACACAGCGCTGCAAAGCAGATAGGGTAAGTTCAGGATCAACCCCGCGTTCAAATCTAAAAGAAGCATCCGTGTTTAAACCGTGTTGACGCGCACCTTTTCTTATTCTAACTGGGTCAAATAGTGCAGACTCAATAAGAATATTGGTTGTTTTTTCTGTAACACCACTTTTTGCGCCGCCAAGAATTCCTGCCAAACATAAAATGTGCTCGCCATTTGCTATAACTAATTCATGTCCGGCAAGTTTGTAGTTTGTATTGTCAAGCCCCGTAAAAGTCTCATTAGGCTTTGCACACCTTACATTAATTTTAGTACCACATTGATTTCGATCAAAAATGTGAAGTGGAGTACCGAGCTCCCTTTGAACGAAATTACTTATATCTACGATGTTGTTTATGGGTTTTAATCCAACTGCTTTAAGTCGATTTTGAAGCCATTTAGGTGATGGACAAACCTTGATGTCATTGATGCCAATTGCAAAATATCGTTTGCAACCATCTAAATCTTGAATTTGGATATCGAGTTGAGGTAATTTTGAATTGTCCAAATTTGGAAAATCGGGTAACTGAAGTGTTAATTTCTGCGTTGCCTTAAGATTATATACAGCTTTTATGTCTCGGGCAACACCAATATGCCCTAAAGCATCAGAACGGTTAGGGGTCAGGCCAATTTCTAATTGGAAGTCATTTTCGAGTTTGAAAAAGTCTGAGGCAGGTTTGCCAACAGGAGAGGATGGCTCTAAAACAATAATACCATCGTGGCTTTCTCCAAGTCCGAGTTCGTCTTCTGCACATAGCATGCCTTCAGATGCAACCCCGCGTATTTTAGCTTTTTTAATTTCAAATACTTGATCCACTTGAGGATATAATTTTGCACCTACTGTTGCAACCACCACTTTTTGCCCTACAGCCACATTGGGTGCACCACATACAATTTGAAGCGGGCTATCTGCACCAATCGAAACCTTGGTAATCTTTAATTTATTTGCATTAGGATGTTGTTCACAGCTAAGCACTTCACCAATCACAACGCCGGTAAGGCCACCTTGAATTTCTAAAATAGGTTCAATACCCTCTACTTCTAAGCCGGTTTGGGTCAGTATTTCACTTAGCTCTTGTGGGCTATAATTGAAATCGAGATAATTTTTAAGCCAATTGTATGATACTTTCATTTGAAGGGATAATATTGACCTCGCGTTCTAGGCTTATGCCATATTTTGCTTGGATATTTTCTATAATATTATTGGACAACTCCAGAATTTCTTGCCCTGTGCTTCCACCGTAGTTTACCAAAACAAGGGCTTGTTTTTGATGGACCCCACAATTTCCCTTTCGGAAACCTTTGAGACCTGCATTTTCAATCAACCAACCCGCAGCTAACTTCACTTCAGTGTCCGAGACATCATAATGAGGCATTTGGGCAAACTCTTTTTGAAGTTGCTCAAATTGACTGCGATCAATTACCGGGTTTTTAAAGAAACTGCCCGCATTACCCAAGACTTTAGGGTCGGGTAGTTTGGATTGCCTAATTGCAATGACAGCATTCGAGACATCCTTTATGGTGGGTTGCGTGATTCCATTGTCTTGCAAAGCCTCTTTAATGGCGCCGTAAGTGGTTTTGAGTTGGGCAATTTTTGAGAGTTTGAAGGTGACATTTAATATGATATATTGGCCCTTCAAAGCTCTTTTAAAAACGCTCTCTCGATAGGCAAACTGACACTGCGCATGATTAAAATGGTGTATTTCACCGCTCGAAATGTGGTAAGCTTCAAGTGTATGAAAAACATCTTTGATTTCCACACCATAGGCACCTATATTTTGCATGGGGCTAGCACCAACCGAACCAGGTATCAGAGATAGATTTTCAAGCCCTGCCCAATTGTTTTCGATGCAATGTAGCACAAACTCATGCCAATTTTCACCAGCACCAGCTCTAACTAAATATGATGTTTCATCTTCCTCGATTAATTCAATTCCTTTCATGCAATTATGCAAAACCAGTCCATCAAAAGGCGCAGTCAAAAGGATGTTGCTACCACCGCCAATGACCAAAAGTGCTTTACCCTCATACTTTTTTAGGAGCTTTTCTAGGGTGTCAATCGACGAAAACGGCTCCAAATAAGTTGCCGATGCGTCAATACCAAAGGTATTATAGGATTTTAAATTGTAACTCTGCTGCATTGAATAGCCAAAGTTAGAAATATTGTGCTGAAATGTTAATTCCTACTGAGTAAAATACCCAAAATCTCCAGGCTGAATTAATTCAAACCATTGGTAGTAGGCTAAGTGGTGACTTTTGATAAAACCCAAATGATTTCGTGGGTAGCTATCTGGAATGTATACGCGGCCTCCCTTTGTACCTGATGGTAATAGATCAATACCCACGAGGGCTTGTTGAGGTGCAATGCCATCTTGCCAAAAAATAGGATGGGCTTTAGGCTCATCGGCGCGAGCACCATATTGCCAGACTTCTTCAAATAATGACCAATCTCTGCCTTGCGTATTTGCACCTTCTGGAGATAAAATGAGCGCTTTGCCAAAAGAATTTTCTTCGGCTAACACATCGATCATTCCCAACATGTAGGCGTAGCCCATACTGTGACACACAAAATGAATTTGATTTGTTGGGTGGGCGAGCAGGTATTTTCTAAGCTCCATTCCAGCCAAACGGCCATTTTCAACCCGTTGTTGAAATCCATTCTCATTGATTTCTTTGTTCAGTACCCAACGACTTTCTTTTCTAAGCCAACAAAATCTGGAGAAAAAATAGGATTTAGCCACCCTTAATTTGGTTCTATGTGTTGAAGTGCTTAAGGGGTGATGCGCATCAAAATATACAGCACTAGTATTTTTAAAGCGCCCAATTATGGTATCGTCTAGCTTATACCAATATCCGCTGGGATCCTTAAAATGTAATTGATTATTGGGAAGTTCTAAATCGTGCTTTGGACCCCTATAACCATTTATAAATACAAGTAATTCTTGGCCCACTGACTCAAAATGTGAATAGAACATGAATAAAATAATGACCCAAAAATTATTTGTCATATTGGTAGAAAAGTCCTCCTGGGAATGGCGTCCAATAACTTGCTTTTTGTTCACATTCCTTTAAACCATTATTTATCCATGTATTGCAAGTTTTGAACATGTTATAGCTTCCTTTGGCAGCATAAAAAGCATCATTTCCATGAACAACGCCCGCCATAGTGGGTTCTAATAATTTTGTTTTTTGGTCTTCGTAAATTAATGTATTTTCAATATAATGAACCAGTTTTTTATACTGTCTTTCACTAAGTCGTAATTTAACTTTTAGTCTATCAACTGGTAATTTTTGATAATAAATTGCATGAATAGCCGAAGGCCCAATCCCAAAAGGAATGCTTATCGCATTTTTAAACGTTAAATCCGACCATTCAGGAGTATTCATATAAAATTCCTTATCACCCCAACCAACGGATAATAAAGTACTCGTACTATCTTTAAAAGCAGTGTTTTCAATAGGGAAATCTCTATTCCAATCTTTTATATGATTGCGCGCTGGCAATACAAAATCTGTGTGGACCCCAGATTGCATAATATAAATTTCAATTGGGCCTTTTTTATCTATTTTTCCTGCCACGCCAATTCTCGATAATAAAAAGGCGCAAATCGCATAGAGCAATATTGCAGAACCAAGAATTGTAAAGAAATATCCGAGAAATTTCTTTACAATTTTAAAGGTTTTCTTAGTTCTCGGTTTTTTAAACCAGGGTTGGGTTTTATTTTTTTCTTTCATCTGTGTATAACAAAGTTAAACTTTCTGCATTATTAAAATAATGAGTACTTATTTTTGTAAATCTAAAAATCGATTTTATGCGTCATTTATTATTATTGGTAAGTTGTGTGATAAATCTACTTGTTCATTCTCAACAAACTGATCAGGCTGCAAATGCAGCTCGAAAGTTATCGGAGGTAGTTTATAGTGTAGAAAGATACTATGTTGATGAACCTAATGCCAATCAATTAGCAGAAGCAGCCATTGTTGCGCTTTTAGAGGAACTTGACCCCCATAGTACCTATATCCCAAAAGAGGATCTAGATGATGCACAAATGCAAATAAATGGAAGTTTTGTCGGTATTGGAATACGCTTTCAAATAATCAAAGATACTATAGGTGTTGTGGCTACAATTCCAGGTGGCCCTTCGGAGAAGTTGGGAATTCTACCCGGAGACAAAATTGTTATGGTTGACGAGCAAAATGTTGCTGGAATTGGAATTAAGAACAATGATGTGCGTCAAAAATTAATGGGTGATTTAGGAACAAAGGTTAAAGTTTCTGTAAATAGAAAAGGAAAAGTCCTAGATTTTATGATAACTAGAGACAAGATTCCTGTGTTTTCAGTCGATGCTGCCTATATGATCGATAAGGAAATTGGATACATTAAGCTCAACAGCTTTTCTCGTACCACCCTACAAGAAGTTCAAAATGCTATAGCCTCTTTAAAAAATCAAGGAATGAAAAGCTTGATATTTGATTTGCAAGGAAATGGTGGTGGACTCTTAGACGCAGCACATAAGCTCGCAGATGAATTTTTAAGTGGTAATAAACTTATTGTATATTCCGAAGGTCGGGCTCAACCAAGAACAGATTTAAAAGCATCTAAAAAAGGTCTTTTTGAATCAGGGCAGTTAATTTTACTTACTGATGAATACAGTGCCAGTGCCAGTGAGATTCTCTCGGGTGCCATTCAGGATTGGGACAGAGGACTTATTGTTGGTCGTAGAACATATGGAAAAGGACTTGTACAACGCCCAATGCCTTTGAGCGATGGTTCAGAAATTAGGCTTACCATTGCACGCTACTATACGCCAACTGGGCGTCATATACAAAAGCCATATCAAGACAACGAAACCTATAGAAATGACTTAAATCAGCGTTATTTGAATGGAGAGTTTTTTCTAAAAGATTCCATTAAAATGCCGGATTCACTGATGTTCAACACGCTAAAAACAAAGCGCGTAGTTTACGGAGGTGGAGGCATTATGCCCGACGTATTTGTTCCTTTAGATACAACAGAGAATTCTTCATATTTTGCTGCGCTAATAGGTGGGGGGCACGTTAATAACTATGCTTTTGAATTTGTAAATAAAAATCGAAAAACACTTGAAAGTAAATACGCTAATATCGAATTATTCAAAAGTGAATTTAATTTAGATCAAGCCTTTATGGACGATTTTTTTAATTATGTTCAAAACGAGGATCCAGAATTAAACTTTAATGCTGAACAATACGCCATTTCTGAATCGCTGCTTAAATTGAGATTAAAAGCCGTAATAGCGCAAGATCTTTGGGGTACCAATGAGATGTTTCAAATTTACAATCAGACCAATGAAATTCTTCAAAAAGCGGTAGAATTGCTTCAACATAAAGAATACAACAAGTTTCAACTCGAAAAATAATATAGCATGTCTGAGGACAAAAAAATTATATTTTCTATGGTCGGGGTTTCCAAAGTTACCCCTCAAGGAAAGCAAATTATTAAAAATATTTACCTCTCGTTTTTTTATGGTGCCAAAATTGGCATTATAGGCTTAAACGGTTCAGGAAAATCTACTGTAATGAAAATTATTGCAGGTTTGGATAAATCCTTTCAAGGTGAAGTAGTTTTCGCACAAGGTTTCTCCGTAGGATATCTTCCTCAAGAACCTGAGCTCGATGCAGAGAAAACTGTAAGAGAAATCGTTTTGGAAGGCGCCCAAGAAGTGGTTGATGTTTTGGCCGAATATGAACAAATCAACAATGCCTTCATGGATGAAGAGGTGCTTTCAGACCCAGATAAAATGGATAAACTTATAGCGCGTCAGGGAGAAGTTCAAGACAAAATTGATGCCCTTGACGCCTGGGAACTCGATAACAAAATTGAGCGCGCCATGGATGCTTTGCGTTGCCCACCCGACGATCAATTAATTGGTACACTTTCTGGAGGAGAACGTCGAAGGGTTGCTTTATGCCGTCTGCTTTTGCAGAATCCGGACGTATTATTACTCGATGAGCCAACTAACCACCTCGATGCAGAATCCATTGATTGGCTAGAACAGCACTTGCAGCAATACAAGGGAACGGTGATTGCTGTTACCCACGACCGTTACTTCTTGGATAATGTGGCTGGTTGGATTTTAGAACTCGATAGGGGTGAGGGTATTCCGTGGAAAGGAAATTACACTTCTTGGCTTGAACAAAAAGGAAAGCGACTTCAAGAAGAGGAGAAATCAGAGTCTAAGCGTCAAAAAATGTTGGCCCGCGAGCTCGAATGGGTCCGAATGAATCCTAAAGCGCGTCAGGCCAAAAGTAAAGCACGCTTGCAGAATTATGATAAAATGCTCTCGGAAGATGCTCGTGAAAAAGAAGCTAAATTGGAAATTCCAATTCCCAATGGCCCGCGCTTAGGAAACAACGTCATTGATGCCAATCACGTGGCCAAGGCATTTGGAGACAAGCTACTTTATGATGATCTTAATTTTAAATTGCCACCCGCAGGCATCGTTGGAATTATTGGGCCTAATGGTGCGGGTAAAACAACAATATTCAAAATGATCATGTCCGAACTTACCCCTGATAAAGGTGAATTTTCAGTCGGAGAAACGGTAAAAATTGGCTATGTCGATCAAACACATAAAGATATTCACCCCGATAAATCAGTTTTCGATGTCGTCTCAAGCGGCCTTGAATACGTTGAGGTAGGAAATCAAAAAATTAATTCGCGAGCTTATTTGTCAAAATTTAACTTCAATGGTTCGGATCAAAACAAAAAAGTTGGTATTCTTTCCGGTGGTGAACGCAACCGCTTGCATTTAGCCATGACGCTCAAAACAGAAGCTAACGTGCTTTTGCTAGATGAGCCTACCAATGATATCGATGTCAATACGCTACGCGCCCTAGAAGAGGGAATCGAAAACTTTGCGGGTTGTGCAGTGGTGATCTCCCACGACCGCTGGTTCCTGGACCGAATTTGCACCCACATTCTGGCTTTTGAAGGTGATTCTCAAGTATATTGGTTCGAGGGTTCTTATTCTGAGTACGAAGAAAACCGAAAAAAACGCCTTGGCGATGCAGGGCCCAAGCGCATTCGCTATAGAAGTTTGAGTTAATGGCAACTTCTTTGTTTCCAACGGGAATTGGCTTTGCGCGTAGAGTCTAAATCTTGAGATTCTAAGTTTTCATAATTACTTATTTGAAATTCCTTTAAATTTGGTTGCCCAGCATCTACCCATGCGGTGTACCATACGCTACTTACCATTAATATTGCAGCTCGCATACGCCGCTCTACCATTCCATTTAATGCGTGATGGTATTTGTTGCAAAATTCCCTGGAGTATACTTTTGTAAGAGTGCTGCCCCTATATTCATAGCTGTATTTTTGAGATGCCAAGATTTGTGCACTTACAAGGGTTTCTAATTTAAAAACAGAATCTAAGGCCGCATGTGAGGAGTGAATTACCGACCAAATGGCTTTTTGAACCGACGGAAGGTACTGGGCTGGTCCAATCCAGAAATTAAAATTATCGGCCTCAATTTCCACAAGTCTGCTTTCCCACAATCCATGGATTCCAAGTTGATTGGTAAATTGTCCATTATAATTTTCTGTAGTATGCAAAGGTACATGGGCGTCAGCTATATAATGACCTATTTCAGCAGCATATTTTAATGTGCGCGTTAAATCTTTTTGTTCAAATGCTTTTTGCAACCTGTATTTCATATGAATCACGTGCCAGGGTACGATGCCATAGGCTTGTAACGTGTCTTCAGAATGGCAATCTACTGCTTCTTGCCAATTTTGGGGTAAATTCCAAAAAGGGTCTTGACCTAATACATAATAATGATCTAAATCAATGTAATGCCTTGGAGCTTCAATTTCTGAAATATACCTGCGCTTATCTGGCGCCACAGATTGGCTCACTATATATGGTAAATGCTGAATGAAAAATGCTTGTAGCTTACTTGGGAGTAAATAGATGGCAAATTCATTAATGCGCTCATGGCCTACAAAACCCCAGCTGTGTTTATTAGGTTTTTGGTTATTTAAAAATAAAAGTCCTAAGAGTAAAAAAAAAGCGTTGAGTTTAAATCTTTGCGATATTGACAAGTTTGCCATCTTTAAGTATTGGTATAACCTCCGTTTGATTGGGTGTCAGACAATACTTGATATCTTCATTTAGATTTAGGTTTTTGAGCCTTCTGCGGTGAGAGCTCGATTTGAGATAACCAAGGTAATTGTCCTTGGCCGAAAGGTAAAGATACTTTGCAGCAATTGAGGAGTCTTCATCAGAAATATAGTTGCCAGTTCCGATTAAATACTGACAAATTGCACCTGCACAGATGGTGTCTTCAAGGTTAAATTTATCTTGCCATCCAGAGCATAGGCACAATACATTTTTATCTTGTTTTTCTAACCATGCGCAAAGTGCATCAAGATTTAAGAACGAGCCAACAACGACAATTTCC
>Ga0222714_10001232_pt1 | contig 28915 bp, 20 predicted proteins | sample C33_3DmetaG_FD_165048 | JGI IMG/M metagenome (GOLD analysis project Ga0222714, IMG submission 165048) | Estuarine water microbial communities from San Francisco Bay, California, United States - C33_3D | ecosystem: Environmental > Aquatic > Marine > Unclassified | place: USA: California... | reverse complement strand
TGGACACCGTTCACATAATTGGCAACCGGCTTCGGAGGGCTAGGAAGTGTAATTCCCAGTTCCACGAGGCGCACCTCTGGATCAACCTGCTGCATGGCAACCGCCGTAGGTGCACTGCATAAACTCCAAAGAACCCATCCTATTAGGCCAATAGCGCGCAATCCTTTACTCATAATATTGATGTGTGTTGAACCAAAACGAATTAGACGAGAGCAACTTCAAAGTAATGCTTTCTGGCTAACCAGTCAGTACTACGCCCGCCTATTTCCAAACCTGACTGCTCTCAACCAGCGCTCCGTCTTACGAATCGCGTATTGCACAAACATGAAGCGATTGCTATGATGGGGAAACCTCCTCCATTACGTTTTACACGCAATCAAATGAACACACCAGAATCCCACGTCACGAATGAAGGGCTTGTTCGAGTCATAGGCACGCGGGCGCTAAGCCTCGGCATTGTGAACATGATTGTGGGTGCAGGAATTTTTGTGCTGCCGGGGTTAATTGCCGCTTTGTTGGGGCCTGCGGCCATCATCGCCTATCTAATTTGTTCAGTAGCTGTGGCGCTGGTGTTTTTGTGTATCGCCGAAGCCGGCAGTCGAGTGACGCGAACGGGGGGCGTGTACGCCTACATTGAAGATGCTTTCGGACCCTTTGCAGGATTTATTGCTTCTATTTTGCTCTGGTTTGGTTGGGGAATTCTGTCCAATGCGGCTGTTGGAATTGCCCTCGCGGAATTGTTGGCCCTCGCCTTTCCTTTTTTTGCCGACCCCGTGCCCAAATCTGTGTTCTTAATAGCCCTGTTTGGCGGATTGGGCTGGATAAATATTCGAGGTGTTCAGTCGGGCGTTCGATTTGCTACGTTTAACACGTACGCCAAACTCATTCCACTGGCAATATTGATTGTTGTCGGAGCTTTCTCCGTGCAGTGGGACCATATCGCCATCAGGGAGCTGCCACCATTGGCCGATATCGGAGCGGGAACACTTATGCTGGTTTTTGCCTTTGGTGGGGGTGAACTGGCATTAAATGCCACTGGAGAGGTTAAGAACCCATCAAAAACGGTTCCCCTGGCTCTTTTTTATGGGATAAGCATTGTCTTGGTTCTCTATATGGCTATTCAAGGAGTCGCACAAGGGGTCCTCGAGGCCGAATTGGCACAGAACCTCGAAGCACCTCTAGTAGCTACTGCCGAAAGGGCAATGGGATCGTGGGGAAGAACGTTTATGTTGATTGGCGCCGGATTGTCCATATTCGGAGTTACGAGTGGGCACATTCTAAACCATCCAAGAGCCGTGTTTGCTGCGGCGCGAGATGGACTGCTTCCCTCGAAGCTCGCTGAGGTTCATCCTCGTTTTAAAACCCCTCATATTTCTATCGTTTTTTGCGTGACGCTTGCCTGCGCGATTGCCTTGACGGGTGCGTTTAAGACGCTCGCCATCGTATCGAGTGGCTCCTTGCTTCTTCTGTATTTAGGATGTTGCCTTTCTGTTTTGAAGCTTCGCAAAATCAACCCCGTTTCGAAAGAGACGCCCAATACAAAAGGAATCTTTGTTCTCCCAGGTGGCCCTACTATTCCAATTGCGAGCACCATCGTGATTCTATGGTTGCTATCGAATATGACTCGCGCCGAGTCCCTTGGACTCGGCGCCCTCATAGCGGTATCCATAGCCGCATATTTCCTGGTGCGCCGAACCAGAGCCTAACCGATCAGCCTCCAAAGGCGATGCAGCGGTTATTTATGGGAGCGGATGGGGCGGCGAGGACGGTTTAGAACGGAACGTTCTCCTCAGGTGCTGTTAAGAAATACTGGGAATGGATGGGGGTGATGAGGACATTGCAAAACGAAAGTTTTGCCCGTCCGAATTATCCCCTCCATGACCAAATGTTTTCTTAAAAGACAATTCCAAGATTGAAAGAATCCCGATCTTCGAGCAAACCAAAATGCGACGGAGTGCAACCGGCAGTAGAAGGCTCCGTAAATGAGCATGCTTTAAGTAATTAAGCACGTTGTTCGAAGGTCTATCCAAGGCTGAAAACTGAATTATTTCCTTCAGGAATGAGTTCAGCTTAAAACTCGTCTAAACCACGAAAATCAGAAGCTTTTCAGATAGAACCCTAACAGATAATTGATCGGTCTACGAAATATGTCCACATCTTTCTCGTCTTTTGTTCGTTCCGCGTTTGCAATAGCAATCATTTCCCTATTTATGACTTTTGACGCCACTGCGCAGCAAGTTCGCGAAGTGAGCTTCGATGAAGCTGTTCAAATTGCGCTTGATCGGAACGTCTCCATTTTAAGAGCCCAAAACAATCTTGGTCTTCAGGAGCTGACTATAAAGTCAGAAAAAATGGACTTCCTCCCCAACTTCAACTTGTCGTCGGGTGGAAATAGAAACTTTGGATTCCAGTTTGACCAGACCAGTGGTAAGCTGGTAAATGCGTCTACCGACGGTTTTAGCATGTCCGCTAGTTCCAGTGTCAGCTTATTTTCTGGATTTGCGAATGTTGCTTCTCTGGAGGCCGCAAAATCCACCCTCGAGTCGCAAGAATATTCTTTCGAAAGAACGCGCCAAACGGTCGTTTTCAATGTGGTTTCCAACTACTTAAATGTGATTCTTGCGGAAGAAAACATTGGTATTCGTCAAAAAGATGTCGAATCACAGACGAAACTTTACGAGCAGATTGAAGAATTTGTACGCGTAGGTACGAGGGCCATTTCTGACCTGTACAATCAACAAGCCACGCTTGCGAATTCTGAGGCCCAACTTCTCACAGCAGAAAGCAATTTCCAGGTTTCGAAAACTAGGTTGATTCAGGTTCTTCATTTGGATCCCCTTACAGAGTATCGATTTGTCGCGCCTGATGCTTCTGATCTTTCCTTGAGTGTTCGCAATTATTCTCCACAGGATTTACTACTGGCCGCCTTTGAACGTAGAGCGGATCTCCGTGCGCAAGAGTTTTCGATTGATGCCGCAGAGCAGAATATCCGATCCGCAAAAGCTGGGCACCTCCCATCATTAAGCCTTTCGGGAAGCTCAGGATCAAGTTATTCATCCGCTCGCCCATCCGATTTTTCCACTCAAATGGGGGATAACCGGTCTGAGCGCATCAGCTTGAGTCTAAACATCCCAATTTTTAATCGCTTTAATACGAAACGAAACGTTGAAGCATCAAAGGTTCAGTATGCCAATGCTCGTTTAGATCTTGAAAACCTGCAGCAAAACGTAGCGATTGAAGTGCGCCAAGCCTATTTGGATTACCAAACCGCTGTTAAGCGCCTCGAGGTAACCGAAAAAAGCATGAAAGCGGCCGACCAAGCTCTTCAAGTGGAGCAAGAACGCTACAATGTTGGTGCCTCTACACTGGTTGAATTGACGCAATCCAATTCGCGATATGTGGATGCAGCCAGCCAGCGCGCTCAAGCACTTTTCCAGTTTCATTTTCAAAGCCGGGTAATCGACTATTACCAAGGCACACTTGATCCGACACAGCCGCTTTTTAATTAAGCGACGATTAGGATTCACGATTCATCACACTCGACGTAAACGTTAACCATGGCGAAGAAGAAAAAGAACGCAACCAAGCGGCTCTTAATTATTGTAGGCGCACTTATTTTACTCGTAATCCTTGTAGGATTTGTTGTCAAAGCAACAGGCCTAGTTGGTTCTGGCGATAAGGCCACACAAGTTGAGCTTGGTGATGTTGAATTGAAAACAGTCACTCAGATCGTAACTGCTTCGGGAAAGATTCAGCCTGAAATCGAAGTAAAAATTAGCCCTGATGTGTCCGGGGAGATCGTTACGTTGACCGTTGCGGAAGGGGACAAGGTTAAGAAAGGTCAACTTTTGGCTCGTATCAAACCTGATTTTTATCAGGCACAGGTCGATCAAGCACAAGCAACTGTTCTTCAGTCTAAAGCATCTGAAGCGCAACGGAGAGCAGACGTACTTGTGGCCGAATCCGATCATAAGCGCCAGAAAGCACTTTACGAATCTGGAGCCATTTCAATTTCTGCATTTGAAACCTCAGAAAACAGATTGGAAACGGCAAAGGCAACGTTAGAAGCGGCACAATACAGTGTACAAATTTCCGAAGCTAGGCTGAAGGAATCGACAGAAAACCTTTCTAAGACAACGATTTACGCTCCTATTGATGGTACGATTTCGGTTTTGGCCGTTGAGCTTGGAGAACGTGTTGTAGGTACGAGTCAAATGACCGGTACCGAGATGATGCGTGTCGCTCGACTCAACCAAATGGAACTAGAGGTTGATGTCAATGAAAACGACGTCGTTAATGTGGCCCTGGGAGACACGGCAGCGGTCGAGGTTGACTCGTACCCCAATCGCATCTTCAAAGGGATAGTGACGGAAATTGCGAATTCCGCCCGCGTGCAGGGCATGGGTACGCAAGAGCAGATCACCAATTTCTTGGTCAAAATCCGCATTCTTGACTCGCATAATGTTTCGTTCGACCAGACGGGTGCCGATGACGTTATTGATAACAACGAGGTACCGTTAGCGTCCACATCGATACCTAACTTCCGTCCTGGTATGAGTGGCACCGTAGATGTGTTTACTCATACGGTTTCGGGCGCTACAGCGGTACCCATTCAGGCGGTTACTGTTAGAGACTTTTCGAAAATCAAGAAGGAAGATGGCGCCGCAACCGACTCTACCGCGTCTTCCAATGGAAAAGAGGCTGAAGAAGATCTGCGCCGTGTCGTTTTCGTTTTTGACGAAGGAAAGGCTCGCATGGTTGAAGTGGAAACAGGTATTGCTGACGCAACGCATGTTGTGGTCATCTCTGGATTAAACGTTGGCGAACGCGTTGTCCTTGGCCCGTATCAGTCTGTTTCTAAAACGTTGAAAAATGACGACGTGATCGAGCAGCAAAAAGATCGGGGAAACACCCGCGGCCAACAATAAAATCGCTGAACTACTAAACGAAGAATTATGAAGGACCAAAGTCAGCGAAAACCCATTATTGAGCTCAACGACGTCAAGAAAATCTATAAAATGGGTTCTCAGACGGTCAGAGCACTGGATGGGGCTACCATTAAGATCTATCCAAACGAATACGTGGCGATCATGGGACCCTCCGGTTCCGGAAAATCGACCATGATGAACGTAATTGGAGCGTTGGATGTCCCTACGAGTGGGACGTATATCCTTAACGGACAAGACGTTAGTGAGATGGACGATGATGAACTGGCAGCCGTCAGAAATCGCGAAATTGGTTTCGTATTTCAAACATTCAACCTGCTTCCTCGAGTGGATTGCCTAGCCAACGTAGAGTTGCCTCTCATTTACTCGGGAATGTCGAAAGCCAAGCGCCGCGAGCAAGCGACCAAAGCGCTTCAGAATGTAGGATTGGGTGATCGTATGGATCACAAACCGAACGAATTATCGGGTGGACAGCGCCAGCGTGTCGCGGTAGCTCGTGCTTTGGTTAATAACCCTTCTATTCTATTGGCGGACGAACCAACAGGAAACTTAGACTCAAAAACAGGTGTGGAAATCATGCACCTGTTTGAAGCCCTCTATGCCGCAGGCAACACCATTTTATTGGTTACGCACGAAGAAGACATTGCACAGCACGCGCGTCGCGTTATTCGACTCAGAGACGGTGTCATTGAGACCGATAACGTCGTAGAAAAGCCAACGCTTGCGAATGTTAAGGTAGAATTAGAAGCTTAATCCGCTTGGTCTTAATTCGTGCATCGATAGGTGGTTTCATTTCTTTGAAATGAAACCACGCCTTCACTTTGCTGAATAATTACCAATTGAAAAGGCAAACTCAGAGCGTCCAACGTGATGCAATCTTGTCCCGGAATGCTCAATTCGTAGTTTACTGAGATCTCGTCACCTGTTTTTTCTACCGACTTTACTTCGACTACGTATCCTCCAGAGTTGGTAGGAATCGCAACCAAGCCGACCATTACCTGACTAAAATCTATTTCAGGAAGAGGCGCTAACAGGGTCAAGCTATCCCGTACACTTTGAAAGGAAGCCTCGTCTCGATACACGGCTTCCGTTGTGTCTCGCATGGTGCCATACTGCCCCATCCCGATCGTCTCAAAATAAAGCACTGCGTCTGGACCGTCATCGATCGCTTTTGGGACTTCGCAAGCCGTTAAAAAAAGGGGTAAAAACAGGAAGGTTGTGAATATTCGGATCATTGTATTTATTCTGTGCATCTCGGAATCGACACTTTAGTAAGGAGAGGCTTCATTTTACATGCCGACTGAATTGACCCCTTATCTCGAATCTTTCCTGCCGCTGTTTGTAGCGATGAACTTGCCCGGTGTCCTACCCATTTTTATGGGTTTGACCGATGGTATGAGTGTTAAAGCGCGACGCAAGCTCGTGTTTCAGGCTTCCATTACAGCTTTTGCCGTAGCCATTCTTATTCTGTTTGCAGGACAGGTGATCTTTAAGACAATGGGCATTACGGTAAATGATCTCCGTGTTGGTGGAGGGCTCATATTATTGATTCTGTCCATTAATGACCTCATTTTCGGCGATTACCGTCAACGAGGATCGATGAATGATGACGGATCCGTTCCAACCATTGGTATCGTTCCGATTGGAATTCCACTGATCATTGGTCCGGCAGCCATTACTACGATCATCGTGAGTCAACAAAGTTTCGGTTACATACCCAGTTTAGTTTCGCTTTTCGTGAACCTGGGTCTGATTACGATTGGATTCTTGGTCGGTCCACCCCTCATTGAAAAGCTGGGATCCAGCACGGCAAAAGCCGTTGCAAAAATCACGAGCCTGTTCCTTGCCGCGATCGCTGTAGCCATGATTCGCGTCGGAATTATGGGAATGATTTAGTCCGAAATTGTCCGACCGAAAATACTAATAAGGCTTAAAAGGGCCCATTAGCTACTTCAAACTGGCTTCCATTTGGGCCATGGAGTCCCGTAACTCAGCAGCACGTTCGAAGTCCAAGCTCGTGGCGGCTTCGATCATTTCGGCCTTCATTTGTTTGATCATGTCGCGTTTTTGCTCTTCGGTCAGATACTTCATCAAGGGATCAGCCACCAACTTTTTCTGTTCCGGACCATCGTAGAAGGTGGATGAAGGTCCACCGGCTTCGCGTCGCTCATCCGCAATGGACGTTCCCTCTCGTATTTGATCAATGGACTTTTTAACAGTCCTTGGCGTGATATTGTGCTCAATGTTGTAAGCGTGTTGGATTTCCCGGCGACGCTCGGTTTCCTCAATCATGCGTTGCATGGAGCCCGTCATTTTATCCGCGTACAAAATCACTTTGCTGGCCACATTTCGGGCAGCACGACCCGCCGTCTGAATTAAAGACTTGTCAGAACGCAGGAATCCTTCTTTGTCGGCATCTAAAATCGCCACCAACGACACTTCCGGGAGGTCCAATCCTTCGCGGAGCAAGTTGACACCAATAAGCACATCAAACGTACCCAAACGTAACCCTCGCAGGATCTCAACTCGTTCCAGCGCATCGATATCCGAGTGCAAGTAACGCACTTTTAATCCGTATCCATCGAGGTAGTCAGCGAGGTCTTCCGACATCCTTTTGGTTAGAGTTGTCACCAAAACGCGTTCATTTCGCTCGATCACGATTTGAATTTCTTCCAGCAAATCATCGATTTGATTCTTGCTCGGCTTAACAATCACTTCTGGATCGGGAATTCCGGTTGGGCGAATAACTTGTTCGGTAAACACGCCTCCGGTGAGTTCTAATTCGTAATCGCCCGGCGTTGCGGAGATGTACATCACCTGGTGCAGCTTCTCGGTGAACTCTTCGAACGTCATCGGTCGGTTGTCCAAGGCCGATGGAAGCCTAAATCCGTGCTCAACTAGGTTTAGCTTACGAGCTCGGTCCCCGTTGTACATAGCCCGGACTTGCGAAACGGTAACGTGGCTTTCGTCAATAACCATCAGAAAATCGTCGGGGAAGTAGTCGAGCAGACATTGGGGGCGTTCACCCGGAGCCGTTCCACTTAAATGCCTAGAATAGTTCTCCACCCCCGAACAGTACCCTACTTCGCGCAGCATTTCGATATCAAAAAGGGTGCGTTGCTCCAGCCGATGGGCTTCTAACATCTTCCCCATGTCGTGCAGAACAGCCAATCGCCATTTCAATTCCTCTTCGATGGTGGCAATCGCCTTGGCAATCTGGTCTTTCGGTGTGACGAAAATTTTGGCTGGATAAATGGTCAAATACCGATCTTCAGCGATTTCGCGGCCTGTTAACGGCTCAAAAATGCTAATTTTTTCAATTTCATCGCCCCAAAACTCAATTCGATAAGCCTCCGTCTCGGAATAGGCGGGAAACACTTCGACTACATCACCCCGGACGCGAAAGGCCCCAGGAATAAATTCCACATCGTTTCGGGAATAGAAAATGGCCGAAAGACCATGCAAAAGCTCGTTTCGTTGGATGGTATCTCCCACTTTGAGCTGCACGATCTGCTTACGGTATTCATCCGGAGAACCCAATCCGTAAATACAGGAGACGCTGGCTACCACGATCACGTCCTTTCTTCCGGAAACCAATGCGCTGGTTGCTTTGAGACGCAGCCGATCAATTTGCTCGTTGACGGACATGTCCTTTTCGATATAAGTATCGGAGTGGACGATGTAAGCTTCCGGCTGATAGTAGTCGTAGTACGAAATGAAAAACTCGACCGCATTGTTCGGAAAAAAGTGTTTGAACTCGGCGTAGAGTTGGGCTGCTAGCGTTTTGTTGTGGCTTAAAACCAGGGTTGGGCGGCCCGCCTGTGCGATTACATTCGAAACCGTGAACGTTTTTCCCGTTCCTGTTGCCCCGAGGAGTACCTGGTGTTTATCTCCACGTTCGAGACCTTGGAGTAATTCCGCGATGGCAGTTGGCTGATCTCCAGTTGGCTCGAATTCGGCCACGACCTTATAAGGCTGTTCTGAGCTGAGGAGTTGAGAAACGGGAAGTCGGGATTCTGGAGATTGCAAAATGGGTTTCAGTCTTTCAAGTGGGAAACGAAGGAAGGCGTGAACCGTACTGAGCAGCGTACCATGTACCCTCCCGCCTACCGATGGTTCGGCGGATTAATTCAGAGAAACCTGCATCATGAAGAATTTAGCTCTCTACCTGTGTCTACTGTGTGTCATATCTGCTTGTTCAACACCAGAACCTATTAATGCTCAGTCCGCCGACACCACGGTCGATATGACGGTCGAAGAATATGAGCCAACATCTACATTGGTAGTACCAGAAAACCTCGTTTCGCGTGCCAAATTCCCGTTTGTGGATGTGCATAGCCATTGGTTTAGGGCTCCGACCATGCGGGCCGGTGCGATTGATACCTTGATTTCTGAAATGGACGGCATGAATATGGCCGTTATTGTCAACCTTTCCGGTGGGAACGGCGACAATCTAAAAGGTGCCATTTCAAACATGGAAAGCAAATATCCCAACCGAATTGTGACGTTCGCCAACGTGGATTTTGACAGTGTGGGAGCCGAAGGGTGGACCGAAAAAGCGGTAGCCCAACTTCGAGCTGATGTGGCTGCCGGTGCACGAGGCCTGAAGGTCTATAAAAACCTCGGGATGGACGTAAAAGACGTAGAAGGAAACCGGGTTTCGGTTGATGATCCGCGTCTGGACCCCATTTGGGCGCTCGCCGGTGAACTCGGGATACCGGTTCTGATCCACTCAGCCGATCCGGCCAACTTCTGGCAACCCATGGACAAATTCAACGAGAAATGGCTCGAGCTCAAGCTGAATCCCAACCGGTTGCGTGTAGAAGGGGTGGATGCTCCGTTCGATACCATCATGAATGAACATTATACCATGATCGGGAATCATCCAGAGACCACGTTCATTAGCGCGCACTTGAGTTGGTTAGGAAACGACCTAGGCAAATTGGGCTCGTTGCTCGACAAGTATCCCAATATGTACAGCGAAGTTGGGGCCGTTATTTATGAAATCGGACGTCAACCCGCCATGGCTCTAGAGTTTTTTACGAAATACAAAGACCGAATCCTATTCGGAAAAGATACTTACCGGGTCTCCGAATTTGATACGTACTTCCGCGTATTTGAAACGGCCGATGAATACTTCCCTTACTACCGCAAATACCACGCTCAATGGCGGATGTATGGAGCGGATCTTCCGGATGATATTTTGAAAGCGGTTTACTACGAAAACGCGTTGCGGATTATTCCGGGCTTAGACGCCTCATTGTTTACGAAATAGGACCCTGGGGCTTCTTCCCCAGATTGAAATATGCTAAAAAGGCTCGCCGAAACGTTTTTCGGCGAGCCTTTTGGCGTCTGATTCTTATCGGAATTCGATTTTCAGCCCAACGGAAGGTAAGAAGGGCAGTTGATCAACCCGCTTAAACGTAAACAGGTCGTAATAGAACAGATTGCTTCGATTGAACACGTTTACCGCTCCAGCCCTGAGGGTGCCTACGTAACGGCCTTTTTCTACCCGACGCTCAAGCCACACATCAACCCGAGCATACGTGGGTTGGCGTCCTTGATATGGATTGGAATAGATGATTCGATCAATGCCGACTTCTTCAGACACATCCACGCCAGGAGTCAGCAAATACCATTTGTCGAATCCACCAGATTGCGTAAACGGAAGGCCCGATCCGTACTGCCAATTAATCGTAACCCCAACCTCTCCTTTTTGAGCGTGCAGTAAGGCGTTGAACTGATGGCGGCGGTCGTGACTTGGATTGTACACATACGCGTCGGTATCGTACTCCACTTTGGAGTAGGCATAACTAACGTAGCCATCCAGTACCGAATCAAACCAAAATGGTCTGTTTTCGGCGCTCAAACGAGCATCAAACCCGTATGCTTCGCCACTTGCGTCCTGTAAACTGGTTGTGAAACGTGGAAACGGGCTAAAAATGGGTACGGAAATGTGGTCATATTGCTTGTAATACCCTTCAATGGCGCCATTAAGCCAAGGAAATAGCCGAACGTTGTATCCCAGAATGGCGTGTTGGGACGAGGTAGTTGGCGCACCTTCTTCCGAGGTTACCCATGCATAAAACACCGTTCCCAAATCTCTTTCATCGGAAAGACCCGAAATGGTTTGATTAAAAATGCCCCACGAGGCATTGATTTGATGGCGTCCTTTTTGACCGGCGGGCCAAAAGGAAACCCGGAGTCGCGGTTCGACGAAATGCTCCGATCGATCTGGAACCGAATAGAGGTGGACGCCGGGGTTAACCGTTAGTTTTCCAAAAATCGGCTGCGACGTAAGCTCAACATGGGAGCTGATTTCGGTCAATTCTTGGTTATCCGATGTCACGTCATTAAAAATATCATCCAGAAAAAGGGATAGTTTTGTTTGACGATAGGTCGACCCTGCAGATAGGTCAAACGACCTAAATTGGTACGTAAACCGAGCAGAAAGGTCCGTGCTTTCCAAGTGAGAACGCCGTTGAACGTTGGCCTCCGGTCCAAACTCATTGGTCATTTCCGATGTCCCACCGGTCAACTGAACCGTTAACGGGATTCGATTGGACCGATATTCGTAATTGCCCGCAAAGACCCTATTGGACCAATAGACCTCTGTGCTATCTGACTCAATGGATTCTTCCGCTTCTCCAAACACCGATTTTTTGGTACCAGCGATGTCGCCACGATCCTGGGTATCGAGCGCCGTGAACGAAATGGAATGGCTGTTGCCGAGGAGCGCGTGGACCTTCCCAAATTTATCCCCAAATCGGTAGGGAAGCTTTTGGCCAACCAAATCGGAGAAAAGCTCGTCAATCAAGGATTGCCGAATCGAAACTACAGCAGATACGCGGCCGGGCACGATGGGACCTTCCAGCGTCAGCGAACTTAAAAAAGGCGCTAACGCAGCAGAACCTGCAAAATTTTGTTTGTTGCCGTTACGGGCTCGCACATCCAAAACGGAGGAAACCCTTGTCCCATAGCGGGCGCTGAATCCACCCGTGTAAAAGTCGGCGCGGTCGACCAGATCTTCTGGGAACGCCGAATACACACTCAGTACGTGGAAAGGCATATAAACCGGAATACCGTCCAAATAGGCCATGTTCTGGTCGACCGCGCCCCCACGAACAAACAATTGCCCACCCCGATCGCCTTGCACCACAACGCCCGGCACCGTTTGGATATACGCAGCGAGGTCTCCGGATACCCCTGGAACAGGCACACGCCTGATTTCTGCAGGAACCACAGACTCAAGGCCTGCAACGACTTGCGTCACCCCGCCCACCATTTCCGCTTCGACCACCACTTCACCAATTTCGGCCGTATTGGGTGAAAGTGAAAAGGATCGCTCAATCAATTGCGCTGTCCCGATTTGGATTTCTTCTTCGATAGGCGAAAAGCCTATAAATGAGACCCGAAGCACATATCGGCCAGGCGATATACGATTTAGAGTAAAGAATCCATCTCCATCAGAGACCGTTCCCATCACCATCGCTCCAGATTGGGAAAGCACAACAGTTGCTCCCTGCAAGGGCTGCTCGGACGAACGGTCTGTCAAAAATCCACGGACTAGGGCCTGTTGGGCGGCTGCTGAGCTACAGAAAAATGCAAAAAATAATACGAAAACAAACGTTTTCAGACGGTAAAATTGCTTCATGTGAGGCGGTTCTTGGCGGGCAGGAAGAGCCTCAAAGGCTCGGTACGCTCAAATAATACCAACCAGACACAAAGCGTCTTACACGAGGTCGATCAGTGGTTTGAATTCCTCAACCAAATGACGTAACGATGTTATGAACGGCGAGGAGCACCGTGACGGCTTGCCAATACGCGCCCCACATCATCCAGCGACAAATCGCGGGCTTTTAGCAGCACCAGTAGGTGATAAATCAGGTCAGAAGCCTCCTCAACCAGTTTGTCATCCGTACCGAATACCCCTTCCAGCGCTGTTTCTACGCCTTCCTCACCCACCTTTTGGGAGATCTTCTTGACGCCTTCCTTTATTAACCGAACGGTGTACGACGCTTCGTCCGCCTCTTCGATTCTTGAAGCAATGATCTGCTCCAATTGGTCCAGGAAAAGCGAGGAGGCCGTATTTCCGGTGCCCCAACAGGTGTCCGAACCCGTGTGACACGTCGGGCCAGCAGGCTTGGCCTGAATAAGCAGCGTGTCGCCATCACAATCAACCCGTATCTCTTTGGCGTGCAACACGTTACCGGACGACTCACCTTTCTTCCAGATCCTATTCTTAGACCGACTGAAAAAGGTTACCAATCCGGTTTTACGCGTCAATTCAAGAGATTCCACGTTCATATACCCCATCATCAGCACATTTCGGGTATCCGCATCCTGGACAATGGCGGGGATAAGTCCGTCTGGGGCAAACCTAATAGCCGTCCCAGATTCAATCAAGTCAATTAGCTTGTTCATAGTCGTACCGATATCTGGGCTGCTAAAAGCGATTTTTTAAGGTCTGGAATGGCTACTTCATGAAAATGGAAAATACTGGCGGCTAACGCTGCGTCAGCCGAATTGGAGGCAAAAAGATCGTGGAAATGCTCCACGTTTCCGGCTCCACCAGAGGCAATCACGGGAATAGATGCGTACTGCGATATTTTTCGAGTGATTTCGAGGGCAAATCCAGCCTTCGTCCCGTCGTGATCCATGGACGTGAGTAAAATCTCACCCGCCCCTCTTTTTTCAACCTCTAATGCCCACGCTTCGGCTTCGAGATCCGTAGGCTTGGTTCCCCCGTGGGAATGCACCATCCATCTTCCAGACGACTGGCGGATGTCCATAGCGACTACTACACATTGGCTTCCAAATTGAGCAGCAATCTCACCAATAAGTCCAGGATTTGAAATAGCCGCTGAATTTAGGGCAACTTTGTCGGCGCCTGCACCTAACAAATCGCGCGCATCTTCCACACTTCTTACGCCGCCACCCACGATAAAGGGAATATTGATCACCTCGGCGATCCTACGAACCAAATGAATCAGCGTACCGCGCGTCTCGAGCGTGGCAGAAATATCTAGGAAAACCAGCTCATCGGCACCTTGTTCGACGTAGGCCCGAGCTAATTCGACCGGATCACCAGCATCCACGAGATCAACGAAATTGACCCCTTTTACGGTGCGACCGTTCATGATGTCCAAGCATGGTATGATGCGTCGTGTAAACATGTCCACAAAATAAGCCTATTTGGCCGCCTCTACGCGCCCTTCTTGTGAATCTTAATTAGAAAGTGGAGCAATACACAATCGGAGTACTACGCGATACGGTCGCCTTTATTGATCTGATCCTTTTTTGGTCGTAGAATGATAATCCATTCATTCCGATCCGTTATGTCTATTCGGTTTCCCACCCCTCTAGTGTTGTCCATGCTGCTGTTCGCAGCTTGCTCAACGAATCCAGCACCCCCGTCCGATATGTCACAAGCTACCGACTCAGAAACGCCTTCCGCCTTAGGCCATCCATTCTTCAATCGGCTTGTAGGGGATTGGGAAGGAACGGTAACAACGTGGTTAGAACCGGATAAAATTTACGACGAGTCCTCCATTCGTGGTACGTTTGCACCGGCCATCAATGGTCGTTTTTTGCGCCATACGTACGACGGTTTCATGAAGGACAAACCCCGGAATGGCGAAGAATTATTCGCCTTTAATCCGATCATCAAAAAGTTTGAAGTGACGTGGGTCGACAGTTTTCATATGAGCCAAGCCATCCTTTTCTCCGACGGCTCCGAAATCGAAAATGGATTCAGTGTTTTCGGAACATGGGATGCGGGAGAGGGCATTCCTAAATGGGGTTGGCGTACCGACTACGTTTTGAATGGGGATGATGAGCTGATCGTCACATCATATGTTGTTACTCCAGAAGGAGAAGAATCTAAAGGAGTGGAATTAATTTACCACAGGATCGTCCAATAGACACTGAGTTATCGTTTCATTTTAAAGGTTTGCATTATGCACCAGATTTATCGTTCAGGCAGCCAATGGGCCGCTTTACTTGTGGTTTCCCTGATTGGGATTCAATCCGTTGGGATTCAGTCGGCGGCTGCGCAGGATCGTCTAAAAACCATGCCGGGTTACGACCAATATGAAAAGATGGCTGGCGAATACAGAGGCGCTTTTGTAAACGGAGGTGTCAATGCCACGTGGGCCGACGATAGCGGTTCGTTTGAATATGCATTTAATGGCAAAAACTATCGTTTTGATGTAAAGAAAAAAGCCGCTGTCGAGATTGAAGGTGGCGCGGATAACACTGGTGGTCGCGGACGTTTTGGCGGACCTGAACGCGGACGCCAATTCGACTCAGCCGACTCGCCAGATGGCTCCATGAAGGCGTTTTACCGAGATCGTAATGTGTTTCTGAGCAAAGCAGATGGTTCGGATGAAAAAGCGCTGACCACGGACGGTAGCGAAGCCAATCGCATTAAAAACGGAACCGCGAGCTGGGTTTATGGCGAAGAATTAGGCCAAAGCACCGCAATGTGGTGGTCACCATCGGGCGCTTACCTCGCTTACTATCGTTTTGACGAGAGCGGAGTGCCGGACTACTTCTTGCAATTGGATCAGACCAAACTGCAAAGCACCATTGACGTAGAGGCCTACCCAAAAGCGGGTGTATCTAACCCGGTTGTAGAGCTTTTTGTGTATGATGTCGCTACCGGAAAAACGACTTCTGTGGACATCCGCGACGGAAAAGCATTCACCGACGATGTGGTTGGGCATTACGTGTACAATGTGGGTTGGACGCCAGACGGCAAGGAATTACTGGTTAACCGGACCAATCGTTGGCAAAACATCCTAGAGATAGCCGCTTGCAGCCCAGCATCGGGTTCATGCCGTGTTGTTGTTCGTGATGAATGGCCAGCCAGTTGGGTGGATAACCGGCCAACCATGCAGTTTTTGGAAGATGGTAATCGCTTCATTTGGTCGTCAGAACGCACCGGATGGGAAAACTATTACCTGTATGATATGACCGGTAAGTTGTTGTCTACCATCACGCAGCATCAATTTGAGGTCGGTGGTATTGTCCGTGTCGATGAGAAAGCTAAAACACTGTGGTACATGGCTCGCTCGGGCGATAATCACATGAAAATGCAGCTTCACCGCATTGGATTTGACGGAAACAAAGATGTTCGTTTAACCGATCCGTCGCTAAATCATACCGTACGTGTTTCACCAGATGGAAAGTACTTTGTCGATGTAGCCCAGACGCACAATCGGGCACCTTTTACGACGCTGTTTGATGCAAAAGGCAAAAAAGTAGCCGATGTTGCGCAAAGCGATCTGACGAAGTTCAACGAGTTGGGCCTTCAAAATGTTGAGTTGTTTACCTATAAAGCGGCTGATGGCGTGACCGAACTCCACGGCATGTTGAACAAGCCGTCGAATTTTGATCCGTCCAAGTCGTACCCGTTGTTAATCAGTGTGTATGCAGGTCCAAAAACCAACGGCGCTCGCGAGAACTTTAGCACGGGCAATCCCATGACAGAATATGGATTCCTGGTTGCCAGTTTGGATTCACGTAGTGCTGCTGGACGTGGCAAACAGTTCTTGGATGCGATCTATCAAAAACTGGGTGTGGTTGAAATCGATGATCAAGCCGAAGGCGTAAAAGAATTGGCCAAACGCTCTTATGTCGATAGCAGCCGGGTAGGTATTTATGGTACGTCCTACGGTGGATATGCCTCGGCGTTGGCTCTTTTACGTCATCCTGACGTGTTTCAGGCTGCATCTGCCGCTTCTGCAGTAACCGACTGGCGTCATTACGACACCATTTATACCGAACGGTACATGAGAACGCCCCAGGTTAACACCAAAGGATATGACGAAGGATCGGCCATGAACTACGTCGATAACTTGAAAGGCCGCCTCATGATCTATTATGGAACGGCTGACAATAACGTGCATCCTTCGCAGTCGATGGAACTCATTGCAGCCCTTCAAGCTGCAGGCAAAAGCTTTGACGTGCAAGTTGGTCCAGACCGCGGCCATTCGGGTATTAATCCGCAACGCATGATGGAATTCTTTATCGCCAACTTGGTGATCCATCCCATGGCCGGACACTAGTAGACTTTGGCTTAATGGCTTTAGAGTGGGCTGGTTTTCGATAGAAAACCAGCCCACTTTTTTTATCCAAAAAACGCGAGCGTCTCATTCCTTGATATCACCCTAAGAGCGCTAATGTCTCAATGCTTGATCTCAACCAAAAAGGGTGAGCGTTTCGATGCCCTGTTCGAGGTCTAGGAGCTTCTTTTTGCGGTGCAAGCCGCCGCCATACCCGGTGAGCGAGCCGTCCGAACCAATAATGCGGTGGCAGGGGATAATGATAGCGATTCGATTGTCGCCGTTCGCGCGGGCGACCGCGCGAACGGCTTTGGGATCCCCAATGGTTGTCGCAAGGTCCAGATAAGAAGCGGTTTTACCATACGGTACGTCCAACAAGGCCGTCCACACTTTCTGCTGAAAATCAGTGCCCGGAAAGTTGAGCGACACGCCAAACTTCGTCAGTTTACCCTCAAAATAGGATGAGAGTTCATCCTTCAGTTGGGCTAAAACAGGGTTTTCTTCCGGAATAAAAACACAGTCGAATCGTTTTTGAACCCGTTCCAATTGGGTAGGAAGCATGGGCCGGTCCACAAACTCCAATAAAACGACACTAGTGTCCGACGCACCCGCCATCATCGGGCCAACGGGTGTCATTAGACGCGTCAAATAAATCCGAACGGCAGTGGCCGCGGAAGTCGCACTCCGCCCCGTAAACCGCTTAACGGCCTCAGTAAACCCTGCCATGGATTCATACCCCGACTCAAAAGCCGTTTCGGTGACGGATTGTCCGTTCTTCATGTGTCCCATAGCTTTACCCAACCTACGTGCCCGACTATAGGCATGAAAGGTCATTCCGTGATTCGCTTTGAACCATCGCCTGGCGCGTTCGGGTTCAATGCCCAAGTTTCTGAGATCCTGATCCTTCCAACGATGAGCAGGATCCTTTTCCACCGCTTCCATCAATTGCTCCACCCATTCTGGTTCTTTGTCTTTGGACTCCAACGGCTTGCACCGTTTACAAGGCCTAAATCCGCCGTCCAACGCATCTTTTGTGGAAGCAAAAAACGTCACGTTTTTCGGGAGAGGTTTTCGTGCTGAACAGGTTGGCCTACAAAATATCCCCGTTGTCAAAACACCCGTAAAAAAGATACCCTCAAATGAGGCGTCACTTTCAGTAAAAGCGCGAATCATTTCTGCCTGAAATGGAAGCATAGAGGGAGTGGCTGTTAAAGGGGTTATAAGTCTAGATCATACGCTATATATTCGGGAATAAAGCTGTGGACCGCCACCGAAAAATCAACACCGAATTTCTACCATGCATCTATCGACGCCTGGGTCTTCGAAATGGACTCGTTTCTTGTCTTTAACGATTCTTTTTGCCTGCTGGGGGTGCGCGGAACAGCCCAACACGACCCCCGATTTTGTGGATGGCGAATTGATCACGTTCACGGGCTCCGCAACGAACCCCAATGGAGCATGGTGCTGGTTTCAAGATGAACGCGTGATCGTAGACCCCTCCCATCCGGATGGGCCCATGCTCATGTTTACGGCCATTTCCGCGTCCAAAAGTGATTCTACGGAAATGGGCGACCTCGATTTTTACTGGTATGGCTTGGAGTCTGAAAAAATGGGCTCGATGGAGTTTTACAACCAATTTGGACAAGACGATCACAATGTCGCGGCCCTCTACCAAAAGCCGAATGGCGAAGTCCTCGCACTCTATTCGCGCCACGGAAGCGATAACCTCATTCACATTCGGACTTCGGTGTCTCAAAGGCCCGATCTGTGGGGCGATGCGATGGAATACCAGGAATTGGCCGGGGTCACGTATAACAATTTGTTGACGGTGGGGAGCGGCGACACCAAGCGTTTGCTCAATTTTTCTCGCTCCCGAGGATGGAATCCCAATTTCATCCAGATGGATTTCACAACGGGTGAATGGTCATACGGCGGGAGACTGTTGAACAGCGAGGGCCGACCGTACATGAAATATGCAGGCAACATCGATGGATCATTGATACACGTCGTCGCGACCGATCAACACCCACGCAATTTTGACAACTCCATTTACCATGGCGTTATGGACGGCAGCATCCTGATGGATTCATTTGGCCAAGTGGTCGACAGCAATCTTTCAGACGATGAAGCCGCCGTACCGACTCAGCTTACTCGCGTTTTTGAAGGAAACGCCGACAATGTCGCATGGATGGCCGACGTTGCCGTAGACCAAAACGATCAGCCCGTAATCGCTTTTTCCGTTCAAAAAGATGGACGCGATTTACCTCCAAATCAAGGCGGATTGGACCATCGGTATCATTTAGCTCGCTTTTTAGATGGCCAGTGGGTGCAACACGAAATAGCTTATGCCGGTGAGCGCTTGTACCCATTTGAAGACGACTACACGGGCTTGGTTGCCATTGACCCACAAGATGTGAATCGTGTAGTGATTTCAACCAACGCCGATCCCGTTACCGGAGAGCCTTTGATTAGCCTCGCCGATCAGAAACGTCACTACGAAATTTTTGAAGGGTCCTCCACCAACGAAGGACTATCGTTCACGTGGACTCCGCTTACCAAAAACTCGTCGGTGGATAACCTACGCCCCATTATTCCAGCATGGGAAAGTGACAGTCGCGCCGTTTTATGGCTTAGAGGGTCCTATTCGTCGTATACTGACTTCAATACGCAGGTTGTAGGCGTCGTTCAGAACAGATAGCCTCCGTTCATCTAGTTCACTCCATTCCAAGTTGTTGCCATGTCGCATAATCCCATTTTTAGATCTCTTCTTTGTTTACTAGTGACCTGCGGATTAGCCCTAACCATTGGCTGCTCCGAACCCAATGAGCTCCCTTGGACCAAAGGGGACCTACCGGAAGCAGAAATCGAAATTATGGCTACCGATGCTTGGGTTTTTGAAGATTCAAGCCTTTGGGATGTGCAGAAAGACATGCTGACGCTCGTAAAGCCGGGAGCGCTCATGGAAAGCATACGAAGGCCTGGTTCTGTTGCCCTTATCAACGGGACGCAGGAAATTTCCGACTTTAGTTTGACCGCTCGTGTAATGTCGTCTCAAAATCCGGAAGTCTTTGGGCGCGATGTAATTATCGTATTTGGGTACCGATCACCGGAAGAATTTTACTATGCCCATTTGTCCAATGACAACACCGTCATGCCGCACAATGGAATTTTTGTGGTAGACCATAGTGACCGCCGGCGCATTGATCATCAAGGAGTTGAATCCGCTCCTCCTGCGAGGCTGGTTGATTCGGCTTGGCACCAAGTGCGATTGGATCGGAATACGGATTCGGGATCTATCGAAGTGTTTATGGACGATTTACGCGCGCCATTGCTGACCGCGACAGATTCGACCTTTGCCGATGGCGCGGTAGGATTTGGATCGTTTGACGATACGGGCGCCATCCGTGACATCCGATTAATACGTGGTGTGCCTTCGCTAATCAACCCAGTCGTCGAACCAGTTGAATTGGGTTCTTTAACGCTAACACTTGAACATTTCGCTACGATTCCGGCAAGCGACACATCGAGCGCATCTAAAGCGCGCATCAACTATTTAACGCAAGCCAACGACGGTTCTGGACGGCTATTTGTGAATGACCAGCGCGGAAAGCTTCATGTGATTCAGGATGGTTTGGTGGAAGAATACCTAGATGTGCGGGGTTATTTTACTGATTTCGTCGATGCGCCGGGTTTAAATACAGGTTTTAGTTTCGCTGCATTTCATCCGGATTTTGCTACAAATGGAAAGCTTTACACGGTGCACAGCGAGGCTGGAGCAGCGCTTCAAGGCTCAAAAGCCGACTATTCGAACGGCCCCGACGATGTGATGCAAAGCGTTGTGGTAGAGTGGACAACGCCGACGCCCGATGCACAAACGTTTACCGGGTCGCATCGAGAACTTCTACGGCTGGGTTTTTACTCCGTGATGCACGGCATTCAGCAAATTGGATTTAATCCTCTGGTTGGGACGGGGACCCCCGATTATGGAATGTTATACTTGGCAATCGGGGATGGAGAGGCGCCGGGTACACAAACCAATTCTCCTCAATTACTACAGTCGCACACAGGGAAATTCTTCAGAATTGACCCCTTAGGTACCAATGCGCCAAATGGCTCGTACGGCATTCCAACAGACAATCCGTTTGTGGAGTACCCACAAGCTTTGGGCGAAATTTGGGCCGTTGGCGTACGCAATCCCCATCGCTTCAGTTGGGACGCGGAAACGGGTCTCATGTACATAGGGCATATTGGCGAAGGGCAAGTAGATGCTGTATTCAGAGGATTTGCAGGCGCTAATTATGGCTGGAATTTCCGTGAAGGCGGATTTCGGTATGAAAAACTAGATCCGCGGGCTGTTTATCCCGTTTCGTCCACCTCGAAAAGCGTTGGATTTACCGATCCCGTGATTCGCCTTGACCACGATGATCACAGTTCCATTGTAGGAGGTTTCGTTTACCGTGGCCGAGCCCTTCCAGCATTATTTGGCAAATACTTGTTCGGTGATATAGTGCGAGGCCGTATTTCGTATGCCAACGCTGCGGAAATGAGCGAAGATGGCCAGTATGCTCCCATTAAACGGGCAACCCTGCTGGATGCGAACGGGACTCCGCAGATGTTTGATCATTTCTCCCAAAACCCCAACCGCGCCGATCTTCGCTTTGGAATGGACGCGGAAGGGGAAATTTACGTGCTTTCCAAATCAAACGGCTCGGTTTGGAAGATTGTCTCCGCCTCAAACTGAAAGAACAGCTTTTGCATTAAAAGGCTAAAGGTATCGAACTAATTCGTTGGGCTATTTTTTGATTAATCGGATCTGTCCCGCCTCCTGCTGAGCTTTAAGAACAGCCATGAGGTCGGCTAGTGGTAGTGGCGTGAATTGACCAGCCAAGAAGTCCCGCATTTCAAGTACGGTCAGCCCCTTTGGAAGCAGTTGGCGAAACTCGGCATTGAATTCGTCCGGTAGCGTAGCTCCACCTGCTTGTCCTCCTCGTGAGCGCGGCGCATTCTCAACCGGCTCAATACGAAGGGAAGCTGCTTCTCGTTCGGCGGCTGTTAAGGTCAGTTTTTCGGCTTTAAAGCCCCGCTGTTTGGCCTGAAGCTTGTACGCTGCGTCTACTTCCGCTAGTAGCGGTGCGGCTCTACCATCAATGATGGGCTTAAATGGCTCCGTATTCTGGGTACCTACGGCCGAATTCGTCCACATTACGCGGGTCGATTCAACCACTTTCTTCTCAACGGCAACTTGATGCTGAATAGCGACTTGGGCTTCACGATACGCATCGCGCAGTTCATTCTGCGTGGTGGCGTCCGCAATGTAACCCAGTCCTTTGGTGTGCGAATCGCCTAAACGAGCCATTCCGCGGCCTAGATTTTCATTTAAAACCCGTGCGGCCATTTCATCCGTTCCAGTAGCCAGCACAGCTAACGATCCCAAACCAACGGCCGCTGCACGTTTGAACTGGGTTGGATCTTGTTTGTCCGGAGTATCTTCCGAAGAGTGGTACCACATATCAGGCCATGTAATCAACATCACGGCAGGAATACCATGGGCCATGTAAGCCACGTGATCACTGGATCCGTAATGTTGGTCAATTTTGATGTAGAAGGCGTCTTTGCTGCCCCGGCGAGCGTGCACCGCTTGAGAAGGAGCGTAACCATTGAGTGAACGACGGTATCGAACACGTTCTCGCGTAATATCTGAAACGTATTCCATCATGCTTTGGGGGATGTCGTTCAGGTAGGAGGCAAAGGAATCTGGTGTGCGCTGTAAGACCCAGTAGCTTCGGCTATCGGCAATCCGTATGCCCTCCATATCGAAATTTAGATTCCCAATAATCCGGGAAGCTTGCTCTGGATTGGCATTGAGCCAATCGTTGGTACCGGAAAATTCTGGAACCCACAAAAAGTTGATGGTCCGTTTGGGGCGAGGAAGTTTACCCTCGTTGATCAATTTGATGTAGGCCCGACCGATTTCGAGGGTCAGCGCCACACCTGAGTTGTCATCGTTAGCGCCCTGTTTGATCACCCCTTCGTACAAATGGCCGGAAATAGCGACTTCTTGGTCGGTGCTTCCGTCTCCCAGAATCTGGGCAAATATGTATTCCGAACGCGAAGGTACTTCCACACTCTCGGTGATGGACTGTATGGTGACCTTTTCGCCGCGCAAAAGAAGGGAAGAAAGTTTGCTGCCAACCTCAGGGGTAATGGCCCATGCCACGGTGCCCGGCTCGGCATTGACACTGGTAGAAACGATCTGGTCGGGGTAATCGATGGCTCTTTCTGGCCCGATCACACTAATGCCCATGGCCCCAACAGCTCCGTGTTTCATAGCCTCAGTATAAACGCTGCGGATAGACCCTGACGATACCACAAATTTGCCGGTTACATCCTTGCCTTCAAAATCTTCAGCCCGCCCATCTCCCACGTCCACTAGGTCTGCCGTAATGTCGGCCGTAACATTTAACGAGGCCAACGAAAGGGCGATATCGTGAATGTCAAACAGTTTCACACTCTGGGGGGTCTGCATCCATAACTCCCCACGAGTTGGCTGCCACGCTTTGTTATCCTCATTGAATACCTTGAGTGTCACATTATCGAAGCCGAAATGCTTTGCAAAATCGAGAATAACCTGGCTTTCCCGGTAAGGTCCGGAATATTCCTCTGGTCGACGTACCCTCTGATAAGGCACCAGCTCCAATACGGTCTGTAGTGCTCTTTCTCCAGAAACCTCATTGATGATCGACGTCATCTGGTCGTGGGAAAGTAGCGTGCGATCTTCAACTTCTTGGGCGCTGACGGCCGTCGAGAAGGTGATTAGAAAAAGCGTGAAAAGAAGTGATTTGGCCTTCATATATTCAACCGAAATTAGGACTTACTCTAGCGTTTGAAGTCCGGAAGCAATGGCAAACTGCTTTGGAATAATTCCAAGCTAATCTTCAGCAATTTGAATTCCCAACCTTGTAGGATTGGGTTTCCCTTAGTGCCGTTATTGCTTTTAGACGCTGAAAATGATGAATCTATTCCACTATGATCGTTCATAATGAATTGATAAGACCATAAGATGGCTATGAACCGCTCAAAAGGTAACATCCCCTGGAGGCTCTCCATGCTCCAGAATTATTTCCGAGTTGCTTTTCGTGTACTGGTGAAGCAACGCCTTTTCACGTCCATTAATGTGATAGGGCTTTCCGTCGGAGTAGCTTTTTGTCTTCTTTTGGCTCTTTATGTCAAAGATGAGGTGACTTTCGACCATCATCATACCAACGCAGATCGCATTGGACGCGTTATTTCTGATTCCAAATATGCCGACGGCAGTATAAAAAGTCGCTCGCCCTGGTTGCCTTATCCACTGGGGAAAGCGTTAGAAACGGACCATTCCGGAATAGAACATACTGTTCGGATGAACCAAGGGCATACCGACTTTACGGCGGGAGCTGTTTACACGGAAGGTGACCTACTTTTTGCAGATCCTGCCGTGCTGTCTGTTTTTTCAATTCCACTCCTCGAAGGCGATCCCTCCACCGCTTTGCCCGAGCCCGATGGACTCGTTATTAGCTCAGAAATGGCAAATTTGCTATTTCCGGGTGAGTCCGCGATGGGCCAAACCATCGAAATATCTCAAGGAAAATGGATGCGAGTGGTGTCGGTTACAGGAGTAGCTGCCCCCCAACCAGCCAATAGCTCGGTAAAATTCGACTTTTTGATGACGTTCGAGCATTCTATTGCTCAACTTCCCTGGCGCGATCAGATAATCGATGACTGGGGCACGTCTAATTATTTTGTCTACTTCATGCTCCATGAGGGAGTAACCTTTGAATCCGCCGGGGACCTCATGCCCAGCCTGCGTGCGAGATATTATCCTCAATCCGTTACGGAATTAACGGATGCTGGATTGCCGATTGAGTCGTACACGCTTCAACCACTGAAGTCCATTCATATGGATACCAGTGTTCAAGGTGGATTGGTCGACACGTCTAATCCCCTTTACTCTTGGCTGCTGGCCGGGCTGGCGTTGTTGGTCTTACTCATTGCCTCCATCAACTATACCACGCTTTCGATTGGTCAAGCCGGCGCCAGGGTTAAGGAAATCGGCCTTAGAAAGGTCATTGGAGCAAGACGGAGCGAGATTCTTAGGCAACTTGGATGGGAGTCGCTGCTAATGGGCTTACTCATATCGGTCATTGGTGGATTCTTAGCCGTACTGTTGCTGCCCGTATTCAGCGATCTCTCTGGAAAACAGCTGCAATTCAATCTGTTTCAAGACGGGACTACCGTCGGACTCCTTGTGGTACTCGTTCTTTGCGTCAGCATATTTTCGAACATATTTCCCGCGCTGCGGCTTTCAGGATTACCACCGGTGGACGTTTTGAGGGGAAGATCCCGCCTTGGAGGATCCCGCAAATTGGTTTCCAGTCTGGTAACCTTACAATTTGTGATTTCCATCACGCTCATTTCCGGAATGCATGTGATGAGTCGGCAAATGAATTTGTTTAGTTCGACGCCGGTGGGGTACCAGAAGGACCGGACCATGGTTGTCCCCCTTTGGGAAGTGAATCAGAGAAAAGCCGTCGAGAGATTTAGATCCGAATTGGCGGATAAGACCCAAATTGAAGGCGTTACGGCCATTTCCAATGCCTTCACCCAAGGATACAGTTCGTATTCGTTAGAGGTGAATGGGGTAAGTAAGCAAGTCTATCGATACGGGGTCGAAAGTGATTTTCTCGACGTAATGAAGATCGAATTGGAACAAGGACGCAATTTTCTACCCGGATCGGCTACCGATTCCTCCAGCTCAGTGATCGTAAATCAAGCCTTTGTCCAAGCGTTGGATATAGAGAACCCAGTAGGGCATCAGCTCACCAACGTATATGGCAGCCCTACAATCATTGGTGTTGTGAAGGACTTTAATTACCGTTCGTTGCGGCATAAAGTGGAACCAACGGTTCTGTCCCTCGAACCCAAATCGACACTCAATTATGCGCTGATTCAATACGCACCCGGTAAATCGGCCGAAACCATTCAGTTGGCTGCAACCGTGTGGAAATCGCTGGCTCCTGAATCGCCCTTCGATTATTCATTTCTGGATCAGGATCTTGAATCGATGTATCTGTCGGAAGCAAAATGGACGAAGATCATTTCGTTTTCTGCGCTTTTCGCCAACCTAATCGCGTGTCTAGGCCTTTTCGGAATGGCGGCCATGTCCGCAGCCATCCGGAAATCGGAAATCGGAATCCGAAGAGTTCTTGGAGCCTCCGTAACGGGGATTATCTTCACGCTGTCTCGGGACCTGATAAAGTTCGTCCTTTTGGCTGCGGTTTTTTCCATTCCCCTAACCTCATGGGCGCTTTCCCGATGGCTCGATGACTTTGCCTACCGAGTAGATGTCGATGTGATGACATTCTTCTTTTCCATCGGTCTTGCATTGGGGATAGCACTGGCGACCACGCTGTATCAATCCGTTAAATCAGCTACTGCCAATCCGGTGGAAAGCATCCGCTCTTAAATACCTAGGTTAATACTATACAATGAGTACAGAAGCAGCATTGAGAGATCGGAGTGGGTCCATTTGTGAGTTGTGTGGTTCAGTGGAGGGTCTTGGAGTGTATGAAATACCGCCCGCCTCAAATGGGGGTCCGGATGAATGTGTTTTGTTGTGCGGTACATGCCGAGGACAAGTTGAAACGCCCGAAACGGTCGACGTTCATCACTGGAGATGCTTGAATGACAGCATGTGGAGCACGGTACCAGCTGTTCAAGTTATGGCGTGGCGCATGCTCACTCGGTTACGGGCAGAAGGGTGGCCGCAGGAGCTTCTTGACATGCTCTACTTGGACGACGAAACGAAAGTTTGGGCCAAAGCAAACGGCGATGGCGAAAGTGATGACCTAAGCATTGTGCACAGAGACAGCAACGGTGTTTTGTTGGAAGCGGGGGACACCGTGACGTTGATTAAGGATTTGGATGTGAAAGGAGCTGGTTTCACCGCAAAAAGAGGGACGGCCGTTCGAGGTATTTCGTTGGTGAGCGATAACGCTGAGCATATTGAAGGAAAGGTCAGCGGTCAGCGGATTGTCCTACTGACGAAGTTCGTGAAGAAGACGAACTGACGCGCTGCGCGCGTTGGGGCCTTCTGGGATTACTCTCGGCTGTGCCTCGAGTGCATCCCCTTGAATACTTGTCGGGGTTTTGTCGCGCTGCGCGCTCCAACATCCCCAATTGGGATTACTCTCGGCTGCGCCTCGAGTGCATCCCCAATTGGGGGTCCTACAAATCAATAAGATGGCCCCGCACGCGCTCCGCGCGTTGGGGCTTTTTTGTTGGCTCCCTTACAAGCAAGCTTGACGGTCGCCAACAAAAAAGCCCCGTCCACTTTTCGTGGACGGGGCCAATCTTGCTTTGCGGAGGAGGAGGGATTCGAACCCTCGGTACCCTATAAAAGGTACGCAGGTTTAGCAAACCTGTGGTTTCAGCCACTCACCCACCCCTCCAGGTAGGCACTGAAATGCCAGGGGACCAGCCCCGATTTTAAAGCAAGACTTAAAAATACGCTGTTTCTATTCTCGCGTCAACGAAGAGATTGTCAATTAACTCTTTTTGACTAATAAACAGGTGTCAACCACGACTTGTACTTTGGAACGCCGCCGGTGACCACATTTTGATAATGGGCAAGCATTTTAGCAGCTATAGGGCCGGTATTACCATCATCTATTAGCCGATGATCAATACTTCCAATCGCGGCAACACCCACTCCTGTACCGCAAAAGAACGCTTCATCCACTAAATAAAGCTCGGAACGGTCAATACTGCGCTCAACCACTTCGAGGCCCATGTCCTCACGCGCGAATTCAATGATGGTTTTTCGCGTAATGCCTTCCAACACGTTGTCGGTTATCGGCGGCGTTATCACAACCCCATCTCTCACCACAAAAAGATTCGCAGCACTGGCTTCTGACACGTGTCCATCCTGATTTAGGACCAGTGCTTCCTGAAATCCATTCATCACCGCTTCGGTTTTCGCTAAAGCGCTGTTGATATACGTACCACTAATTTTACCACGCGCCGGTATCGCATTATCGTCCACCCGCCTCCACGTGCTAAAACCAACCTTTAAGGCACCATCCCCTTTGATATACGCACCAACTGGGTGGCTAAAAATGGCCAATTTATCGGTAGAATCGTGTAATTGAACCCGAAATACGCCATCGTCTTTATAAATGATAGGACGAATGTATACGTTTTCTTTCCATTCTTCTTTTCGAAGTAGCTCCACCGTGAGTGCAACCAATTCAGCATTCGTCTTGCCAATATCACTCATCAAGAATTTGGCGCTGTTCAACAGACGCCGGTAGTGGTCAGCCGGACGAAACAGATACAATTGTTTATCCCGATCACTCCAAAAAGCCCTCAACCCACCAAAACAGCCAATTCCGTAGTGAAAAGTAGTGCATGTAACGCTGATATGGGCTTCGGAAATGGGCCGAATGGCACCTTCGTGGTAGGCGTATTTAGTCATTTTAGCAGTTGGAATAGAGAAAACACCCGTGGACCCTCAAATTAGGGTATTAATCCGCGAGAAGAAAAAGCCAATGCTAAAATTTGCCAGCTTTTATGGGATTGATATCTTTATCTATTTTTTGGATCACAATCCACCGCATCAATTTTCGTCTAGTCACACTAGACTCAAATTGCGGCACGGTGGTCTGGCCGAATGGTGCTGATATCGCTCCAGAAGCTCTTTGGGATTTGCCGGATCTGGCCGCCGCTTAAAGCGAGCTTAGCATCAACCCGCTTCCATGGCGTCGGCGCCGGAAGTGATCTCGATAAGCTCAGTCGTAATGGCGTCTTGACGCGCACGATTGTATTTGAGCTTGAGGTCTTTCAACAATTCTTTGGCGTTTGTCG
>Ga0222714_10001230_pt1 | contig 28963 bp, 27 predicted proteins | sample C33_3DmetaG_FD_165048 | JGI IMG/M metagenome (GOLD analysis project Ga0222714, IMG submission 165048) | Estuarine water microbial communities from San Francisco Bay, California, United States - C33_3D | ecosystem: Environmental > Aquatic > Marine > Unclassified | place: USA: California... | reverse complement strand
CTGCGCACCGGGCACGCATCGCAGCAGAGGAGGCGAGGGCGGTTGGATACAAACGCAAATATTTCTGATGTTTGATTTCTAGTCAAAACCGCACACTTAAGGCGGTTTAATGCGTCGCCTAGCTCGAGACTTGATTGGATGACAGGCTATGCAGAAATACCCTGCTCACGCATCAAGGGTACGTGCTTCGTAGCATCTCTAAACCTTTGGCTCTCTTTTGGCGCTCACGCTCGGCTTTGAGCGCGTCTGCTGCTCGCTTTTTTGCAGCGCTGAGCGCCTTGATTCTGGCTTGGTCTGCTGTGGGTGGCTTGATGATTTCGGTTATTCGCATTAGGTATTTAGCTCGCCAACCATTTGAATAAAGGCAAAATTTTTATCCCGATTCAATATGAGTATCAATGATTCGAATCCCAAAAGAATCGCTAATAGGATGGCTTACTGCGCCCTTCAACGGCGCTTTTACATTTCATCCAGGATGCCACTATCCAAGGTGATTAGTGCTTTTATTGGACATAAGAGTGCTCAATAAGCGATAGGTTATAAGAGTCAACCTCGTCAACTGTCGGTCGAATCTATCTGCGTGCCGTTTATCGCGAAGATATATTTCTATAAGGAGCAATTTTTGGACATCGAGATCACGTTAGGCCAATTTGGCCTCTGTGGTGTGTGTCGTTTTTTTACTTAGTGCTCACTTCCCACAGTTGATAGATTTTTCGGTTATTGTTCTAGTCGAAATTAATGAATTTTTATACTTCTTTATGGGGCAGCGAAGGCCGCATGCGTTGCTTTATAAACTTGTATCAATATTCAATCTGATCAGATATGCTCGATATCGAGCGGCCTCGATATCGAGTAGCTGGCCAACTAGATTCACACTATTCAATACATAAAACATGCGGATATCCAACCCTCCTCTTGCTTCTTCGTTGATGGCAACAGCGCGGAGTTTCGGTAACTATGACCTCGCTGCGGCACTAGCTGACCTAATCGATAACAGTATCCGTGCAAAAGCTAGAAAAATCATCATCACGTTCGAGCCCCAACAAGGCGACGTTATCGTGCGAATTAGAGACGATGGGACAGGAATGGTGAAGGACGAACTAATTAGTGCAATGCGACCAGCTAGCGCAAACCCAGAGGACCCGCGCGATGCCTCTGATCTTGGCCGATTTGGTTGGGGCCTCAAATCCGCTTCCTTTTCCCAAGCAAGGGTTCTAACTGTAGTTTCATGGACTGCAACTGGGTGTACGTCTGCCAAGTGGGATATCGATGATGTTGAAAATTGGACTATGGAGCTCGAAAGTGACGAAAAAGCGCGAACCTATCTTGGTTCGCCACAAAAGTCACGAGCTGGAACTGAAGTGATTTGGAGCCACTGTGATCGACTATTAGATACGCAGAACGCTGTAAACATCGATGAACAACTTAACGAAAAGATAAGGTACGCTCAAAGGCAGCTGTCATTGATATTTCACCGCTATCTTTCAGGTGAAGCACGTAATAAATTCAGCATAGAGGTGCAAAGCGTTCCGCTCAAACCAATAGACCCGTTCATGAGTAAGCATCCTGCAACGCAGACGATCGATGAAGAAATAATCAAACTGCGAGGTCAAGAAGGCATTACGATAAAACCATACACGATCCCACATTTCTCTAAGTTGACTATTGAGGAAAAGGAGGCCCTGGGAGGCGACGAGGGACTCGTTAGAAATCAGGGTTTCTACGTTTATAGAAATAAACGTCTCATCATTTATGGAACTTGGTTTCGGTTGATACCTCACGGTGAATTGTCTCAGCTAACCCGTGTTAGGGTTGATTTGCCCAATACCTTGGACAAAGATTGGAAAATCACCCTAGATAAATCTGATGCACAACTCCCGGTTGTGCTGAGAGCGCGACTGAGGGACCAGATCAAAAGATTTTCGAAGCGATCTACCAGTGCGAATAGACGCCGAGTGACAGATCTGACTATTAAAAAACAGGAAGCTGTCTGGAAGCGAGTTGCTCATAACGGACGTATCAAATACCAAATCAATCGGGATCACCCCATGGTTTGGGAAATGATTGCCGAGTCTGACGACACCACTATAGTTCGGGAAGTTATAAGTCTGATCGAGTCCTTTGTACCCACTGAATCGCTGATTAAAGATAGAGAAAGTCAACATCTTGAACAAGTACAAGCTATTACTGACCCTGAAATTTTCAACTCCTTACTGGATGCTTGCTTCATGGCTTGCGTAAGGCAAAAAGGAGGACACCCGAGATTAAAGGAGGTTCTTGAATTTGCAAAAACCATGGAGCCTTTCAATAGTCAATGGAAATACTCCGAGAGCTACATCAAAAACGAGATTAAAAAACAGTGGGGGCTGAAATGAGCGAGAGGGAATTTAGGGCCAAATTGAATTACTTTAGGGAGTTGATAGATGGTGACTTAGATGGACGGTTGGTTGTTCCCAATGGATATCTAGAGCAAGCTGTTCGAGAACACGGCGCAAATTTCAACCTATCTGAGTCAGAGGTTCAGCGATTCGTTAAGCATTTGGAAACCGTCTATAGAACCACCCAAGAGAATGGTCACATCCTGAAAAAAAATTTCTCTGAGTGGTACACGACAGAGAAAAAGACGATCGACTTTCACTACTGGAGGCGACTCAAGGCGTTTTGGATTCAAAAAACAGTTCTTCCCAAGGCAGTGGTGGGTTCGATTGATGCCGTGACCGATGAAATCATGGGTTTCCTCGGCAACCCAAAAGACAAGGAGTCATGGAACCGCCGAAGAGGCTTGGTAATGGGCCATGTCCAGATGGGAAAGACAACCAATTACTCTGCACTGATTTCCAAGGCTGCTGATTCGGGATATCGCATCATCGTCGTCCTAGCCGGACTTACAAACTCTCTGAGGTATCAGACGCAGGTTAGGCTTGACAAAAGTTTTGTCGGAAAGTCATCCGTCAGTGACGCTACACATACAACAATTTACGAGGTGGCAAACATTCTCGGCTTTGGTGACGAAAACTATCGTGCGAGATACCCTTTTTGCGGGACCACTCAATTGTCAGACTTCAATACAGCCACAGCAGGGTCTGTTGGGGCGCATCAAGGAACGTTCGCCGAACCCATACTCTTTGTAACAAAGAAAAATCCAAAAGTACTTGCGAAGATTACAGACTGGATCAGAGGGTTGGGTAATGGCGCCCCTTTAGATGGACCAATGCTCGTTATCGATGACGAAGCAGATAATGCCAGCGTCAACACCAACGTTAATCCGGAACAGATCACTGCAATCAACAAAAACATAAGATTTCTGTTGAATACGGCCAAACAATCAACTTACATTGGATACACTGTTGATTCATCAGCCAAACTGAGCCAGTGTTCACGTTGAATATTGAGCCACTGGTTTTAGGGAAGTTTTGTTCAGTTGGTTGTGGATAAGTCTATCTGCTCTGGGGCTTTGGCTTCTCCTTTCTGGGCTTTTGCCCGCTGAGGTTTGGTGGGTGTGGCGGCTGCCGTTGAATGCTTGAACCGCCAACTCTCATTGCCGGTCTCCACGATGTGGCAGTGATGCGTCAGCCGGTCCAGCAGGGCCGTGGTCATCTTGGCATCCCCAAACACATTGCTCCATTCCGAGAAGTTCAGGTTGGTTGTGATCACCACGCTGGTGCGCTCGTACAGCTTGGAGAGCAAGTGAAACAGCAGTGCCCCACCGGACTGGGTGAATGGCAGATAGCCCATCTCATCCAGGATCACCATGTCCACGTACATCAGCCGATAGGCCATCTGGCCCGTCTTGTTTTGCGCCTTCTCCAGCTCCAGGGCGTTGACCAGCTCGACCGTGGAGAAGAACCGCACGCGTTTGCCATGCGCACGGATAGCCTGAACGCCCAGACTGGTGGCCAGATGGGTTTTTCCCGTGCCAGGGCCTCCCACCAACACCACGTTGTGCGCTGAGTTCACAAACTCTAGCCCATGGAGCTTCTGGACCAAGGCCTCATCAACATGGGCCTGCGTGAAGTCGAAGCCCACCAGATCACGATGCGCCGGGAATCGGGCCACACGCATCTGATAAGCCATGGAGCGCACCTCGCGTTGCGCCTTCTCGGCCTTGATCAATTGCATCAGCACCGTTTCGTGGTCCAGCGACTTGATGCGGGCCGTGCCTTGAACCTCTGGCCAGGCACTGGCCATGCCGTGCAGTCCCAACTCCTTGAAGTCAGCAATCATGTCAAGCATGGTTCACCTCCTGATCTCTCCATTGCTGGGCCCGCAGTCGGTCATACCGATCCACATTGGCTTGTGATGGCTTGTTCAGGCTCAGGTGGGTGTGCACCGGCTCGTTGTTGCGACTGGGCTCCTTCAGGCGCGAGAGGACGTTCAGTACATGCTCAGCGCTGACCCTTCCAGTCTGCAAGGCCAGCTCCACGGCCACCAGCACCGCCTCCAGACCGTGCAAGGTGACTGCATTGAGCACCTGCGCCATGACCCGATCGCCACCCGGGTGCCGTAATAACTGGTCCTGTAATTGCCGCAATGGCTCGGGCATCGTCCTGAATGGGGCGCCGTTGCGCAGCGCCCCAGGCTTGCGCTCGATCAGCGCGATGTAGTGCGTCCAGTCGTAGATCGTCTGGTCCCGCTCAAAGCAGCGCTTGATCCGGATGAACTCCCCATCTGGCGAGACCACCATCAGGTGATCGTGGTACACCCGCACACTCACCATGGCATTGACCCACTCGCACGGCACGCTGTAGCGGTTGCGCTGGAAGCTGATCAACGATGTGGAGGACACCCGCGCCGGATGCTCGATGTAGCCATCAAAGGGCCGGGGGTTGGGCATCAGCCGCAGCCGCTCGTCCTGGTACACATCGGCCACCGTCATGTGCACCCACTCAGGATGCTGTAGATGCTCCCAGGCCTCGACACAGGCCTTTTGCAGCCAGGCATTGAGCTCTTCAAGTGAATTCCAGCGCCGCTCGCTGGCTTCGCGCCAGATGCCGCGGCGTCGGTCTTGAACGTTCTTCTCAACAATGCCTTTCTCCCAGCCGGCTGCACGGTTGCAGAACTCGGGATCAAACAGGTAGTGCCCCGTCATCGTCTCAAAGCGGGCGTTGATGGTGCGCTTCTTGCCGTCCCCCACCTTGTCCACCGCCGTCTTCATGTTGTCGTAGATCCCGCGCTTGGTCACCCCGCCAAACACGGCAAAGGCCCGGGCGTGCGCCTCGAACAGCATCTCGTGCGCCTGGTTGTAATAGGCCGACAGCACAAACGCCCGGCTGGCCGCCAGCTTGGTGTGCGCCAAGTCCAAACGCCTGCGCAAACCGCCAATGACCGCGTATTCAGTGCTCCAGTCAAACTGGAAGGCTTCGCCCATGTCAAAGTGCATGGGCACATAACCTTGGCCCTTGGCCGCCAAGTCCTGCTCTTTGCGCCAACGCAGGGCAAAGGTGTAAACCGGGCCCCGGCTGCCCGGGTAACCCAGCGCCCTCAGCCCCTCAAACAGCGCCTTGGTGCCTCGGCGCTCACGTTTGTTGCGGTGGCTGTCGGACTTGAGCCACTGCGTAAGCACCTCCTCGTAGGGACCCAATATGCCTGGTCCTGACGCCCGTTTGGGATAGCGGGGCTCCACCATCTCGGATTGCTCCAGCCACTTCTTGGCCGTATTGCGGGAAATTCCAAGCTGGCGGCTAGCCTCGCGAATGGACACGTTGTCTCTTAAAACAAGACGACGTAATTTGCTCAATGTACTCACGTTGATCACTCCTGCCACCCTGCACAAAAAATAAGCAGGGTAGCTTGTGGGGTGGCTCAAATTTCAACGTGTAAAGCTCCGAAACTGGCTCAGTTTTGGTTGTGATTCAACATAAAGACGTCACAGGCCAACCGGATGCTGATGCCACGCTGGGCAACCACTTCTTTGGCCATCTCGCGGCGGCGAGACGGCCGTATTACTTTTTTGCGAGGTACTCGGCAGCGATCTCAGCCTTGAGCTTTTCCTCGATGTACATTTTCTTGAGGCGCCGGTTCTCTTCTTCGAGCTCCTTCATGCGGGCCATCATCGAGGTGTCCATGCCGCCAAACTTGGCGCGCCATTTGTAAAAGGTGGCCGTGCTGATGCCGACTTCACGGCACAGCTCTGGGACAGGTAAGCCAGCCTCAACGCGCTTGAGCGCATCCATGATCTGGCTGTCGGAAAACTTGGACTTCTTCATGTAGAAATTCTCTTCGAGAAATTTCTACTTCTCAGCCCCGTGGTTTTTCGGGGGGATTACCCTTGTGTCTCACCCCCAGGCCACCTTCCTGATGCGGGTCTCAGGCACGTCGATGCAGGACGCTGGCATTGGTGACGGTGACATGCTGGTGATCGACAGGGCGATCAAGCCACGCCATGGCCATGTGGTGGTGGCCGTCGTCGATGGCGAATACACCGTCAAGTACCTGCACCATAGGGCCGGGCGGGTTCGCCTCAAGGCCGCCAATCCGACCTTCCCGGACATCATCCCCAAAGATGGTCAGACCATCGAGGTCTGGGGCGTGGTCACCTCCTGCATCAAGCGCTTCATCACCTGAAGGCCAGCCAACAGCGGAATGAGGGTGCGGCCATGTATGCGCTGGTCGATGGCAACAATTTCTATGTCTCCTGCGAACGGGTCTTCCGTCCTAGCCTGAACGGTCGGCCGGTGATCGTGCTGTCCAATAACGACGGCTGCGCCATCGCCCGCTCGAACGAGGCCAAAGACCTGGGTATTCGCATGGGAGCACCGTGGTTCCAGATTCGCCATCTGGAGCAGCAAGCCGGTCTGGTGGCCCTGTCGGCCAACTTCACCCTGTACGGGGACATGAGCGACCGGATGATGAGCCTGGCTGCAGGACTGGGCCCCACCCAGGAAATCTACAGCATCGACGAGAGCTTCATCGGCCTGCATGGTGTGCGTGGAGATCTGGTCGCACGTGCACACAAGGTTAGGGACCGGATCCTTCAGTGGATCGGTATACCCACCTGCATCGGCATCGCACAGACGAAGACCCTGGCCAAGCTGGCGAATCACGTCGCCAAGACCGCAGAGCGCAAGCCGGGCAGCTATCCGGCGGAACTGGCTCAGGTGTGCAACCTGGCCGCGTTGCCTCCACAGGACCTGGATGATGTCCTACAGGCCACGGATGTGGGCGAGGTCTGGGGGGTGGGCAGGCGAATCAGCAAACAGCTCAAGGAACACGGCATCCAGACTGTGCTGGACTTGGTGCGCATGGACCCGGTCACCGTCCGCCGTGGCTGGAACGTGACGCTGGAGAAGACGGTGCGGGAACTGCAGGGTCAGCCCTGTGTGGATCTGGACGATGCTCCAGAGTCCAAACAGCAGATTGCATGCACCCGGTCCTTCGGACAACCTGTCACCGAGCTGGAACCGCTGATCGAAGCCGTCAGCGAATTCGCCAGCCGGGCAGGGGAGAAGCTGAGGAAGCAGAACAGCGTGGCCAGGGAGCTGCTGGTGTTCATCCACACCTCACCGCATCGGCAAGGGCCTCAACTCTCCCGAAGTGTTGTCGTACCGCTGCGCAGGCCAACGGATGACAGCAGGCTGCTCGCAGGCGCCGCAGCCGATGCCATGCGCAGCATGTACCTGCCGGGCTACCGTTTCATCAAGGCGGGGGTCATCTTGGTGGATCTTCAGCCGGCCAGGGTCCAGCAGCAGGAACTGGACCTTGAGCCCGAACAGGAGCCCGAGACAGCACGGGACCGGTCAAGACTGATGGTGGCGATGGATGTCATCAACCAGCGTTACGGCAAGGGCACCTTGCATGTCGGCTCTACCGGGCAGACGGCACCTCAGCGAGCATGGGGCATGAAGCAGGAGAGGCGCACGCCGCAGTACACGACGCGGCTGGAGGATGTGCCGGTGGCAAGAGCGTGACCCCACGCGATCGACATACGCGGTATACGAGCACTCCGACCCAGCGATGGAGTACTCGAGAGCCTTGCTGGGCCACATTGACCCGAAAAATTCCCGGCATTGTCAGAAGCAGTGGCTGGGCGGCAATTGCCTAGTACAGCACTTAAAACAAGCCGGGAACAAGACGGATCCTAACCGAGAAGAGCCCTTCGGGCTTCAGTGACTGACTGACTGACGTTCCCCCGCAAAACCAGTACCCGTCCACGGAAGTGGGTCAACTCCAACTCCAACTTGTACATCCGGGTCCTGTGGTGCTTCAAGCTTGTGCGTGCTTCCGATCGACAAGCGTTGGATCTCCTTCAGCGAGTTGGCCCACCTCGAGCCATTCGATGTTGTCTAGCTTGAGCCGAGTTACTTGTTTGAATGCATCAGCTAGGTGAGCTTCCACGTTGGCTGGTGTGCCTTTTGGCTTGAGTTCTGCACGCAATGTCATGGTCTCTCTGTGGCCCAGGGTCTCTACGACAAGCTGCGCACGATTGATCTCCGGCACTCGACTCAGCAATTCTTCGATGTTGCGCGGATAGACAAAAACCTCGCGCACTTTTACACCCTGGCCGACGCGGCCTTGCAGAAGACCAATGCGATCAACGAGGCCGTCTTCTGTCTGGCTCAACGCCTGAGCGACGTCGCCTGTGCCGAATCGAACCAATGGCCACCCGCTTTCCAGTGTCGTGACCACGATCTCACCTGTGCTGCCGACTGGCAAGGGCTCGCCCGATACCGGGTCGCACACCTGGACCAGGCGTTCAGGGTGAATGCGGTAGCCCTCAAGTCCATCTTGTTCGTAACCGATGAGTCCAAAGTCTCCGGTCGCATAGGCGGAGAACGTGTTGATGGCATAGCGCTGCTCAAGATCGCGTCGCTTATGCATCCAGTTGCCCATCTCTCCACCGAGCATGGCATTTTTGACGCGCCAGTCACGAGGCAACTGGTACCCCATGCGTTCCAAGGTCTCGATCAAGGTAATGAAGAAGCTGGTGGACGCGCAAATACACGTGATGTCCAACTCCAGAATCAGTTGGGCTTGCTGTTCAGCGCCGCCCGGACCACACGGGATGATCGTGGCCCCGGTAGATGCGATTCCTTGGTCAAGCAAAAGACCTGCGGGCACAAGGTGGTAAGACCAGGTATTCAGCACGCGATCGCCGGGGCCGATGCCTGCTTGGTTAAAAACTTGCGCGAATCCACGCCCGGTGACATCGCTTGAAAGCTCTGGTTCATAGATCGGCCCTGGAGACACAAAGATGCGTCGAATGTCGTGAGTGTCCGCGGCCAGGAACCCGCCAAAAGGGGGATGTGCTCGTTGGAGGGCGAGTAGTTGGTCTTTGGTCGTGACGGGCAGGCGGGCAAGATCACTGGCGCCGCATAAGTCGGCCGGCGCCATATTCGCCCGCTCATAGATGTCTCGTATTGCTGGGGCCTTCCGGTAAGCCTGGGTCTGAATGCGCTGAAGTGCTGCGAATCGGTTGGAGCATGGGGGCGTGGTCATGGTTCGGAACCTTGGTTCACTTGCCGGTGAAACGCGGCGCGCGTTTTCCCTGGAAGGCATCCAGCCCCTCTTGAAGGTCGGCGCTGAAAGCATGAACTTCTGACGCCAGCAGTTCCAAGCGAAGTGCCGTGTCCTCTGATTGATCGAGCCCGTCGTCAACCAGAGCCTTCATGCGCTGAAGGCCCAAAGGGCTCTTGGTGGCAATGGTGTCGGCCACCTTCTGGGTCGCTGCGTCGAGCTGCGAGTCGTCCACGACCTGATTCACCAACCCGGCTTCTCGCATCTCCTCGGCTGAAACGAACTCACCGGTGTAGAGAAGGTACTTGGCGCGGGTCGGGCCAATCACACGGGGGAGACGCACCGAGCCGCCACCTCCAGGAAGCAGGCCGTAGTTGGCGTGTGCATCGCCGATCTTTGCGCTCTTGGCAGCGATAACCAGATCGCAGCACAGCACCAACTCCAGCCCTCCCGCGAGGGTAATGCCGTTTAGCGAGGCAATGACCGGCTTGGGGAATCGGTCCAGGCGGTTCATCGTGCGCAAGACACCCGCGAGGAAGGCGCTCGTGCCGTTCTCGCCCAGTTGACCTCGCACGTACTTAAGGTCCGCCCCAGCGCAGAAGGCGCGGCCGGTACCAGTAAGAACAACGGTCATGACGTCGTTGCTCTCCAGTGCCTGGTCCAGCCCCCTGTCGATGGCTTGGAGCACTTCTGGGGTGAGCGAGTTCATTGCATCTGGGCGATTCAGGCGGATCCAAAGAGATCGATTCCGGACTTCGGTAACCACCACTGACTCTGACATGTCTTCTCCATTCTCGGCGTGCTTAGGGACCTCACATTCTTTCATTTGACTATCGAGTAAGTAACTTGGTGATTTCCCTTACCCATAATAAAGCGGCTTTACTTTAGAGTAAAAAAAGAGGAGTCCCCATGAAGTCATCTAGTCAAAGCAGTCAGCTACCGTTGGCAGGAGTCAAGGTAGTGGAGTTCGAAGGAATCGGACCCGGCCCATTGGCGGGCTTTCATCTGGTACAGCTCGGCGCGAGCGTGACCCTGGTCGCACGCCCAGGTCGAGGGGCTCTGCCAGCAGAAATGACCCCGCCTACCGATAGCTTGATTAACCGCGGCAAACATCGTGTCACTCTGAACTTGAAGACGCCACACGACAAAGTGGCTGCAATCGACTTGATTGCCCAAAGCGATGCCTTGATTGAAGGGAATCGTCCAGGGGTGATGGAGCGGCTGGGTCTGGGGCCTCAAGACTGCGCCAAGGTGAACCCCCGCCTCGTCTACGGCCGCATGACGGGATGGGGGCAGGATGGTCCGCTGGCCCACGCCGCAGGCCACGACATGAACTACGTGGCCCTAACCGGACTGATGTCACTGACCGAAACGCCGGGTCATCCTCCAATTCTGCCACCCACGGTCTTGGGAGACGCGGCGGGGGCCTTGGGTCTGACGATGGGAATCGTCGCCGGGATGTTCGCCGCGAGAAGTGGCGAAGGAAAGGGTTGTGTAGTCGATGGAGCGATCGTGGATGTGCTGGCCCTCCTGGCGCCCTTGGTTCAGCTTCTCCGCAAGGGTGGTGCTCTAGAGGGGACCGTGGCCAGCGTCTTTCACGACTCACCGTTCTATGACCGCTATCGGTGTGCAGACGGTCGGTACATCACGGTTGGCGCTATTGAGCCGCAGTTCTATGCGCTTCTTCTGGAAAAGATGGGGCTGTCGGACGTGGATCCCTCTCAGCAGATGAACAGGGCCGCTTGGCCCGCACTGAAAGCCCGAATGGCTGAGGCATTTGCGTCGAGGTCAAGCAGCTATTGGACTGGAGAGCTGGAAGGCACTGATGCCTGCTTCGCACCAGTCCTCACCTTGGGAGAGGCAGCGAAGCATCCCCATAACGCCAGTCGAGGTCTGTATCGCGTGACCGACGAGGGTGATGTAGAGACGGCGCGGGGCTTGCGCTTCCTGCCTCTGGTCGATCCGGACCTTTTGAGATCGCCCCAATGAGGGTTTACCCCTCTCTCTTTTTTTGTTTTTTACTTTAAAGTAAAACCATTGCACGGCGGGTAAAGTTAAGCTATTCCGCCAGTATTCAAGAGCCATAAGGAAACTGAGCATGAATGACATCTACGTGATTGGGGTTGGCATGACGCCGTTTGGCCGACACCTCGACCTTGACATGAAAGCCCTTACTAGGCAGGCAGTGGAGGCAGCCCTTGCAGATGCCGCCATGCAGAAGGAGCAGTTGGAAGCGGCCTTCTTTGGCAACACTTCTCAAGGACACATGGAAGGGCAGCACATGATTCGCGGGCAGATTGCCTTGCGCGCCATGGGCATTGGCCGGGTTCCGGTGGTGAACATTGAGAACGCCTGCGCGAGTGGATCATCTGCGTTTGCGCTGGCGTGCAGTCACTTGAAGTCCGGAGCGGGCGACGTCGCTCTCGCGGTTGGAACCGAGAAGATGTTCTCTACCGACAAGGCGCGGATGTTCTCCGTGTTTGACAGTGCTTGGGATATCTCCCGTGCACAAGAGATTCGAGATTCCCTGATGAAGCTGGGCAGGGAGGTGTCCGTACCCGAAGGATCGACCTCGCCCAAGCCGTACAGCGTCTTCATGGACGTATATGCCGCATTCGCGCGTTCGCACATGCGGACATTCGGTACGACCCAGCGGCAGCTCGCGGCTGTGGCGGCCAAGAACCACACCCATTCGGTTCATAACCCGCTCTCCCAGTACCGTGTGGCATACACCATCGACGAGATCCTAGCGGCGCCACCCATCACCTATCCGCTGACTTTGCCAATGTGTTCACCAATCTCAGATGGTGCCGCGGCCGCAATTTTGTGCACCGGCAAGGCCATTAAACGCCTCAACTTGGACGCAAGCCGAGCGATCCGTGTACTCGCTTCGGTGGTGCAAAGCGGATCAGATCGCGATGAGTCCGACTACCGCTCCCACTGCACAGCGTTGGCGGCCACCAAGGCCTACGAATTGGCCGGTGTGGGAGCCGCAGACATATCGGTGGCCGAAGTCCATGACGCTACCGCCATGGGCGAAATCATCCAGTCCGAGAACCTTGGCTTCTGCGAGTTCGGCATGGGCGGTGTCATCGCGGAGCGCGGTGAGACAAGCATCGGAGGGCGGATCCCTATCAACCCATCAGGTGGTCTGGAGTCCAAGGGCCACCCTGTAGGTGCGACCGGGCTTGCACAGATCCATGAGCTGGTCACTCAACTACGAGGGGAGGCAGGGAAGCGCCAGGTGGAAAGTGCCCGGCTTGCGCTCGCCGAGAACGGCGGGGGCCTGGAAGGGATTGAAGAAGCCGTGGCATGCATAACGATTCTTGGCCGCTGAATCACAGAACCAAGTACGAACAAGGAGACAACATGGACATTCAAAACGTAGTGGCACTCGTCACTGGAGCAGGATCGGGCCTGGGCCTGGCCACCTGCCAGGCGCTGGTAGCGGCGGGCGCCAAGGTGATGGCAGTGGACGTTGATGAAGAGCGCTTGGTCAACAACGTACTGCCCCTAGGGTCAAGCGTTCGCATTCAACGGGTCGACGTGTCCAACGATGCTGAGGTGAAAGCTGCCGTCGACTTTGCGGTGCAGGCCTTTGGCTCTTTGCAGGTGGCCGTGAACTGTGCTGGCATTCTTGGGCCGTGCAAAACCTTGAGCAAAGGCGAACTGTTTCCCCTTTCTCTCTGGAACCAGGTGATTGCCGTCAACCTCACGGGCACGTTTAACGTCATCCGCCACGCGAGCCTTGCGATGTCGCGAAATACCGCCAGCGAGGACGGCGAGCGAGGTGTGATCGTGAACACCTCTTCTGGAGCCGCTTGGCAGGGACAGATGGGTCAGGCAGCCTACAGCGCAACGAAGGCTGGGGTGATGGGAATGACGCTCCCAGTATCCCGTGACTTGGCACAGCACGGGATTCGTGTCGTCGCTATTGCGCCCGGCCTGTTCGAGACGGGCATGTCCGCCGGCATGCCGCCCAAGGTCTCTCAGGGGCTGATCGATAACTCGATCCTCTTCCCCCACCGGATGGGGCGACCGCAGGAGTTTGCCTCACTGGTTCAACACATCGTCGAAAACGCCTACTTCAACGCCACCACCATCAGCCTGGACGCGGGGACCCGCTGACGGTCAGCATCTCACAAAAAAGAGCTGAACCTATTCTGGGACTGAATGAAAAGAGGTTTCCATGCAAGTAAGACGACTGATGGATCGCGGAGGAAAGAATGAGTGATCTGCCAAAGGGTAAGCACGCTCAGATCGTGCTTTCCGCAAGCCATCTGCTTTTGAAGTTTGGGGGAATCGTGGCCCTGAACGATGTCTCCATTGATGTACGCGACGACGAGTTGTTGGCCGTGATCGGTCCTAACGGAGCAGGGAAGTCGTCGCTGATGAATTGCCTAAGTGGCTTCTATCGTCCCAAGGCAGGCGAAATCCGTCTTGGCGAGCACTCGATCAGAGGCATGGGCACACACGAAGTGGCGGCCCGCGGATTGGCCCGCACGTTTCAAGGTACCCACATCTTCTCGGGCATGACGGTCATTGAGAACCTGATGGTGGGGCGCCACTTGCATATGCGCACCAACCTGATCCAGTCCTTTTGCCATTTCGGACCCGCTGTACGCGAAGAGGTGGCTCACAGGGAAGCGGTGGAGGAAATCATCGAGTTCCTGGAAATCGAGTCGATCCGGCACTCCCCAGTGGGCAGCCTGGGTTATGGACTTCGCAAGCGCGTCGACCTCGGGCGCGCTCTCGCTCAAGATCCCAAGATCCTTCTCATGGACGAGCCAATGGCCGGAATGAATACCGAGGAGAAGGAAGATCTGGCTAGGTTCATTCTGGATGTGAGAGAAGCCAAACGCATCCCGATCGTGCTGGTCGAGCACGATATGGGGGTTGTCATGGACCTTGCGGATCGCGTGGCTGTGCTGGACTTTGGCCGAAAGATTGCCGAGGGAACACCCAAGGAAATCCAGGCCGATCCTGCCGTATTGAAGGCATATCTGGGTGAGGGGGTGGCATGAACATTCGCATGGCAACACTGCCGCAACTGCTGCGTGACCACGCCAGACGCTCACCGCAGCGACTTTCGCAGCGGCACAAGACGCGTGGTATCTGGCGCGAGTACGACTTCTCACAGGTCCAGCGCAATGTCATGGACTTGGCCTTGGGTCTTCACCAACTGGGTATTCAACGCGGAGAGACGGTCGCAATCATTGGTGAGAACGAGCCTCAGCATTACTGGGCCGAATACGCGGCACAAGCAGTCGGGTGCAAGGTAATCTCACTGTATCCGGACCTCACGGCAGACGAAGTGCAGTACCTGCTGGATGACAGTGAGGCCGTCTGTCTCTTTGCTCAGGATCAGGAACAGGTGGACAAAGGGTTGGCGGTGAAGACGGCCACTCCCAACCTGCGGCACATCGTGTACTGGGACGACACGGGCATGTGGTCGTACCGAGACCCCATCTTGCGCAAGTTTCATCAGTTGCAGAGCGAGGGGCGGTCCCTTGGCGAAAAGGATGAGCTGATGTACGACCGTCTCGTTGATCAGGGCCGTCCTGACGACATCGCGGTGCTTTCGTACACATCAGGCACCACGGGCAAACCCAAGGGGGTGATCCTTTCACATCGTAGCTTGGTTGACAACGCCCAACGTCTGATCAATGCCACGAAGGCCAGGCCAGGCACCCAGTACCTGAGCTACATCGCCCCAGCATGGGCAACGGAGCAATTCATGGGTCTGGCCCTGGGAATCGGCCTGCCCATGGTGGTCAACTTTCCTGAGGGCCCTGAGCAGGTTCTTGAAAACATTCGAGAGCTGGCGGTCGAGGCCATGACGTTTGCCCCGCGCCAATGGGAAAGCATGGCGTCTTCCGTGCAGGCACACATGCTCGACGCGGGCGCTGTGCGGCGAGCAATTTACGAGTGGGGTTTGAAGGTTGGACATGCTGTGCACGTCGCGCGTATGGACGGCAAGCACGTGTCGTGGTGGAGTCGGGCCTTGCTGCCCCTCGCCAATGCGCTGGTCCTTAGGCCGTTGAGAGACCAACTTGGCCTGACACGATTGCAGGTGGCCATCTGCGGAGGAGCCACCATGGCACCAGATGTGTTCCGCATGTTCCATGCAATGGGCGTTCCCTTGAGAAACATCTATGGCTCGACAGAGGTCGGGCTGTTGACGAGCCACCAGGGAGACCGTTTTGACCTAGAAACCGTTGGTCACTGGATGCAGACGCACCCCGAGGCAGGAACTCCTCTGGAGTGGATGCTGACAGCAGATGGGGAGTTGTGCGTCAGGGGAGGGAGTTCGTTTCTGGGCTACTACCGACGCGAAGGCTCTTTCGAGGCCAAGGTCAAAGACGGGTGGTACCAAACCGGAGATGCGGTTACCAAGACGGACCGAGGCGAACTTGTGTTTTTGGAGCGTGTGTCCGATCTGAAGCGTCTTGCCGATGGCCAGACGTTCCCGCCGCAGTTTGTTGAAACCCGCCTTCGCTTCAGCCCGTTCATCAAAGACATCATGACCGTCGGAGATGAAAGGCGCGACTTTGTTGCAGCACTAATCAACATCGACATGGGTGTGCTGTCTCGCTGGGCAGAAGAAAAGCGCATTGGCTTCTCGACCTTCACGGATCTCTCGCAGCGCCCAGAGGTGGCCGACCTCCTTAGCCGGGAAATCTCCCGGGTAAACCAGTTCCTGCCCGCCCACGCGCGAGTCCGGCGTTTCGCCAACTTTCCGAAGGAGCTTGACCCGGATGAGGGCGAGTTGACCCGATCGAGAAAGCTGCGTCGAGAGTTTCTGGAAGATAGGTATGCGGCGCTGATTCAAGGTCTTTACAACGGGGCGTCTGAAGTGACTGTGGACATACCGGTGACCTATCAGGATGGACGTCGCAGCCAGTTCACCGCGCAGGTACTCATTCGCGACGTAGCGGCTGCCGACCAGACGACCAAGGCCGGTATTTCAAATGGGAGAAGGCAATGATTGATTTCCTGAATTACCTCATCAATGGCGCGTTGACGGGCCTCTTGTATGCACTGATTGCCATGGGTTTTGTGGTGATCTATCGGGCATCAAAGGTGTTCAACTTCGCGCAGGGGGAGTTGGTCGTCTTCGGCGGGTACATGGTCTGGTGGACAGTGATTCAAATGGGAATGCCGTTGTGGATCGGCCTGCCAGTGGCATTCGTGAGCGCAGCCATCTTCGGCTTGATGATCGAGCGGATTTTCTTTGCGCGACTTGTCGGTGAATCCGTTTTTTCCATGGTGATGGTGACCATCGGGCTTCTGATCCTAATTCGGGGTGTGGTCTTGGTCCTGTTTGGTCCACAAGTCCGCGCCTTTCCGATGGTTTTTCCAATTGATCCGCTGATCTTTGGTGACATCCTGATCTCTCGCTCGATGTTCTATGGTGGGTTGCTCACGATTGCCATTGGTTTTGGGCTTTCGTGGTTTTTCAACAAAACGCGTACGGGTTTGACGATGACCGCCGTGGCCGAAGACCATCAGGTGGCGATGTCAATGGGTATCTCCGTGCAGCGATCCATTGCCTTTGCCTGGATTCTCGGCTCTGTGCTTTCCACCCTGGGTGCCATGGTTCACCTGAGTGGCCGCTCTATCAACATGCTGAGCTCCGACATCGGATTGGCAGCGCTTCCTGTGGCATTGCTCGCTGGCTTGGAATCGCTCGCAGGATTGTTGCTCGCCGGTGTGCTGGTGGGCGTGATTCAAGGTTTAGCATCGGCCTATCTTGATCCTCTGGTTGGCGGTGCAATTGGCTCTGTATTTCCATTCATCATCATGTTGCTGATGCTCTTGATTCGTCCAACCGGTATGTTCGGTTGGAAAACCATTGAAAGGGTTTGATCATGGATCCCGCAGGTATTTTCGCAACCTCCTATCGTCAGGATCAATCGCTTATCCGCACGCGAAATCAAGCATTTGCGCTGTTGATATTTGTTGTGGCTCTGTTTGCCCTGCCGATGGTCGCCGAGGTTCGATCGGTGGCAGTGATGACGTCGATGCTGATCACTGCAGTGGTGGTTCTTGGTCTGCAAATCAATACTGGTTTGGCTGGCCAGGTCAATATAGGCCAGGCCGCCTTCATGGGGGTCGGTGCTTATTCGACGGCTGTGCTTGCCAGCAAACTGCACCTTCCATTCTGGCTGGCCCTGCCCGCGGGTGGGGTGTTCGCAGCGCTTTTTGGCCTCATTTTCGGTCTTGCTGCCGTCCGGATAAAGGGGTTCTACCTCGCGCTTACCACGATTGCTGCGCAGATCCTGATTCACTTCTTTGTGCTCAATCTTCCACAAAAGTGGCTGGGTGGCTCAAACGGCATCACCCTGGAGCCTGCTGAGCTGTTTGGATTCAGGTTTGAGACGGATATAAGCATGTATTACCTGTGTCTCGTGGTCGCAATGATCATGATCGCTGGAGGATACGGCATTGCGCGTAGCCGACACGGACGAATCTTCGCCGCCGTTCGTGATGATGATGTGGCTTCAGGGATGATGGGCATCGACGTGGTGAGGACGAAAGCCCTGGCATTTTTGGTTGGTGCTTTTTATGCCGGTATTGGTGGAGGGCTGTGGGCATACTACATTCGCTTTGTGGCGATTGACCAGTTCACGCTGATTCATTCAATCTGGTTTATTGCCATGATCATCGTGGGTGGCATGGGCTCGATTACTGGCGCACTGATTGGTGTTTTCGTTATTCGTATGGCTCAGGAGTCCATCACGAGCATGGGGCCTGCACTGGTCGAGCGCATTCCATTTCTAGGCGGAGACTTGGTGTTTGCTGCTATGAATATTTTTCTCGGTGGCATCATCGCTGGCTTTCTGATTTTTGAGCCTCGCGGCCTGATGCATCGTTGGAATATTGCGAAGCAGTCCTATCGAATGTGGCCCTATCCCTATTGAACATAAACATTATCCCGATCCCCATTTTCACGCTGGTGGGTGGTTGATTTTGGTTAAACAGCGTAATCACCAAGGAGACAATCAAATGATTAAACAGAAGATATGGGCTTCGGTCAGAGTCCGCCATGCTTTGGGCTCGGCTGCTCTCTTGGCCGTACTGGGCAGTGGAAGCACCGTCTACGCTCAGACGACATACAACATTGCTGGGATCGCTGACTTCACCGGGCCCTTCGCTGACGTGATGAAGGACATCACGGGCTGCCGCCGCGGGGTGCTTGACTGGTGGAATGAAGAGGTAGGCAAATCGCTCGGCGTTACCCTAAAAGTCAAGGAGCATGACGCACGCTACGACGTGGCCCAAGTCGCTTCCCTCTGGCCAGGCATCAAGGCGGAGCTCAACCCGATTGCCGTCTGGGGCCTCGGCGGGCCAGACAGCAATGCGCTGCAGCAGAGATTGCCCAACGACAAGGTACCCCTGCTGCTCGGCACGGCTGGCTATGGCTTTGCTTGGAAGGATGGCAGCTGGGTGTTCAATGCACGGGCGACTTACCCGCATGAAGCGGCCGGCTTTTACGCTTGGTATCAGAAGAAGATGGGGGGTGGACCGCTGAAGGTCGGGGTGATTTCTTCGGAAGTTTCTCCCGCGTATGTGGACATTCACAAGGGTGTGGAGCGATTTGCCAAGGACAACCCCCAGATCCTGGAAGTGGTGGAGACGATCTACACCGAGGCACAGCCGACGGACCTTACGCAGCAAGTGCATCGACTGCTTCGCAAAGGGGCGACGGTGATTCAAGTCTTCAACAATACGGCATCGGTGGTGGCTACCCGTCGTGCCTTGCAAAGCCTTGGTAAGGGCAACCTACCTATTGTGGTCAGTGCACACAACGGGTTGCTCTCGTCGGGCAAGGCCTTGGGCGACCTCAACCGGATGGAGGGAAGTTACGAGGTTTATGGCATGGCCATCCCGACGGACGATCCTACAGCTGCGCGAGCCTTTTTCGAGAAGCTGCGCACCCAGTACAAGACGCAAGCCAACTTCACATCGCCCTGCATGATGGGGTTGGCCACTTCCCTACTCACGGTCCGCGCGGTGGAACAGGTGGTCAAGATTAAGGGTCCTGCCGGCGTGACGGGCGCGGATGTTCGCACTGCTTTGCAGACCAACGCTTTCCCAAGCGAGCTGACATTTGGTGTTCTGCCCAACATCAAGTTCAGCAACGATGCTCCGTTCCCGACTTCTGGTTTGGCGGTGAACATCGGAACGATTGAAAAAGGGATGTACAAGCTGGTCGAACAAAGCGCTCCCGTTCCGAACGTGAACAAGTGGTAATTGACTGCATATCCAGGCCCGCCGCGACGGGCCTGGAGTGACGAATATTGGAGTTGCCTGTGCTTGAACTAAATAACGTTGAGGTTCTTTACAGCGAAGTGATTTTGGCTGTAAAGGGCATAACAGCGTGTGTACCAAAGGGCCAGTGCGTTACCCTGCTCGGTGCCAACGGCGCGGGTAAGAGCACGACGCTCAAAGCCATTTCAAACCTCATTCGTACCGAAGATGGTCGGGTCACCGCAGGATCGATCACGCTCGACGGGACCAACATCACCGGGGCGAACCCGGTGGATGTGGTGAGACAGGGTCTCGTGCACGTGATGGAGGGGCGCAAGGTCCTGCGTCACATGACGGTCGAACAGAACCTGGTGGTCGGTGGGCACTTGGGAAGCGGGCGAGAGGCCAAGGAAAGGCTCGACGAGGTCTATTCCCGCATCAAGCGCTTGGCCGCCCTGCGCGACCGAACCGCAGGTTATTTGTCGGGAGGCGAACAGCAGATGCTGGTGATTGGTCGCGCATTGATGTCCCAACCCAAGTTGGTGATGATCGATGAGCCATCGCTCGGATTGGCTCCCCTTATGGTGGAGGAGGTGTACGGCCTTCTTTCCGACTTGAAAGCCAGCGGACTGACTTTGCTGATCGTCGAGCAGAACACCCGCGTCGCGCTTGAACTCGCAGATTACGGCTATGTGATGGAGAGCGGTCGCATCGTGCTGGAGGGGCCTTCTAGCCAACTCAAGAGCAATGAGGACGTTCGCGAGTTCTACCTCGGCTTGACAGTGGAAGGAGAGCGCAAGAGCTTCCGGGACATGAAGCACTACCGGCGCCGCAAGCGCTGGCTCGGTTGAGCTGCGTTTTTTGACACAAAAAAGTTAACCCCAAGGACATCAGATGAGCAGTGTTTCCAACGCTTTCCTCAGCGAACAAGAGGTCATGATTCGGGAGTCGGCCCGCCGCGTAGCGGAGGAGGTCGTCGCCGTCACAGCGGCGCAACGCGACCAAAGCGGCAAGTGGCCTCATGCGGAAATTCAGTCCGTGGCCGAATTGGGGTTCATGGGCATGCTGGCCCCTCAAACACATGGAGGTGCGGGACTTTCTTTCGTGGAGTATTGCTTGGCCATTGAGGAGTTCGCTGTCGCCGATGGCGGCTTTGCCACCATGATGCACGTGCACAACTCATCAGCGCATGTCTTATGCAATTTCGGCACAGAGGAGCAGAAGGCTCAGCACCTGCCCGGGTTGGCTTCGGCTAAGAACATCGGTGCATTTCTTCTGTCGGAACCTCATGCTGGTTCTGACACTGCCTCCATCCGAACCTCCGCCAAGCGCGATGGTGAATACTACGTGATCAACGGTAGCAAGCAATGGATTTCGAATGGAAGCGAAGCGGGTTTCGCCTTTGTCGTGGCGGCCACGGGGGAGCCTGGGTCTCGGAATCGATTCAGCCTGTTCATTGTTGATCCCAAGGATCCGGGCTATCAGGTGCTCCGTATCGAGAACAAGCTCGGACAGCACACCGCGCATACTGCCCAGATTCAGCTGGACAATCTGCGCGTTCCAGTCGGCAATCTGGTGGGAGAAGAAGGGCGAGGATATGCAAAGGCCCTGTCGCTCTTGTCAGACGGGCGCATCGCGATTGCCGCCCTGGCGATCGGTGTCGCGCGCGCTGCGCTCGAGGCTGCCATTCGTTACGCCAAAGATCGGGAAGCCTACGGTAAGCCGATCTCGGCACTCCAAGCCGTCAGCTTTGATCTGGCCGACATGGCGATGCAGGTTGAGGTGGCTCGCCAGTACATGATCTACGCCGCGCGCCGGCGAGATGCGGGGCTTCCCTCAGACAAAGAGGCTTCGATCGCCAAGCTGTTTGCCAGTGAGATGGCTGAGAAGGTCTGCTCTGCAGCGATTCAAGTCCATGGTGGCTACGGCTACGTTTCGGACTTCCCGGTGGAGCGCTATTACCGAGATGTTCGCGTTACCAAGATTTACGAAGGTACCAGCCACATTCAGAAGCTGATTATTGCGCGCCAGATTTTGGCTGAGTGAGTGTCTGGGCAAGCCGCCGAAGGCGGCTGCCCGAGGTCATTGGATATCATGTTCGACTAACAACTGTCTCCCCTTAGCAAAGCGCGACCTCTAACCTTATGAGCCAATCCATCGAAGCGGAGCCCAAGCCACGGGTGCGTTCAGCGACCAAGCGCGCCACCAAAGGGGCGAGGTGGAACAACGCCGTCAGTGGTGCGGATGAGCAGTACGAGCTCAAGCGGCAGGCAGTGATTGCTGAAGCGTCTAAAGCCTTTGGGCGCCAGGGGTCACAAAACGTCTCGCTCGACGAGATTGCAAACGCACTCAACGTTACCAAGCCTGCCCTCTACTACTATTTCAAGAGCAAGCAGGAACTCATTTACGAGTGCCATGAGCTGGCGATGAAAATTGGTGATCAGGTGTTGAAAGACGCGATCGCATCAGAGTCCACTGGGTACGGACGGATCACCGCGTTCATGCGGAATTACATCTCGCACCTGACAGATCAGATGGGAGCTCCCGCGATCCTGCACGACTTTTCCGCTATGACGCCAGCGGATCGTAAAAAGATTACCGCACGCCGGAGAAAGTTTGACCTCCAGCTTCGCAACATCATAGAAGAGGGCGTTCGGGACGGTTCCATTGCGCCTTGTGACGCAAGGCTCGCGGTGTTTTGGTTCATGGGGGCGATCAGTTCTATTTCCCAGTGGTACCACGCTGACGGCACACTCACTGGCGATCAGGTGGCAGAGGTATTCATCCGCTTCCTGGCTGATGGCATACGTCCGCAGACTGCCTGTCCCACTATCTCTTGAGGCTCACAAGCGAGTGCCCGCTTGCATGACGCGCGCATGCGAGGGCAACTGGCATTCGCGGTGCGGTGGCCGCAATACACGCCAACAACGATGAACTGGTCGAGTCGGCGTCGGCTGATACGTCAAGACCTGGCTGTGCGATGGGGTTTGACATCCAGTATCCACCAGCAGATTTAACAGGAGTAATGAAATGAAAGTCATCGTCCCCGTCAAACGTGTGGTCGACTACAACGTCAAGGTGCGCGTCAAGAGCGACGGCACGGGCGTGGACATTGCCAACGTCAAGATGAGCATGAACCCGTTCGACGAGATTGCCGTCGAAGAGGCGGTTCGCCTGAAGGAGAAGGGCGCTGCGACCGAGGTGATCGCCGTCTCCTGCGGCGTGGCCCAGTGCCAGGAAACCCTGCGCACGGCCATGGCCATCGGCGCCGACCGTGCCATCCTGGTCGAGACCGATGTCGAGCTGCAGCCCCTGGCCGTGGCCAAGCTGCTCAAGGCGCTGGTGTACAAGGAACAGCCCGGCCTGGTGATCCTGGGCAAGCAGGCCATTGACGACGATGCCAACCAGACTGGCCAGATGCTCGCGGCCCTGGCTGATCTGCCGCAGGCCACCTTCGCTTCCAAGGTCGAAGTGGCGGGGGACAAAGCCAAGGTCACGCGCGAAGTCGACGGTGGCCTGGAGACGCTGGAAGTGAGCCTGCCGGCGGTGGTCACCACCGACCTGCGCCTGAACGAGCCGCGCTACGTGACGCTGCCCAACATCATGAAGGCCAAGAAGAAGCCGCTGGAGACTGTCAAGCCCGAAGACCTCGGTGTGGACGTGGCCCCGCGACTGAAAACCCTGAAAGTGGCCGAGCCGGCCAAGCGTGGCGCGGGTGTGAAGGTGCCCGATGTCGCCACCCTGGTCGACAAGCTCAAGAACGAAGCCAAGGTGATCTGACATTCGTCCTGGCTGCCGCTCATATCGTCATGGCCGGCGATCCCCGCCGTCATTCCCGCGAAGGCGGGAATCCTGCGCCAGAGACTGAACGGATACATCACCCCAAACCCTGGACCCCCGCCTGCGCGGGGGTGACGTCACCACAGGAAAGAAACCCATCATGACCGCTCTCGTCATTGCCGAACACGACAACGCTTCCATCAAGGGCGCCACGCTCAACACCGTCACCGCCGCCGCTGCCTGCGGTGGTGAGGTGCATGTGCTGGTGGCTGGCCACAACGCCGGCGCTGCCGCGGCCGCCGCCGCCCAGATCGCCGGTGTGGCCAAGGTAATCCACGCCGACGCCGAGGGTTTCGCCCACGGCCTGGCCGAAAACGTGGCCGCCCAGGTGCTGGCCATCGCTTCAGGCTACAGCCACATCCTCTTCCCCGCCACCGCCAGTGGCAAGAACGTGGCCCCGCGCGTGGCCGCAAAGCTCGACGTCGCCCAGATCAGCGACATCACCAAGGTGGTGAGCGCCGATACCTTCGAGCGCCCGATCTATGCCGGCAACGCGATGGCGACCGTGCAGAGCGGCGACGCCACCAAGGTCATCACCGTGCGCACCACCGGTTTTGACGCCGCCGGCCAGGGTGGCTCGGCCGCCGTGGAAACCGTGGCGGCGGCCAGCGGCAATGGCAAGAGCGCCTACGTGGGCAGCGAGATCGCCAAGAGCGACCGTCCCGAGCTGACCGCCGCCAAGATCATCGTCTCCGGTGGCCGCGCACTGGGCAGCAGCGAGAAGTTCAACGAAGTGATGACACCGCTGGCCGACAAGCTGGGCGCAGCTACCGGTGCCAGCCGCGCCGCGGTGGACGCCGGCTACGCGCCCAACGACCTGCAGGTCGGCCAGACCGGCAAGATTGTCGCCCCGCAGCTGTACATCGCCGCCGGTATCTCCGGCGCCATCCAGCACCTGGCTGGCATGAAGGACTCCAAGGTGATCGTGGCGATCAACAAGGATCCCGAAGCCCCGATCTTCTCGGTGGCCGACTATGGCCTGGAAGCCGACCTTTTCGCGGCTGTGCCGGAGCTGGTCGCTGAGCTCTGATTAAGTGCGTTGCATTTGCTGCATGCAATCCAAAGGCATCGCTTGCGATGCCTTTTTTCATTTGATATGCGATGCGCAATGACCGCTGTGCGCCGGATTCCGTGAGGTCGTCGAGCCTAATTGAATGGCCACCCTGCATATCAGTCAATGAGTTCCAGACGCGCAAGACTGGGGCAGACCGCGCATGAGAACTGTCGTTCTTGGGAACTGAGGTTGAGAGTTCACACGCGCTTCCAGAAGCTACGCCCAAGTCTCACGGAGCTTGCAGGCATTCCGAAAAATTCAAATCTCAGTGACACGTTTTCGGGAAAGTTCAGAACTCAGTGAGAATCGAGTTCAGAACTCCTCTCTGAGCACGGCGCTAACTGCTTGATTTTTCGCCACTTCGTGTTCAGGACTCAGCGACTCACGACAGCGGCTTCGAGTCGGTTTTAGTCCTCGAACTGCTGACACGCACGTTGTTGGGCACCAGGGATGGTGATCACGATGCAGGCCGGCGGTTGAGGGCCTGATCAAAACCTCAAACAAATCAACGGGCTACGACAGAACCGGTCGTTTTGGTGTGGGCCTCGACGTCCCACCGCATGCGCACTGAATGTAACTTACATCACCCTCTGACGTGGCGCGAAGGTGTTCAAGACATATTGAATTGAAGTTGTCCTAACAGGAGTTATGATAAGGACCGAAATAATTACCCGGCACACCGTCAGAAAGTGCCTCGGTTTTGACTAAAAGTCTTGCGATTTTTCGACCAAAAGCCTTGTCATTTCCTGAGAAACGCCAATAAAAACAAGGACTTGTGTGCGTCAGAAACGCAGCACTTTTAGTCAAATGGACACTCACGCAGAGGCGCTTTCCTTCGAGGTTTTCAGCCAATGAGCACAGAGCCCACGCCAAACCCCGCACCCGACGAGACAGATCCCTGGCTCGATGAGTACAGCCGACCTGGCATGGGCGAAGGGATCACTTCGGTGGAAAAGCGCCGGCCCGGACGACCCAAGGGCAAGCTCGGCGCCGTGCTCACCGATCTGACCGACCGGGTGACCCTGGAGGACTTCTCCTTTGTGCGGGCCCTGCTCAACGGCATCGAGCCGGCCAAGGCCTTCAAGCAATACTATGCATACCGCTACTTCGATAACGAAGGCCATGGGGTAGTCCCGCACGGCCTGTCGCTGCAGGCCCATGGCCGCCAGCTCATGCGGGTCATCATGAAGTCGGCGCTCGCCTCCGGGGACGATCTCATCAAGATGATGGCCCAGCGCCTGGCCGCCGTCGATCTCGTGGCGGCAGCCAGTGGCAAATCCAAAGCTGAGCCACCCGAGCGCCGGGTTCCCTCCATGCACGAGTGGATGGAGTCGCACTGTTGACGCCGACCGAAAACTGACCATCAAACGCTAGGAGTGCCGACTCAAAATTGACCAGGGTGTTCAACTGGCCTGCTGAAGATTTCAGCAGGAGAGCAAGAAGGTGATCACCATGGAAATGATGGGCAAGGTCAGGCGCATGAAGCTGCGTGACCAACTCTCCAACAGCGAGATAGCTAAGCGCACGGGGCTATCGCGCAACACGGTCAAGAAGTGGCTCAAGGCGCCGGGCGACGAGGCGCCCAAATACAGGCGCGTGGCCGGTAAAACCAAGCTCAGCGAGTTTGAGGGCACGCTGGTGCAGGCGCTCAAGGCGGATTTGCACCGGCCCAAACATGCGCGGCGCACGGCAAGGGCGCTGTTTGCACAGCTGCAGGCACAGGGCTACCGGGGCGGCTACAGCCGTCTGACGGATTTCATAAGGGACTGGCGCGAGCAAGAGGGCAAGACTGCGACGAAGGCGTTTGTGCCGATGAGCTTCGAGTTCGGCGAGGCCTTCCAGTTCGACTGGAGCGAGGAAGGCCTGCTCATCGGCGGGGTGTACCACCACATGCAGGTCTCACACCTCAAGCTGTGCGCGAGCCGGGCGTTCTGGCTGGTAGCCTACCCCAGTCAGGGGCATGAGATGCTGTTTGACGCGCACACGCGCAGCTTTGCGGCACTGGGCGGGGTGGCGCATCGGGGCATCTACGACAACATGAAGACGGCGGTGGACAAGGTCAAGAAGGGCAAGGGCCGGGTCATCAACGCCCGTTTCAACGCGATGTGCAGCCACTACCTGTTTGACCCGGACTTCTGCAACGTGGCCTCCGGTTGGGAGAAAGGGGTGACCGCGCGATGGCGCAAGTATTGGCCATGGTGCCGCAGGCCGGACTCGATGCTGTGCTGGTGGCGGTAGAGGTCGTGATGGAGGGGGCCACACCCAGCGGCGCCATAAGCGTCGAGCATGTGCGCAATGTGCTGGCGCGCCTGAACAGTCCGCCCTTGCCAGAGCAAGCCGAAACCAGCCTGCAACTGAGCCATGTGCCAGAGGCCAACACGGCCAGGTATGACCGCCTGCGTCTAGGCATGGATGTGGAGGTGCGCCATGTCTGAGTCTGGTAACGCACAACGCGACATTGGGGCAGAGTTCAAAGCTTTGCGTCTGCACGGCATGGCCAGTGCGTGGGCAGACCTGATGGAGCAAGGCGGCAGTGCTGAGCTGACCGCCTCACGCTGGCTGGTGGAACAGCTGCTGCAAGCCGAAGAGGTCAACCGGCACATGCGCTCGATTGCCCATCAGACCAAGGTGGCCCGCTTCCCGCTGCACCGTGATCTGGCGGGGTTTGACTTCGAGGTCTCGCCGGTGGACAGGGCTTTGATCATGAAGCTGGCAGACCTGTCATTCACGCAGGATGCACAAAACGTGGTGCTCATTGGTGGGCCAGGTACGGGCAAGACCCACCTGGCCACGGCCTTGGGGATCTCGGGGCTGACGCACCACGGCAAGAAGGTGAGGTTCTACTCGACGGTGGATCTGGTCAACGCGCTGGAGCAGGAGAAGGCCCAGGGCAAAGCCGGACGAATTGCATTGAGCCTGATGCGCATGGATCTGGTGGTGCTTGATGAACTGGGGTATCTGCCCTTCAGCCAGGCCGGCGGGGCCTTGCTGTTTCACCTGCTCTCCAAGCTCTACGAGCACACCAGCGTGATGATCACGACGAACCTGACGTTCGCCGAATGGTCAAGCGTGTTCGGGGATGCCAAGATGACCACGGCACTGCTGGACCGCCTCACCCACCATTGCCACATTCTGGAGACGGGCAACGAGTCCTACAGGTAATCCCCCCGAAAAACCACGGGGCTGAGAAGTAGAAATTTCTCGAAGAGAATTTCTACATGAAGAAGTCCAAGTTTTCCGACAGCCAGATCATGGATGCGCTGAGGCGCGTTGAAGCTGGCCTACCCGTTCCAGACCTTTGCCGTGAAGTCGGCATCAGTACCGCGACCTTTTACAAGTGGCGCGCCAAGTACGGCGGCATGGACACCTCGATGATGGCCCGCATGAAGGAGCTCGAAGAGGAGAACCGGCGCCTCAAAAAGATGTACATCGAGGAAAAGCTCAAGGCCGAGATTGCCGCCGAGTACCTCGCAAAAAAGTAAGTCGGCCGTCTCGCCGCCGCGAGATGGCCAAAGTAGTGGTGGCCCAGCGCAGGATCAGCATTCGTCTGGCCTGCCAAGTGTTCACGGTCAGCGAGAGCTGCTACCGGTACGAGGCCAAGCTCAATGCCGACAATGCCCGGATTGCCGATTGGCTGCTGCGCCTGACGGACAACAACCGCAGCTGGGGCTTCGGGCTGTGTTACCTGTACCTGCGCAACGTCAAAGGCTTCCAATGGAACCACAAGCGTATCTACAGGATCTACCGGGAGCTGGAGCTGAACCTGCGCATCAAACCCCGCAAGCGGCTGGTGCGTGACAAGCCCGAGCCACTGAGCGTGCCGCAGGCCATCAACGAAGTCTGGTCCATGGACTTCATGCACGATCAGCTTGAAGACGGCAGAAGTTTCAGGTTGTTCAATGTCATTGATGACTTCAACCGTGAAGCGTTGGGCATCGAGATTGACTTCTCGCTGCCTGCAGAGCGTGTGATCCGAGCCCTGCGCCAGATCATTGCCTGGCGTGGCAAGCCACAGGTCATCAGGTGTGACAACGGCCCCGAGTACATCAGTGCAACGATCCAGCGCTGGGCGCATGACTGGGGCGTCAAGCTCGAATACATCCAGCCGGGCAAGCCCCAGCAAAACGCCTATGTGGAACGGTTTAACCGGACTGTGCGCTATGAATGGCTGTCACAGCACTACTGGACCGATCTGCAGGAGGTTCAGATGTTCGCAACCCAGTGGATGTGGAAATACAATCACGACCGCCCGAATATGGCCTTGGGCGGCATCACCCCCAAGCAGCGACTGGCCATGGCTGCATAACCGTTCTACTTCTCGCTTCAGTGCAAAACGGGGGGATTACCCAGGTAGCCCGAAAA
>Ga0222714_10001229_pt1 | contig 28970 bp, 44 predicted proteins | sample C33_3DmetaG_FD_165048 | JGI IMG/M metagenome (GOLD analysis project Ga0222714, IMG submission 165048) | Estuarine water microbial communities from San Francisco Bay, California, United States - C33_3D | ecosystem: Environmental > Aquatic > Marine > Unclassified | place: USA: California... | reverse complement strand
TGCGGCAAGAGCGATTGCTTTCATAAAAATCTCCTTTTTTGGAATACTTTGTTTGTCTTTTGAAGACCTGTCTATTTTAACAGAGGCTTCAGATTTTGTCGTTAAGGATTGATTAACCCTATAAGAAGACAAAACCTTCGTATATAGAGAGACTTAACTTAATTTTAACTTACGGTAAACCATAAAAAAGGACCTCTTGTTAGGAGGTCCTGATGTTTGTATTAGTGTGGACAGTTAGGTTCCACAAACCTTCTATTTCAGAAGGTGTACTTCACACCAACCTTGATGTTGCTATTCAGATCGTTATCGGTGCTGATAGCAGCATACTCGCCATAGACACCCAGGTTCTCAGTAGCGGCAACAGAAGCGCCAATCTTACCAGAAATTTGGACATCGGTATCACCACCATCAGGGGTTACCAGAGCAGGACCAACCTGAGCGTAGTAGGCAACCTTACCAGCGGTGCCCTCATAGCCGACATGTGCTTCGGTTACGGTGCCAACATAGTCGCTACCAGTCAGACCGGTGTTTGCTTCTACATTAACATAAGGGCCAGCGAACGCAGCGGTGGCAAGGAAAGGAGCAGCAGCAACAGCTGCGATTGCGGATTTAAACATAATAGTACCTCTAAGTTTCTCGCAGAATAATACCTGCGGATGTAAGGAGAATCGACTTTCTCCGTTTCAGTGACTACGCGAGTAATTGAGGCTTCATCACTTGAACATATTTATTTTAACTTTACCTTAAGGTTTTGTCAAGGGCTAAATTTTATTGCCCCTCTTGAGTTTTCTTAGCAGCAGAATTTTCTGTAATTCTGCCAAGATATGGATCATAGTTCATATACTCTTTAATATCAACTCCCGATCCGTTTTGTTGCCAGAAATTAAGAAGAGCATCATGAGGACCCCGGTGAAACACGGAGATGTGTTCCTGATGTATTGTAGACCCAAAGTTCAAATTGTACAAGAACAAAGGAATAGTGTATGTACGGCCTGTCTCCAAAATAACATCTTCTGATACTGCTCTAGGTTTCACACCATTGTCAAGTTTAAACTTATCACCACGAATGTGATGGCGCATCATCTTAGCAGCATGATGTCTGCCAATCAAATATACAGCAGCAGAGAAGTCATTAATAAATTTCAGATGAAGTTTAACATGAATATCTCCAGTACAAATTGTAGTTAACTGGACACAATCCCAATCATATGGAAGTTCGGCAAAAAAATCTTTCCAAGTAAAATTCCAGAAGTGAGCAATATCAAAATTTACATCATCCTCAACAATCATACAATACTCATCATTAGTCTCCTCATAGAAGTGTTTGATTGCCTTAAGATGGGAAAGACAACATCCAAGTTCGTTTGATGAAATATTGTCGGGAACTCTACCCTTTAGATGACAAGCAACATCATCTGTTCGGCCATCGAATCCAGAAATGCGTGTATGATTTTTGATTTGCCAATAGTCAAGTTGGCCCTCCATATACTGACGACGATTTACATCAGCATCAAGGTTTAACCAATACAAATGAGGTAGTCCTTCTAACTTATAGGCTGCCTTATTCTTATCTCGCATCGAAAAAGGATTGTTTTCCATTATCAAAAATACTTAGTAAGTTGTTCTCTATCACCTTTAATGTAAGAAATACATTCTTTCAAGTCATCTTGAAGACTGTTCCAAAGACCTGCCATTTCTTGGCCAGCAGAATCTTTATTGTAATTAGTTCCTTGAGCATGTTGAATCTGATGAGCATAGTCGCGAATGACTGGTCTACCTTTCAAGAAGGAAATACCATTCATCACAAGGTCCCATCCCCATCCCATCTTCATGCGTTCATGAGTCATGACTTCTGGCAAGCCTCTAGCATAATATTCATCGATGATGTCTCTGTGAACAAACCAAACGGTCTCGTCAGTACAGGCAACCATCTTGATATTTTCATCCTCAGATTGAATACCTTCAATATCAGTATGCTCTGGGGTATACCACACATTTGTTACATCTGGAGCATACACACCCCATTCATAGAGGTTGTAATACTTTCTAGCATCCTTTACAAGTTCTTCGTAATTATCAAAAACAGTATCTCCTTGACAATGCATCAGGACTTTCTTTTCTGGTTTTAGAAGGTCCAAAGCCTTACGGAACTGCATAGTGAAGTAGGCTTCATCTCCAAGATCAATCCAACCATCGCGAGTGTTCTCTTCATCACTATTGATGACTGTCACTTCACCAAAGATTGCTTTCAGCGAATCTTCAATAGCACAAGACTTCTCAAACTGACCCCTCCAGTTGAAGATGAATGGTTGAATATCTTTGATTCGTATTTGAGGAAACCTTTCAATATATCCATGCTCATTAAAGTCGGCATGGTCTCCATGATCATTACTCGTATCCAAATCTTGATACAGAGTTTCCAGGAAAGGATTTAAGATTCTTGCGTAATTGGTAATGTTAGAAGACTTTCCAATCATCGTCTTACACAAAGACAGTGTGGTAGCATCAATCAAAACCTCATCCCCAGCCAGAACCCTCTCAGGACTGTTTGGTTGTGCCTGGATGGAATAATGGAGTCCAGCACTACTCATCGTTCTCTGATGATCATAGTGATAGATCGCAACACCCTCAAACTTTTGTTTGAAAATATCAATGATGTTACTCTGATCTGTGGCCAAGAAAATACCATCATATTCACCAGAAGAGAGTTCTTCCTCTGCTGCTTTTAGATATTTTTCTACAGCAACAAACTCAGTATGACCAACACCATCAGTTCCACGATAATGAATGCCTAAACAATTTTGATACTTATCTGCCGGAATAGCATCAAGAATTCCCTGCATCCTAGCATTGAAGGGAATGTATTGACGATATTTGTTTAAATCAAAATCTCTAAAAGAACCCCAGGGATAGTTACAATCAAATAGTTCTTGAGTGTTTTCTGCTTTTGTGGCATCTGAGGATACTTTAGTGTGATCAAACCAATTACTTGGATTGCCATAAAGCATAAACATTGAAGGATCAACGCAGACTTTATTCAGATCAACTCCTCTAGCTTCAAGTGCTCTAAAACTAGTCAAAATTGTAATAAAGTTGGAAAGGAAACCTCGATGGTTCCCTTCCATCAATTTAATATCAAAACTCATTTCAGTCTCCCTTAATTACGCGATAACTATCTTCGTCAAAATGTTGTGTTGAAAATTCAAAAAGTTCTACATCTGTGACGGCCTGCATTTGATGTCTAAGGCCTCTGTAGATATGAAACTTATCTCCTTGTCCAAGGACAATAGTGTTTGCCTTTGTTATATCATCAGAATCTCCATAAGTCAAATACATTTGACCACTTTGAAGATAAAAAGTTTCATCCTTAAGTTTGTGATAATGCCAAGAGCATTTTTTCCCTTCCTCAAAGAAAAGAAGTTTACCACAATAATCTTCAGTATTTACAATCCACTTCTCATATCCCCATCCTTTAGGAACATGTTTAATTGAATTCATTTCCGAAGAAGTCATCGGAGTGTACCCCCTTGTCGTCAATGTAGTAATCACCTGATGGTTTGCCCATATGAAGTTCGTGAAATTTACATCCCCACTTTTTTAACTGGTCGTATGTAAATTCATAAAATTCTTTATAAGCTAACATGCGAGAATTTTTATGTCTACCCATACCCCTGGCGGTCAAGTAAACGATATAATTTTCCTCGTCATATAACTTATTTATTACTCGTATTCTATCCCATCTTGGGGTTGCATGGGTATATTGTTTATCACCTTGCCCAGGATAACAAATAGTACCATCAATGTCTACGACGTATCTCATCAATATCCTCTTTAGTCAATACATAAGTTCCAAAATTTGAAACAGCAATTGAAGCTGCTTTATTTGCGTATGGTATAGCGTCTTCTATTCTACCATACAACAGATAAAAGTAAACTAAAGAAGACAAGAAAGTGTCGCCAGCGCCACACACATCATAGGTACTTACTTTTTCCCCTGGATATAGTGTGCCTTGGTACAGAGCACCTTTCGATCCTTGAGTCACGATTAAATTGGGATGATCCTTCTGCTCTAGTTTTTCATACTCATAATTATTGATCTTAATGAAAGCATGGTCTACTGGAAGACATGTCTTTTTACTATCAATAAAGATAGGGCCTTCAAACCATTCCACCAATTCAAATAATCTTTTGGATGTGACAAATCCCTTGTCATAATCCGATATGACAAGGGCATTGAATTTCTCTTGCGGAAGATCATACCCTAGAGGTTTGATCTCTGCTTCAGTATCTACTCTCAATATCTGCTGACTATATCGCTCATCAATAAATCTAGTCTTAAGAATATTTTCTTCTTGCGTAATTGTAGTAACATCTAACCCAAATGCCTGTAAATTATTTCTAACATTCCATGCCATACCATCAACCTGCTCCTGCCTCGCATACTTGAGAATAGGAACAGGAGCCTCTGGATTAATTCTGTCGCAGGTTCCGTAGATATACTGGTCTACACAACTATCCCCGATAAGAAGAACCTTGAATTGTTTTTGTAGTGGAGTAATCTTTGATCCTATCAAAGAATCTGACTTCTTTTGCATACTGAGAACCTACAACTTCTTTACCTTTCCAATCAGAACCAACAATCATTATATCTGGACTAATACTTTCAACTAATTTTTCCAGTTCTTCTTTTGTGTTAAATGTATAAACGACATCAACACCTTTGATACAACACATCTGATAAACTCTATCCCTTAGAGGATAGATTGGCCTATCTGGACCTTTATCCTTTGATACTTTTTCATCAGTATCTAGGGCAACAGAAAGTTGTCCCAAACTACTGGCATATTGAATCAATTCAAAGTGGCCACGATGTAAGACATCAAAGCAACCATTAACGAAGACTTTCATAAACATATCTGAGAGATTTTTCCAATCCATCAAGTTCAAGTCCCAACTTGTCAAGATACAGACTTGATCCACTATAAGACTTTTCGCGACCTTCTTCTAAAATATCAATTGGAACTTCATAATCTGAAAGGTTATTAATCATTTTAGCAACTTCAGATAAAAGTATGTTGCTATTATACACAAGATTAAGTTCCTTTGGCAAATTAATGTCGCAAGTAAGATATAAATCAATTACCTTTTTGGCATCAAGAACGCCAAAGAAGTCCATAAACCTATCCTTAAAAACAACAATCTCGCGCTTATTAATATAGTTGAGAATATTGGCAGTTGTAAACATATTCTTTGGAGATTGTGCTCCAAAGACATTGAAGAATCTTAAATTATAAACATGATCCAATTGACGGCATCGATGCGTAATCAAATACTTCGCAAATCCATAATAGTCTGGGGGAACTTTACGACCGAAATCTTTTTCCGAGACATCAATAATATTGTCTTGGCGGCCATATGAAGCACCACTACAAAAATTGATCATTGGAATTTCTTGTGCCGACAAATTTTCAAACATCATCATGTTATTGAAAAAGTCATCTGAGATGTCAGCACGAACACGACGACCACCACGAATAGCCGCATGAATGATAAAATCAATCTTTTGGTTTTTGAAAAAAGAATTCACTTCATCAGCATTTGAATAGTCAAGACTATGACACTCAACATCATGATCTTGACTCAATAAAGGAATAAGTTCTTTTCCTAAGTTACCGCGATGGCCTGTAAATAAAATTTTCATCGTCTAAGATTAATGTACGAAGGTTTCCCCGAATACAAGAATTTTTCAATATCAACTTCTTCTTTCGACTCTGGTCTAAACACTTCGATTCCAGAAAGAGCATCTAGAACTTTCATGTCTTCGCAAGCATAGTGGGAGAATCCACAAGGTCCATAGTCATCATTACGACCACTGCCAACTAGTTTGACAGGGATCTGTTCGTAATGAAGATAGTTTCTAATAAACTCAAATGGACGATACAATACAAATGGAGTAATTGAATAGCAAACAGGAATCTTACCTTCCATAGCAAGACCTACTCCCATACCAATCATCAACTGCTCTGCTGCTCCAGGATTAATAACTCGGTTTGGATAATCTTCGCGAAGATGATCGAAAACTTTGTATCCAACATCGCCAACTAAAAGAACAATATTTTCGTTCTTTCGCATTTCTTCGGTTAGAAGTTCTTGAAATCTGCGTCTCATAATGATGCGATAGCCTCCTCATATTGTTCTTTACTGAAATTGGAATAGTGAGCATGAATTCCATCAAGACCAAATTGATCAACTGTCGTGTGATGGAATTTGACTCTGGGAAGAAATGCCTTCATACGACCTTCAAGAAGAATCGTATCAACTGGATCATATGCTGCCCAACCATTAGCATTTACATGAATGGTAATGTTCTTCACATGATGATCATTGATAAACCTCAATGCTTCCCACACAGATCCCTCATTGCTTTCGCCATCAGAAACCATACAGTAAACATGACGATCTGGATTACCAACAGCTCTACCAACGGCAACACAAATTCCCATACCCAGACTTCCTGTAGAGCAATGAATGTGATCTAACTCATTGCGCTTTGGATGTTCTCCATACTTTTCAAGAAGTTTTTGAGCATCCAATCCATAGTACTTTTCAAGTACAACATACAATGCTACAACAGCATGTCCATTTGACAAGATAAAAATATCATTTTCATTCTTGTTTTTGTAAATGTCATCAATGATATGAAGACATGAAAAATAACTTCCAAGATGATGAAGTTTATTTTCGTAGCAAATGTCAAGAAGTCTACGAGTGAGTTTCTTGTCAGTCATATGCGAGAACTCCATCGTCAGTAAGTTGCATAGTCTTTTTGCCAAGACTGTTCAACTTCTTAGTAATACGCTTCACATTTTCTGTCATTTTTCCAGTACCATCAAAGTCATGAACTTCGACATAGATGGCATCAATCTCTTTAATAGCCTCATCAAAGGTGTCGTCATTAACAACAACATTCTCAAAACCTTCGATATCCATTTTGACAAAGTTGACTCTCTTCTTCACAGTATTCTTGATGAAGTCTGCCAACTTAACCGTGGGCACCATAACACTTTCCGTTCCGCCTGGATCAATACCATGCCTAAAGAACGAATTCATCGTTGAATTGCTGCTGTTGAGTTGGAACTCACTTTCTCCATTCTCAATGTGAACTGCTGCTTGAGTTGGAAAAATGTTTTTAATTTCCAATTTGTCGATGAGATCTTCCATAATCTCAAAGTGAGAAGGAGTTGGTTCTAGTCCATAAACTTCTTTACAGATAGAACTAAGATAGATGGAGAATAGTCCAATGTTTGCTCCAAGATCAACTGCTACGATGTCTTCATTATCTTCCAAAAACTCATAGAAGTTGTTTTGAAATTGATCAAGAATGGCCTGAGTTTTAGAGTGAGGAGTATTATGATGCTCCATAAATTTTTCAGATTTAGAGAGATCGTATGACTCAAGACCTTTAATAGTATTTAAAATAACTGACATTTTATTCTCCAATGATTGATTTAATGTACTCGGCAACTTCAGGTTTAATTATACCATATAACCACTGATATTGGTTACCATATTCTTTGATTGTTTCCATAGTCCCAACGCCAGCAGCATGAAGGACACTGGTTCTAAGTGGTTGTTTTGTAAATGGATGATCAATGAACACCTCATTATCTTTTACATAAAGTTCTTTCCAACTCTCACAATGTTCTTGTTGACCCCATTGATTTATTACACCATAAGTTACACCACTTCCATCATCATCAACAATTTCACTAGTGTACTTATCTTTGGCATGAAAAATGTGATTCCAAGTGTCTTGCTCATTGCGGATCATTGGCCAAGGTTGGTAAGTAAATGTTCTACCATCACTTTGTTCGGCAACAAATTTATTAAAGTCTCTCCATTCATACCAGAACTGTTTATCGTTTGAAGCAACAAATCCAGCATTAAGAAACTGGTTTACACCAATCATTCCACCATCACCATAAGGTGGATAGAAAGGACTTACGCATGGATTTGCTGATCCCGCTCTTCCATATGGATTATTATTTCTGACTCCAATAAGTTCTGCTTCAGAATTAATAACACGATCAAGACTACCAACACAAATGGAATCAGCATCCATATGAATAACCATATCATAGTCTTCTACAAAAGGAAGACATGATACGGCCATCATCCAGTCAGCAAATCGAACAGTATCTTTAGATAACCAAGGGTTTTCCTTTTTAATCTCTTCGGTCTGTTCAGAACCTACAACATGAAAATCAATTTCTGGATGAAAGTGATTGACTAGTTTTTTTAAGTAATCTGGGCGAAGAAACTCCTGATAGTCATCCGTACACCAAGTTGATATCGCAATTTTTTTCATCGTATTTTTTTAAAGATGGCAGTTAGGATGTTTGGATAGTTGTGTTCTGTTTTACGAATACAATCTTCCACATTTGTACTGTTGATGTATTCGTACTTTTGAGACTCTACGAACTTTCTTAATGCCTTTGCGTTAAAATGCCAAAGGTGCTCATCAGGCCTTCGATGCTTCCAATTCTCAAACCATTCATCATCAAAGTTATGACACCAAGGAACACTGATACAAAGGTAATCGCAATCTAGTTCATCCAAGAAGTAGATGTCTTCAAAATGTTCAAGTGAATCAAAAAATGTAATTACATCATAGTGTCCAGAGAACAAACTGTCAACAATGGTAATGTTGTCAGGCAGATCAACCCCACTGACATCATGACCAAAACAATTTGGAATGATTTGACTACTTGTTTTTAGAAAACTACCATTTCCATATCCAACATCAAGAATTGAATCTGGAACAAAACCAAGAGTTCCAATAATATATCCCAGTCTTAAATGGGACATATAATTTGTCAACTCTCCATAGGAATTATATCTGACATCAACATACTTCTGATCATATCCAATTGGATTACAAATAGTTTGTCGAATTACTCCATTTTCATCTGTATGATAGTTTTTCATATCTTTTCGTCATATTCAACAACAACCCAACGATCATCATTCAGATGAGAGTTTACAAGTAATAGACCGCAATCGGCTCTTAAATCGTGGAAATATAAATCAGAATTCAATTCTTTACAAATAGAATCAACTAAACAAAATACAGAACTTGGTGAAACATGTATTTCTTTTGCGTTCCTGATAATATCAATCCACTGTAGCAGGTTATCTGTAATGTTATCTTGAATTTTGATAATTGTCAAATCTGAGTTTTGACCATTCCTCCACCCAAACATATCAAAACTATATCCGTTACTTTCACTTGAACTGTCATGAACAAGGATATAATCTTTTACATCACCAACTACTTTATCGTAAAGATCTTTTGATCCTTCAACTTCTTTGGGCAATTTGAAGTTTTCATATCTCTCAGAGTAAAGAACTTCTGCCTGCTCATAGAACTGTCTTTCAAAATTAATACCAACCCATTTTGGAGGACACTGTTCTCTCTCAAGATAGGTATAGATTACTTTGTCATATCCAATCTTTAGATATGGGATCTTCGATTCTTTAGCCCAAGAAGCAACATCTCTTTCAAGAACATTCCAATCATTATCAAATGCTTTAGGAATAATATTTGGATGATCCTGATAAAGACACTCTACGGTCTTCAAAAAGCGTTCTCTACAAGGAAGATAGATTGTTTCATATCTTTCCGCATAGTTATGAACCATACCATTACAAAGAAAGTGATCACCCAAACCAGGATGATGATGAAGAATTAATTCTTTTTCCATTACATTAATTGAGAATACCTAAGAACATTCCAACGATTGAATCCAGTTGCCTTACAGTTTATCTGCTGCATAGTATTGTATCTGATGTCATGGTAAAAAAGTTGAGCAGATATTTTAGTACAAATACTATCAACAAAATGGAAGAATCCACTGTTTATACAATGAATCTCTTTGGCATTTTGGATGAGTTTCATATAAGCAAGGACATTGTTGGTTGGGCCCTTACGGATTTCAATAACTTTATCAGTAAGTTTTTGATTTCTCCAAGAAGAAATATCAATTGGATATTCACTTCTGAAACTTGAGTTCTTATGGACAATTATATAATTCTCTTCTCCTTCCGTCAGTTCATCATAAACTCTATCAACATCTGGAATGTTTTGAGGGAGGACAAACTTCTCATACCGATCCTTAAAAAGAAGTCCAGCATGTTCATAAAATTGCCGTTCAAAGTTTGGAGCAAACTTTTCTGGATATGCTTCACCAGGACCTCTTGGAGTATTCTTTCTTGCCATCTCTCGATAGTGAAGTTTTTCAAATCCAAGTCTTACAACTGGATATCCCATCTTCTGGGCCCAGGGAAACATTTCCCTTTCTAATGTTGCCCAATCATCATGAAATCCATGAACAATGATGTTTGGGAAGTCACTATATAAACACTCTAAAGTCTCCACATACCGATGGTGAGTTGGTATGTGGAGATGTTCTGTTAGTTTGGCATACTCATGAACAATCGCATTACATATAAAATGATCACCCAATCCAGTATGATGGTGAAAAACTAAATCAGAATACATTACCATATTGATCGAATTGGAATACATTGGTGGTGTTTCCTCTATAAAGATTCATCCAGAGGCCACAATTACCAGTATGGTTTACAACAAAGGCACATTCGGAAACAACACGGAGAGCAGCATCAAACCACTGCATCCAATCCATGGTATCATTACCTTCATTCTCCATCACAGTATTCATAGCCTCTTTGCCAGATGTAGTGGGAGTTTCTTCAAAGTGAACAACCATACTACCAAGTTCTTGCTTAAAGAAATCGAGAACTTGAGTTTGATCGGTTTGAACTAAAACTTTTTTAGCATTAGTTTGTTGAAGAAGTTGCTGTACTGCCTGAAGATAGGCTTGAGGAGAACCTAGACGAACCTCAGTATACTTATCAGTTCCTCTATAAAGAACGGAGATTGTTTCGTTAGGAACAATCTTGTACTTATTTTTTAAATACAGTTTGCGTTCCAAAACCAGATCACTAGGACCAAAAAATCTTCCAACTACTGGATTGTAGTACTCAAAATCATAAAGATCAAACTGTTTTTTATTCTCATCGGGAAGAGTTACAGTTTTGAGAAGTTGAACTGGAACTGATGGATCAATCTTATAAAAATCTGGAAAGATATCCCGTTCTGGATCTGCTTTAAATCTTTTAAATCCCATAGCATAGCTGATCTTGTCAGGAACAATACCATGACTCAGAAGAATCAAAGTAGACAAGAATGCTTGAGTTTGATTGGAATAGAACCCACAGTTCCACATACAATCCAGTTGATTCATTTCTGGATGGTTGATGGAACTACACCCCCCAGTAGATGCAGTATATTTACAATGCCTTAACTTCATAATTTATCAAACTGAAACATGAAAGGTCGTATTCTCTTCTTTTTTGGTAGAAGCAATCTGTTGACAAATCCAATTATAGGTCTTGCGAATACCTTCTTCAAGGGTTTGTGAATAATCCCAACCTAATTTTTCACGAATCAAGTCGTTGTTGGAATTACGGCCACGAACTCCAAGAGGTCCATCAATATGAATCTTCTGAACTTCTTTGTTAGCAACACGGGCAGCAGTATCTACCAGTTGATTGATAGTTACCATCTCTTCGGAACCAATGTTGACTGGACCCATGAAGTCACTATCCATCAGTCGTCGAGTTGCTTCGATGCATTCATCAATGAACAGGAAGGAACGAGTCTGTAAACCGTCTCCCCACACCTCGATTGCTCCACCTTCCTCTGGAAGGTAGGCAACTTTGCGGCAGATTGCAGCTGGTGCTTTCTCTCTTCCTCCATCCCAGGTGCCTTCAGGACCAAAGATATTGTGATACCTAGCAACGCGAACAGGGATGCCGTAATTACGATTATAGGCAAAATAGAGTCTTTCGGAAAAGAGTTTTTCCCATCCATATTCGCTATCAGGATTAGCGGGGTATGCAGATGATTCACGGCAGTCAGGATTGTTAGGGTCGAGTTGATTGTACTCAGGGTACATACAGGCAGAACCAGAATAGAAGATCTTGGTAATATTTTTACCTTTCTCTTCATTCATCTTGCGTTGACATTCCAACACATTCAAATTAATGCTGACGGAATTATGCATGATGTCAGCATCATTCTCACCAGTAAAGACAAATCCAGCACCGCCCATGTCGGCAGCAAACTGATAGATTTCATCAAAACATTGAATGTATCGATAAGGTACAGAGTGATAGAAGTTGCCACGATCACCTCTGTATTCAATCACACGGCTAACGAAACGCTCATCCCTCAGGTCACCCAAAACAAATTCATCTGCTTCATGATCCGTAAACTCTGGATATTTAAGATCAACTCCACGCACCCAGTAACCTTCGGACTTCAGACGTTTTACCATATGACTTCCAATAAAGCCACCAGCACCCAACACAAGTGCCTTCTTAACGTATTGACTCATCAATCAATTACCAACGAATAGTTATATTATGTATTTTACAAAAAAAGAGGGGTTTTGTAAACCCCTCCCCTTTAGGTCTTTGCAGGCTCGCCACTTGCTCTTTTACCAGAAGCAAGAAACTGGGCGGGGTTAACCCCATCCGCACCACTTGCTCTTAGGTAAAGCAAGAAACCAATCATAAGGGAAGTTGTCTTTTCCCTTCAATTTTATTGCAGTGTTGAACAACTAAAGGATTGTCATTTAATATTGAAATGAGAGCATTAACTTTGGCCTCTAGTGCCGCTAGTCTATCTCCATCAACACTATCACCACTATTACATGGGATATGTGCTTTTTCTTCCAATGCTTTCAGTCTTGCTTCTACCTCTACATCATATTTGGACATAGAGGTTCCATTTGTGGATACTGCTGTTTTTCCTTTTGTTGCCATTTTGATGGATAAAATCTTGGACTATTTAGTTTTTAGAGGGTCTAATGACTCCACCACCTAGTTTTACGAACTAGGAAACGCGAGGGTCTTTTGACCATCCCGACCAGGGCAGGTTTAAAGTCACTCCGCGACTTCATCATCTTTAACATAACACGGAACACGATCTGGATCCAACCATTTCGTATATTCAAAATCTTCAATGGCAGTCAGAAGTTGCATCTGATTGTCAAGAAGATACATGTCACGATAACGCTTGGTCCAACTATCAGCTTTTTGAATTCGATAGTCGGGGAATCCATTCTCTAGGATTCCGCATTCAACATAACGATAAGGAAAACGCTCTACGAGAATTTTCATGCCACATCAGCAGTTTCAAGATCGGAAGCAATGTATTCAATCAAAATGTCATAATCATCAAGAGGATCTCCAGAGAATACAACACCTTCATTTTCATAATACCGACGAACCTTTTTGAAAAGTTTTGGATTCTTTACATCAAGGAAAAATTCGCCATTTGCTGCACCCTTAAGGGTTTGAACATCTTTCTTGAATTTTGAAGTGAGTGCCATTGTTTTGTGTGTTTGACCTTAGTATTATAAAGGTTTGACTTGGAGAAGTCAAGATGGGCAGAAGAGTTTCTACCCAATGCTCCTTGCGTGGATCGAACACGCCTCAGGCGAATTATGAGTTCGCTGCATTCACCAGATTGCTAAAGGAGCAAATGCTAATATAGGACTTACTAGGCACCGTCTGGTGATGCCTATATTAGCAATAGGAGTACTGGGAGTTGAACCCAGACTACCCCGTTATAAGCAGGGCGCTCTAACCATTAAGCTATACTCCCTCGGTCTTCAAGATCCTTCTTCGTGATCTGTATACATGCGTATGAGTTCATCATCCGCAGGGACCATTACTGCCTTATTTCCATCTTCGCCTATTATACCTATTGTTTCTCCATTTTCTACTCTTGTGATCAAAGAATCCCAGTTCTCTTGCCAGTATTCCACAGAATAAAAATCCATAGTTGTAGTATGTATACAAGTCGGGGTGATAGGATTTGAACCTACGGCCACTCGCTCCCAAAGCGAGTGCTCTACCAAACTGAGCTACACCCCGTTGTTTTGTACCTGAGTATTATAATGCTATTTGTGGTGCTTGTCAAATGGGGCCCAGTGCTGCCAATCATATTTGTGGACTGCCCACATACCAATGATAGGAATGCCGATCAAACCAAAACACATAATACCCAGAAAGATTTGGTTGTTTAATGCTACTGCTGCGAAGTGTCCCATTATTGATCTGCGAGAATAGAAACTAAAAAAATGAATACGCCAAATGAAAGCATAAAAATTAAGATGAACAATTGAGAGAATTCCATAATCCTCCAGTTTATTATTGATCTATTTCAAGTTCTTTAAGATATTCAATCCACCATTGCGGATCTTTCTCCATTTTCCACCTTGGAACTGGCTTACCTTGGAGAAAATAATACTCTTCAATCGCTTCATTTATAATCTGTGCGGTCTCCATATTCCTCTTCCTCTTCATCAACGTCTGCATATGCGTTTTCCACATAAGGTCCGTGTGGTTTAAGTGATTCTTCTCTGACATAGTTTTGCTCTTCGTTAACAGCAGCAATCCACAATGACAGTTTCATAATAATCCAAATAAGTGCTAATGGAAAAAAGCAAGCAATCAGGATTAAAGGTTTCATTCTTCCTCCTCATCGTGGTCGTAAATTAATCTACAATCCCACCAATCGTCCTCATCATAAAGTGGGCAAGGCTCTTCAAACAAATGGGCGATTCTAAGTTCATAAATTCTTTCTCGGAGTTCTTTAAAAAACTCTTTACTTTCCTCTGAGTTCATTTATCTTTGAATAAATCTTCTATTTGTTTACGAGTTTCATTCATTTTATATTTTTCACGTTCTGAATGCTTATATCCATATTTACCATGGAAAATGAAATGACCTTGAATGATCATAGTCACTCCAAATCCAAATAAAAGGATGACTCCTATCCAATTTATAAATGTATGTTGATCCATGGAAATACAGGTGGTATTACTCCAATGAGTCGAAGCAGACCTTCAGCAAAAAGTGCAAGAACAACCCAACCAACACACATACTGATAATCGCAGCATTGCGATTATGCTGTCGTATGGCATCATCAATCATCTCCTGCACTTGTTGTTTAGTTACTCTTTCTGGTGGTTCCATACCTTCACCCCAGTCTTTAAACTCAATCTTTGGGATAGTCATCATCCAATTCAGTTAAACGTTTTTCCCAGGTTACTCCACCATCTTGGCCTCGGCATGGATTGATACAATCATCGTTGCCATGATTATTACATACCAATCCTGCTAAATCTAATTCATTTCCTTTTTTTCCAGTTCCAGACCAATAGTGCTCTCCATTTATCCAGATAGCACCACACTTTTGGCATTCCTTCCTTTCTAACGAAAGATCGGACAGCTCTTTACTGGTCATTTTTGTTGTACTCCTTAAGAAACTGTTGGAAGTTGGTTGTATCTTTCACGAGTTGCCTCTTGAGTTTCCAACCCATCAACTTCATTTGGACCTTAATCGCAGCGTATCTAACTTGTAGATCAGCATATTGAAAAAGTCTCATGGTTTCATCATAACCTGCGTATGCTACTAATGCCACAAATGTCAGCATTAGAAGATAAAACCCTGCCATTTTTTACATTTTCATATATCGGTATATAGACATTATACTATCTCTTAATAATTGTGTAGTATAACTTAATACGGAAGGTGGGAGAGTCGAACTCCCAAGGGCTTTAACACCTCAACTGTTTTCAAGACAGGTCCCGTCGCCAATCGGGTTGACCTTCCAAATTTCAACGAACTTCAAAGTCCAATCTACGAACTTTGCGTCTACGCCTTTCTTCTTGATAGAGCAATTCTTCTCTAGAGAAGTGACTATCAATTTTTTCTTCTCTATCATATGATACCATGACTACTTTATCTAAGTCAATGGCTCCAACTTTGTTATCAATCAAAGTCATTTGATTTGGACAACCACAGTTCTGTAACTTACTTGTACTTGTCAGTTCTGTATTGCAGTTTTTGCATCTTACAATAATCATGATTTGAATCAATCGGTGTTCTATTTAGTATGGGCGATGAGGGATTCGAACCCCCGACCTACTCCGTGTAAAGGAGGCACTCTACCGCTGAGTTAATCGCCCTTGTGGTGTATTTCTCTATGGCAATTAGCACAAACGAGAATACACTTTTCTGCTTCTGCTCGTTGTTTAGCAAGAGAAGCAGTAGAACCTATTATACCACCTTCCTTTGCAGTTGGGTCGGTATGATGAAATTCTAATGCGGCAAGACATTTATCATAACCACACAGAGAGCAACAGTTTCCTGCTTCTTCTTTTAGAATTGCTACATTTTTCCTTCTGGTAGAAGAAACACGGTCTCCCATTTTCTTAGCCCATTCAGGATTTTTCGCTTTTCTTTCAGCGTAAGTTCTGGTTTCTATCTTTGCCATTGTTATCGGTATAACTTTTTTTATTTATACCGATAACTCCTGCTGCTGGGCTCGAACCAGCGACATCCGGATTAACAGTCCAGCGCAACTACCAACTGTGCTAAGCAGGAATATGTCCCCAGAAGGGGAAGCGGAGTATCGGAATCGAACCGACGACATCTAACTTGGAAGGATAGCGTTCTACCGCTGAACTAACTCCGCAGGTCGGGTCTTACATGAGAGAGGAGGTGGTGGTGGTCTCTCTCAACGCCCATGAGACAATCATATCAGGTGGTTGATAGATTGTCAAGCGACTCAGGTTGGGGTCGAACCAACGACCGACTGCTTAGAAGGCAGTTGCTCTATCCACTGAGCTACTGAGTCATGAGACAATCATACTAGATGTAGTAGTGACTGTCAAGTGGGCAGGGAGGGATTTGAACCCCCGTAGGCAGAGCCAGCGGATTTACAGTCCGCCTCCATTAACCACTCGGACACCTACCCGATGGACTAATTATAAAGGTTCTTCCTGTTTTCGTAAAGGGCTTAAGTAATACTTATAGCTTCACTTGGAACCGGACAAGCCAAAGTCTACTTATGAATCAGAGAACTGTCAAGCACAAAAAAAGAGGAGTCCTAAGACCCCTCTAGAACGCTCTGTAAGACCCCTCAACCTTCGTCTAGGCAAAGGAGGTCGATGTCTTCTCCCTCTGGTTCAATCCACTCCACAAACTCCTGGTAGAGAGCATATGCGTCATCCAGTCGGCCATCGTCATGATGCTTTTGAGCCACTTCTTCATGAATCTCACCAACACGCTCAACTGCCCAATCACGGATGTGGGAAATAACGTCTTCAGTCGTCTTTTCCATAATAATCTTTTCGGTAGTACCTTGAGAGGATGTTCCCATTGTAGTAGCGTGGGGTTCCGTCGTCAAGGGACTCGGTGAGGACATTATTGGTGAAGAGTTGTCTTGTTTCTTCGTAGTTTGTTTTGCCAGCTGTTTTATGTAGAGACAAGATAGTTCGACTAAAATTCTGTCTCCCAAGTTGTTCAATTTCTTCTTTAAGTTCTGGACAAGACCCATAATACTTTTTCCAATCAGATTCTTTTTTTACTCTGCGTTTTTTTCCTGGCGGCTTCCGATGAGACCAAAAATACTTTCTCCCAATGTACGCTCGTCCGTTGGTGAGATTGGTAATGAGATAAACAAAACCATAGTAGTCCCCAATATCATCACTGGTAAAAGGAATCTCATTATACAACCAGGGATTCTCATAATCAATATCTATACTCATCAAGCATATCAAGAACCTTGTTTAGATATTTATTAGCAAGATCTTTGGGATTAGAGTGCCAAGTTGGATCATCATACAACTGTGCTTTTAATTTTAAAATACGAATCTTAAATTCGTCTTTGCTCATTTGGTTTTTTGACACAATAAAAAAGAGGAGTGTTACCTCCTCTATCTATAACACTTAAGTAGTTATGCCTATCGACCATTCTTTACAATAGTCATAGTCGCCAAACAAATATTCATCACATTCTGCTGCTTCAATGTAAGCATTTATGATTTCCTGTTCACACCATTCGTCATAGTTTGAATCCTGAGAAAGTATTTTTGGTAACATCTTGTTTGATTCCGCCAACTACATATGATTCTACCTCAGTTTCCTGGGGAGCAACCTGAAGACCTTTGGAAGAAATCCAGTGCTGTGTCCAAGGAAGTGGGTTATTGTTTGCTGCAATATCGTATTGGGGCTTTAACCCAATTGCTTTAAGTCTTCTGTTTGCAATCCATTCAACGTATTGCTGAAGAAGTTTATCGTTAAGTCCAATCATGCTGCCATCTTTGAACAGATAATCTGCCCATCTCTTTTCTTCGTTTACAGCACGATCAAACATAGCATACGTCCACTCCTCCTCTTCTTTCATGATCTGCTTCATTTCTGGATCATCACCATCCCTCCACTTGTTCAGGATGTTCTGTGTGATTGCTAAGTGTTGGTTTTCGTCTCTTGCGATAAGAGAGATGATCTTAGCGGATCCTTCCATAAGCTTAAGTTCACCAAAGGCGAAACTACAAGCAAAACTAACGTAGAACCGAATACCTTCAAGAATGTTAACGTTTGCGACTGCTCTGTAGAGCTTTCGTTTAAGTTCATATCTTGATTCTTGTGCTTGTGGAACTTGTTCTAAAGCATAAATCCAGTCATTACTATTATCATATTGATGTGCCGAATTAATGAAGTCATCATATGCTTCTGTAACGCTCTTAGAACGCTCTAGAATACGCTCATCGGTCACAATCTTATCGAAGACCTCAGAAGGATCTGAATAGACGTTTTTAATAATGTAAGTATATGAACGACTATGGATCATCTCCATAAATCCCCACACTTCCATACATGCCTCAAGTTCTGGTAAAGAGCAATATGGAATAAATGCCATACCAGGACCACGACCCTGAATAGAATCGAGCATAATCTGATACTTCAGATTAGAAGTATAGATGTGTTTTTGTTCTGGGCGAAGTGTCTGATAGTCTCCACGATCCTTCTGAAGAGACACCTCTTCGGGTCTCCAGAAGTATCCAAGTTGCTGGGTGGTTAATTTATCAAAAACTGGGTATTTGTATGAATCATATCGTTGGATTCCCAGAGGAGATCCAAAAAACATAGGCTGCTTCTTAGTATTAACTTGTTCAGTGTTAAAAACAGTCATGCCTTTAACATTCGTCTTTAATCCTTCCACGGAAGAAATTTTAAACTGCACAGGATTCACACTCCCCCTCCTCTATGTTTTCTAATTCACTTACTAAATTGTGAAGTTCGGACTTAGTATCTTCAACTACCTCATCATTCTTCATATCGTGAGTGTTTTGGTAGTAAGATGTTTTCCATCCGTACTTATATGTAGTTAAAAAGTCTTGTGCCATGATGGACACTGGGACTTCGTTGTCTGGATAGTTTTCTGGATTATAAGACCAGTTGCCGCTGATTGCTTGGTCGAAGAACTTTTGCATCACAGCAACAACATTAATATAACCACGATTGGACTCCATATCCCAAAGAAGCGTGTAATTATTCTTAAGAGTTCCATATTGTGGAACAATCTGCTTGAGAGGTCCTTTTTTGGATTTCTTAATGGACAGGTAGTCGCGAGGTGGCTCAATTCCGTTGGTTGCGTTTGACACAACGGAACTGCTCTCTGAAGGCATTTGTGCGGACAGTGTGCTGTGTCGGAGACCGTGCTCCAAGATAGATGCTCTAAGACCTTCCCAATCATGAATTAACTTGTGAGCGGAAATCTCATCCACATCTTTCTTATATGTATCAATTGGCAAAATACCATCCGCATACTTAGTGCGACCAAATTGATCGCAATGTCCTTTCTCCTTAGCAAGTTGATTGGATGCCTTTAAGAGATAGAATTGGAAAGATTCGGAAAGTCCATGAACAGCATCCCATGCCTCTTGAGAGTCATAATTATAACCCAGCTTGGCAAGGTAGTGGGCAAGACCAATAAAACCAATCCCAAGAGATCTACGTGCCTTTGTGGCTCTCTCAGCTGCCTTAACTGGATAACCTTGATAATCGATCAGTTCCTCTAAACCGCGAACAGAAAGGTCACAAAGTTCTTCAAGTTCCTCATCAGACTTTACCTTACCAACATTAATAGCAGAAAGAATACACAGAGCAATCTCCCCCAGTTCATCATCAATATGATTGATGGGATCTGTGGGGAGAGTGATCTCCTGACACAGGTTGGACATGTTTACCTTGTCCTTAAAGGAAGAGTGGGAGTTGCAATGGTCAATATTCATGATGTAGATACGACCAGTCTCTGCTCTCTCTTTTAGAAGATTAAGAATGAGTTCTTGAGCTCCGACAGTCTTTCTTGGAATAGACTGATCTCGTTCATAACCCACATAGAGCTCGTCAAATCCATCAGTGCCAAAAGCATCATACAAACCAGGAACATCGTGTGGAGAGAAGAGGGATACCTCTGCGTCTTGGATAAAACGTTCATAGAACAATTTACTGATTTGAATGCTATAGTCTAACTTACGAACACGATTATCTTCGGTTCCTTTATTGTTCTTGAGAACAAGAATGTCTTCTATCTCTTGGTGCCAGATAGGAAAGTGAACTGTAGCAGAACCACCTCTGATGCCGTTTTGTGTGCAGCATCGGACAGTTGATTCAAACTTCTTAAGGAAGGGGACCACACCTGTGTGTTGTACCTCTCCACCTCTGATTTTAGAGTTGATACCACGGATTCTGCCTGCGTTGATGCCGATACCAGCCCTTTGTGCAACATAGCGGCCAATAGCCATATCGCTGCTAAAGATACTATCGAGGGTGTCATCAACATCAACGAGAACACAAGATGCAAATTGACGAATTGGTGTCCGCACCCCTGCCATGATTGGTGTTGGGATGTTGATGCGGTGCTTGCTGATGGCATCGTAGTACCTCTTGACGTAAGAAAGGCGTGTTTCTTTTGGATAATTACGGAAGATGGTCAGAGCAATCATGATGTACATGAATTGAGGAGTTTCATAAACTCTCCCACTACTACGGTCCTGAACAAGATATTTGTCTACTACCTGACGAAGGCCAGCATAAGTAAAGATGAAGTCGCGTTCATGATCTATAAAAGATTCAACTTTTTGAATTTCCTCCATCGAGTATTTAACAAATATATCCTTATCATAAAGATCTTGATATGCAAGATTTGTAATGTGATCAGAAAGTGAAGGAAGTTCACGCATACGACCAAACAATTGTTTGCGAAGAGCAAACAAAAGAAGGCGGGCAGCAACAAATTGATAGTTTGGATGATCAAGATCAATTAAATCGCTAGCACTACGAATCAAAATATCTTGAATCTCTCCAGTTGTAATTCCATCATAAAATTGAATGCCAGATTTCATTTCAACTTGACTGGCAGAGACTCCCGCAAGACCTCTACATGCCTCTTCAACCATCAAGTGCATCTTGTCTAGGTCAAGAGGTTCAATTCTTCCATCACGCTTTTTAACTTTGGTGCCGTTACTCATATTTTCTTCCAGGTGGTAAACTTAAGTTTTGCTTCTAATCCAGAATATGTATTAGATTCTATCACAGACTGGATATCCAGTCCAGACACAACCATATCATTAATATCTTTTTCAAGAATACTTGAAGGCCAGATGACTACCGAATCTCCTGTACTGATTGTACGTTCGACGCGGTTGACAATTTCTCTATTGCGCGGTTCGTTATCATAGATCCACACAGGATTGCTAATCCCCCAGCGACTAACATCAGCATCAGCTCCACACATAGCAATCGCATTGCGAACGAACGTGCTGTCGAATGGTCCTTCTGTAACATAGACTGGAGCATCTTTTCTGATGTTATCCAATCCGTAGATTTTTGGTGCGTCATCATTAATCATCACAGTGATATATTTAACAGACTTTGGATTTTGAAAATCCAGAGTTCTTCCTTGAAGGCCTATTAAGGATTTTTGATAATACAAAGGTATGATAATCCTAGGTTCATCATACTTCAAATCATCAAAAGTGGGTTTAAGCGAATTTACAAATTCTTTAAACTTTTCGGCATAATAAAATTGACATGAATTAAGTTTTCTAGCAGTCAGATACCCATCTGACGTTGGATTCTCAGATGCTTTTGGAAGATTAATCTTTTGAGAAAATTTGGGAGTTTCAAATTTAAACTCTGGTTCTTCTACTGAAAAATTTCTTCCAGTATGTCCTTCCTTAAACTTTTCTAGAGTATATTGCTTATGAAATGTTGGATCTATCTGTTTTAGAAAGTTATTAAAAGACATCGACGCGCCACAATTATGGCACTTAAAGTTAGTGTTTGCCTTTACGGCATACAAATAACCTCTGGTCTTGTTCTTATTCTTCTGCGAGTCGCCACAAATAGGGCATCGAAAATTGTAAAGATCTGCTTTGACTCTTTTGAACTTTTCTAAACGTGGAGATAGAAGTCCAATAAATTTGGAATCAACGTGATCCATTAACAAAGGCTATCGCTGGTGCCATTATAACACCTTCTGCGGAGGATAACAACGGTTTAATAGTTTTGATTGCTTGGGGGTTGGACAGTGCTACAACTGTTCCCAGTACTCCGAGGCCAACCCAAAGTTTTCGTTCCAGTAAAGATAATCGTTTACTAACACTGTCATGATCGCTGTCCATTTTATCACGGAGTTTGTCGATTTTATCAAACAATATTGAGTCAATTTCTTCTTGTTTACTGATTCTTTCTTCATGGACGGCTAGCATCCTAGACACATTATTATTTACCTCAGCAATCTTTTCAATAGCAGAATCTAACTTAGAGACAAATGCCTCAAAGTTTTGCAATCTTTCTTCTAGTACAGCAACCTTAACTTGTTCTGCCATTGGATGATTTTAGGTAATCTAACCATACTTTTCTAGAACCTCTGCCACCACTCATATACTTCTTCTTTCTCTTTCTCAGTCTTACTGGAGGATCGTCTCCCGCCTCAGGAGTACCAGCAATGTTTCCATGAGCAAGAGCCATTGTTGGAACCTCTTCATAGAGGTTTGCCCTTACTATTTCAATAACTCTATCAATCTTGTTCTGATCCATTGTAGATTTGATATAAGGACTTCATACATTCCAAATCTGGTTGGATATCGTGAATGTAAGTTTTAGGATACTCTGGAAACTTGTTCAAAAATATAATGAAACTTTTCATAAAAGGCCACAAATCACGATCAATCTTAAAGAATAACATTGGGGTTGTTGCTTCCCCAAATATATTATAAAGAATGATAAAGTGGTTGACTAACAGGTGAGTTTTGAGCTCACCTGTATTTTTGTATCGTTTTAGTAACCTCTTAATATACTTAAAATGATTTAAATCTTTTTCAAAATCACTTTTAGTGACTGCCTGAGGATTTTGATGATACTTTATAGCGAATAAAAGGAAGTTATCCTCATTCAGTTCATTAAAAATCATATAGTCCTACAGGTTATCAAACAGGGCCACCATATGAAGGTGATGGTGGGAAGGAAGGCTCATTGCCAGTGGTGATACCAGACATCGCAACAAGAGTTTCAGTCTTAACTCTATGGTTTCCGTCACTATCAGTATAGGTGGTAACACCAACCCAACCTTGATGGGTCAGAGCATATGAAGTTCCTTGTGCGTTATCAATGCCTTCAGTGGAAACGCCATAAACATAGGAGTCATCAGCACCAACACCAGACTTCTCACTATACTTAGAATCAAGAACTGTGAACTTAGGAAGCTGACTTCCAACATAAGTTGTTCCAGATGCTCCAACAATGGCACCGCTTAATCCGGCAGTAGAACCAATTGTCAGTGAAGTGGTGCTCGCAATGCTGACGACTACGGCATCACCATAATATACATTGTCTCTAGTACCAAAGCGAATAACATCGCCTTCCTGAATTGCACCAGTCTGACCAAAAGTGGTTGCAGTACCAGTAACAATACCAGTTTGATAATTAATATAAACTTGTCCACCGCCACGGATGGAATCGTTATTCCCCCAAAGTGCCATGTCTTTCTTCCGTTGAAATATTTGCTAATTATATTTATAAAAAAAGGAGATGTTACTTTTCATCCCCTTTTGCGTAAAACAATCTTTAAAAAGTTTGTTAGAACATCAAGCAATCCATTCTCTTCAAATCTTTTTGTTTTAGCTAACCACTCAGAAGCAGTTAGCAACAGACCTAAAGCAATGGTTACTCCCCAATTAGTTACAAAACAGGTAATCATGCTTCAGGAGTAAAGAGTTTCTCCTTAACAAGAACAAGAACCACATCATCAATAGTGTTATCAGTGGATTTTACATACTTTTCAAGAAGTTCAATAACAAGATTTTTAACTGCTGGATGAGATGCAATTTGAATCAGAAGTGGTTTTACCACTGCTACTACTGCGCCCATAATGTCCTCCAATAAGAGTATCCTGAGTTATTTAGAAATTATTTTTCCTAGGTATGCCTTAATCAATCATATCTCGATCCAAGATCGGGTTTTGGTGCTCTCTTCTTTGCAAGTTTGGCTTTGATTTTATCTACAGGGGTTTGACCCTCATAACCTTTAGTACCCTTTTCTTTTTTCTTACCTTGAGGTTGAATAGGGTTCTTTCTGGAAGACATCATACCACCAGACTTTCTCAAGTTCTTCTGCATATAACGCATCACTTTAGAATGACGATCATCACCACCTAAAGTGCCACCTTTCTCAGAGGGTTTGCCTGTAGTGAAGTCTTTACCAGTTTCTTTAGCATAACGAGTACGCTCATTGATGGTTTCTTCACCCATAGCAGCCTGCTTACGAAGTTTCTTAGGATCCTTAGTCTTAGATGCTGAGTATGTATTCTCATCACGATCATCATCAGGATCTACAGCAGCACGGTGTCTTGCTGCTCTATCATCATCGGACATCTTTGCGCGACGAGACTTTGCTTCATCTGGAGAATACTTTCTACCAGTGTTGTGCCATTCCTTACCTACATGACCTCTCTTCTCGGCATCAGCAGAAGCAGCTCTACGCTCATTCTTCTTGCGGTTTGCTTTGAAGTCTTTCAGGGACATTCCCTCTTCGATTTCAATCTCTTCGCCAAGTTTACTTCCACCACGCTCAGCAGTCAACTTAGCAGCGATAGCCATCTCACGACGCTTTTCTTTTGACTTGCCCTTAAACTGGGGAGCATCAGACTTATAGAAGTCCTTGATGACATCACCCATCTTTTCTTTCTTCAGATTGAGTTTTTCATCAACCTGCTCAACTTCTTCCATAGCATGACCAACTGGAAGTTTGCCTTGTCTCTGGAGTTGAAGTCTTTGCTTATCTAACATTTGCTGCTTCTGAAGCATTTGCTTCTTTCTGGCAAGCATTTGTTGAGTTTGTGGATCAACTTTTTGGGGTGCATTAGATGTTTGTGTCTCTTCTTCTTTTTGCTCCTTAGTTACCAGTCCAACAACATTTTTGTTTTTCTTGGTTACCTTATCGTGAGCAGCAATAGAGACTTGCTGATAGTCGGCATAAGAATCGCCAGCAGACTTACCAAGTCTACCGGGCATCTTAGCAGCAGCTCCACCTTTTTCCTTTCTCTCTGCTGCCCTTTCCTTAGAAGCAAGTTTTCTCATTACATTTCTTTCACCCTTGATTCCTTCATCAACGACTTCCTCACCAATCTTTTCCTTACGACCTACACCAGCACCTCTATAAGTTGTCGTTTTTTCGACTGGTCCTCTACCAGACTTATAACCAGCCTTGGCAATTTTTTTGATAGTGCTGCTATAAGTTTTTACTTTTTCTGCTGCCCCTTTAATTTGTTCCTTCTTTTTTACTACTTCTCCAGCAGCGCGAGCAGTTCCATAAATTGCTTTCTTAGCGACAGACTTAAGTCTGTCCTTCAAAGACTTCTTAGGAGCAGGTTCTTCGGAAGACTTTGCTTTTGATGCTGATGTTGCTACTGCCGAATCATAATATCCTTCTTCAAGATTTTTTAGAGCAGTCTCAATACCATACTCAATTTCATCTTCAGAAAATCCTTCTTCAATAAGTTCCAGATATACTTCCTCAACAACATAATCAAACTCATCAACTTCAATCATTTCAAGAAGAGTGCCACCAATTTCCTCTACTGCTTCTCCCAGTTTTGGATTAATTACAACTTTATTTTTAATTTTTTTTTCCTTGATTTGTTTATCAGACTCATCAGTAATAACTTCGGAAAGATCTTGTCTCCAGTTTGAGAAAGATTCTTTTGCGGTTTTTGTTCCTGTAGTCGAATAAAGTCTCTTGTTACCTACACCTGGAATGAACTCACCAAGTTCTCCCTTTGCTTTATCATTGTGATCTGTATCACCGTCAACATCAGTATCAATTCTCTTGACTGCTTTTGCGACAAGTTTTTTCAGATTCTTGTCGGGAATTTCATGCGGCATATGTGCCTGCTTATGAATCTCAGCAAGTTCTCTTTCTTCCTTTACTCTCTTCTTCATCGCCTTGGCAATAGCCTTACGACGCTTATGGAGATACTTATCAGACTTATCGGTGTCGCCGTCGTTATCAATATCTGCGTCTTCCTGTCCTACGGGATCAAGTGCCTCGGTCTTCATAGCAGCGCGTTTTGCTGCTGCTTTTTTCAGAAGTCTTTCTTTAGCAGCTTCCTGCTCAGACTTGGGGATACCAGTTACCGCACCAAGTCTTTCAGCAGGTTTGCCTGGAACAGCAGACTCTGAGACATTCTCCAAATAGACCTTGGAGAGATCGTTCAAGGGATTGATAGACATCTTAATTCTACTTAGTCTTTTTCTTATACTTATTTATGAAATTCTTGATCCCCTCAGTTCCTGTCATTTTCATCGCATATTCGCGATATGAATCAGTTCCAACCTCTCTCTTATCAGCAGAAACACCACAAGGGCCAGGATAGTTTTGAACTGCTTCCATCACATCACGAATCCAAGATTTGAACATAATGTTCTCTTTGGTGACACAAATTAAATGATTCGTCCCTCTACGAACAATCTCACCAATAAGTCCAGTATTCAAGTTTTCGACAACATCACCAATCTTATAAATCAAACCATTCACATATTGCTCACGAAGTCCTTTTAAATCATACTTAGGAGCAATCTCCCACATCTCAGCAACTTCTTTTTTCTTTTTGATTTTCATTCCAGAACGAACGGCATCAAACAGAGCCTGAGTATCGCCATCATCCAGCGACTTAGGAGTTCCACGACGGAATGAATCAAAGTCCCCATCAACAACTGCCTTTCTCATCTTGGATGCTGACATTCCCTCAACACCTTCAGCATCAGCATCACGAACACCAGCAGAGATTACACGAATCTCATCGAAGGTATAAAGTTCTCCATTATATTTGGTTGCCAGATTTTCAAACTCTGACTGACGATCAGAACCAACAATAATATTAACGCTTGTATATCCTTGCTCACTTGCTGTGGTAAGAACATTAAAAATGGATTTCATCTCTTCATCATTCACGATGTTATCCGCATAATCTGGGAACATCTTCTTCATATATGAAATCTTCATATCAGGATCCAGTGGATTCTTCTTAGGATCTTGAGTTCTGGATGGATAGATCTTAAGGTCTCCACCAGCAGATGCTTTCTTAGCAGCACTCAAAAGTTTTTCATGGCCAACAGTAGGAGGATTGAAACGACCAAAAGCAACAGTCAAAGTATCTGCTTGGGTTTCTGCTTCTTGGTCTTGTGGAGTCTCTGCCTTCTTTGTTGGTTCTTGTTCCTTGGTTGGAGGTTTTGTTTGAGTTGCAGTTGGTTGCTGATTGGCAGGAGTTCTTACTTGCTTTGGATCCTGTTGACCTACTTTCTGACTCTGGTTAAAGAACTTCAGTTTTCCGCCTTCAGTCTTCGCAACAAACTCTCCACGAGAGTCTAACCAACCTCCGTGGCCATCACTCTTGAGGTTCAGTTTCTTCGCCTGCATACTTGCCTGCGATTGTGCCTCACTCAAAAATTGGAAAAAACTTTTCATCTATATTGTTAGTCCTTATACTATATTTATTTCTTTTTATAATCGCACATAATGTGCGATGGATAAAGTCCAGACTGTTTATTTCTCAAGTTCCACATAAACTTGTAAACCGAACTTTCCATATGGATGTCAATGCGCTTTCCTTTACCCATACTTCCACCATACATTATTTTTACCTGTCCCGTAATTGAAGATGCCTTCTTCATATATGCTTCATCAATCTGATACATTTTAACTCCACCACTTGTTCCTCCATGAATCATCCAATATCCATGACCGATTGCATATTGTAGTAAATCTTGAATAGCTGCCTTATCACACTTACTTGTTACATCTACTGATGGCATTTTTGTTTTATGTGGATAATCATTAAAGGTTTTAGCAAATAGAATCGGATCAATTCCAAACATTTTAAATAACTCTTTTCCTATTGGATTGCTATATCCATTAAAATAATTTTTATAATCATCAGCAGTAAAAATCTTTCCTACTCCAGAATTAATAAAAGTAAGAGTACTTCCATACTTTAATGACAGATATACTGGTTCTTTTTTTGGGCCCCAGAAAGTGGTAATATCAGTAACTGTACTTCCAATATCTTTTTTCTTCGTTCCTCCAGCAGTAACATATAATCCACCAGCACCACCTGCTAAAGGTCTCGATTGATTTTTACCTCCTTCAGCAGAAACATCAGAAAGACCACACTTTTCAACTTTTCCAATATCTTCAAGTAGGTCTTTGACTTCTTTAGAATATACTGTTCTTTCACCACCACATCCAAGTTCACAACTTAAACTATGATAGAAATCTTTTTCAAATTTAATTCCAAGATTTATTTTCTTTCCACCAGTTTGGCCGCCAAACTCTTCCGTCTTTACCATCTCAGTTAATGGGACAGTTTTAACCTGATTGGTGTTCTCAAATTTTCCTACGAATAATATTTTATCTGTATTGTTTTTTCTTTCAATAACAGATCTAATTCTTGCTAAAAGT
>Ga0222714_10001225_pt1 | contig 29040 bp, 35 predicted proteins | sample C33_3DmetaG_FD_165048 | JGI IMG/M metagenome (GOLD analysis project Ga0222714, IMG submission 165048) | Estuarine water microbial communities from San Francisco Bay, California, United States - C33_3D | ecosystem: Environmental > Aquatic > Marine > Unclassified | place: USA: California... | reverse complement strand
ATTTGCCGCTTAGTCTGTTGCATATGTTGGGGAAAGAAACTCATTATCTCGTTAAGAGTGCACTTACAAATATGCAACTTATTAAATACAAACAAACAAACAAAGGATATATATATATGTCATTACAAAAACATTATTTAAGAAGTACTAAAAATCTATATAGCTGTGTCTCAAACGGCGTTACAGTTTATTATTCGTACGTGACGCCTGTAGCTATTAAAGACCCGTTTAACGTGTTGAATGTGTGTGAGAATGTCTGGTCTGTAACTACTGGGCGTCACTTAACGTGGATTGACGGCGGCACACCTGAAGCCAAAAAAAAGCGTTTAAATTATGGTGACTTTCAAAAACTTAAAGACATTTACGGCGTTGAGCGTGAATATTGGTTGAACTCAAGTTATATTAGACCAAAGACAGACACTGTGCCGGAAATTATTAAGTTTGATGAAATGTTACCGGACAGTTTACAATTGTTAAAAATATAATAATAAACACAGAGCGAAACAAAGCGTCGTTAAGACTAAACGGCGTTTTGTCTTATGGTTTTGCCATAACTGATGAGCTCAGTAAGCTTAAACAAACAAACAACGGAGCAAACAATATGAATATATTATATAAAATCTTATATAATTATTTAAGAAAAAAAGTTGAACAAGATGAAACTGTTTTTAGAAATAATAGACTAAAACAGCGTTTGTTACTTAATAACGGTTACTCTAAGGCGGGTCACTAATGGCTGTTTCAAATAATGTTGCCTCTAATTTTATCAATGATAAATGGATTGAGCGTTTATATATGAATGTAAATAAATCTGTTTATCTTGTTAGACCAGACGGCGAGATTGATAGCTGTAAAATCAAAAAAGTTAAATCTAAATATTATCTGACAAGTACGGGTAAATGGTTTGATAATTCTGGTTTACCGTGTCAACCGCCTGTTGATTTAGATGTAAATAATGAGCGTAGCTATTTTAAAGCTGAAATTAAAAAAGCTGAAGAAGAAGCTAAGTTTGAACAGTTAAAACAAAAAATAATAAAGGGAAAATAATATGTATATAGATAAATACTTTATTGAAGTAAAAGGCGACAAATACAATCATAAAAAAGATAAGTATGATAAAGATGTTGGCAAAGTAACTATTGGTTCAAATGAGGGATTGCAACATAGGCAATTTATTCCATTATTAGAAGAAATTATGGAAGCACACGACGGTGACATTGTTGAATTTAATGTTATTATAAAACAACACGAATACAAATAACAACACTGATGAAACTTTAATAGTTGAAACTAGGCGGCGTAGTTGCCGCTTAGTCTGTTGTAATCATTTAACAAAAGGATAATTATGATTGAACCAAACATTGGTGGCATACTAAGTTTTATACTTGATGTGCCGCTTGAATTACAAATTTTACTTCTAGGAAGTATTGTTTGTTGGCTATTTTTTTTAGTATCTCAAAAATACTCTAATTACATAGATAAGAAAAAAAGTAACTTTAATCCGTTTAGCCTGTCTATTGACTTGACGGCGAAACAAATTAAACAAATACAGGAGCAAAATAAAAATGATAAATATTAAAACGTTAGCACAAAACCTTGTTAAAAAAGGTGTTATAGAAAAAACAAGTCAATTGGACTATCTTTTTTGTATAACTGATAATGGCAATTTAAAAGAAATAGTGGGTTTTGCTCACGATTGTTTTTGTCAAGATTGTAAAAAAGAGAGAGAAATGCCTAATCCAGACTTATTTAATCGTTATGATTTAAGATATGATTTAGATGGTAATTTGGTAACTGATGAGGTAAATTAATGATACTTTTTGGCAAAGTATTACATCAAAAATACATTAGGATTATAAAGTATATATTATTGCTTATTGTCCTAATTATTTTTGTTGTTTCTTACTAAGGTACCCGTAGTAGATATACAAAACATAACCCATAATAAATTTAAAGGAGTTAGTTAAATGGCAAGACTGATTGAGAGTATGCCTACTTATGCTGATGAAGTAGAGCACGAAAAAGAAATGCGTAAGTTAGGTTCTAATAGAACTAATAAACGTTTACAATCCCATATAGAACGAGAAGAAGAAAGTGTTACAAGCTACGGCAAAGTAATGGTAGCAAACACTATAAGACCTTTGGCAAAAGCTATTGCTGAATGGGTACAAGAACAATCCCAAAAAACAATAGGTAAACCATCTATTGCTTTCCTAAAAATGTGTGAAGTAGAGCCTGAGATATTGGCTTTAATTACAGGGAAACACATAATCAATACAATAACACAATATAAACCACTGACTGCAACTTGCATTTCATTGGGTGGTAAAGTTGAAACTGAAATATCGCTTAGAAATTTTAAGTTTTTAAATCCTGATTTATATCAAACTGTAAAGCAAGATTTAGATAAGCGTAGTTTTAATTATACTTACAAAAGAAGAAAACTAAGAGAGAGCGCTAAACGTGACGCAGTAATGAAATGGGAAGAATGGACAACACCTGTTAAATTACACGTTGGTTTGCGTTTAGTTGAACTTATGATTTATGCTACAGGTCTAATTGAAATTGGAACTGAAACTGTAAAACATAAAAAAGCTAAAATAATAAAACAAACAGAAACTACTAGAGAATGGATTAAGAATAGAAATAGTTTTAATGAATTACTTAATCCTGAGTATTTGCCCACAGTTATGCCGCCAAAGTTATGGAGCACAGTTGTTGGTGGTGGTTATTGGACTAAAGAATTACCGGAGTTAGACTTGGTTAAACAAAAAAATAAATTGTTTAAAAAAGAATTAGAAAACTTTGATATGCCTGAAGTTTACAATGCTGTTAACACAATGCAAGCAACACCATTTAAGATAAATGTTTTTATTTTGTCTGTAATGCAAGAAGCTTGGGACAAAGGGTTAGCTGTTGGTGGTATGCCGCCTAACACTAATTATGATATTCCAAATAAACCACACGATATTGAAACAAACGTTGATAGTCGTAGAGCTTGGAAGAAAAAAGCTGTTGTGGCGCACACAGAAAATGCAAGAATGTTTTCTAAACGTTTACTGTATGCTAAAATTATTTGGTTAGCTCAAAAATTTAAAAACTATTCAACTTTATATTTTCCGTTGCAATTAGATTTTAGAGGTAGAGCTTATGCGGTGCCTGCGTTTTTAAACTATCAATCTATTGGTGGTGCCAAAGCGTTGTTGTCATTTGCTAACGGCAAAGCAATCACAAAAGAAAACAAAGGTGATTATTGGTTGTCTATTCACGGTGCTAATATGTACGGTGAAGATAAAATATCATTTGATGACCGTGTTACTTGGACTGAAAATAATGAAAGTTGGATTATTAAGTGTGCTGAAGACCCTATGTCAAATAGACAATGGGAAGAAGCTTCTAATCCTTTTCAATTTTTAGCATTTTGTGATGAGTGGAAAAGATTTAAAGAAGAAGGTTATGGATTTATTTCAAGAATACCTGTTAACGTTGATGGGTCTTGTAATGGTCTTCAAATTTATTCTTTAATGTTAAGAGACAGTAAAGCAGGTAAGTTAGTTAACTTATTGCCGACTGATAAACCTCAAGATATTTATCAATTGGTTGCTGATGCTGTTACTGATAAACTAAAACTAGATGCAAAAGAAAATAAACCTTTTGCTCAGTTGTGGTTAGACTACGGTGTTAAACGTTCAACGACTAAAAGAAGTATTATGACCATTTGTTATGGTTCAACAAGATATTCTTGTACTGACTTCGTTATTGAAGATTTAACAAAACGTAAAGACAAAGGTGAAAACCATCCCTTTCAAGATGAGATATTTAAACCTGCTAGCTATCTAGCAAGTGTCATTTGGGACAGTATAGGTGATAATTTAAAATCAGCTAGAACTGGGATGGATTACCTTCAAACAATTGCTAGGATAGTTGCTAGAGAGCAATTACCCGTGCATTGGGTTACGCCTGTTGGTTTTCCAGTTTATCAATCATATCCAGAAATGAAATCTAAAAGAGTTAAAGCTATGTTGATGGGTGAAGTCATTAAACCTAGAATTAATATTGAGACTGATTTGACGGATAAGTTAAGAATGGGAAATGGAGTGGCTCCTAATCTTGTCCACTCAGTGGATAGTGCCGCTATGATGAGTACAGTTAACATAGCCTATAAAAATGGTATTACAAACTTTTGTAATGTTCACGATTCATTTGGCACAACCGCAGGTGATGTTGAGACACTTAATAAATCTATTAGAGAAGCATTTATTAAAATGTTTACTGAATTTGATATTCTTGAAAATTTTAGGAATGATGTTCTTAAACAATTACCTGTTGAGTTACACAGTAAATTACCTGAAGTACCCGCCAAAGGTGATTTAGATATTGAACAATTGCGGGTTAGTGAGTTCTTTTTTGCATAAGCATTAAAGTACCCATAGTAGAATAAGGAGACACATAAAAAATGAAGAACAATTATGTAAAGATTGTAAGTCCTGAAGGTATTAGTCAGTATGCTTGGTTAACACAACCAGATACTAAATTTGATACTGATGGTCATTACAAAGTAAATCTTATCGTTCCAACGGATAAGGCACAGCCATTAATAAAACAAATTAATGCTGAGATGGAAGCTAGTTTAAAAATTGCTAAAGAAAAAAATAAAGGCAAAGCTATTAAACTTGCTAATCCACCATACGAAGAAGAAATGGATGAAAAAAATGTTCCAACTGGAAATATTATTTTCAAATTTAAAAGAAAAGCACAAATAATTGCTAAAGATGGAAAAGTAATTCCATTTAAAGTAGCGTTATTTGATAGCTCTGGTAAACCTTTAATTGATACTAACGTTTGGTCTGGAAGTGAGATGAAAGTTAGTGCTGAGTTAGTTCACTGGTTCACTGCAATGGCAGGCGCAGGCGTAAGTCTGAGATTAAGAGCAGTGCAAATAACTAAGTTAGTTGAAGGTGGTTCTGGCAACGCTGAAGGTTACGGCTTTAACAATGTTGAAGGCGGATATACAGCGCCAGAAAGTGCAAACACAAATGTGGTACAAGAAGAAAAAGCAGAAGCTGACTTCTAATCAAGTTGGTTTGCGTCACGGTTTTAGGTCAGGTTTAGAAGAAGCAATTGCTTCTGAACTTGACACTAAAAAAGTTAAGTATGAATTTGAAAAATCAAAATTAAATTATGTCAAACCACAAAAGACACATACTTACACCCCAGATTTTTATTTAATTAAAAATAATATTTATATTGAGACTAAAGGTTACTTTACTTCTCAAGACCGTCAGAAAATGCGTCTTATAAAAGAACAGCATCCTGACTTAGACATTAGAATTATATTTAGCAATTCAAAAACTAGAATAAGTAAAAAGTCTAATACTACATACGGTATGTGGTGTGATAAATATGGATTTAAATATGCGGACAGGCACGTACCTGAAGGATGGTTATGAACAATATAAGAAAAGAAACAAAGTATATTGTTGTTCATTCAACTAATACAAATCCAAAACAAAATTTAGATGTTAAAGATTTAGACAAGCAACATAGAAAAGAAGGTTTATTCTCGTGCGCTTTTCATAAAGTCATAAAAAGAGACGGTTCTGTACAGGATGGTCGAGACATAATGATTGCAGGCGCACATATTGAAACAGATGTTGCCTTGTCTAATAAAAATTCTATTGGTATTTGTCTAGTTGGTGGACAAAATATTGATGGACAACCTGATTGTAATTTTACTTTCAAACAATATGAAAGTTTAGTTAAACTCATAGATGTTTTAAAAGCCAGTTATAATGAGGTTGAAGTTGTTGGTCACAGAGATGTGACTAGCTCATTATGTCCTCAATTTGATGTAAAAGAATTGTTGGCATAGTTTGTTTGTTGCTTACTGAGTGTGTGCTCATATTCAGTAAGCTAAACTCAAAATATTTAGGCAAAAAATTTTATGGATAAAACTGAAAGTAATTTTTTATATCACACACATTGTGACGAGTGCAATTCTAGTGACGCTAATTCTGTCTATGATGATGGACATAGTTTTTGTTTTTCTTGTAACACATTAAAAAAAGGAGTAGAGGATTTGAAACAAACAAACGAAGTAAGTAAAGATTTTATTTCTGGTAATGTAACAGCATTATCAAAAAGAAATATTGATTTTAATACAGCGCAAAAATTTAATTATCAAACTGGCGCTTGGTTTGGCAGACCTTGTCAAATAGCAAATTACTATAATAAAGATAAAGAACTTGTAGCACAAAAACTTAGATACCCTGATAAAACTTTTCAATGGTTAGGTGATGCAAGACAATCAGGATTATTTGGACAGCATTTATGGCGTGATGGTGGTAAAATGATTATCATTACTGAAGGTGAGATAGATGCATTGTCAATCTCTCGTGTTAATCAAAATAAATTTCCAGTAGTAAGTATTAAATCTGGAGCACAAGGTGCAAAAAAAGATATTCAAAAAGAACTTGAATGGTTAGAGAGTTATGAAAGTGTTGTGTTTTGTTTTGACCAAGATGAACACGGACAAAAAGCGGCATTAGAATGTGCTAAATTATTTTCACCAAACAAAGCTAAGATATGTACGTTACCATTAAAAGATGCTAACGAAATGTTATTAGCAAATAAAACAAAAGAACTTACTGATTGTATCTGGGCTAGTAAAGCTTACAGACCTGATGGAATAGTATTAGGTTCTGATTTGTGGGATGAAATACAAAAAGAAGATAAACAAATTACAGTGCCTTATCCATTTGAATGTTTAAATATTAAAACACACGGATTACGTAAAGGTGAGTTAGTTACAATTACAGCAGGAAGTGGTGTAGGTAAATCTAGTTTTTGTAGGCACGTTGCATTACATTTATTAAAAAATAATTACACCGTTGGTTACATTGCATTAGAAGAAAGTGTTAAACGTAGTGCACTTGGTATTATGGGTGTTGAATTAAAGAAACCGTTACATTTAACTAGAGAAGGTATTACTGAAAAAGAATTAAAAGAAACTTTTAACTCTACAATTGGTAGCGGTAAATTTTATTTATATAATCATTTTGGAAGTACAGTTGCTGACAATTTATTATCTAAAATTAGATATATGGCTAAAGCTTGTGGCGTTGATTATGTTATACTTGACCATTTGCATATGGCTTTATCTGCATTAGGTGATGCTAACACAAATGATGAACGTAAATTAATAGATTACTTTGTAGCTAAACTTAGAACATTAGTAGAAGAAACTGGTATTGGTTTAATATTAGTATCTCATTTATCAAGAACTAAAGATGGTAACAAAGGTTATGAAGATGGCGTGCAAGTATCTATGAATAGTCTTAGAGGAAGTCAAAGTATAGCACAATTATCTGATATGGTTCTTGGACTATCAAGAGATTTACAAGCTGAAAATAATATTGCACAAGTAAATGTATTAAAAAATAGATTTAGTGGTGAGACTGGTAGAGCTTGTAGTTTACGTTATGATTTAGAAACTGGTTGTTTGTCTGAAGTACAAGCAGAAACAATTGATGACTTCTAAAATAATTAAAAATAAAAAAGTTGATAGTAAAAAAATCACTGCTATCTCTTGGACTTTCTATGTTTTATCGGCAGTTGAAAGTGCTAAAAAACAAAACAAACCTGTAACATTACACGTTGCTTTAGAAAATTCTGCATCATTATTACAAGAAGCTTTAATGGGCTTGGCTCTTAATGGTGAAGATGCGGCTTGGAACGTTGATGTTAAATTACATAAACATATACATTAAATGAAATTACCTATTATAAATAAAAAAACACTTAACGCTAAATTTGTTATGTGTTGGTGGATAGATACTGTAAGTGATTCTGAATGGTCAAGTTTACAAATGGCTAAACTAGGAGTGCCAACAATTTGTGTCTCAGCAGGATGGTTAATAAAAAAGAATAAAGAAGTACATATAATTTGTGCTGATGTAAATTTTTCAGATGATGAAACAGTCGCTGATGTTGGTAATGTTACAACAATTCCTACAGTTAATATAGTAAAAACGAAAGTAATAAAAATATGAAATATGTATTTGATATAGAGACAGATGGATTTTTAGATGATGTAACACAAATACATTGCATTGTTTTAAAAGATATAGAAACAAATGAAATGTGTTTGCTTCGTAAAGAAGATGCTTTAAATAAATTATCTAAAGCTGAATTAATTATAGGTCACAATATTATTAAATTTGATATACCAGTAATTAAAAAATTATATCCTGACTTTAATTTTAAGGGAAAAATTTTTGACACACTTGTAGCAACAAGATTGTTATTTCCAGATGTAAAAGAAAAAGATTTTCAAAGAAAAGATTTTCCTAGAGATTGTATTGGAAGACATAGTTTAAAAGCTTGGGGTAATAGAATAGGTAATTACAAAGCTGAGTTTGATACTGACTGGAAAAATTATACACCTGAGATGTTAGAGTATTGTCAACAAGATGTTGAGGTAACTTATAATCTTTATAAAATGATTGAAGACATTAAGTATTCACAACAAGCTATGGACTTAGAGCATAGTGTTGCACAATTAATTTATAAACAAGAAGTATATGGTTTTAGTTTTAATACTGATGAAGCTAAAAAATTATATTCAACATTAAATAGTAGAAGACTTGAGCTTGAAAATAAACTTCAAGAAATATTTCCGCCTAAGATTGAGAAGACACCATTTATACCCAAAGTAAATAACAAAGCAAAAGGTTATGTTAAAGGTGAAATATATTATAAAGAAAAAACTGTTGTATTTAATCCTTCAAGCAGACAACACATAGCAGATAGATTAATTAAAATGTATAATTGGAAACCTACAGTTTATACTGATGATGGTAAACCTAAATTAGATGAAACTATTTTAGAAAGTTTATCTTATCCACCTGCAAAAATATTATGTGAGCATTTTTTATTAGATAAAAGAATTGGACAACTTGCAACTGGAGCACAAGCTTGGTTGAAACACGAGAAGAATAATAAAATACACGGCACTTGTAATACTAATTCAACAGTAACTGCAAGAGCAACTCATTCATATCCTAATATGGCACAGATACCAAGCGTCTCTGTTCCGTATGGCAAAGAATGTAGAAAGTTATTTACAGTTCCAATAGGTAAAAAACTTGTAGGCATTGATGTCTCAGGTTTGGAAGTGAGAATGTTGGCTCACTATATGGCTAAGTATGATAATGGCAACTATGCAAAAGTAGTCTTGGATGGCGATATCCACACTGAAACACAGACTTTAGCAGGGTTAGACAATAGAGACTTAGCCAAGAGATTTTACTACTGCTTTTTATATGGTGGTGGTGTTAAAAAGATTGCTGAAGTTACAAACAAAACAGTTGCTGAAGCATCTAAAATTAAAAAAAGATTCTTAAATAATTTACCTGCGTTAAATAGGTTAATTGAGAATGTACAACAAGCGTCGGAGAGAGGTTACTTAATTGGTCTTGATAAAAGACGAGTTAAAGTTCGTTCAGCTCACGCCGCTTTAAATACTTTATTACAAAGTTCAGGCGCATTGGTTTGTAAAAGATGGCTTGTTGAATTTGATAAAGTAATTAAAAAAATCCCTGAAGCTCAACAAGTTGTCTGGGTGCACGACGAAATACAAGTGGAGTGTCTTGAAAAAGATGCTGAAGAAGTAGGGCAGTTAGCCATAAAAGCAATCAAAGACACTGGTGAATATTTTAATATAAGACTTCCATTGACTGGTGAATATAAAATAGGAGACAATTGGAGTGAAACGCACTAAAGCACAACCTCGTTTTGATTTAGATTTACAGTTTGGACAAGACTGTGAAAATGAATTTTTAAAAGCAATAGAGGGTAAGATAGAATGTAAGTCTGATAGGTTATGTATCAAGACAGGTAATGTATATATTGAAACTGAAAGCAGAGGAAAAGTATCTGGCATATATAATACAGATTCAAAAAACTATGCAATATGTTTGTATAAACCTGAGAGAGAAAATCAAGTTTGGGTAATCATACCCACTGACCATCTTAAAAAACTTATGGTTAAATATCCCATCAAAGCAGGTGGTGATAACTGGAGTTCTAAAGGACACATAATTCCTAAAGAAGATTTATTAACATTTAATATATAGGATAAAAATATGCAAAAGAAAAAAGTATTATTAATAGATGGTGATATTTTATTATATAAGATAGCACTTAATAATGAAGTTGACACACATTGGGGTGATGGACTTTGGACATTACATTGTGATGAAAACATTTGTAAAGCAGATGTTGATTTAGTTATAGATGATTTAGGAGCTAGTTTAAATGCAGACGATTATATTGTTGCATTGACAGATACTAATAATTTTAGAAAAGAAATACTTCCTACTTACAAAAGTAATAGAAAAGACAAACGTAAACCAATGACATTAAAAGCATTGCGTGATTATGTAATTAAAAAACATAATGGTGTTGTGTGGAAAAACTTAGAAGCTGATGATGTTCTAGGTATTATGTCAACTGAACCTACTGATGAAGAACGTATTGTTGTTAGTATAGATAAGGATTTAAAAACTGTTCCTTGTAATTTATCTGTTGATGGTCTTAATGTTCAAAACATACCACAAAGAATGGCAGACTATTGGTTTATGATACAAACATTAACTGGTGATAAAGTTGATGGTTATGATGGTATTGAAGGTGTTGGTATTAAAACTGCTGAGAAACTAATTCAGAAATATACTAACGTTCCCCTTTTAGACTTATGGAAAATTGTTAAAAAGATTTACGTTGAAAAAGGATATACTGAAGCTGAAGCTTTACAACAAGCTAGAGTTGCACGTATTCTAAGACACGGAGAATACAATAAAAAAACAGGAGAAGTAAAGCTATGGCAGATTTAATTAAAGAACCGCCACACTATGCAAAAAATAAAATAGAACCTATTGATTATATCATAGCAAATAATTTAAATTTTTGTGAAGGGAATGTTGTTAAATACATAACACGCTGGCGTAAAAAAGGTGGTGTTGAAGATTTAAAAAAAGCAAAACAATATATTAATTTTATAATTGAGAAAGAACTAAAGAATGTTAGAACATAAACATATCATTATACGAGCCACCGTTAAAAACCCACCTACAGATGTAGAATTTATTAAACAGTGGATTCAAAAATTAGTAAAAAATATTAATATGAAACCATTAGGAGATACTGTTGCGGTGTATGTAGATAAAGAAGGTAACAAAGGATTAACTTGTGTTCAATGTATTGAAACATCACACATTGCTTTTCATTCTTGGGATGAAGATGCTCCGGCTGTTGTTCAATTAGATGTTTACACTTGTAGTTCTTTAAACAAACAAACTGTATTTGATGCGTTAGAAGAATTTGAACCTATAGCAATTAATTATTTAACTTTAGATAGAGCAAATTTTATAGAAGTGAAGTTCCTATGATAGATTATGAAAGAGATGAATTACTTACTGATTTTGGTAAGACAACATTAAAAGACAGATATTTATTATCTGAAGAAACATCACCACAAGATGGTTTTATGAGAGCGGCTAAAGCATTTTCTGATAATGAAGAAATGGCACAACGTATTTATGATTACGCATCTAAACTTTGGTTTATGTATTCAACGCCTGTTTTGTCTAACGCCGGAAGTAAAAGAGGTATGCCAATATCTTGTTTCTTAAATTATGTTGGTGATAGCAGAGAAGGATTAACAGGACACTACACAGAGAACGCTTGGCTTGCTTCTGTTGGTGGGGGCATTGGTGGTTACTGGGGACACATTAGAAGTGATGGAACACAAACTTCTGGTGGTTCACAATCATCAGGTTCAATTCCTTTTCTTCACGTAGTTGATAGTGAGATACTTGCTTTCTCTCAAGGTAAAACAAGACGTGGTAGTTATGCCGCTTATATGGATATATCTCATCCAGAGATAATAGAGTTTTTAGAAATGAGAAAACCTAGTGGTGGTGATGTTCATAGAAAATGTTTAAACTTACATCACGGTGTAAACATATCAGATGACTTTATGCAGTTAATTGATAACTGTATTAAAGAACCAACATATGATGACACTTGGAATTTGATTGACCCACATACAAAAAAAGTAGTGAGAACAATATCAGCTAGAAATTTGTGGCTAAAGATATTAGAGACAAGAGTTGCCACTGGTGAGCCTTATGTTTCATTTATAGATACAATCAATGAAGCATTGCCTGAGACACAAAAAAGATTAGGATTAAAAGTACATCATTCTAATTTATGTTCTGAAATAACATTAGCAACTGATGAAAATAGAACAGCAGTCTGTTGTTTGTCTTCTGTAAATTTAGAAAAATATGATGAATGGAAAAACGATACTTTATTTATACCAGACTTAATAAGATATTTAGATAATGTATTACAATACTTTATTGACAAAGCACCAGATGAATTGTTTAGAGCAAGGTTTAGTGCTAACAATGAAAGAAGTTTAGGTTTAGGTGCTATGGGTTTTCACGCATACTTACAATCTAAAGGAATTGCTTTTGAAGGTGCTTTAGCTAAGTCATTAAATATAAAAATGTTTAAAAGTATTAAAGAGCAAGCAGTAGAAGAAAGTAAAAGACTAGCAATTAAAAGAGGTGAAGCTCCTGATATGGAAGGTACTGGTTTGCGTAATGCACACTTATTAGCAGTAGCACCTAACGCTTCTAGTTCTATTATTTGTGGTACAACTTCTCCATCTATCGAACCATACAGAGCAAACGCTTATGTACAAAAAACTATGTCTGGTTCATTCTTAGTTAAAAATAAATATTTAGAAAAATTATTAGATAAAAAAGGAATTAACAATGAAAAAACTTGGACATCTATTTTGGCAAATAGAGGCTCAGTATTACATTTAAAAGAATTATCTGATAATGAAAAAGATATATTTAAAACAGCAATAGAAATTAATCAACAATGGATAATAGAACACGCATCTGATAGACAAAAATATATTTGTCAAGGACAATCAGTTAATGTGTTTGTACCTGCTGATGTTAATATTAAAGAACTACACGATATACATATGTTGGCTTGGAAGAAAAATCTTAAGACTTTATATTATTGTCGTTCTGAAGCAATTAAACGTGCTGAATTAGTTTCTAAAAAAGTAGAAAGAACAATTATACCAGAAGCTGATTGTCTTGCTTGTGAGGGATAAAGGAAAAAATGACTGATGTAAATATGTTTGACAATATAAATAAAACAAAACGTAAAAAAATAAAACAAAAAAAACAAAAGCAATCTGTGTTATGGACAGTGTATCACACTATCTTGGCATTAGAATTGTTTGTAATAATAATTATAGAGGGAGTAGAATTATTTTATGGGTTTCAATAGTTATAAAATAAGAGATGGTAAGCACATTCCATCTGAAAAATTTAAAAATAATTGGCACGATATATGGGGTAAGAAAAAAGTAGAAAAGAAAAAACCAGAACAAAACGAAGAAGAAAAATATTTAGAGGAGTTAAAAAATAAAATATGAGTTTATTCGATAAGAGAACATACTACAAACCATTTGATTATGGATGGGCTTTTGAAGCTTACGATATGCAACAGAAAATGCATTGGCTTCCAAGCGAAGTTCCATTGCACGAAGATGTAAGAGACTGGAACGAAAGATTAACAGTAGAAGAAAAAAATCTTATCGGACAAATTTTAAAATTTTTTACTCAAGGAGATGTAGATATAGCTCAAGCTTATCTTGATAAATATATTCCTAAATTTAAAGCACCTGAAGTTAGAATGATGTTGTCTGCAATTGCTACAAGTGAAGCAAATCACGCACACAGCTATTCATTATTAAATGATACAATCGGTTTGCCTGATAAAGAATATAAAGCATTTCAAGAATATAAAGAAATGGCTAACAAGCACGAATATTTATTTAAAAGTAAAGGTGCAGGACTAGAAGGTTTAGCTAGAGAGATAGCTTGCTTTTCTGCTTTTGGTGAAGGTTTGCAATTGTTTGCATCATTTGTAATGTTATTAAACTTTCAAAGATATGGGAGAATGAAAGGTATGTGCCAAATTGTTACTTGGTCTATTAGAGATGAAACACATCACGTTGAAAGTATGATTAAATTATTCCATCAATTAATTAAAGAGAACCCGAATATTTGGACAGAAAAATTTAAAGCCAGTATCTATCAGACTTGTCGTGATATGGTAGATTTAGAAGATAAATTTATTGATTTAGCTTTTTCTATGGGTGGTATAAGAGGATTAAAACCTGAAGAAGTTAAAGAATATATTAGATACATTGCTGATAGAAGACTGTTACAGTTGTCATTAAAACCAAATTATAAGGTAAAAGACAATCCTTTAGGATGGTTAGACTGGGTGTTAAATGGTGTAGAACACGCTAATTTCTTTGAGAATAGAGCAACAGAATATAATAAAGGAACAATAACGGGAAGTCTTTGGGACTAAAGTGCCCTTTTTAGAAGAATAAACAACATATGAATGACCAAGATGATTTAGTTTTACCTGCAACGGTAGATGAATTAATTAAACTATTAAACAAAGTTTACCCTGAAAAGTCTGCTTCTGTTACAGAACAGCCTAATCAAATTTATTTTCAAGCTGGTCAAAGAGATGTTGTTAAATTTATCAATACGTTAAAAGAGAGGACTGAGAAATAATTATGTGTATGTCAGCACCAAAGGTACCACAGGTACAACCAGCTCCGCCACCAGCCGTTGTTGAAAGCCCGTCTCCTATTGGAGAAACAAAAGCTTCAGCAGTTGAGACTGCGGTAGATGTTGAAAAAGAAGCAGTAGCTAAAAAAGCTAGCAGAAAAAGAGGAACGTCTGCACTACAAACTTCATCTGGTTTAAATATACCTACAGTATCTGGTTTAAATATATCTTAATATATGTACTTAAATAATATGTTACAACAAAGCGCTAAAGAGCGATATGAAACTTTAAAAAGACATAGAGAACATTTCTTAGATAGAGCTCAAGAATGTAGTGAGCTTACAATTCCTTCCTTACTTCCACCAGATGGTTTTCATTCATCAACAGATTTATACAATCCCTTTCAATCAGTAGGCGCTAGAGGTGTTAACAATTTAGCATCTAAACTTTTATTATTATTACTTCCACCTAACTCACCTTTTTTTAGATTATCAATTGCTGGTCAAGCTAAAAAAGATTTAGACCAAAGAAAAGAAGTTAAGTCTGAAGTAGAAAAATCTTTAGCAACTATTGAAAGAGAAGTTTCAAATAAAATTGAACAACTAGCTTTAAGAGTTAGTGTGTTTGAAGCATTAAAACATTTAATTGTTGCAGGAAATGTATTAACTTATTTACCAAAAAAAGGAAATATGAGAGTGTTTCCATTAACAAATTTTGTTTGCAAAAGAGATGCTTCTGGAAATCTTATAGAAATAATTATTAAAGAAACTATTCATCCAACATATTTAGATAATGACACTGTTCAAAGAATGTCTGAGTTTGAAGATTTTAAACCTGATGAAGAATTAGATTTATATACACACGTTTATAAATTAGATGAAAAAAAGTTTTATACTTGTCAAGAAGTAAAAGGAATTAAAATAGAAAATTCTATTGGTTCATACAACATAGACAACTTACCTTATCAAGCATTAAGAATGGTTAGAGTTGATAATGAAGATTATGGTAGAGGATATGTTGAAGAATTTTTAGGTGATTTAAAATCATTAGAAGGTTTATCACAAGCTCTTGTAGAAAGTGCGGCGGCATCTTCTAAAGTAGTATTTATGGTTAGACCAAATTCTGTAACTAGAAAAAAAGATTTAGCTAACACTAGAAATGGTGATATTATTACTGGAACACAAGATGATGTTTCTGTATTACAAGCACAAAAACAATATGATTTACAAGTAGTTGAAAGAAGTATTTCTAAATTAGAAGAAAGAATGTCTTATGCTTTCTTATTAAACACTGCAATACAAAGAGATGCTGAAAGAGTTACAGCTCAAGAAATTAGATATATGGCACAGCAATTAGAAACTGCTATGGGTGGTATCTATTCATTATTGTCTCAAGAATTTCAATTACCTTTAGTGACCATATTAATGAAAAGAATGTCTCAATCAAATGAGATACCTTCTTTACCAAAAGATTCTGTTAAACCTACTATTATTACAGGTGTAGAAGCTTTAGGTAGAGGAAATGATTTACAAAAATTAAGAGAATTTGTTGCTGAGATTGGAAACTTAGCACAAGTAAATCCTCAGATAGTTCAAAGTTTAAACACTCAGGATTTAATAAAACGTATTGCTACTGGATTAGGAATTGATACAGAAGGACTTATTAAGTCTAATGAAGAACTAATGCAAGAGCAAGAAGAAATGCAACAACAAATGCAAAATCAACAAATGATGGGTATGGTTGAAAAAGCTGTTGCTCCCGCAGTTAGCGGCGTAATGAAACAACAACAAGGACAATAAAATGGTAGAGAGTGTAGAAATAAAAGCAGAAGAAACTGGTATAGAAAAACCAGAAGAACAAGTAAACGAGACACAGCCCGCACAAAGTAAACCTGAAGGCTTACCTGAAAAATTCAATTCAGTTGAAGATTTAGCTAAGTCGTATGCAGAGTTAGAAAAGAAACTTGGTGGACAGTCTAAAGAAGAAGTTGACCCTGTAAGTAAAGCAACTGTAAAATCAGATGCTCCTAAATCAGATGGTAAATTAGAAATAGCTGAACAAGCTGTGTCTGATGCTGGTTTAGATATGACTTCTTTGCAAAAAGAATATTCTGAAAAAGGTGAATTAGATTCTAAATCTTATGAAGCTTTAGAAAAAGTTGGAATAAGTAAACAGTATGTAGATAATTACATTGCAGGTCAAGAAGCAATAGCTAGCCAACAAGCAAATGAAATAAAACAAACTGTTGGTGGTGATGATGTATATCAAGATATGGTTGACTGGGCATCTAAAAATATGACTGATGGTGAAAAACAAGCTTACAATAAAGCTGTTAACAGTGGAGATATGGACACAGTTAAGTTAGCTGTTAATGCTCTTAAAGGTCAATTTGAAAGAGCTAACGGTATAGAACCTACACTTGTAACAGGTAAAGCACAGCCTACTGCTGAACAAGGTTTTGAATCTTGGGCACAAGTAACAGAGGCTATGTCTAACCCTAGATATGCTAAAGATATTGCTTATCAAAATGAAGTTAAAAATAAACTAGCTAACAGTAACTTATAGGAGATATAATATGTACGGAAAGAAAAAAGCTAAAGGAAAAATGTTAAAAGGTAGTCAGAAAAAATTACCAATGTCATTACAGAAAAAAATAATGAAGGCTAAGAAAAAAAAATAATATGGCTAAACGTGGACTATACGCAAATATAAACGCTCGTAAACGTAAAGGTATTTCGAGACCTAAATCTAAGTCAACTATTTCAAAAAAAGCTTATGCTAATATGAAAGCTGGCTTCCCTAAAAAGAAAAAGTAATATGGTTGCTAAAAGATACCAAAGTCCTTCAGGTGGATTAAATTCCGCAGGAAGAAAATATTTTAAAAGAACAACTGGCGCTAACTTAAAAGCGCCCGTTACAGGAAAAGTAAAAAAAGGTTCAAAAGCGGCTAAACGTAGAGCAAGCTTTTGTGCAAGAATGTCTGGAGTTAAAGGGGCTATGAAAAAACCTAACGGTCAGCCTACACGAAAAGCTCTAGCATTGCGTAAATGGAAGTGTAGATAGTTGTGCACGCTTTTTAGCGGGCAACTTGCCAACACATATTTAATTAAGTATAATAACTTGACCACCTGCGGGTGACAATCTTGAATATGAAACTGAAACATATGTAGAGGCTTTTATAAATAAACGTCATAACAAAGGAAAACACAATGGCAAACGCAACACCTGTGAGTTTAGGTCGAGTAAATGCTGGTGGTAGTGAAGACGCTCTGTTTCTGAAAGTTTTTGCAGGAGAAGTATTAACTTCTTTTGATAGAGCTTCAGTAACTCAAGGTGCAGAAATGGTTAGAAGCATTGCTTCTGGTAAGTCTGCAACGTTCCCAGTAATGGGTAGAGTAAGTGCGTCATATCATACTGCTGGTTCAGAAATTACTGGCTCAGATGTAAACCACAACGAGAAGGTTATTACAATTAATGACCTACTTTTATCTTCAGTATTTTTATCAAATATTGAGGAAGCAAAAAACCACTGGGATGTAAGAAGTGCATATTCTACTGAAATCGGTAGAGCACTAGCTTTCCAAAAAGATAAGCATATCTTACAAACTATTGGTCAAGCGGCACAAGCTTCTGCAAACGTATCTGATTCAGGTTACGGAGCAGGAACTGTTCTAACAAACACTAACATTGCTTCAGCTACAGCTTCAACTGCGGCTAACGCTATGATAGACAGTTTGTTTGATGCGGCTAAACAATTAGATGCTAACTACGTTCCAAAAGAAGGTAGAAAAGCATTTATTAAATTAGAAGAATACTACAAATTAGCTAACGGTACTAACGTAACTAACGTTGACTTTTCAGGTCAAGGTTCAATTGCGGAAGGTAAAGTTATTAAAGTAGCTGGAATTGAATTAATTCCAACTGCACACTTTGTAAATTCTAACATAACTGCGGCACCAGAAGCTGGTTCAGCAACTGCGGGTGGTTCAAACCCTCAAACTGTTGATTTATCAAACTACGTATGTTTGATTTCACATCCTTCTGCTGTTGGTACTGTAAAACTTATGGATTTAGCTGTTGAAAGCGAATATGATATAAGAAGACAAGGTACCCTAATGGTAGCTAAGTACGCTATGGGTCACGGAGTATTAAGACCTGAAGCGGCTGTCGGAATTAAAGAAGTATAATAACTACTTTAATATTTATAGTGGCGATTAAGGGAGACTTAGGTCGCCACTATACTAACTTATAGGAAATTATGTCAACACAAATTACACCAACTACGGAACTTCAAGCTATTAACATAATGTTATCAGTTATTGGTGAAGCTCCAGTTAACTCAATCACAGGCACAACATCTGTTGATGTCTCTACAGCAAAAAATATTTTAAACGAAACTTCTATGTCAATTCAATCTATTGGATGGCATTTCAATACTCACACACAATATAAATCTTTATCTTTAGACCAAGATAGTAAAATTCCCCTTCCAGTAAACTGCGTTAAAGCTGACGCTAGTAAAAATTATAGACATTTAAATTACACAATTAGGAACGGATTTTTATATGATTTAGAAAGACATACTGATGTTTTTACTTCAGCTCCAGCAGAAGTTGATTTAGTTTTAGTACAACAATTTGAACAATTACCTGAATACGCAAGACAATATATTACACAAAAAGCATCAAGAAGATTTGCTTCAAGATTTCTTGGTGATAGTGAAATTGTTAAACTTATTGCAAATGATGAGAATGAAGCATTAATGGCATTTCATCAAGCAGATAGTCAGGAAGCAGATATTAATATATTAGAAGGTGATTCAAACACTTATTCAATTATAAATAGACCAACACGAAGGACATACTAATGGGTGGTGTAGTATCACAAAGTATTCCTAACTTTTTGAATGGTATCTCACAACAGACACCAACTCAAAGAGGTATTAATCAAGGTGAAGAACAACTAAATTTACAAAATAATATTGTAGATGGTTTATCAAAAAGACCTTCATTTGATTATGTTGCTACTTTAGATGCTACAAATGTATTTCCTAACACTACAAAATTTTGGTCTATTCAAAGAGATTTTAACAACCAATTTATGGTTGCTGTTTATAATGGTGGAGTTAAAGTATGGGATTTAAATGGTAATGAAAAACCTGTAACTATTGCAAGTGGTTCTAGTTATTTAACTTCTACAAATCCTAAACAAGATTTTAGAATGGTTAACATTGCTGATTATACTTTTATCGCAAATAAATCTAAAACAGTATTAGCAGACGCTTCAACAAGTTCAGCTAAAATAGAAGAATTTTATATTATAGTTGCAACTACAAATTACGGTAGAGAATACGCTGTAACTGTAAAACACCCTAATATGGCTTATGGTATTAAAGCAACTTTACAATTGCCTACGGGTTCTAACGCAACACACGACGCAACTTATAGAGACACAGCTCACGTTGCTGATATTTTACATAAAGGAACTTCTAGTGCTTATTGGGATGGTTCATCTTCAGCTACTTTTGATTTAGTAAGAACTGACACTGGTGCTTCATTAACTACAACACAAGGTTTAGGCACATATGCTGGTGTAACTAATTATTTTACTGTTACACTTTATCCGTCAATAATGCGATTTGTAGTAACAGATGGTAATGCTAATTATGAATTAGAAACAACTGATGGTTCAGGTAATGAAGGAATGTATTCGGTTAAAGATACAATTTCTGATTTTACAAAATTACCATATCACGCTAGCACATCTAGTAAAATTAAAGTTACTGGTGATGAAGGAGATGTATTGTCTGATTATTGGGTACAATATCAAAGTGATGGACTTTGGAAAGAAACAATAGCACCTGATGTAAGTTTAGGTTTAGATAACTCTACAATGCCACACGCATTAATTAATAACAATGATGGCACATTTACATTTCAAGAAGTTGATTGGAGTGATAGAGTTGCAGGTGATGGTATTACAAATTCTAATCCAAGTTTTGTTGGTAACAAAATTAATAATTTATTATTTTATAAAAATAGATTAGGTGTTTTAGCAAGAGATAATTTAATATTTACAGAAAACGCAGAATTTTTTAATTTCTTTGCAAAAACAGTTACACAAGTTTTAGATACAGACCCTATTGACATTGCGGCATCAGGAAGTGAAGTTAATACATTATTTGATAGTTTAGCTTTTAATGAATCTTTATTATTATTTTCTGAGAAATCACAATACAAATTAGGAAATCTTGGAGATAGTCTTACACCTACTTCAGCAGTATTAAATGAAACTTCATCATTTGAATTTAATCAAGCTGTTAAACCAGTGTCAGCAGGTAAGTATGCATATTTTGCACAAGCAAGAAATAACAACACAGCTATAAGAGAATACTTTGCTGATGATGATACATTAACAAATGATGGTTTAGATATAACAGTTTCAGTACAAAATTTAATACCAAGTAATGTTTATCAATTAATAAGTAATACAACAGAAGATACATTAATTGCATTTGCGTCTGACACAGCAGATGCACAACTTGCACCTTATATTACAGGTACAAACATAACATCTGTTAATGGCGGCACAATGTATATCTATAAATACTTTTTTGATAGAGGTGAAAAAGTACAAACAGCTTGGTCTAAATGGATTTTTAATAATGCTAAAATATTAGGCGGTATGTCTTTTGAAAGTTTTATTTATTTACTGGTTTCAGAAGGAACAGATACAAAATTAATTAAAATTGATTTAAGAAATTTAAAAGATACAACAATTGGTTTTAATGTTTATTTAGATTTAAAAAAGAATGTTACTGGAACATATGATAGTAATACAGATTTAACTACATTTACTTCACCGTATGGTGTTAAAACAGGTTTAATTGCAGTTGATGCTGTTGATGGAAATAATTTTACAGCAACTAATACAACAGGCTCAACTTATACAATTCAAGGTAATCATACTAATTTATATATTGGTGTACCTTTTGAATCTAAATATACTTTATCACCTCAATATATCAGAGAAAGTTCTGGTAGAGGATTAGTAGCTATTACATCAGGTCGTTATCAAATAAGAAACGTATCTTTTAATTATGAAAATTCAGGATATTTTCAAGTTGAAGTAACACCTAAAGGTAGAAGTACAAGTTATACTTTTATGAATGGTTATATTATTGGAACACCTTCAAGTCAAGTTGGTGTACCAGCAATTAACTCAGGAACTATTAAGGTACCCGTTTCCTGTAGAAACACAGATTTTACCTTAAACATAAAAAGTTCTTCACATCTGCCTATGTACATTGCGAGTGCAGAAGTTGAAGGATATTACCACAATCGTTCACAAAGGATTTAAATGACCAGAGAAAATTACGTAAGACCCGCTATATTAAAAGACGCTTTATATTTAGCACCAAGAATAAGAAAAGATGACAGAGCAGAAATTAAAGCATCTAATAATTCTTCACCTTTAGAAGCTTTAGTGTTTCCGTTTACTGAGCCTAGTGGAAAAATATTCAGTATTATTGGAACAAAAGATGAAGGTGTTATTGGTATGTTTGGTGTAGCTAAGTGTAAAGAGCCAGAATATGGAGTGGCTTGGATGTTGTCTAGTGAAAAATTATTTCAACATACAAAACAATTTATTAAAGAATGTCCTTATTGGATAAAGGAAATGGGAAAAGAATATAAATATTTATATAATTTTGTAGATAAACGAAATTGGAAGTCGCTTAAATGGCTTCAATATCTTGGCTTTGAACCACGAACTGAAATTGGAGATTATGGTTTTGGTAAAATGCCATTTTTATTAATGATGAAGGAAACAAATAATTAATTATGTGTGATGCAATATCAGCCATTACGGTTGGCTTAAAGGTAGCTACAGCAGTACAAGATTACAGAAGTAAACAAGCTGTTGCTAAAGGTCAACAATTAGCAAATGCACAGACACAAAGAAATTCTGACCAAGCGTATTTAAATGATTTATCTAAAATTGATAGAGAAGCTGTGTCAGCAAGCAGAGAAAAGAAAGCTGAAGAATTTAAAATATCACAAGAAAATAATAAAAAACAAGCACAAGCTTTAAATTTAAATGCAGGTAATGGAGTTAAAATTGTACAAGACATTGCAGGAACTTATGATATGCAATTTTTAGATGTAGTTAGAGATTACGAAACAGACGTAATGAAATTAACAGGACAAGAAACTGAAGCATATTCAGCACAACAAAGAAGATACAACAGTATTAAACCTGTGTCAATGCCTAGTCAAACTGGGTTATTATTACAAGTAGCAACTATTGGTGCTGAAGGTTATCAAGAATATAAAAAAGCACAAGCACCAAAACCAACGGCTGGTATGCGAGAGCCAACACCATAATAAAATAAGGAATAATTAATGGCATATAAATCAAGAGTTACAAATAAATATATGGGCGCAACGTTTGCAGGACAAGTTAATGCGTCTAACACATCTGACGCTACAGATTTAATTAATATATTACAAAGAGATGTTAATCCTGCTTTACAAAGAATTGCTGAAAAAGGTATTGCTCAAAAACAAGATGTTGCTGTACAAGATTTAAATAAATTATTATTAACTAAAGATGCAGATACAATTCAAAAAGAAATTTTAGAAGGTAAACACCCAAGTTTATCTGGTAAGTATGTTGAGAAAACAGTACAATATCACACTGGAAAATATCAAGCAGTTGATGCTATTGCTGAAATAGAAAAAAATAAAAATACTTATGATTTTCAAACAACTAATTTACCTGCTTTTTACAAACAATATTTACCAAGTTTTGCTGATAAAGATGGTTCTTATGCTTTAGGTTTTGCTTCTGTATTTAATGAATACAAAGCTAAAGAAGCTATTAAAGATGCTGAAGTTAGAAATCAATTTGCATACACTAAAAAAATAAATGAAGGTGTAAAAATAGTTTTAAATGGTGAACCTAAAGATGCTTGGGATATTATTAATAAAGGTTTAGATTATGATTTACCACCATCAGAAGGTTTTAAAGGCGTTCAAAAATTTTATTCTAATGATGAAAAAAATGCTATTGCTTTAAGTGCTGCAAATTATTTACTTGATACAGCAACTACTACATCTGAAATAGATAGAGGATTAAGTTTATTGTCTTCTAATAGAGGGATTGGAAAAGATGGTATGAATTTAGGTTCATTAATGTCAACAAAAAGAAAAGATGTTAGTGATATGGCTGATAAGTTAAGAAATAAAAGAATAACTTTAGAAAATCAAAATAGAGTTAATGTAGAAAATAAAAGAAAAGATGACATTAGAAATATATTTGCTGAATCTAATTCAAAAGTTCAAGTAAAAGATGAAGCAACAGGTGGTTTAATTGAACGTGATTTAACTTACACAGAACAATTAAAATTAAGAGATAAATTAAAAACATATGGCGACCCTACTGCATTAGCTGCATTTGATTCTATGGTAGATAGAAATAGATATGTTAACACAGACCCTAAAGTATTTACAGAAATAACAAGTAATATATTTGAAGGTGGTTATGCAAGTCAATCTGAACTTATGAGAGCTCTTGTAGATAACAATGTTCCAACTGAAGATTTTAGCAAAGCATTAACTTATTATAATAATTATACGTCTGATATTAATAACGGAATTAAACCTATTTACAAAACAGACTTTACTTACAGTACAATTTCTACAGATATTATCAATAGTATTAAAGGTAACTTTAATGTTGGTATAGCTGGTATGGAAAAACCTAATTCTGGAGAAGCTGTTAGAAATGCAAATGCTTATCTTAGAAAAGAAATTATAGATTTTAATAATAGATACAAAGAACAAAATCAAGGTAAATCACCTTCTTTAGAAGAAAAAGATGCATTTATGCAAAAATTAGGTGATGTAATGAAAATAAGATACGTACCTGAAAACGTTCAACCTGTGATGAAATCATTTACTTCTTATGAAGAAGAAGCGTTAGCACAAGAACAACAACGAAAACAAAAACTTGAAACATATAACAGAGAAGGTGTGACACCAGTTATTGAAGCTTTAAACAAACAATTAACATTAGATAAAGGATTAATTAAACTTCCTGCACTTGAAAGCGACCCACGTTTCTCTGATTATATACCTTTTAATCAACCTTCAGGAGAAGAATTTAAACAACAAACAATTGTTCCTTTTATTTCAAATTATTTACAAAAAGCATTAGGAGATATTCCTTTTACAGCAAATACGGTTAAAGCAATGACGCAAGAAGACTTTAATCAATTGTTAAGAAACATTTCAGAACAATTTAAAGGGTCTTCAAAAGAATTTCAAATAACACCAATTGATATTCAAGAGGCAATCAAAATGATAACTGGAAGTAAATAATAATGGCTGAATTTTTAACAGAAACTACTTATAGCGATACAAGTGATTTACAAAAAGCACAAACAGCACAACAAGCTTTAGATGAAATTCAAACAGAAAGATTTTACAATACTTTAAAAAGTTATTATTCATATAGAAATAATGACCCTACGTTTTTAAATAAAAATGCTGCCGATTTATTAGAATATTTTTATGAAGATAGGACTTTTAGAAATAACAATACTATTTCTATGGGTTTTGATTTAGCATCTATAGCTACTGAAACTAACCCCGAAAGAATAAAAGAGTTTTCTTATATACAACAAACTTATTCTGCATTACCATCTTTTTGGAATGACCCAAACAGAAGTTTTGGTGGATGGTTAATTGATAATGGTGGTGCAATGTTAAGAGACCCTATTAATTTAATTGGTGTTGGTGTCGGTGCTCAAGCTGCGAAACAAAGTTTCAAATTAGCTCTTAAAGAATTGTTAAAAGGTAAGATGGCTAATGAAATTAATAAAGCAGCACTTGAAGAAATGTCTAAGCAAGCAAGCAAAGCTGCACTAGGTCAAGCTGTTAAAAAAGGAGCTTTGTATGAAGGTTATTTTGGTGCAATTACAAGCGGCACTCAAGATATGTTATTACAAAACGTTGCTGTTAAAGCTGATATACAAAAAGAAGTAGATTTAAAACAAACAGCACTAAGCACTGCCGCAGGTTTTGGATTCGGAACAGCATTTGGTGGTGTTTTTACAGCAGGTGCTTTTAAATTAACAAACAGAACATTAAAAAATACTGCGGTTAAACAATTAGTTGACATACACGAGTATGGACAAAGTAACATTACTGGAAAACAACTTTTTAAAGAATTATCTGTTCCAAAAACAAAACAAGAATTATATCAATTTAAACCTAAAAAAACAAAAGAAGAAATTAAAATTGAAGAAGAAATGTCTGCCGCTTTTAATGGTGACACATTTAATAATAGATTTTTAAAATTTAAACCAGAACCTATTACTGGGGGTGATAAACCACCTAATATCCCAATAAATGTAACAAGATATAAAAGAGGTGCTTACCAATTATTAATTAAACAAAGAGCAAAAGAATTAAAAAATAAAATTGATAGTGGTGAAACTATTTCATTAGATGAAATGGTAGAAATAGCTGGTAAAAGAATGATTGAATTGGGAAGCAATCCAGAAGTTGTTCGTAATGAATTAAGAAAATTAGCTAATAATCCTAAAACAAAAGAACAGTTTGCTTTTAGAGTTATTGCAGGTGATTTACTTGCAAAAGAATCAGCAGAAATTGTAGAAATTTCTAACGAATATTCAAGAGTTGATTTGTCAGCAAAAAGAAAATTAGAAATTGAAAAACAATTTGATTCTATGCTTGAAAGTCTTGATGAGTTAATTCAGATTACTTCAGATTTAGGAACAGCAGCCGCTAGAAGTACAACGGCTGGAAGAATTATAAAAGACAAAGCACGTGTTGCACAATTAATTGCACAGCCTGAAGACCCTAAAATGGTTAAATTAAAAACAGGTGATAAAAAGAAATTTATAGAAGCAATAGGAAAATTAGATGATGATGAACAAGTTATTTTAGCTTTACAGAATGTTAAAAAAGCTAATGTATGGGATTTAGCAGCAGAGTATGTAAACAATAATTTATTGTCTTCACCTGATACACACGAATTAAATCTTATTTCTGGTCTTATACAAACACAATGGAAACCTTTTGTAATGCTTTTAAGAGCTGGAAATATGTTAACTACAGATAAACAAAGAGCATTAGTGCTTGCACGAGAAGCTTTACAAACTTACATTTATCAATATATTTATATTGGACACGCTTTAAAAGCAGCAGGTAAAACTTTAATTAAAGGTAGAGCTACTTTAGATAGTGCTCAAATGAAATTTGATTCTAATGTAAGGCAAGGTCAACTTCAAAAATTTATAAGTGAAATTGGAAAAACTATTTCTGAACCCATAGCTGAACTTGGTGCTAAAATTTCAAATGATGCTATTGGTAAAGTTGCCGGTCAAGTTGTTCAAGCGCCTTTTGAAATAGCTAGTTTAGTGCAAACACTTCCATTACGAGTGCTTGCAGCAGGAGATGAATTTATGAAAACAATGGCTTTTAAAGCTAGATTAACTTCTATTATAAATTCTGAAATAATGAAAAATAATCCTGATTATGGAATTTATTTAAAAGGAAAATTATTTACACAAGATTATAAACAAAAATTTAAAGAAATTGAAAAAAGATTTGTAAATGAAAAAGGCGTTGCTAATGCAATAGGAACAACTGTTGATGAAACTTTAAATGCTCCATTACAATATGCTAGAGAATTATCATTTACACAATCTGCTTATTCTACTAATCCTGTAACTGGTGAAGAAGAAGGTGGTATTACTGGGTGGGTTTTAAATCAAACGCAAGGTAAAGGTAGAGTAGCTAGAGTATTAGGACTTCACTTTATTAATACGCCATCAAATTTATTAAGATGGAACTTTCAACATTTACCATTATTAGGAAGATACCAGTTTCAAATGAGACATATGTTAGCTGAAGCAGAAGATGTAATTGATGGTAAAATAAAACACGTTTCAAGAAAAACTTTTGCAGGAGTAACTTCTTTAAAATCTGGTTTATCAGCAAGTAAGAAAAATTATTTAAATCCAGAAGCTGCTGCTGAAGCTAATGCAAGAATACAAGCAGGATGGTTAATTTGGGGTACTGCATTTAGTTTAGTATCAGCAGGTAGATTTACAGGTGGTGGAAGTAATGATTGGAGAGAAAATCAAGCTAGAGAAGATTTAACAGGTTGGAAACCTTATTCTTATAAAACAGCAGATGGTCGTTATATTCAATTTAACAGACTTGACCCAGTAATGACACCAATATTTATTATGGCAGATATATTTGAAACAATGGATAAATCAAATGGTGTGTTGTCTCCACAACAACAATCTTATGTACACGAATTAGCAATGGGAACTGTGCTTGGTGTTACAAGAAATTTTACTTCTAAATTTTATACAAAAAACATAGTTGACACTTATCAAGCTTTTTTTGGTGGTGGACTTGCAAATTCAAGAAAACCAGAACAAAGAATAGAAGCATCTCTTGCTAAAGGTGCTTATAAATTCTTACCATTATCAGGTGCTATTCGATATGTAGATAGAGTTACTGATGAATATGAAAAAGATTTATGGACACTAAGTGACAGATTACAGAGATATTTTAAAGACAATCCTCAAGAAAAAGTAATGCCTAAAAGAAATGCTTGGGGTGAAAAAATTAAAACTAAAAGAGCTTGGTTGTTTGGTATAGGTGGACAAGAAGGTGTTATTTCAAGCCCATTTAGTATGTCTGATTATAAATCAGATGCTACATCTAAATTCTTTAATGAAAGAAGCGATATAAATTATAGACCACCTTCAGCAATTGCAAAGAGAATTACAGGTCAAGATGTTGATTTAAAAACATTAAGAAAAGAAGACGGACAAACAGCTTACGATAGATGGCTTGAAATTAAATCTGAAATTAAACTTAATCAATTTGGAGCTGTTACTAAAAAAGATGGTATTTCTGTAAAAGAATTTATTGAAAATCAAATTAAAGATAAAAATAGTGCATTAAACCGTAATTTAATAAAAGGGATTACAAACGGAATTGATTATCAACAAAGATATATTTTAAGCGTGCTTCATTCTGTAGAAAGTGTTGCTTATAATATGATGGCTCAAGAATTTCCAATTTTAGCAACTATTGAAGAAGCTGAAATATCTATTTTAAAAGAAGCCTTTAAACAACAAAAAACTCTTAATAAATCAGCTATTGATATACTAAGTCAATAAAGTACCCCTTTTAGAAGAACTAAACAAAAACTATGGCAAATTCATTTGTAAGATATACTGGTAACGGTGTTACTACTACGTACGCTATACCTTTTAGCTACAGAAGTACAGCAGATTTAACAG
>Ga0222714_10001224_pt1 | contig 29042 bp, 26 predicted proteins | sample C33_3DmetaG_FD_165048 | JGI IMG/M metagenome (GOLD analysis project Ga0222714, IMG submission 165048) | Estuarine water microbial communities from San Francisco Bay, California, United States - C33_3D | ecosystem: Environmental > Aquatic > Marine > Unclassified | place: USA: California... | reverse complement strand
CTAACCGCGACGAAGGCGAGATTATACTTGAATTTCACCGGTTTAGGTCAAACGCGCTTGAGCGCGTATGAACGAGCCTGAACTTGCTCATGCTAAACTTGCGCTTGCTAGACTTGCCAGACTTGCCAGACTCGCTGGAAAGGTCGAACGCTTCAGGAGATTCCCGAGGTACCACTTCAAATCACGCTGATTCCCGATTCAGAGGCGATCAAGTGTTGCCTGGTCCAATAATCCGACACTGCAGCAGTCCAAAAGGTTTGATTGGCTAAATCATTCCGCTAACTTGCCGCCTTAATAACAATGCAATCCAGTGCTCGGCTATCACATTGAGGTTAATCAAAATCCATGTTTAAGAAAATACGGGGAATGTTCTCCAACGACCTGTCTATCGACCTGGGCACTGCCAACACTCTGATCTATGTCCGCGATGTGGGCATCGTCCTCAACGAGCCGTCAGTGGTCGCGATCCGTACCCATAATGGGCAGAAGACAGTCACCGCCGTGGGCTCGGACGCCAAGCGCATGTTGGGTCGTACGCCTGGCAACATCACCGCGATCCGGCCACTCAAGGACGGCGTGATCGCCGACTTCCAGGTCACCGAGAAGATGCTCCAGCACTTCATCAACAAGGTCCACGAAAACTCTTTCTTCCCACCCAGCCCCCGAGTGCTGGTGTGTGTGCCCTGCAAATCCACCCAGGTTGAGCGCCGCGCCATTCGTGAATCCGTGGCCAGCGCCGGTGCCCGTGATGTGCGTTTGATCGAGGAGCCGATGGCGGCCGCCATCGGCGCCGGACTGCCGGTCGAACAAGCCAGCGGTTCTATGGTGGTCGATATTGGTGGTGGTACAACTGAGATCGCCATCATCTCTCTCAATGGTGTGGTCTATTCCGAGTCCGTCCGGGTTGGTGGCGACCGCTTCGACGAAGCCATAACCACCCACGTGCGTCGTAACTACGGCAGCCTAATTGGCGATGCCACGGCAGAACGCATCAAGAAGGAGATTGGTTGTGCCTGGCGTGGCAGCAGCCGCGAACTGCGCGAGATCGACGTGCGTGGTCGTAACCTGGCCGAGGGTGTGCCACGCAGTTTTACCCTCAACAGCGACGAGATTCTGGAAGCCCTGCAGGAACCCCTGTCTGCCATCGTGCAAGCGGTCAAGAGTGCCCTGGAACAATCGCCGCCGGAACTGGCTTCGGACATCGCCGAGAGCGGACTGGTGCTGACCGGTGGTGGCGCCTTGCTGCGTGACCTCGACAAGTTGCTGTCCGAAGAGACCGGCCTGCCGGTGATCGTGGCAGATGACCCGCTGTCCTGCGTCGCCCGCGGTGGCGGCCGAGCCATGGAGTTGATGGATTCCCACGACATCGACCTGCTGACGCTGGACTAGTCGCCGCGTCTGCGCAGAGATTCCGGCGCGCAGGGCTGCTATACTTTTCGACTCCCCTGAGTATGAGGTAGGCAGTCATCGACAAGACCCTCTTTACCCAAGGCGTGGCGCTCGAATACCGGGCGCTGGCCTTCATCCTCCTTGCGGTGTGCATCATGTTCGCCGACAACCGTTTCGATTATCTCGACAAGGTCAGGTATGGGCTCGGGTTCGCCACGACGCCGGTTTACTGGGTAGCCGATATCCCCACCCGGGTCTCTTTCTGGATCGACGATGTGTTCGTCTCCCGTACCGATCTGCTGGAGGAAAACGCGCAGCTGCGCGAAGAGTTGCTGCTAGCCCAGCGTGAACTGCAACTGATGGAGAGTCTCGCCCGTGAGAACAGCCGCCTGTTGCAATTGCAGGAGGCGAGTGCGGTCATCAACGGCGAGGTGTTGCCCGCCGAGATCATCAACGTCTCTCCCGATCCGTTCTCGAAACGGGTACTTGTCAACAAGGGGGCGCGCGAAGGGGTGTTCGTTGGCCAGCCCCTGCTCGATGCGAACGGCCTGATGGGGCAAGTGGATGAAGTGCTGCCCTTCACGAGCTGGGTACTGCTCATCACCGACTCGCACCATGTCACACCTGTTGAAGTGAATCGCAATGGCGAGCGGGCGCTGGCGCGCGGTTCACGCACGACCGCCGCCGAACTGGAGCTGGAGTTCGTGACCCAGACCCAGGACATGAAGGCAGGCGACCTGCTGGTCAGCTCCGGCATGGGACAGGTCTATCCGAAGAATTATCCGGTGGCGGAAATCATCAGTGTGTTTGCCGACCCAGGCCAGTCGTTCTCGACAGTGCGGGCGCGTCCGCTGGCGCAACTCGACAGCACACGGCATGTGATGCTTGTGTTTGAAGATAAGGACAGCGAGGCGCAGAGTGCCGTCGAGGAGGCGATTAGCCTGAGTGCGGAAGATATGCCACCAGCCACCGCGCCGCAGGCCGAAGCGGCCGACAGCAATTCTGTGCCACAGGTCGAGGATCAATAGCCGCCCATGCAAAGAAAGACACACGCCACCTGGGTCATTGCGCTGAGCCTGTTCATTGGTTTCCTGCTCGCGATCGTCCCGTTCCCGGACTGGGCCATGAACTATCGTCCCGAATGGATTCCGATGGTGCTGATCTATTGGGCGATGGCCTTGCCGTATCGCATCGGCATCGGCTGGGCTTTCGTCGTTGGCTTGCTGCTCGATATTCTGGAGGGCTCGATTCTCGGGGTGAATGCCCTCGCTCTCGTCATCATCGCCTACATCACCCTGAGTCTTCATCAGCGACTGCGGATGTTCTCCACCGTGCAACAGGCCGGACTCGTGTTCGCCCTGGTGGGTCTGAATCTGATGGTCTGTCACTGGTTGCTCATCATCACCGACCAGACCGTGCCCTCCAACCTGATGTTCCTGATGGCCGCGCTGACGAGTGCCCTGATCTGGCCTTCCCTGTTTCAATTGTTACGACATTCCCGTCGCAGCTTTGATGTGCGTTAGCCTGCGCCGCCTGCCATGACCCGGTCTCTCATTCTCGCCTCCGCCTCGCCGCGTCGTCGCCAACTCCTGGAACAGCTGGGTCTGGTGTTCATCGTGGCGGAGCAAAATATTGACGAGTCACGCCGGGCCGGAGAATCCGCTCACGATTATGTGCTGCGCATGGCCTCGGAGAAGGCCGGTGCCGGTCTCGCGACCTGTGCCGATGGCGCGATTGTGATCGGTGCCGACACTTCCGTGGTGTGTGATGGTGACGTACTGGGCAAGCCTGAGGACGCCGCCGACGGTTGGCGCATGCTACAACGCCTGTCTGGCAGGGAGCACGAGGTGATGTCAGCTGTCACGGTGGCGCAGGGAGCCCGGCAACAATCCCGGCTGTCGACCTCCCGTGTCACTTTTCGGCCGATCAGTGCCGTCGAGGCCCAGGCCTATTGGGAAACCGGTGAGCCGAGCGGCAAGGCAGGGGGCTACGCGATCCAGGGGCTCGGCGCCATCTTCATCCAGCACCTGCAAGGCAGTTACAGCGGTGTCATGGGCCTGCCCCTGTTCGAGACCGCGGCGCTGTTGCAGGAATTCGGTATTCCATGTCTCGCCGTTCCCGCGGAGGCCTGAGTGAGCGAAGAGATTCTGATCAATGTCACGCCCATGGAGACTCGCGTTGCGCTGATCGAGAACGGCCTGCTGCAGGAAGTTATCATCGAACGATCCAACAACCGGGGCCACGTCGGTGATATTTTTCGGGGCAAGGTCGTGCGCGTGATGCCCGGGATGGAGGCTGCCTTCGTCGATATCGGCCTCGATCGCGCCGCGTTCATTCACCTGTCCGACATCTCGCGCATCGACCGCGAAGGTTTTGAGGTGCGCGAAGCAGAGACACGACCGATCCAGGAATTGCTCCGCGAAGGACAGATGCTCGTGGTGCAGGTGGCGAAAGACGCGATCAGCACGAAGGGGGCACGTCTCACTACTCATCTCACCTTGCCTTCACGCAATCTGGTCTACCTGCCTCGCAGCAAGCATCGGGGTATTTCGCAACGACTCGAAGATGCCGCAGAGCGCGAGCGACTGCTGGCTCAACTCGATGCGAGTCTGCAGGACGCGGCCTGGGACGATGCCGGCGGTTTCATCGTGCGCACGGCCGCCGAGGGTGTTGGGATTGACGAGTTCAAGGAAGATATCCGTTACCTCAAGCGCCTGTGGGCCAAAGTCTCGCGAAGACTCGAGACCAGCGAAGGCATCAGCATGGTTTACCGTGACGTGCCGCTCTACCTGCGTACGGTTCGTGATCTGCTGAGTCCGCAAATCGAAAAGATTCGAGTCGACAACAAGCAGTCCTATGCCGATATTACCCAGTTTATCGAAGACTTCGTTCCCGAACTGAAGACGACCATCGAATACTATGCCGGCGATCGCCCGATCTTCGACGTATATGCCATTGAGGACGAGATCAACAAGGCGCTCGGTCGCAAGGTTAAACTCAAATCCGGTGGCGATCTCATCATCGACCAGACCGAAGCGATGACGACGATCGACGTGAATACCGGTGCCTATCTCGGCAGCCGCAACCACGCCGAGACTATTCTCAAGACGAATCTGGAGGCAGCGACGGCGATCGCGCGACAACTGCGTATTCGCAATCTCGGCGGCATCATCATCCTCGACTTCATTGACATGGTCGATCCCGAACACCAGCGGCAGGTGCAACGCACGCTGGCGAAAGCCCTGGAGAAAGACCATGCCCGCACCACGATCACCGGCATTTCCCAACTCGGCCTGATCGAGATGACGCGCAAGCGTACTCGCGAAAGCCTCGGGCAGATTCTCAACAGCCATTGCCCGGTGTGTGAGGGGCGCGGTACCCAAAAATCCGCCGAAACTGTGTGTTATGAAATTTTTCGGGAGATCATGCGCGTTGGCAAGGTGTATGAGAACGACGTCTTGCTGGTCATGGCCTCTCAGGTTGTCGTTGACCGGCTGCTTGATGAAGAATCGGATACCCTCGCCGAACTGCAAGAATTAATGGGGAAGACGGTCAAATTCGAAGTGGAACCCATGTATACTCAGGAACAGTTTGACGTGGTCCTGTACTAGGCGAATCAGGCATTACGCAGCGTTCTTTCAGTTGCTGTTCAGGATGCCTGCGCTATACCGGTTGGGTGGCTTCGTGTTGCTTCAGGCGGGAGTCTCCACAGCGAGGCTGACAAGGCCCTGACACAAGCGCGCTTCAGCCGTAACGTAATCCAGAGCATGTTACTCAGAATCTTCAACATTGTGCGGCAGCAAGCCATCTGGTTGCTGGTCGTGGTCCTCGTGTTGCTGGCGGCTTATGTCAGCGCCGGCCGCCAGTTCATGCCCGCCGTTTCCCGCTATGCCGATTTCTTCGAGGAGCAGATTCTGGAGATCACCGGCTTGCCGGTTCACATCGACTCTCTTACCGGCAGTTTTCAGGGATTCAACCCGGCGTTACAGGTAACCGGTTTCAGCCTGCTGGTCAGTGAGGACAGTGTCACTGCCGGTACCCCCAAAACCAGCGCTTTCAACTTCGACCACGCCAATCTCGTCATCGATATTCCCCGCAGCATTCTGCAGCGGCGCTGGGTCATCGCGGAATTTCTTGTCGAAGGACTCGCGATCGATGCGGTGCAGGCCGACTCCGGTGCCTGGCAATTGAATGGCATCAATTTCAGTGGTAACGGCGAGATAAATCTCGACACGCTCTACCAGTCCTTCCTGCAGGTGTCGTTACTGAACCTGAGCGATGTGCGGGTCGATCTCACCACGAAGAATCAACAGACCTTTCGTTTCTCCAACGGCACCGCGCTGATCCAGAACCGTAATGGCAATCATTTCCTGCATGTGAATGCCAATCTCGATAATAGCGATGAACAACTCATGCTCTCATTCGAAGCCCGTGGCGCGACACTGGCGCGCGTCAATGGGCGTATTCATCTCGGCATTCCCGCGACGGACTATTCCGAATTGCTGGCCGAGACGGCAGTTGGCAACCTGACCCTGAAACAGCTTAGCGGGGGTGGCAATCTGTGGGTGAATCTGCAGGGTGGCCGCGTGCGCAGTGTGGATTCCGATCTCGCCATTACCACCTCGACATTTGCTGATCCCCAGACTGGAACCGAATCGCACTACACCCTGTCCGGCAAGGCACGCTTGCTGAGTGGCGAAGCGCCCGGTCAGTTCAATCTGATCGCTGATGACCTCGCTATCGCCGGTGATGGCTTGCAATGGGGGCCGTTTGACGCGCATGTGGCCCGCGAGCAAGACGATGCGCTAGTGGTCCAGGCCGACTGCATCAACCTCGATCTGCTGGCACGACTGCTCGACAGCAGCGGACTGCTCGACACCGCCGGTCGCCAGCAACTCGCCGCCTACAATCCCCGGGGTGAGTTGGCGAATGTGAGTCTGCGCGTGCCGAGCGCGTCTGCCGGTGAGCCCACTCGCCTGCACGCGAACCTGGAGAATGTCGACCTCAGCTCGGTGAATAACGCGCCGAGTCTTTGGGGCATGGACGGCTATGTCGAGGCGAGTTACGACGCCACCACCCGCATCGCCCGCGGCTTCGCCGAGGTGGAGTCGACGCGGTTCCGCATCAATATCCCCACGGTGTTTGCCGACACCTGGGACTACGACTATGTCAACGGTCGACTGGATTTTCGCGCTGACCTGAATGACGGCGAACACATCGATCTCGTGAGCGGTGTGGTCGTTGCCGAGTCTGACATCGTCGATGGGCGGGTGCAGTTTGCCTCGGCGCTGGACCGCTATGCCGATGGACGACGTGAAGGCAACCTCGACCTGCTCGTCGGTGCCCTGCGCGCCGATGGTGGGCGCATCGATCCGTATTTGCCGAACGCCCCCACCGTGGCGGCACCGTTGCGCGACACGATGCGTTGGCTCCGCGATGCCGTGCTCGCGGGAGAGGTGACGAACAGTGGTGTCATCTTCCGCGGTTCCACCATCGCCGGGTCGGCGCCTGAGACCAACACGTTTCAGAGCTTCTACCAACTCGCGAACACCGAATTGCAATTCAGCCCGGACTGGCCGGTCATGAACGAGCTCGATGGTCTGGTGGTAACGAATGACAATGCCATCGATATCGCCGTCGACGCGACCTCCAGTCTCGGCCTGATGGCAACCGATGTAGTGGCTACCGTGCGTCGCAATGCGGAAGGCGAGAACTGGCTCGAGGTTCGTGGCAGCGCGCATGGCACGACCGCCGACGGACTCGGGTATTTGCAGGCGGCGCCGGTCGGCGATGGTCTGCACAATGCCATGGACAACTGGCTCTCGACCGGCGATCTGGAAGCCGACATTCAGGTGCGGGTACCGCTAGGCGCAGCCGACAGAGCCACGACCGTGCATGTCGAGGTGCAACTCGCCGACAACACCTTGCAGATGCCTGACTACGCACTCGACATAGAAGCATTGTCAGGTGCTGTGATCTACGATACGGCGGCTGGCCTGGAGCCGAGCACGCTGACAGGCGCACTGTTTGCCGAGCCGGTGAACATCGCGCTGTCATCGCAGCTCGACGGTACAACACTGCAGGCTATCCAGGTGGAAGCGACGGGCAAGGCCGGCCCGGAGCCGCTGATCGCGTGGCCGATGCAGAGCGGGTTTGTGCGACGGCTGTTGGTCGACATGGAAGGCAGCTTCGATTATGTCACCCGGGTCACGGTGCCGATGGCTGGCAATGGCAACCCGCGACTCACAATCGATACGCCGCTCACCGGCGCTGCCCTCAAGCTGCCGCAGCCGTTTGCCAAGACGGCCGACGAGGTCCTGCCATTGCATCTGCAGATCGAGTTTGGTGGTGAAGATCAGTTGATCACTGGGAATCTGGGTAGTGCGGTTGCGTTGCATCTGCAACTCGATGCGGGCAATTTCCAGAATGGCACGGTCGCGTTCGGCGAGAACTGGAGCAACATCGAGAGTCAGATTAACAACGAGACCAGCGGTCTCGCGGTGCTCGGCGACGTTGATTTTCTCGAGATCGGCGAGTGGGTGGAATATCTGACCGAGCTCAATGCTGAAGGCACTGATGATGCTGCCATCAGCGATGCCATCGCCTTTATCGATGTCGCCGTGAGCGAGTTGTCCCTGTATGACCAGGTGCTGCCCGATGTCGGCTTGCACATCGAGAGTGATCAGGAAGCGGGCGCCTGGGCCATTGCACTGAGCGGTGACGCCGTGCAGGGCAGTGTGCGCATACCACGGTCCAGCGCCGATTACCTGACGCTCGATTTGGACTACCTCCACCTGCCGGGATCGGCAACCGACGCGGTCGATGAGGCGGGGACCGACACACCAGTGCCTGCCGCCCAGGCAAGTGCGGACGGTGTCAGCGCCGGGGCTGAGGCCGATGAGACTAAAACCGAAACTGAGGAAATTGCCGAGGAGCGCGTCGATGCGCTCGCGGGTATCGACCCGCGCGCCTTGCCCAAGCTGCATTTTGCGGCCGATGCGATCACGATTGGATCCCGGGATTACGGCCGCTGGCAGTTCACACTCGATCCCGATAATGAAGGGGCCGAATTCAGCGATCTTGACTTCGACTTTCGCGGACTGCGCGTCTCACCAACGACTGATCCCGCGGTGCCGGCACCTCACTTCAGCTGGAAGTTTGACGGCGAGACCCACCGCAGTTATCTGAGTGCCATCATCACGGCCGGCGATATTGCAGACGTCCTCACTGCCAATGGAATTGCGCCGAGTCTCGAGAGCACGAATGCGCGCTTCAACTCGAATCTCGACTGGCCGGGCACGCCAGCCTTCTTCAGCTCCGCCACACTGTCAGGCGCGCTTGAGCTCAGCATTCGGGACGGGCGTTTCCAGCAACAGGCCGGTGGCGCAGGGGCGCTCAAACTGATCAGCATCATCAACTTCGATGCCATCATGCGGCGATTACGCTTCAGTGATGATCTGCTGCAACGTGGACTGGCCTATGACAGCATCACAGGCAGTATGCGGTTGGACAACGGTCAGGTGACGATCGACGACCGCCTGGTGATTTCGGGGCCGTCGAGTCTGTATCAGATTACAGGCGAGTTAAATCTGGCGGACCAGACAATCAATGGAGAGATGTACCTTACATTGCCGGTGAGTGCGAACATTCCCTGGCTGGGTCTGCTCACCGCCAATCTGCCGCTGGCGGTTGGCGCGTACCTGTTCGATCGCATCTTCGGTGATCAGGTAAACAACCTCACCAGCGCCGTCTACACCCTGCAAGGACCCTGGGAAGGGCTGCAGCCACAGTTCAAGCAAGCCTTCGGTTCGCCCGGCAGCGCATCGTCTACACCCGCCGCCCCTGCGCAGTAGGGCTTTGCGAGTTGTCGAGCAGACTGCTCGCGCACGCCTTTCTCTGATAACCCGCTCGTTTAGATCGCTTGTTCAAACTTCTCGTTCAAACCTCTCGTTTAAACCTCTCTTTTAGACCTCTCGCGGCGCTCCAATACCCCCTACGGGATAGTCAGCACCTCGATGTTGGACAGCAGATCCAGCCGTTCGCCCGCGCTGGTATACGGCACGATCGCCACATAGAACGACACACCCGAGGGCAGATCGCCGCTGATCTCGGTCAGTGAACCCATGTCGATGAATTCGATCGGCGATTGCGACGGGAACGGCGCATAGTACAAGTGGTAGCCGATGGCGATATCGGTCTCGGTCCAGGCGATAACGGCGGTATTGCCACTCACGCTGACAGCGAGTGAGGGCGCAACCGGAGCCGGCGCAGGATCGGGTGTCGGATCTGGAGTTGGATCGGGAGTCGGGTCCGGTGTTGGTTCAGGAGTTGGATCAGGTGTTGGATTGGGAGTCGGGTCCGGTACCGGGTCAGGCTGAGACGGTGCTGACGTGCCCAGAGTAGTGAACACGGCGTTCGGCACGTGCTGCTTGATGAAACCGGCCAGCGCCGAGACGCTGGCGTAGACACCCGGTGCTCCGGCTTCGCCGCAGGGCGGTCCGTTGTCCGTGCCGCCAAAGCTGACAATACCCACCTGCAGGCGCTGGTTGCCATTGGCGATCGTCAACGGTCCACCGCTGTCGCCCTGACAGGTATCGGTCGTGTCCTCCGGGGTGACACCACCGGCACAAATCATATTGTCCGTAATGGAGTTGCCGTAGGCATTGATGCAGGCGGCGGCTCCGACAATCTTCTGATTGGCCTTCTTCAATTCATTGGACGGGTTGATGGATTCATTGTTTTCGTCGATCGCGGTTGTGCCCCAGCCAATGATCAGGGCATCGGTGCCTTCGGCGATGGTTGGAGCGTTGGCATCGAGCAATGACACGGGTGTCTGACTCACAGCTGCGGTCAATTCCACCAGTGCAATGTCAAAATCATTCACATTGTCACTGGTTTCTTTATTTGGCTTGTAAGCGGGATGCACGATGATTTGTCCGATTGCGCCTCGAATCGCATTCGCCGCCAGTGGCTCAACGGTATTGCTATTCAGAATCACCACCGATTTGGCCCCTTCGACAATGTCCACCGCATCATTGGCTTCATTCAGAAAGCAGTGGGCAGCAGTCAGTATCCATGTGGACGAAATCAGACTCGCTCCGCAATATTGCTGGCCGCTGTCATACGCAAGAAAGGCGAGCCAGGGGTAATCGGCGATGTCACCCAGCGAGCCATTGATGATTGGTTGAAGGTCTTTCGCCTTGCCGGTGGTGGCGGTTGGTTCGACTGCGTGGGTGGCTGTGGACAGGAAGAGCGCCGTCAGCAGGGCGCCGAGGGCGCGGTAGCGTGTGGTCATAACAGGTTCTCCAGCGTGTGGGTCTGTTGATGCGCCCGGCGTAAACCCTGACCAGTCGCGCGATGTCGGACTCACACGGACACAGTGTCGAGCCAAACAAGGACCTTAGGGTAATCATGCCCGGGAACGCTGTCTATAGAATTTGTCCGCTGGGGGTGCGCCGGTAGACGGCATCGGTATCGCAGACTATGCTTGGCGTTAGTTGCAAACACAGAGACGGCGCCAGCGTAGGGCGTCGCCAGGAATCGATCAAAATGTCCCAGCAGAAATCCATAGTCGCCGCGATCCAGATGGTGAGCACTGCCAGTGTGGAGGAGAATCTCGCCAGCGCCGGTACTCTCATCGCGGAGGCGGCGGCTGCCGGCGCCAAACTGGTATTGTTGCCGGAGGTCTTCGCAGTGCTGGAAGGTGGGCCCATGCGTCAGTACGGCGAGGTTGAGGGCGCGGCAGAGGCACCGATCCAGAAATTTCTCGCCGAACAGGCGCGCACGCATCGGCTCACCGTCGTCGGTGGCACCATTCCCCTGATCTCCCGTCCTGGCACAGTTGCCGGTGAAGCGACGCATCTGCTGACTGATGGACGCGTGCGACCGGCCAGTCTCGTGTTCGATGCCACAGGCCGGCAAATCGCGCGTTACGACAAAATTCACCTGTTCGACGTCAAAGTGGACGACCAGCAATCGGTTTATTCGGAATCTCGCAGTTATGAACCGGGCGACGAACTCGTTACAGTCGATACCGAAGTGGGGACGCTCGGGCTCAGCGTCTGTTATGACATGCGCTTTGCAGAATTGTATCGCGCCTTGTTTTTGCGAGGAGCACAACTCTTCACTGTGCCTGCCGCCTTCACACGCGTCACGGGCGAGGCGCATTGGGAGACGCTGCTGCGCGCCCGGGCGATTGAAAATCAATGCTATCTCATCGCCGCAGGTCAGGGTGGACGGCATAACGCGACGCGCGAGACCTGGGGCCATTCCATGATTATCGATCCCTGGGGTCGGGTGCTGGACCAGATCGACTCCGGTCCCGGTATCGCGCTGGCCGAGATCGACCTGCAGCTCGTCGCCGACATTCGCGCACGCATGCCAATCGGACAGCAGATCCGGCTCTAGCGTTACGCGAGTGGCTTGCCTGTGGCGCGCGAGTTCCACTATGATGCGGCGGACCCCCGCGGCGCAGCCCGCCCCAGTCTGACAATCACAACGCATGAGGTCGTCCCATTAACAAGAGTCTTCTCAGCAACGGCATCGCCTGCGCCATCGTGCTGCTGGGATTGCTGCTTGAAGATCCGGCCCGCGGCTATGTCCTGAACACCGGGCTGTATGCCTTGTCTGGTGGTGTCACCAACTGGTTGGCGATTCACATGCTGTTTGAACGGGTGCCTGGTCTGTATGGTTCCGGGGTGATTCCCTTGCGCTTCGAGGAATTCAAGCTCGGTATTCGCACACTGATCATGGAGCAGTTCTTCAACAAGGCCGATCTCGATTCCTTCCTGCGTGGTGCAGCCGATGTCTCGGGCAAAATGGCCGAGCGGATCAAACAGGAGATCGACGATCTGGACCTCGCCGGTGCTTTTGAATCGCTGCTCGATGTCATCATGTCGTCCTCGTTCGCCGGTATGCTGGGCATGATTGGTGGCCGGGATGCCTTGCGTTCCCTGCAACAACCCTTCATCGATCGCATGCGCGCGTATTTCCAAACCCAGTTCGACGACAGTGCCTTCCAGGAACAGGTTCGCAACACGCTCAATGCCGCACTCGATGACGAGGTGATTCGTGGGAGGCTGGAACAATTAATCGATCAGCGTCTCAACGAGATGACGCCGCAGATGGTGAAAGAAATCATTCAACAAATGATTCACAAGCACCTCGGCTGGCTCGTGGTCTGGGGTTGTGCCTTTGGGGGTCTGATCGGTCTTGTCGTTAAGTTGGTGGGTGCGCTGTAATATTTGCCGCAGTGTGCACTCGCACACGTCCTCTTACTTGACCCCGCATTCAATTTGCTATCCATTCTTAAATGAAGCGTTACTAATACGGCGCGGCTGTGGTGCTAACCGTGTTTTTTTCGAGTCGGCGTGAGCGCATGCAGAAATCACTCAGCGGGTCTTTTCAAGAAGCGCAAGACTTTTGTTTTCAGTATTCGCCAATATTTTTCGGATTTGCGGGTGTAAATCCAGAATCACTGTACTACAATAGCGCCCTCTCAATTATGGGTCCTCTATACACTGCCTGACAGTGATTTTTTTTATTAACTTTCGATAAATTGTTTTGAGTAGGTAACTATGGCACGGCCAGTCGAATTCGATGAAAGCAAAGTATTAACCAATGCAATGGAGCAGTTTTGGAAGGAAGGCTACGAAGCGAGTTCGGTCCAGAAATTGTTGGATTGCACAGGCATCAACCGCGGTACTCTCTACAACTCTTTTGGCGACAAAGACACCTTCTTCAAATCCTGTGTCGATCAATACAACAAATTAATGGCCGAGCAACTGGCCGCCACTCTGAAGAATCCGTCATTGACTGCGTGGGATGCCGTCACCGCGTATGTCGAAGAGACCCTCGTCAAAGTCAATAACAAACACCGTTCCATGGGCTGCCTGTTGGTGAACTCTCTCTGCGAAAGCATCAACTATGACAAGGAAATGAAGAAGGTCGTGCGCGCCTCACTGGCGACCATCCGCAAGGCCCTGCTGGCACGCATGAAAGAGGCCCAGAAGAAAAGTGGGCTGAAGAAAGGCGTCAGTGCCGAATTTGCCACCGAGCTGCTGATGAACAGCCTGCACGGAGCCCGCGTCAATGCCCGCGATGGTAAGTCCGCAGCGCAGTTGAAAGACCTCGTCAAATTTACTGTAGAAGCCATAAAACGCTAATAATTACAGCAACTTGACCGCAATCTGCAACGGGAGGTCCAGGCCTCCCGTTGTGCCGTTGGGAGCACCGCAACGGGGCGCATCGTATAATTTTTGCTTCTTGCAAAAGGCTTGCTATACTCTCGACTCGTTTTAGGGATCCCCGTAGTCACTACCCACTCCCGCAAACACCAGAAACAAAAGACTGTCAGGCATTAGTAGCAGGATATAACAATGAAAAAAATCGCCGGTAAAAAGAAGTCAGATGATACCAAGATCGACCTGACTCCCATGTTGGACGTGGTCTTCATCCTGTTGATCTTCTTTGTCGTCACCGCCACCTTCCTGTCCGAGACTGCCATCAGCGCAGCGAGCAGTGAGAACAACGAGAACCAGCCGCCACCGCCGCAAGAAGATGACAAGAAGAACATCCTGTTCGAAATTGGTTCCAACAACGAAATCATCCTGAACGGCAATCCGCGTCCGATTATCGCGACCCAGATTCGTTCCAACATCGACCAGTTGAAGGCGGAGAATCCCTCAGCCTCGGTCATCATTCAGCCTAACCGCACTTCCAACGTCGCGACACTTGTCATGATCATGGACGCGGCACGTCAGGCCGGCATGGCGAACATCTCGATCGTCGAACCGCGCTAGAAGCCCCTTCGGTTTTACCCGCAACGCACTGTCACCCGACGGTGCGTTTTGCGTTTGGGGCGAACAAAAATGCCGACCTCACCGATGGTGTCATGACGCACGCCGCAGCGAGCTGATACACTTGCCGTCCTATGAAAAATCGCTGGAACACTACTGAGGCTGAAGCCGCCGCACGCGAGTCTGCTGTCGGTCTGCGGGTCTACAGTTCGCGACTGCTTGGTGCGGAGGCGGATCTGGTGCTGCACGGTGGTGGCAATACCTCGGTCAAGGGTAGCCAGGTCGATGTCTTCGGCAAGCAGCAACGCGCGCTGTTCGTGAAGGGCTCGGGCTGGGATCTGCGTACGATCCAGGCCGCCGGATTTCCGCCGGTGAAGCTGGACTATCTGCTTCAGCTCGGTCAGCTGCCAAGCCTGACCGACAGTGAGATGATGCGACAGTTGCGGCTGGCGCTGCTCGATCCCGCTGCGCCCACACCTTCGGTCGAGGCGATACTCCACGCCCTCATACCCCATCCCTATGTCGACCACAGCCACGCCGATGCCGTGGTGGCCATCAGCAACACGCTGGACGGCGAGGCCAGCCTGCGGAACATCTATGGCGAAGACGTTCTGATTCTGCCGTACCTCATGCCGGGTTTTATCCTCGCCCGCCAGGTCGCGGAAGCGACACGCGACGTCGACTGGTCGAAGTTACGGGGCATCATTCTCATGCATCACGGCATCTTCACCTTCCATGCGGATGCCAAGACCAGTTACGACACCATGATCGAACTCGTCAGCATGGCCGAGACCTATTTGCAGCAGGCGGGTGGTCGCAAACTGGCGACCGGCACGGTTGAGTTGACCGACATCGATTGCCTGCAGCTCAGTCGGCTGCGGCAGGCAGCTGCCAGCCATTTCGGTGCCCCCGTCTTGCTGCGTGCCGATACCTCGCCGGCGGCGACCGGGTTCGCCGGCCTCGCGAACAGCGGTGAGCTGGTGATGCGGGGACCCCTCACACCCGACCACAGCATTCACACGAAACCCTTCGGCGCGAGTTTCGCCGCCGATCCGCTGCCGGGTCTGGAGGACTTCGTCACACGCTACGCACACTATTTTGCCGAGCACAGCGAGCCACATCACCAACGCCTCGATTGCATGCCGCGTTATGGTGTTTGGAAGGATCGGGGGATGCTTTACCTCGCCGGGTCGCTGGCGCGGCTGCAAATCGTGCAGGACATCGGTGATCACACAGTGCGTGCGATTCAATGGGGCGAGATGCTGGGCGGTTGGGATGCACTGCCCCGGCAAGACTTGTTCGATATCGAGTATTGGGAGTTGGAACAGGCGAAGCTGAAGCAATCCACCGCGCGAGCCGAGTTCGAGGGCAAGGTCGTGGTCGTGTCCGGCGCCGCCTCCGGCATCGGCCAGGCCTGTGTACGACACTTCCGTCAGCAGGGCGCGGCAGTGGTGGCGCTGGATATCGCTGCCGGGTTCACCACTGCCAATCAGGACCCGGGGGTGCTGGCTCTGCACTGCGATGTGACCGAGGCTGTTGCCCTCGCGGCGGCACTACGGCAGGCGGTGCAGTGGTGTGGGGGCATCGATGTGCTGGTGAGTAATGCCGGTAATTTCCCGCCGAGCCAGAAGCTGGAGGAGATCGACGATGCGACCTGGGAGCGTTCCCTGTCGCTCAATCTCAGCGGCCACATGAAATTGCTGCGTGCAGCTCTGCCGTTCCTGCGTCACGGCTTCGACCCCGCCGTGGTCTTCGTCGCCTCCAAGAACGTGCCCGCGCCGGGTCGCGGGGCCGCCGCGTATTCGGCGGCCAAGGCGGGACTGACCCAACTCGCCCGGGTCGCCGCGTTGGAGCTGGGTGCCGAGGGCATTCGTGTCAACGCGCTGCATCCCAATGCGGTCTATGACACCGGACTCTGGACTGACGAAGTGCTGGCGGCGCGCGCGGCGCATTACGGCAAGACCGTCAACGAGTACAAGACCGACAACGTGCTGCGCACCGAGGTGCACGCCGCCGATGTCGCCCGTGCGGTCGCGCTGTTTGCCGGGACGGCGCTGGCGAAGACTACGGGTGCGCAATTGCCCGTGGACGGCGGCAACGAGCGCGTCATCTAGCCCAACCCCGCTGCGAAAGGAACGCTGCCGTGAAAATCAACGCAGAGCACTACCAGAGCCTCTGGTACGACCCGACCGAAGACACCGTTCGACTCATCGACCAGACGCGACTGCCCCATGATTTCGTCATCGCTACACTCGACTCGCTCGAGGCCGCGTGTCACGCCATCGCGTCGATGCAGGTGCGGGGTGCGCCGTTGATCGGCGTCACGGCGGCCTACGGTGTCTATCTTGCCCTGCGTGCCGACCCCGCTTGTCTCGACGAGGCCGTGACCCGACTGGCGGCGACCCGGCCCACTGCCGTCAATCTGCACTGGGCGTTGCAACGCATGCAGAAGGCGCTCAAGCGGGTACCGCCGACACAACGGGCCACAGCGGCACTGCGGGAGGCGCGGGCGATTGAGCGGGAAGACGTCGCCATCTGCGAGGCGATCGGGGAACACGGCGCGGCTGTGCTTGCCGATGTGTGGCGGGAGAATGGCTCGCCGTCGAAGGGACTGAATATCCTGACCCATTGCAATGCCGGCGCACTGGCGACAGTGGACTGGGGCACGGCGCTGGCGGTGATCTACAAAGCGGCGGCGCGCGGCATTCCCCTGCATGTGTGGGTTGACGAGACCCGGCCCCGCAACCAGGGCGCCGCGCTCACGTGTTGGGAATTGGGGCAGCACGGCATTCCTCACACGCTGATCGTCGACAATGCCGGCGGCCACCTGATGCAGCAGGGATTGGTGGATGCCTGTGTGGTCGGTAGCGACCGCACCGCGCGTAATGGGGATGTGTGCAACAAGGTCGGCACCTATCTGAAGGCGCTGGCCGCCTACGACAATGCCATCCCGTTCTATGTGGCGCTGCCACTCTCGACCATCGACTTCAACCTCGCCACGGGGGTGGGCCAGATTCCAATCGAGGAGCGAGCCGCCAGCGAGGTGACCCATGTGCAGGGCATGACCGATGCCGGTGAGCTGCACGCAGTGCGCGTGGCACCAGTTGGGGTGAAGGTGAACAACGTCAGTTTTGATGTGACACCGGCGCGGCTCATCACCGGCCTGATAACCGAGGCGGGCGTGTTTCCGGCGACAGCTGCCGCCCTCGCAGCACTTGCGTCCTGATCAATAGCCCCTGATTACTGCGCGCCTGTCAGCAATCCCTAGCCTGGCGGCCAGTCCAGATGTCGGCCACCGAGGATGTGCAGGTGCAGGTGAAACACAGTCTGGCCGCCGTCCTTGCCGGTATTGATGACGTAGCGATACCCCGCGTCTGCCAGTCCCTCCGCTCTGGCGACTTCGTTCGCCTTCAGCAGCAGATGCCCCAACAGGGCCTGGTCCTCGCCACTGGCGGCACTGACATCGGTCAGGTGTTTGCGGGGAATGATGAGGATGTGGGTGGGCGCCGCCGGATTGATGTCTCGGAAGGCATAAACCTGATCGTCGGAATAAACCTTGTTAGAGGGTATCTCCCCTGCGATAATTTTGCAGAACAGGCAATCTTCGGCCATAAACTCTCCAGACGGGATTGATTCGGTGCGTAATCCGGTCATTCTATAACACGAAACCCAATTGACTAAGCGTCCCATGCGAACCGTTCTCCTCATGTTGCTGTTGCTCGTCGGCCTGCCAGCCTGTGGCCAGGAGCGCGTCGTGTACGACTTTCGTGTCGTCAACACCTATCCCCATGACAGCAAGGACTTCACCCAGGGGCTGATCTATCTCGACGGTTACCTGTACGAAGGCACGGGCAAGAAAGGCTTCTCCTCACTCAGCAAGAAGGTGCTGGAGACGGGCGAGGTGTTACAGTCCAAACAACTCAGCAATCGCTATTTCGGCGAAGGCATCGAGGTGGTCGGAGACAAGCTGTTCCAGCTCACGTGGCAGTCGCATATGGTGTTTGTGTACGACAAGACCAGCTTCGAGCAACTCGCCACCCACTACAACGCCACCGAAGGCTGGGGGCTGGCCTATGATGGAAAGCGGCTGATTCTCAGCGACGGCAGCGCTACCTTGCAGTTCATGGATCCGGAAACCTTTGCACCGCTGGGCAAGGTCGCGGTGACGCTCGACGGCAATCCGATCAACATGCTCAACGAATTGGAATATATCGACGGTGAGGTGTGGGCCAACGTGTGGATGACCGATTACATCGTGCGCATCGATCCAGAGACCGGCCTCGTCAAATCTTACATCGATCTCACCGGGCTGTCGGATCTCACCGAACTTGGCAGCAACGAAGCGGTGCTCAATGGCATCGCCTGGGACGCGGAAAACCGGCGATTGTTCGTTACCGGCAAACACTGGTCCAATCTGTTCGAGATTGAACTGGTCCGACGCTGAGCAGCGCGGCGATGTGGTTGCAGAAACGCCTCACCCTCACGCCGAAACCCCGCGGCTTTCACCTGATCACCGTCGAGGTGCTGCGCGCCTTGCCGGAGCTCGCAGGCATCCGCGTGGGCCTCGCCCATTTCCTGCTGCAACACACATCCGCCTCACTCAGTCTTAACGAAAACGCCGATCCCTCGGTACGGCGCGACATGGAGTCGCACTTCAATCGCCTGGCGCCGGAAGGGGCAGACTATTACGAGCATCTGGATGAGGGCGCCGACGACATGCCCGCCCACATCAAGTCGGGTCTGCTGGGAGTTGAGCTGACGATTCCCATTGCCGGGGGACACCTGGCACTCGGCACGTGGCAGGGGCTTTATCTGGGCGAGCATCGCGATCGCGCCGGTGCGCGCACACTCATCGTTACCCTTCAGGGCGAAGCAAGCAACGCATGATGACAATTCATTCAGGTTGGCGACGACTCGGTGGCAATGGCCTCAAGCTGCTGCTGTTCGCGAGCCTGTCGGTGCTGCTCGTCTCTTGCGAGACCGTCAGTTACTACAGTCAGGCTGCCCGCGGCCAGCTCGCGATCCTGCGGGGTCGGGAACGTATCGAGGCGTTGCTGGCACGCGCTGATCTGGATCCCGATCTGCGCGAGAAATTCACCAGCGTACTGGCGATCCGCGAGTACGCGGAACAGGAACTGGCGCTACCAGTTGAGGAGAATTACCTCACTTATGTGGACCTCGGTCGCGAGCACGTGGTGTGGAATGTGTTTGCCGCACCGGAGTTCTCGGTGGACCCGGTTAACTGGTGTTACCCCATCGCCGGTTGCGTGTCCTATCGCGGCTATTTCTCCGAGGCGGCCTCCGAGCGCTTCGCCTCACAATTAGCGGAGAAAGGCTACGATGTTTACACCGGCGGGGTCGATGCCTATTCGACCTTGGGCTGGTTCGACGATTCGCTGCTCAGCTCGGTGGCGCGTCGTGCCGACTACCAGTTGGCTGCGCTGATCTTCCACGAACTCGCGCACCAGGTCGTCTACATCCCCGGCGATACCACTTTCAACGAGAGCTTTGCGACAACAGTCGAGCGTGAGGGCATTCGCCGTTGGCTTGGCGCCGGCAATCACGAGGACACCCTGGCACGGGCTGAGACTGATGTCGAACGCCAGCAGCAGTTCGTGGCGCTCGTGCTGCGCTATCGGGACCGGTTCGCGGATTTGTATGACAGCGAACTTTTGGCCGAGCCGAAACGCGCGCAGAAACTGCAGATTCAGAACGAACTGCGTGCGGACTACGCCGCTCTGAAGCAGACATGGGGTGGGTACGGAGGCTACGACAGCTGGTTTGCGAATTCGCTGAACAACGCCCAGCTCTCAACGGTCAGCAGCTACAACGACCTGGTGCCTTTTTTTCAGCAGCTCCTGCGCGACACCGGTGGAAACATGCAGGCGTTCTATGGTCAAGTTGAAGAGTTCGCTGAGCTTGATGCGATCGAGCGCGCGACACGCGTTGCTGCACTAGCCGCGCTCGGTTTGCGATGATGCTGCGCTAGCGCTGCAGTCGGCTGCGCGTTGCGTTGACGAGGTCGGTGTAGAACTGGGAGTCGGGGTCTTTCTCGGCGGCAGACTCGTAGGCGACGAGCGCTTCTTCCAGACGACCATCCTGTTCCAGGATGCGACCCAGACTGCGATCGAAGAAGGCGTTGTTTGGCATCGCCTTGATGCCGGCACGATAGATCTGCAAGGCCTTCTCGGGCTCACCGGCGTTGTTATAGGTGTTGGCCATGATGTGCACTTGCGAGTCGTTCGTTGGTTCCAGCTCAATCGCGCGCAGGTCATATCCTATCGACACGTCAAAGTTGCGATCCTTGCGTTCCAGTTCGCCCAGTGTGGTTACGGCCGCAATCAGTGCCGCAGAGACTTCCGTTTGCAAGTTGATAAAGCGGGCGAGCAGGGGTTTGGCTTCGCTGTAGCGCTCCAGATAATAGTAGGTGTTGGCAAGATTACGAATGGCATCGCCGAAGTTGGGGTCGGCGCTGATCGACTTGCGATACTCCTCGATGGCCTCGTCGTAGCGCTCGAGATTGCTGTAGGTGTTGCCGCGGCGATACAGCTTCTGGGCGAGTTCGGCGTCGATCGTCGGACCGTTGCGCTCGATATCGAGATTGCCATAGCGATTGATCAGCGTCGACGCCGAGCTGTCGGTCTGGGCGGCGAGTGGCGCGCTAATCAGCAGAGTCGCGCAGAGCGCCAGTAGAGCGGGATTTCGCATCGCATTGTCCTGTAGTGAACCAGAGTGCCGGCTTGCAGGCAGCGCCAGACTATACCGCTTCCCCTCGTCAACTTCCAGCAAGCGGCGGCGAACAGAACGGTGGCGCGACTCCGCTACGGATCTATTTGAGAATGATGGCCGGTGCGCTGGCGTTCAGGCCGGCGACGCGACCGATCACGCAAGCCTCGGCATAGCCGGCGGCGATGAGGTCTTGCAGACAGGCAGCGGCCTGGGGTTCGGGCAGGCTGGCGACCAGGCCCCCGGAGGTCTGGGGGTCGAACAGCAGTTCCAGCCGGTGATCGCCGCGGAACGCTTCGCTGTTGAAGATCGCGCTCGAGGCAATGCTGTTGTCCTTGTGCAGGGAGCTGGTAATGCCCATGCCGAGGGTTTCCAGCGCACCGTCCATCACGGGCAAGGCTTCCAGATTCAGTTCCACTTCCACCTGCTCAATCTCCAGCATCTCCAGCACGTGGCCGGCAAGGCCAAACCCGGTGACATCGGTGCACGCCGTCGCGCCGTGGGATAACAGACACTTCGCAGCAGCGCGATTCGATTGCTGCATGTGTTGCAGTGCGCCGGCTATCCAGCGGTGGCGGGCCCGATAACGCATGTCGGCGGCGAGCAGGGTGCCGGAGCCGAGCGGCTTGGTGAGAATCAGGACGTCACCGGTGCGCATGCCGTGTTTGGTCAGAGGCAAGTAGCCCTCGGCGAAGCCATTCACGCAAAGTCCGAACGTCATGTCAGCCGTCTCTGAGGAATGGCCGCCAATGAGGCTGCACTCATTCTCTGCCAGAGCGGCCGTGCAGCCGAGCATCAGTTCGCGCAGATTCGCCTGCAGGTGTTGGCGACCGGCGAAGGGCAGACCCACCACGGCCAGCGCCGAATGCGCGTCGCAACCCATGGCGTAGAGATCGCTGAGGCAGTGCTGGGTTGCGATCTTGCCGAACAACCAGGGGTCGTTGATGAAGGCGGTCACCTGGTCGATTGATTGCAACAACAGACGCTCGTCGGTGAGGCGGATGCGCGAGGCATCTTCCACGCGGGATTCCGGTTTCACAATATCCGGTTTGCTGCTGAGCGGCAGATCGCGCAGCACCTCATCCAGAATATTGCCGGCGACCTTCGCGCCACAGCCGGCGCAGCGCATGGCGTGTGCCTTCAGGGCTGCCTCGGCCTGCTTGTCGAGCAGACCACTGGCGAGATTGAGTTCCACCGCCATCGCCGGCAGTTGCGAATACTTGCGCAGGAAACGGGTGTCGATGCTGGTTTTCAGTTCCCACACCCAGCGGCCTTTGAGGAACAGCCGATTGCGCGAGGCGATAGCTCGTTTGTTGGCGAGATTTATCAGGGCCAGGGCATGTTGTTGTGGCTTGTAGCGCTGCAGGCTCTTACCGGTGGCGTAGCGCACGAGATTGTGCGCGAGGGGTTTGCCTTCGCGCACGGCGAACACGCCTGACTTCGGCCGGGGATGGTGCTGAATGGTGGCGGCATCACCCGCGGCGAAGACGAAAGGATGACTGGTCGACTGCAGGAATTCGTTGACCTCGATGAAGCCATCCGCACCCAATTGCAGGCCGATCTCGCCGGGCCAGGCCGGGATGCTGGCACCAGTGGCATAGACGATTGTGTCGGCCGCGATCGCACCTTGCGCCTCACAAATTACCTTACCCTCGGCAAAGGCAGCGACCCGGTGCCCGGTCAGTACGGTAATATGACGCCGCGCCAATTCCGCGCGTACGTACTGCCGTACCCGCGTATTGTGCGCGCGCAACACGTCCTCATCGGCGGTGATCAGATTGAGATGGAGCTTGCTGGGCACACTCAGTTTCTTGTGCAGGGATTTCAGAATCCGGTGCTGCGCCGCGAAGGCGAACTCCACACTGGCGGGTCCACCGCCGACAATCGCGAGTGTGAACTCGCCGGCGTCATCGCGCAGTCGCTCTACGGCCTGCTCGAAAACTGACTGCCAGCGCGTGAGGAACTGATCGATGGGCTTGATGCCAATTGCAAACGCTTCGGCACCTGGAATCTTGCAGGCGTCGGGACGCGAACCGATATTGAGAGACAGGATATCGAAACCGATGCTTGGTCGGGTCTTGCAATGGATAAGTCGACGTTCGAGATCGATCTCGCTGATCTCCTCCTGAATGATGCGAGCGCCGGCGAACTGGGCCAATGGCCGTAGATCGATGTGAATGTCATCTCGCTTGTACTGGCCGGTAATGAAGCCTGGCAGCGAACCGGAATAGGGGGTTTCAATCTCGCGGCTGATCAGGGTCACGGCGAGTCCAGGCACCGGATTCATGCCTAGATGCTTCAGCACAGCGAGATGGCTGTGGCCACCACCAATGACTACGAGTTGTTTGACGACTGGACTGCGCACTGCTTTCATAGCTTCCATCAAATGGCGTGTACCGCTTCCTTTGAGTGATTCATTAGTCTTCTCACCGGACCGAGTCGGGTCGAAAGGTATTTCACCTCATACTCGATAATGGGAAATCTGGATTTCTTCACCGAGATCGGCGTAGTCGCCGGCGGCACGTCCGAAGCGAAATTCGCCCCAGCGAATGGGGCGATAGCGCGCCGTATCACCGACGAGTGGCACACAGATTGTTTCATAGGACGGGTTGTAAAAGTAGGGCGCGCTGTAGCGGGGCTGGTCACCGCTCGCGAGTACCCGGTGCTCCGGTGCGATGAAGCGGTCGTTGGACCAGACCTGCATCATGTCGCCAATATTAATAATGAAGCTGTCCGGTTCCGGGACCACGGTATGCCATTGGTCGTCCTTGCCCACCTGCAGTCCCGGCACTTCGTCTTGCACGAGTACAGTCAATGCGCCGGCATCGGTGTGGGGATGGATGCCCAGGTCGCCGGCACGGCGCGCCTGCTCCGAGGTGGGCGGGTAGTAGTTGAAGCGCAGGAAACTGGAGTGCTGCGTAAGAAAGAAGGGATTTAGCGATTCCGGTGCCGAGCCCAGGGCCGCGCAGATGCTGCCGAGCAGGGTCTGGCTCAGGGTCTCGCACTGTTGCAGCCAGCCCTCGACGACCGGTCTCAGCGTCGGTAACCCGGCTGGCCAGGGCACCTGCAGGTTGCTGCCCAGATGCGCTCTGGCCGCGAGGTTGTCCAGATTCGCGTCGATGTCGTAGATTTCCTTGCGGTCGACTTTGTTCTTGGTGAGTTCCTTGTCGTAGTAGCCCCAGAAGTTCGTGTCATCTCGCAGGAGCGCCTGCTTGTCGGCGGCGGGTAGGGCGAAGAAGTCCTGCATGGCCTGAAACAGTTCCCGGCGGCGAGCGAGCGGCACGCCATGACCGACGAGCTGGAAGAAGCCCCACTGCGCGCAGGCCTCCCCCAGAGCCGCGATCACATCGGGGTGATCGAGTCCCGCGCTCATGTCAATTGTCGGTATCTGCAGGCTCATGCCGGGTCCGGATTAAGGTGAGGGAATGAGGCTTGGATTCTAACCCGTCCAGCCGCCGGTAGTAACTCGGAAAACTCCTGCAATGGAGTGACCCGCGGGGCGATTATCGGTTAAGCTTGGGGCTTCATTTTCAGGCCGCCGCCGACTCCGGTGGTGGCTACACCCGCAACATCGCAATCAACCCCGGAGAATTTCCATGTTGAAACACTCGCTCGCCAAGCTCGCCCTCGTACTGTTCGCGCCGTTGCTTGCGCTGAATACCGCGCAGGCACACTGGATGCTCGACAATGAGGCATCGACCCTCAGCTTTGTCACCACGAAGGCCGACAACGTGGCCGAGGCGCACACCTTCGACACCCTTTCTGGCAGCATCAGCCCAAGCGGCGAAGTCAATGTCAGCATCGAACTCGCCAGCGTCAACACCATGATCCAGATTCGTAACGAGCGCATGCAAGCCATGCTGTTCGACACGCCGATGTTCCCGAATGCGACAATCACGGCTACGGTGGATTTCGCGGCAATCGACGCCATGGCGCCCGGTGCCAGCGCCACCCAACAGTTAAGCTTTACTCTGGATTTGCACGGTGCCAGCAACAGCTATACCGCTGATGTGCGCGTAACGCGCACCCAGGAAGGCGTTGTCGCATCGACCCTCAAGCCGGTGATTGTCACTGCGGACAGTTTTGGTCTGGCCGGTGGCGTGGAAGCGCTGCGCGAAGTGGCTGGCCTGTCCCGCATTAGCAATGCAGTGCCGGTAAGCTTCACCGTCACCTTTGTCGAAGCTGACTAGGAGCGTTTTGACTAGACGCGTGTGGCTGTGACCAGACGCGTCTCGCGATCCGGTTGCGGATGGTCCGGCACCAGCTGTGACAACAGCAGCGAAGCACAGGCGATGCCGGCGCCGATCAGAAACACCGCACTCGGATTCACCATCCACACCAGCCCCAGCGCCGCCGGCAACAACACGGCGGCGATGTGGTTGATGGTGAAGCTGATGCTCGACGTCGCTGCGATGTCCGCCGGATCGGCGATCTTCTGGAAGTAGGTCTTGATCGCGATGGCCATGGCAAAGAACAGGTGGTCCAGCAGATACAGGGCAATGGCCACCGCGATACTCTCCACGAACGCATAACTCACGAACACCACAATCAAACCGACGTACTCCAGGGTCAGTGCTCGGCGTTCCCCAATATAGGAAATCAGGCGGCCGATCTTGGGCGCCAGCCAGGTCGTCAGCGCGGCGTTGACGAGGGTTAGCAGCACAACGTTCTCCACCGGGAAATTGAATTTCTCCACCATCAGGAAGCCGGCGAACACCACGAAGATCTGGCGTCGGGCCCCGGCGAGGAAGGTGAGGACGTAATACAGCCAGTAGCGCCGGCGCAGAAACAGGTGTTTCTTCTGCACCACGGTGTCCTGAAATTGCGGAATCGCCAGCCAGCAATACAGTCCAATAGCGATCGTGGTGCCGCCCGCCAGCAGATAGATCGCGACGTAGTTGGCCGCGAAGAACATCAGGTAACCGTACAGGAGTGCCAGTACCGCCAGGTTGCTGAACGCCCGCACACTCAGTATCTGGCCCAGGACTTGGGGCGCCTCGTGTTTCGCCAACCACTGCAGGCTGAGTGAATTGTGCAGTGTTTCCAGATAATGAAAGCCGATCGACATCAGCACCGTCGTCGCGTAGAGCCAGAGCGCGGTTGGATAGAACGCGGTGATCGCGGTGCCGGTACCTAACAGCATCAAGGACAGAATCGCGAACTTCTGCTGGCGAATAAACAACATCACAAAGATCGCCGTGAAGGCGAGGAAGCCGGGAATCTCCCGCAGGCTCTGCAGAATGCCGATCTCGGCGCCGGTGAAGGCAGCCCGCTCGACGGCGAAATTGTTGAGCATCGCCTGCCAGGTCACGAAGGCGACGCTATTGCCGATGGCAAGCAGGAACAGCAGGGTCTTGCGGTCGTGTAATGCAGGCATGGGTGTCCACGGTGGTGAATATCGGTTAAGAGTGCAGACAGCTTGGATGTGCTGTTTCGGGGTAGTCTGCGAGCGACGCGGATTATATCATTCCTGCCGATGTCTTCTCTCAGAATCTTTGCCGGGCCCGATGCGCTCGCGCGCCTGCGCGACGAGGGCCTGTGTGAGTCGCAGTTCCGGGTGATGACCGGCGCCTCCGGTGGCCCCAAGTGGTTCGTGTTATATGGACTGGACCGCTATCTGTTCGGGGAATTCTTCGCCGGTCGGCAGGATGAGCTCTACACGCTCGGGTCTTCTGCTGGTGCGTGGCGGCTGTGCTGCCTGGCGACCGCCGATCCGGTGGCGGCGATCGAGCGCTTAGCCTACCTGTATTCCCACGAGGAATATTCCGCCAAGCCCACGGTGTCGGAGATCACGGACAAGGCGCGGGTGCTGTTGCAGACTGTGCTCGGACCCACGGGCGCCCGCGAGATTGCCCAGAATGCGGTGTTCCGCACCCACATCGTCGCCGCTCGTGCCCGTGGTCTGGGCAGCAGTTCGAATACAGCGTTGCAGGGACTCGCGCTCGGCAGTGCCGCGCTGGCCAACGTCGCCAGCCGTCGCCTGCTGTCCCTGTTCTTCGAGCGCACCCTGTTTGCCAATACCGGCACACTCGCGCCGTGGCAGAACCTGCGCGATCTGCCCACCCAGACAGTGAGGCTCACCGAATCCAATGTATTCATGGCGATGATGGCTTCGGGTTCGATTCCGTTTGCGCTCGCTGGCGAGCGCCACATCGACGGCGCCGCCCCGGGGCTCTACGTGGACGGCGGCATTACCGACTATCATTTTGACGTGCCGCTGCATCGCGGCGAGGAACTGGTGCTGTATCCCCATTTCTCACCGACGGTGGTGCCGGGCTGGTTCGACAAGCATCTGGCCTGGCGCAGGCCTTCAATTGCTAACTATCGTAATGTGGTGTTGGTGACGCCTTCCCCGGAATTTGTCGCCGCGCTGCCGTATGGCAAGATTCCGGATCGCTCGGACTTCAAGACCCTGGAATTCCCGGCGCGGCTCGACTACTGGCAACAGGTGCTCGATCGCAGTCAGCAGCTCGCCGAGGATTTTGCCACGCTCGTGAGTCACACTGGCGGCTTGGCAAACGTGGAGCCACTGCCGTTTTCCCAACGGCGCTGAGACATGGGCATGCGCGAAGCACATGGGTATGCGGCCTTGTCATACACCAGGGTTATACTTCAGGGTTATATACCCAGGTTCTACATCACGGTCATACACCAGGCTCCTATACAAGGCTCAGGCACATGGATATGAACTCAGGTAAGCATTCGCTAAAGCATTTGGTTAAGCATTTAATTAGGCATTTGGTAAAACATTTAATGATGCCTCCGATAAAGAGCACACCATGATTCGTCCCGCACGGCTTGAGGACAGCGGCGCCATCGCCGACATCTACAACTGGTACATCGAACACACCATCATCACGTTCGAGGAGACGCCCCTGACGGCGGCCGACATGGCGGCCCGCATGACACTGACTGAACCGCACTGCCCCTGGCTCGTGCTGGAACTCGACGGCGCGGTCCGCGGCTACGCCTATGCCGGCATCTGGAAAGCCCGCTCTGCCTATCGCCATTCCCGCGAGACCACGATCTACCTGCACCGCGACTATGGCGGCGCCGGGTACGGCCGCATCCTCTATCAATCCCTGATCGATGAATTGCGCCAGGGGCCGATACATGTACTGATCGGCGGCATTGCGCTGCCCAACCCGGCCAGTGTTGGCTTGCACGAGCAGCTGGGGTTCAAGCAGGTGGGTGGCTTTACGGAAGTCGGCAAGAAATTCGGCAATTACATCGACGTAGGTTACTGGCAATTGACACTGTGATGATTTTTCTTCGGACAAACGCTTTACTTTCACGAGGTCTAGGTCGCGCCACGGTGCTGGTGCTGCTGAGCCTGTTGCTGGGAAGCTGTGTCGCTGCCGTGGTCGGCGCCGCAGTGGATACCACCATCGAGGTCGCGAAGGTGCCGTTCAAGGTGGCCGGGGCCGTGGTGGATGTCGCCGTGCCCGATGGCGATGACGACGAGGACTAAGTCTGCGACAAGAATCAGGTCGAAGACCAAGACGACAAAGAGTCCAGAAATAAACCAGAAGTAAACGTGCAATAAACATGCAATAAACGAAAAGAAAACCAGTAATAAATCAGCAATACACGCGCAATAAACAAGCAATAAGCGCGCAATAAACGAGTAATAAAATTAAAGGACCAAAGATTCAATGCATGACGATCCCCAACACTACGAGATTCCAGCGGATTACCGGCACTGGGTAGGCGACGCCGCCGAAGACCACATCGGTCCGTTCTTCTTCCGGAATGATGGCGCGCTCATGCGCACGGCGTTGCGCGTCCAGCCGCATCACTGCAATGCGCATCAGACAGTGCACGGCGGTGTGTTGATGGCGTTCGCCGATTACACCTTGTGCCTGTGTGCGAATGGGGGAACCCAGCAGAGTGTCATCACAATCAACTGCAATAACGCCTTCGTGGCACCGGCAGAGCTAGGCGAATTGATCGAGGGACACGGTGAGGTCATCAAACGCGGCAAGTCGCTGGTGTTCGTGCGCTGCGACTTAAAGGTGGACGATCGCATCATCCTTACAAGCACGGGTGTGGTGAAGCTGATCGTGCCGAAAGCGGGGTGAACGTTCGCTTCTAGCTTTCTGTTCAAAGTGCTCAGTTTGTGACGACGCG
>Ga0222714_10001223_pt1 | contig 29053 bp, 18 predicted proteins | sample C33_3DmetaG_FD_165048 | JGI IMG/M metagenome (GOLD analysis project Ga0222714, IMG submission 165048) | Estuarine water microbial communities from San Francisco Bay, California, United States - C33_3D | ecosystem: Environmental > Aquatic > Marine > Unclassified | place: USA: California... | reverse complement strand
AGTTAAACAAGAAACTCCAAAAGAAGAAGTTAAACCCGAAGAAGCAGAAAAAACTAAAAAATTAGAGGAAAAAATACAAAAATTAAGAGAAGAAAGAAAAGAATTAAAAGAAAAATTAAAAGAGACTCATGACGATTCTGAAAAAACTAAAGAATTAGAAAAAAAAATAAAAAAACAAAAGGATGAGTTAAAAGAACAAAAAGAAAGAGAAATAGAAAGAGAAAGAGAAAGAGAAAGAGAAAAAGAAAGAAAAAGAAAAAGAGAAAGAGAAAGAGAAAGAGAAAGAGAAAGAGAAAGAGAAAGAGAAAAAGAAAGAAAAATAGAAAGAGAAAGAGAAAAAGAAAAAGAAAGAAAAAGAAAAAGAGAAAGAGAAAAAGAAAGAGAAAGAGAAAGAGAAAAAGAAAGAGAAAGAGAAAGAGAAAGAGAAAGAGAAAGAGAAAGAGAAATAAAAAGAAAAAGAGAAAGAGAAAAAGAAAAAGAAAGAGAAAGAGAAAGAGAAATATATAAAAGTAATAACTCACATACACAAATCGCAGATAGACCACAAAGTTTAATTATACCACAAAACTCAGTTAGTCCACAAAACAATGTTACCCAACAATCTTTAGAAGAAATTTTTATTTCGAAAGAACGATTTGTATCAAGATTTAATTTGTTATTTATTGATTATAATTTAATAAAAGTTTATGATGATGAAAATACTAAACCAAATAAATTAATTATAAAAATAAGAGAAAAATTAACACAATTTGATGGAAATAATAAAATATTTGTTTTTAATATTCCTGGTAATCCTACTGACAATTCTACTGGTAATCCTACTGAAAAATCTAATGAAAATCTTGGTAATAGTAAATTAGATTCTTATAAATATTATACAATAAACTGTAGTGAAATGGATAAAAGATTATGTAAACTTAAAAATAATAGCTCACAACCTCAACAATATTCAAAATCTGATGTTAAACAAGAAGATTTAATATATAGAATAAAAGAAATATCAGAAGAAAATGAAATGAAAGGATTAAGAGTTTTAGTATTAACATCAACAAAAAAGTTAGATATTCACAATAAAATATATAATGATAATAGTTATAAGAATATAGACAGTGTAAATATTGATGAAGAATCAAAAATATTTAATTTCTTAAAATTAGATGTGAAAAATTTAATTGAAAAATTTAAACATAATAATAACCCAATAAAACTTGAAGATGGTATAGTTTACTACAATAATGATAATTCAGTTATAATGTAAAATAATTTACAATGTATTAATTAAAAACATACAACCAAAAAAATAACCATCAAAAATAATGTTCTTCCAATAAAACCAGATTCTTTATTTGAATCTTTATTATTTTTTTTACATCTTGAACATCTACAAACTGCTGGATGTACTTTATTACGCATTCACTATATATTTTTACTATTTATTTTTTTTATAAAATTATAATTTAATTATTCAAAAATTTAATTTAATTTTTAATTTAAATATCTAAATTAACACTTCTTTTATTATTACTTCCTGTTTTTATATCCAAATGCTTTATTGCTTCAGCATCACTTTCACTAAAATTTGAGTTTAAATCCATATCAATATTTGTCCTTCTTGGAGAATTTGACATATTGTTCAATATATCATTAATATCTGGAGGTCCATTCATTTCCTTTCTTGGAGGAGGAGGTTGTCTTGGAGCACTTGGTTGTCCTCCTCCACCACCACCAAACATACCACCCATTAAATTAGAAAATCCAGGGTTTTGTTGTCCAACAGATGATGCAGCAGCAGAAGCAAATTGTTTCATCAAATCTGGGTTTTGTCTCATAATATCATTCATTCCTGGTAATGATGTCTTAAACATTGTATTTGTTAAGTGGAACATAAATCCACTACCACCAACCATTAACAGTAACTTGAGTTCTGGTGCCATTTCTCCCTTACCTTTATATTTCTCATGTAGTTCTTCAAAAACATCATCATAATCTGTGATATTTTCATGGATACTTTCTGACCAACCATTTAATTTAACATCTAATGGATCAAATTTATTATTTAAAAACTCAATTGCTGTTATAAATGCAACTAACATTTTACGCTGAAATTTGACACTTTGGTCACATTCTCTTTGTCTAGTTAATCTTTCTACTTCTGATTTAACTTCATTATAATCAGACTCCATTGTAAATTTCTTATGAGCATGAATCCCCTTTTGTTCTAATCTGTCAAGTAATCTAATAAATTCGGCTTTTTCTTTTTGTAATTCTTCATATGTTTTTGGTTTTTCATAACGATATTCTGGTTCAGAATAATTATTATTTGATGAAGAATATTCATTATTTGTATTTGAATTATTATCATCATTTAAAATAGAATCTAAATTTAAATTAAGGTCATTATCGTTATTTAAATCAATTGAAGTAATATTTTCTGTTACATTATTTCTAGAGTAACTACTAAATGAATTATTATTTGAAGAAGACTTTGAGTTACCCAAATTTATATCATCTAATTTAACGTCATTATAATTATTATCATCAAATGATATACCTATATCATTTAAATCTATTGTATTATCTAATGAATTTGACGAAGATAAATTATTATCCATTGTTACACTTATACTTGGAGATGGTGTCCTTGTTTTACTTTCGGAAAAAACAACTGGATCGGATGGTCTAAATTCCTCAACTTTATTAGAATCAGAAGATGACGAAGCCTTGCTCTTATTCATAAGTAGTTCTACTCCTAAATTAGCTGACTCATCCCTATCCCTCATAATATTTACATCACTAACTCTAGAATTCAAATTTGAATTCATGTTTAGGTTTCTATGGTTATCTTTTTGAAAATTTAAATTTATTTCTTCCATAATTAATTTATATTATACTAGAAACTTATTTCTTTAATATAACGCAATTTAATATATTATTAAATTAATTTATTTTTTTTTAAGTAATATAAAATCATCAAAAATGAATCCGCTAAATCGTCTTTTTTCTTGTTTTTATCAAAAAATCCAATCCAATTATTTTTATTGAATTCATGATGTTCCAATATTAATTTTGTGTGTAATATAGATATCTTTTTATTCCTTGAGTATTTACTTTTTAAATTATTGATTTTATCCATTTCATCTTTATCTACTTCTCCTTTATAAACTTTTAATTTATTTGAAGCGTTCATCAATATTAAATCTTTAAAACTTTGTATATTTAGACTTTTGAATGAAAAATATGAATATAAAATCATTTGAATTGATTTCATTGTTGGATTTTTTAAAACTGGTTGATTTTCAATAATTACATAATCAAAATTAGAGAAATAGTTGTTTTCTTCAAGCTGTTTATATAAATTTCTAGATAAGTCTTTCAATGATATTTTTGAACATTTTTGGTTTTTTTTTGCTTTTGGTTTTGGTTTTTCTTTTTCTTTTTCATCTTCATTATCTTCTAAACATGCTGTTTTAGAATTAACTTTAGCCTTAGCCTTAGCCTTTGACTTAGCTTCTACATTTGATTTTTTAATATCATCAACAATATTTTCTTCTTGTTCTGTACCATCTGTTCTTAAATCAATTATATTCCAATCTAAGATTTTATACTCCTTTTTTTCTTCATTATATTCTATCACACAATATGATAGATTTTTTATCCCAACATCCCAGCCAATTAAAATCATATTAGTTATAAAATATAAAATATAAATATTTAAATCAATAAAAAAAAACAAATAAAAAAAAATATTTAAAATAAATAGTTTGGTTTTTTGTTTAGTTAAATTAAGAAATATAATTAAATATTACTTAAAAATAGATTCAATTAAAACTTTAAAATAGATTCTATTAAAACTTTAAAATAGATTCTATTAAAACTTTAAAATAGATTCTATTAAAACTTTAAAATAGATTCTATTACTAATTTAACTCAAGAACTCTTTGAAATTTATTGGCAACTCATCAACCTGTGTTGAATAATATTTTTCAATTTCTTCCATCTTTCTTACATCATAACCTGTTACAAAATTAATAGCTACACCCTTTCTTCCATATCTACCACTTCTACCAATACGATGAATATAACTTTCTGGGTTATTTGGTACATCAAAGTTAATTACAAGAGATACTTGCTGTACATCAATACCTCGTGACAATAAATCTGTTGAAATAAGAATTCTAGTTTCACCACTTCTAAACCTCTGCATAATATCATTACGTTCTGTTTGGCTCATTTCACCATGAATACTTGAAATTGAGAAGTTATTATCAACCAACTTTTTTGAGATTTCATCAACTGTTCTCTTTGAATTACAATAAATAATTGTTTGAGAAATAGAGCATGCTTCGTAAATATCACACAATGTTTCAAACTTAAATTCCTGCTTATCAATATTAATATAAAACTGTTTAATACCCTCTAATGTCAATTCCTCATTCTTTACCAAAATTTTTACTGGTTCTCTCATAAAATTATTTGAAATCTTAAAGAATTCAGGTGTCATAGTTGCTGAAAACAAACCTACTTGAATATTATTTGGCAAAAATCGGAAAATATCATAAATCTGATTTGAAAAAATCTTCGATAACATTTCATCTGCTTCATCAACAACCAAAATCTTCAACTGTCTTGTATTTAGTGCTTTCTTGTTAATCATATCCAAAACTCTACCTGGTGTCCCAATAACCACTTGAGGATTCTTTAAGAGTTCATCAATATTATCACGTATTGTTGTTCCACCAACAGATAAGTTATATGAAATACCCATATAAGAAGACAAATTTTTAACTACTTCAAGAATCTGTAGTGACAATTCGCGTGTATGTGACAAAACCAATGCCTGTGTTTCTTGTACTGATTCATCAATATTTTGAAGCATACCAATTGAAAATGTAGCTGTTTTTCCGGTACCTGATTGCGCCTGAGCAATTACATCATTTTTATCTATTACTGGCAAAATTGCCTTTTTTTGAATGCTACTTGGTTTTTCATAACCACAAGCATAAATGCCCCTAAGGAGCTTGTCTTTGAGGTCTAAATCCTCAAAGCTCGAAATTTCAATATTGTTATAGTCTTTAGTTTCACTGGTCATTATATGATAAACAGTATAATTTAATCTTAAATCAATTTTTTTTTTTTCTATTGTTTTCTTAAATATTTTTAATAAAAATCTATTTTATTTATATATGAGCACAAAAAAGATTAATACAAAATTACAATCTGGAAGCAAAAAATTAAAACCAGGTAAAAATGTTCAATTAGGTCCTTGTGTATTTCCTTTTAAATATAAAGATCAAGAATATAACGAATGTTATAAAGGAGCTCATGGAGATTGGTGCGCTACTGAAGTCGATTCAAACCGTAAAATGAAAAAATATGCTTTTTGTAATTATGATTCACCTAAGGCAGTTAGCCCTAAGGCAGTTAGCCCTAAGGCAGTTAGCCCTAAGGCAGTTAGCCCTAAGGCAGTTAGCCCTAAGGCAGTTAGCCCTAAGGCAGTTAGCCCTAAGGCAGTTAGCCCTAAGGCAGTTGAGCCAAAAACAGTAGAGAAAAAGAAATTTATGGTAAAAAATAATCCTAAATTTAATTATGATTCTCTTAGTGATGAATATAAATTACCAGTCGAAAAACATATTATTCCAAAAGTATGGGAGTTACCAAATAGAAAAACATTCCAAAATTGGGTATTCGATAACTACAAAGAATACGTTTCAAAAAAAGGTGCAGTAAAATTCAAAAAAGGTGCCAAGTTTGATTTCTTTAACCATCAAAAATTTGTTAGAGATTATTTACAAGTTGAAAGTCCATATAGAGGTCTATTATTATTTCATGGTCTTGGTGTTGGTAAAACATGTGCTTCTATTGGTATAGCAGAAGGATTCAGAGACAGTAGAAAAATAGTTATATTATTAAATAAAAGTTTAAAGAAAAACTTTATTGTTAACTTGATGAAATGTGGTTTTGAATACTTTAGAATTAATCAACATTGGGTATTTAATGACCTAAAATCAAATACTCAACTCAAATTATACGCAAAATTTCTCAAAATACCTGAATCTGTTATTAAGAAAAATGGTGGAGCTTTCTTTGTAGATTTTAAAAAGAAACCTAACTTTGAAGAATTATCTGGTGTCCAACAAGAAATGTTAAATTTACAAATAAATGAAATGATTAAAAATAAATATTCATTTTTACATTTAGATGGTTTAAATGAAGCAAAACTCAAAAAATTAGTTGACGAAGAATATTTAAATGACAAAATGTTAATAATTGATGAAGTCCATAATTTATCTAATGCTATGGCAAAAGCAAGTCCTGGTATTAGAGGTAAATATTTAAAACAATTAATTATGGAAGCCAAAAACCTTAAATGCGTTTTCCTTTCTGGTACTCCTATGATTAATAACTTATATGAAGCTGGACAATTATTCAATTTATTAAGAGGTTTTATGGTAACATTTACATTTATATTAACACCAAAAGGTAACGCTATTTCATTTGAAAAATTAAAAGATATAATTGAAAAACATTCTTTAGTCGACCAATTTTTCATTGATAAGAGAAATAAAAGAATTAAATTAACAAAGATACAAGAAGGTTTTGAAAATACTGGTAATGGTGTTAAAAAATCTGAACTTAATATTAATGATGAATCCTTTGTTGATATAATGACACAATTATTTAGTGATAATGGCTATGTATCCAAAATATCATTAGAAAGACAAACAGCTTTCCCTAATAACGAAGAAGAATTTATGTCTTTGTTTTATGACGAAGCAAGAAATAAAGTTAAAAATCCAAAGCTTTTCCAATCTAGAATTTTAGGGCTCGTATCATATTATAAAACTCAAAATAAAGAATTGTTACCTACTGTCACCAAAAATGAGGTATTAGAAGTTCCTATGAGTGATTATCAATTCTTAAAATATTCTATTGTTAGAAAAGATGAAATTGACCAAGAAAAACAATCAAAGAATAAAGGTAAAGGAGAAGCAAAAGCTAAGGCAAAATCAGATAATGACGATGGCGATTTATTTGGTTCAAAATCATCTTATAGGGCATATTCAAGGATGCACTGTAGTTTTGTTTTCCCAGAAGAAATCCCAAGACCCACTCCAGGCGATTTAGTATTGAAAGAAGCCATAAAAACAATGGGTAAAGAATCAAAGAAAGAATATTATGAACAACTAAAACAATCTATGGTGGAAAAATCAAAAGTTGATATTGAATTGACACAATTAAAAACCAAATTAGATTTATTACAAAAAACAAATGCTAATAACAATGAAATTGTTGGTGTTAAAGAAAAAATCACTGAATTAGAAGATATCAGTAAAAGAATTCAAGATTTTGAAGCAGAACCCGACCCAGAATATGATGTTGATGACATGCAAGGTGAAGTTAAAACCGAAGATAAAAAACTAATGAAAAACTACGAACAAGCTAAAGAAAAAACACTTAAAAAATTAGACGATGAAAAGGCTAATTATCTTGAAGCAAATGAAACTAATAAGTTATTAAAATATTCTCCAAAATATAATCTTATTGTTGATAAAATTAAAGAAGTTAATGGTTTATCATTTATTTATACCGAATATAGAACTCTTGAAGGTATTGCTACTCTTGAAATCGTTTTAAAAGCTAATGGATATGCCCCATTCCTTATTGAAAAAAATGGAGATGATGATTTTGTACAAGTATTTGAAAATCCAGAAGATGTAGATAAACCAAAATACGCATTATGGGGTGGTGATGAAGAAACAAGTGATATTATTAGAAAAGTTTACAATAATGATTTTGAAGAATTACCATTTTCTCTTAAAAGACAAATTGAAGAATCTGGTAAAAACAATCTTAGAGGAGATGTTATCAAAGTTCTTATGACTACTAAAACTGGTGCTGAAGGTATTGATTTACACAATGTTAGACAAGTTCATATTATTGAACCATTTTGGAATCCAGTTAGAACAAAACAAGTTAAAGGAAGAGCTGTTAGGGTTGGTTCACACGTTCAATTACCACCAAAAGATAGAACCGTTGAAATTTATACATATCTTGCTACATTCACTAAACCACAACTCAAATCTGATAAACAAATTGCTAGTGATAAGGGTGGTATAACTTCTGATCAAGTATTATATGATATTTCAATGAGGAAATTAGAAGTTATGGAGGATTTCTTAAAATTAATTAAAGAAGTTGCAGTAGATTGTAATTTAAATTACGAAGAAATAAATGATGATAAAGAACAACTTACATGTTTTAGCTATGGTTCAAAACCTTTACGTGAATATTCATATGTTCCTAATATTACTGAAGAACATGGTGACTTTGAAAGAGAAAGAAGAACAAAAATTACTTCATGGAAACCAGTTTTCATTAAAATACCAATTAAAGGTAAGGCTGTAGAATTTGCTGTTAAAAAGGCTCCAAAAGGAGAAAAGAATTATTTATATAATGCTGAAACATTTAAATTGGGTGTTGTTGGAGACCCAATAGGTTATTTTGTTGAACAACCAGATGGTAAAAAGAAATTTAATTTTGCTAAAAAAGCAAGTGGAATTATGAGTTCTAAACCAAAAACAAGGAAAAATACATCTGTTAAAAAAGGTAGAAAGTCCAGAAAACAAAATAAGTAAATATTAACAGTTTAATTTAATTTAATTTATTATACAAAATCAAAGTTTACAATATAAACCAAATTTAGTTCATGTTTTTTTATAACATAGTTTAATGAAGATATTTTTGTATCATTCGTTATATTAACATCTGTAAAATTTTCCAATAAAGCATTGCTATTATATAATGTATATGTTAATGTATCCAAAATAGTAAATATTAATTTTATATTTATCTTCTCTAAATATTTATTTATTTTATTAATATCTTCTTTACTAAGTATTGTTATATCAACTTTTCCTTCATTATTACCATAAAATTTTTTAAGTCCTTCTAATGTTATTATTAACAACATTTCAAAAAATGTTTTTGTATCAACATTTTCAAAACTAAAGTTTTTATTGAATTCGTTGTTATCTGAAAATATTTTGTCTGCTATTTCATACGCATCTAATTCAATATCTACGTAATTCATTATATCTAAAAAGTAATTTTTTTTTAATTTTTAAACATAAAGATATTTTTTGTTTATAATTTTATGTATTACTTATATATTATTTTAGGAGTTTATTACCTTTTTGGTATTTCGTATTTTATTTATAAAGACTATAATTATGCCAAAAATAATAAAAATAAAAATGTTATAAATATTGATCAAGATGAACTATTTGATAAACTGATTGAACCATAATTAGTTGTTATTATTATATATTTAGTTAATAGGTATTATATTTTGACATACAAATATTATCTTTTTATATATTAATTATGAAAGAACTTATTATAATTTGCTTAGCAGTTATACTTATTGTATTGATCGGTAATTTACAAAGAATATTGAGAGAAAATTTTAGTGGTTTGGATAATAGACACAATTGTCCACCATTTAGCAACACACATAATCCATATAATTCATTTATGTCTCATACAAAAGGTTGGTGTACAGATAAAAACTATGATACATTAGTAAACCCAGACGATTTTGATAGCTTTGAAAAAAGCCCAATTAAATGTCCAAGTGATTATTCAAGAGTATCTGCCAAAGAATCTGCATCATTTAAATCTAAGGCATATTGTAAAAAACCAACAGTTTATTAAATATTAAATATTAAATATTAAATATTAAATATTAATAATATATTAATAATATATTAATATACTGTTTATTAAATACTAAAAAAAAAATCTATGTATTTTTATTAGATAAGATTTGTTTGTTTGTTTGTTTGTTTGTTTGTTTGTTTAGTATAATTGAATAATTAACTAATACTCTTGTATTCTTTGTTTATTTAATTGTAAGTTTATTTTTTTATTTTATTGATTTTTATACTTAAATTTATTAAATTATATTTAATTAAGTTAAATGGATAAATTAACTTGTCTAAAAAAAGATAAAACACAAGAAGAATTTGAATTATTAGAATTTTTGGAAAACAAATTTTCAAAAATAGATTCAAAAACCGAAAAATTAATATATGGAGTTATGAAAAATAAACATATAACTGAACTTAACAATATAAATTTCGCTAAAGAAAATATACAAAATACATATATAATTGAAAAACAAAAATTAGATAACTTAATAAAAATAAAAGATAACCTTAACTCTATAATTAAATCAAGAGAGCAGTTTTATATTAATGAATTAAAGAAAAAAATTAATCCAGACTTATTGTGTAATATATGTTTTGAAAATAGATGTAATATTGTATTAAATCCATGTGGTCATATATTTTGCGATACATGTTGGTTCAAAAAAGAAAAAGAAAATATATGTTTTGTTTGTAGGAAAAATGTAATCAATAGTGTAAAAATTTTTCACAATTGAATACAATAAAAAAAATAAAATTGAATTAAATGTGTTCAATAAATTATTAATTATAAATCATTTAACATTATAAATCAAAATGACTTCACAAATTCAAACCGAAAGTTCACCTTGTACTATTTTGGATGCTGAGTCACCAAGAATAGAACAACCAAGTAGAATTAAAATTCCATTGAAACAACATCAATTGGCACTTATACATCGTTGTAGACTTCTTGAAAATACATCAAATGAAGCATATAATGAAGAAAGCTATAGTATTAGAACACGTATTGGAATTATTGGTGATGTAGTTGGTAGTGGTAAAACATTATCAGTTCTTGGTCTTATTGAAACAGAAAAATCAATAAAAACATGTATTCCTAAATATTATAGTAATAGTTATATTAGTTATATAAATGAACAAAATATTAGTTATAATCAACAACATAGTAGTATTAAAAACCTTGATAATACAAATGTTATTTTGGTTCCACATAATATTTATAAACAATGGGTTACATCAATAGAAACACATACAACTCTTAAGTATTTGGGTATTTTTAACAAAAAATCACTAGATAAATTCAAAGAAGAAGAATCTAAAGACAATCTAAAAGATTATGATATTATTTTGATTAGTTCAACAAAATATAAGGATATTAGTAACGACTGTTATAATATGGTATTTTCTCGCTTGTTTATTGATGAAGCCGATTCTATTAAAATTACTGGGAGTATTCTGAATTCTAACTTTTTTTGGCTAGTATCATCAACATATGATGTTCTTTGTAATCCTCACGGTAAACGAAAATATGCTAATGAAGCAGGACAATTGTCAGATTATTACAGTTATTCGGGTGGTTTTACAAATTATCTATATATAAAAGGAGTATCAAGCACGATTATAAAGTCGTTTATATCTGGGTTCTTCTGCGGTATTGAGGATAGTATTAGAAAGCTATTGCTAATTAAAAATGATGACGAATTCATTAAGCAAGCCTTTTCACTACAAGATTATGTTGTTAATATTTTGAGGTCAAAAAGCCCTGTTGTAGCCAATGTTCTTGGAAACTTTGTTTCACAAGACATTATGAATCATATTAATGGTGGGGATATTCAGGGTGCTATTGAACTTCTAAATTGTAAGAAATTCTCTGAAAATTTCCTAATTGAGGCTGTAACTAAAGATTTTGAAGATAAACTTAAAAATAAGAAGATTGAACTTCAAATGAAATCTCAAATGATTTATTCAAGCGAAAATGCTAAGAAAGAATCACTAGATAAGATTAAGACAAAGATTACTGAGCTTGAAATAAAGATTGAAGGTATCAAATCAAAGCTAAACGATAATAACCTTTGTACTATTTGTTATGATGATATTGAAAATAAATCAGTTACTATGTGTTGCAATACTCAATTCTGTGTTGAATGTATTACATATTGGCTTTCTCAGAAAAGTGATTGTCCATTTTGTAGAGCAAGAATTTCAAGTAAGAATATTTGTGTAATTACTGATAGTGTTTCTACTGATAAAAAAGAAGAAAAAGAATCTACAGAATTACCTTCAAAACTCAAACATTTGGAAAATCTAATAAATTCAAAGAAAGATGAAGAAAATTTCAAAATGCTAATCTTTTCTGATTACGATAATTCCTTTAAAAATATTTGTGATTTTTTGGAAAATGAAACAATTTCTTATAGAAGAGTTATTGGAACTACAGCGACAATTAATAAGATTGTTAAAAATTACAAACTATCTAATAGTGAACCGGAAAGTATTAAAATTTTGCTTCTTAATGCTGAATATTGTGCAAGTGGTATTAATCTTGAAAATACAAGTGATATTGTGATTTATCATTCTATGACTCCAGCTAAGACAAAGCAAATTATTGGTAGAGGTCAACGCCCAGGTAGAACATCACAGCTTAATGTTTGGAAACTTTGTTACGAAAATGAATCGTAATTACTTTAAAATTAGATTTAAATTAATTAAAAAATTATTAAACCAAATATATAATTACTAAAATTATTGGTGTTACTAAATTTATTACTAGGATAAATAGTTTTATAAAAATACAAATGTAAAATATTTTTTTATAATATTTTAGTATATGATAAAAAAAATTATTATACTATTATTAGTATTTTTTATATTATATTTAACTTTATATTTGAATAAAGAAAATTTCCAAATATCTTTTGTCGATCCATATATGATGAGTAGTAGTTCTTTGGGAGCTAGTACTGGAACGGGAAGTGGTGTTGCAGTTAACTCAGCAACTGCTAATCATAATAATAACTATGACAATTATCAATATTCTGATAGAGATTGTGAATCATTAAGACAAAGAGGACATGATGTTTATTGCACATATGATAAAGATTCAATTAATGATGATTCGTTATATTTTAATTTAGATAGAACAATTGATTTAGATAAAAAAAGATATAAAACATGTTATGACGAAGATTGTATGGATACTTCAAATAATAAAAATTAACATAATTCTTAATTTTATTTTTGTCTGTTTAATTAAACTTGTTAATTATTTTTGTATAAATAGAATGTTTGACTTTTGTATTTTAGTAAAATAAATTGTTTTTCTTATTTCTATTATTATTTTTTATAATTAAATAATTAATTCTTTGTTACCAATAATATTAGTTATAAGTTTAATAATTATATATTATTATTGTTAATTTAGACTTAAGGAACACACATAATCTAATTAAATTTGTTTTCAAAAAATAAAATATCTATTTATCATAATGAATATACTTAAAAATATAAATTTTAAACATTTTTTAATATTTTTACTAGGTATTCTAATAATTTATATTTTGTATAAAATTTACGAACAAAATAAAGAACACTACTCAAATGATGAAGTATGTTCAAGTAATTATAATACACCTATATCACAAAGAAAAAATAGCAAGGTACTATCAATTTCTTTTATTAAAAATTTAAATTTTAATTCTTCAATCGGTTTAAATCCAAATATAAATAATCAAGGAGCTTCTATTACTGATCAAGGTGCTTTAATGCCTATATCTTCAAATGATAAAAAGATATTATTTAATTTTGATAGTATTAAAGATATATTCCATGAATCATCTTTTACTGTATCATTTGATATAAAACTTCAAAAAGCAAATACACCTTATGTAAATACATTATTTAAAATCGGTCATAAAGATAGTCCCAATAGTAAGGCTTTACATATTGGCTTTCAACATCAATCAAATGCTTTAGTTGATGAAATCTATATTACTATTCCAGAAGAAGGAAAAGTATTAAGTTTAGCTGAGGTTGAGGTAATTGATTCTTCAGGAAATAATTTATGTAGAACTATGACAAATAGTGTTAGTCAAAGTTCAACAGCTTATACAATTAGTTCTGCTGATAAAGCAGTTGATGGAAACACAAGTGGTTTATGGTCTAATGGTTCAGTAACACATACTCAAACTGAAAGTAACCCATGGTGGAAATGTGTATGGAATACCCCTATATCATTAAGTTCTATATCATCTGTCAAGGTTTATAATAGAACTGATTATAAAGATAGATTAAATGGTGCAAGAATAAGTTTCAAATATAATAATAATCATGTAATTGATTATGGAACATATAATGATATAACAGTAACAAGTATGGAATTCACAGTTAATACAACTAATACATACATTGATAAAATGGGTACTGGAAGATTATTTGTAAAACATCACAATAATAAGGGATTTTATACAACACCCTATTTAATAAATTATAACCAATTATACAATTTAACATATGTTTATACAAATAGAGTTAATAAGGCATTATATATCGATGGTAATTTAATTACAAACACTGAAGAATATAATTCTAGTTCTGATGATACAGATTTAGCTGTAAATTTAGATAATATAGTAAAGGAAAATAGAATATGTCAAATTGGTCCCTATTCTGGAATAATGAAAAATTTTTATATAACAAATAATACATTAAATACTGAAGAAATTAATAATATAAGTAAAATAGAATTATATTATCCATTAATGGTAGGTAAAACTTATTTAAATTATGATTCAAATTATTCAATAGGAACTAACAATTTCCCTTCATCTGATTTGACATTTAGTGGTGATACAAACCAAGTATTTAATGTAACAAATAGCATACCTCATCATTTTGCTGATTTTAGGAATAATAAAATTTTAAAACTCGGTAATAGTTTAAAAAATATTTTCAATAAAAGGTCTTTTACAATATCATGTTGGATTAAACCACAAGCAAATTCCGAGATGTGTTTATTTAATTTTTTTAATACTGGAACCACAAACAAAGAATTATATATATTATTAAACAATTATGTTTCAACAAGTAATAGATTTAAGCTTAAATTTGCTTTTTTTGGCAATGATGTAACAACTTCGCAACATGTAATTGTTAAAGACACTTGGAATCATGTTTCATTTGTATATAAATTAGATGTAGGCAAATTTATATATGTTAATGGAGAAGAAGTTACTTTAAATGGTTCAGGCGGAGACCCACTAGATTTATCTGGTATGCCTTCAAATAAATTTTCAATTGGTGTTAGACAACTAGTTCAAAATTATTTAAATGCAAATATGTTTGATCTAAGACTTTTTAATTATGCTATAAGTCCAGAAAAGGCAAAAGAATTAGGACATTCAACATTAAATTTGAGTTTAAAAGATAATACTTATGGTTTGAAATCAACAATAAATAATAACTCTTTAATGGAATTAAGCTTTAATAGACAAAGTGTAAATATGTCAACTGGGGTAGCAGATTTTACTGGCGACATAACTAGTGGTAATTATCCCACATATATTTCAAATCCAACAAACTCAGGTTTTATAAACCATTATTTTAATAGAACAAGCTTTTCTATATCATTTTGGATGTATCCAACATTATTTAATACTTCTGGTACCAGTAAAAGGCATATTTTAAATTATTATAAAGATAGAGCTGATAACAAAAACTTACATATAATATTACATATAACATCTATAGATAATAAAACAAAATTAAAATTTGGGTTTTGGAACAATGATTTAGACACTACTGAAGGTTCAATAAAAAAAAATGTTTGGACACATATTACATGTGTTTTTGATATCAATGTTGGAAAAAAAATTTATATTAATGGTAGGTTGAATGCAGAAAATACACAAACATATCCTTTATTAGTAGATGATGGTTCAGAATTTTTTTTGGGCAGAAGTCAATTTAATAATTCAGTCACACATTATAAAGGAAAATTATTTGATTTAAAAATATCAAATTATGCTTTAAATGAAGAAGAAATCAAAAATATTTCCACATTAAAAACATTAATACCTTTATCAACAAATCTAAATAATATTACAAATAATGAAAACAGTAATTTTAATATGGAATTAGTAAAAACTAATAGTGATTTAAGTGTATCTAATGGAATAATATTATTTAGTGATAATCATTATTTAAAAACAAATATCAATAGTCAAAAATATTTCACAGGAATTTTTAATAATTCATCATTTAGTTTATCATGTTGGGTAAAATTTAATTATTTAGATAGTGATAATACACAAAAGGCATTATTTGGTTTTGATGCTGATGATGGTATTAATAACAATAATAGTAGATTTAATATTCATTTATTCAAAAGTAGTAATGAATCATATAATAATAAAATAAGGTTTGGGTTTTATGGTAATGATCTAGATACATCTAAAAGATTTACTAGGAATTCATGGTATCATTTAACATTTTCTTTTGAGAATGGAATAGGAAAAACAATATATCTTAATGGTAAAAATTTAAATAGTAATAATCAAACAGATTCTTTCCAAGTAAATGATGTTAATGCAAATAAACTATTTACAATAGGTGCAATGTATACTTCAAGTACATCAACGATAAAATACTCATTAGGCACACAAATGTATAATTTAGGTATTAAAAGCACTTATACAAATATTTTTGATGCTTTTAAAGAATTTGAAATGAAACTTCATTATCCATTAAAAAATAATAATTTAATTAATTTAAATACATCAAATATTTATAATTTTGCAAGTTATGAAGATAATATAAATAGTTTAGAAGGTAATGCTATAATAAATCATAACTATGCTCATTTTCATTCAACGAAATATTTAGAATTACATGAAATTTCAAGGAGAATATTTGATAGAAAATCATTTTCAATAAGTTTAATGATAAAACTTGATCAATTAGTTGGTGAACAAACAATAGCATCTTTTAGAGGAAGTAATACAACATTAAATAATGATACATCTGATCCTGCTGGATATTATAAAAATTTAGTATTTTCTGTATTAGAAACTGGAGAAGTTAAATTAACATTTACTGGATCAGAATATAAAACAAATAAAAGATTGATACCAAACAAATGGTATCATTTAATAGCTAATTATGAATATTTTGATAAATTAAATGATGACAATACAAATAAAACAAGAGATAATTATGGTGAATTTTCAATATATATTGACAGACAAAAAGCTACTCATACAAATATTTCTGGTACTGATAATAACAAAGACCCATTAACATTAGATTTAACAAATCCAAAACTTCAAATAGGGCGTTTACTTAGCGAATCTACTGGAACCCAACCAGTATGGAAAACACCCATAAATACTTTAACTGGACAAATATACGATTTATATTTATGTAATTATGTAAAAAAATACCTGTATTTTCCTCTAAGAAATGATATACTTAATGATAATTATGATTATGGAGATTTTTTTTCAGATCAACAATATACTTTACAAAATAATGGTTCATATACAATGGGATTTTATGATGGTGCATGTAATTTCCAAGGTCCCAATAAATTTCTAAGATTAGATAATTCATTTAAGAATTCATTTATTAACAATGGCTCATTTAGTGTTTCTTGCTTTGTATGCTTTGAAAAAATAAATAATTTAAATTATATTATGGCTTTAGGAGACAATAAAGGTAATGGATCTTCTCTTATTATTAGAAGAGAAATAATTGGTTCTGACCATTATATTAGATTTGCATTTGTAGGAAGTAGAATATTTATAAAACTTAATGAAGATGAATGTGTTATAAATTCAAAGAAATTTATACATTTTTCATTTGTTTATGAACTTGGTAAAGGGAAACGTATTTATGTTAATGGTGTAAGAAGAAAAGAAATCTTAATTTTACCAGGTCATAATAATCCTGGAAATGAAAAAATACCATTAAATTTAAGTGCCGCAAGTGATGATACACTAGTAATTGGATGTAATAATGATGGAACAAATAATTTAGAAGGTATGATATGTGATTTACGTTTCTCAAACTATGATTTAGATGATAATGAAGCATATGAACTATATAAACATATTACACCTAATGAATATTATAGTGGTATTATATTAATAGATAGTGATACTGGTAACCACCTTGCCTTAAAGGATGGTAATTTAATAAAGGCAAATAAGCAAGCTGTTGATGGTTCATTTTCATTTTCAATAGATGAAACGGAAACTTATAAAGTATGGGACACAAAAACAACAAATACAAGTAGGTCTGGTGTTCATAAACTAATATTTGATGGTCATTTAAAAATATATTATGATAATAATTTAGTATTTAAATCATCAAATACAATACCTGGATTACTTCTTAATTTAAGAGAACTAAGTATTCTTGATAAAAATGTACATTCAAAAGTTTGGTCTTATTTAAATCATAATGCTATATCTTCTTCAGACGGAATATATGAATTTAATTTAGGTTCAAACGAAAGCAAAGTTATTATGCAAAATAATGGTTATTTCTTGATAATAAATAATAAAGGTAATTTGTTTATTAGGAAAAATAGTGTTAAAATTGACAACTATATTGGAAAGACAGTGAAAATTGTTAGCGCATATCAGGGAAGACATCTTTATAGATCACATTTTAGTGGTGACCCTGATGAAAAACGTATTTCTACTGTCTCATCAATAGATGGACTAGTAAATCAAATTCCAACACATTCGAATGTTACTTGGGAGATTGAATCAAATGTAAATAATAAATTTTTAATTAAATCAAATAGAGAACAAAACCCTTCAAGTATTAGTAATAAGGTGTATTTACATAGAACTTCTGCTGACAAAGCTACAAATACAACTGATGCTATTATATCGGCATGGACAAATGATGATGGATTTAAAATAGAGCAAACCGAATATGATGGTTTTTTCAAAATAAAATCATGGCAAGGCGATTATTTAAAAGTAACAAATTCCAGTATTCCTGAAGACACAAACCATAAATATGTAAGATGTGGTATTCCCCCAGAAATATCAAATATTGAATCAAACTATTCATTTTGTTTTCAAACAAATGATGTAAATAATTATGTTAGATATAAAGATTATGCATTATTTTTTAATGATAATAATGTTAAAATTGATAGAACTGGTGATTATAATGGAATACCATATTGGAAATTTTTACAAACTAACTCATTTGATTTTAAAGAAATAAAAATTGGTAAAAAATCTGATAATAGTAATAATTTTATATTATTTACCGTTTCACGATACGATTATACAGAAAACACTTCTCAACAGAAAAGAATTTTCCAATCAGATTTAGATAATTTTGTATTTGGTCATTGGGCTAATAAATATAATGGATTATATTTGGTTGACGCTTGGAAAAAAAATACTGAAATTATATCTTCAGCAAATCAATATAAATTTGTAATTAATCTTATGTCTGTTAATGGTTCAAAAATAACATATCAACATAAATTTTTACAAGATACAAATTATACAACAGCATTTGATAATACAACAGCTTATAATTTGAGAGAAAATAGCATTTTAACATTAAATAAGGGTTCTCTATCAGGTGAAACATCGGTTTGTAATGTAGCAGAAATATTTTATATTCAAACCCAAACAACAGATAATTCAGTTATTTTAGAAAGTGTAAAAGATTATTTAGCTAATAGGTATGGTTCAGGGTCTGGAACTATTAATTTAGATTATGAATTAGACAATTATTATAAAACATACCCACATATACATGTTAAACCTAATAAAAATATTGTTTTTGATATGAAAACACATTACAATTCAGGTTTTGTATTCGATAATTCAAGTTATAATTTTTCCAATAATACACTTCCATTATCAACTGTATCAACAAATATAAAATTCAAATTCAATGGTAAAATACAAATTTTTAATGGTTCAACATTATTATATCAATCAAATAACACTGTTTTAGGAGATAATTTCCAATTAAATAATCAAGGTGAATTAGAAATTTACAAAGATTCTATATTAATTTGGAGTTCAAATAATGAAGAAGAACCAGGTATAATACCTCCAGATATTGACGCAAATTTACAACCAAGTATACAAATAAGTGTAGGGTCGAGTCCAACCATTTCCAAAACAATTTCAGGTATAGCAAATTTAGAATATTATGAAATAAGTGAAATAGTTAATAAATTTAATTGGGATAGAAAAATAATAGAACAACAAAATTATAATTATTCTATATCCGATAATATATTTGAAGTAAAACAAAACAATAAAACTAGTTTAACAGTTACTCGTATAGATATTAATTCTGGATGGAATTTAAATTTAAATTTTGAATTACCACTAAAAAGTGAATATGCTTATGCTGTACAAAGACCATCTACTGTATTACCTGAATTTTTAATTATTCATATAGGTAATTTACTAGCTTCTGAAGGAAAAAAAACAAAAATATCTAGTGTTATTATAGTTCCAAATTTACATTATTATCAAAATATTGATATTTTAGACAGAAGCAATTGGAATGCTGATGACACTTTTGGATATACATTTAAATTAACATTTAATAGAAATACAATAACAGTTACAAGAATAAATACTTCAGACTATGGTTGGGGAATGGGTTTAATGCTTAAACTTCCAATAAAACCCGAATTTCGTTATTTGATTGATGATATACCAATACCAACTACTACCTCTCTACCACCAACTACTACCTCTCTAACACCAACTACTACAGCATTCCCACCAACTACTACAGCATTCCCACCAACTACTACAGCATTCCCACCAACTACTACCTCTCTACCACCAACTACTACACCATCAATTTTTACACCAATTGTTTGTAGTGATAGTGAATATATAAGTAATTACAATGAATTACTTGAATCAAATTATAATCCAAGTAACATAACTGGAACTGATACTAGTGTTATACCAAATTGTGTAAGTATATCAGAATGTATAGATAATCAATTTGTTTCAAAATTACCAGACTTAGTTAGTGATACAACACATATTTATTCAATAGGAAAATATAAAAGTAATTTACAATGTACTAATATTTCAAGATGTAATGAAACATACCCAGATGTTTACCCACAAGACCCTTCTGTTGCTGGAAGGATAAATCAATATAGAAAAGAAGAAGCTGTAATGGGTAATATATATACTCTAGGAAGAGATGCTGATTGTAGATACTTTAGCGAACCTGAAAGATGTGTTGATGGTAATTTTAGACAATATGTAGCAGCTGTCCCAGATTACGATTCTCTTACAGGCGAATATACTTCTGACAAAATTTACAATTATATTACTGAAATAGACTCATCATGTACTACTGGTCAAGTAATAACTAGTAGCCTAATCCCGCCAGGTCAAGTAACAACTAGTTCAATGCCAGTACCTACTAATTCAATGCCAATGTCAACTAGTTCAATGCCAATGACAACTAGTTCAATGCCAATGTCAACTAGTTCAATGCCAATGTCAACTAGTTCAATGCCAATATTTGAATCATTTATTAAAATGGATAATGGTAATATGTCATAATACAAATTACATAACATTATAAATTTATAATTATAAACCCAATATTATTATATTAATGTTAATTTATGTATTAATAATTATAATTAGTTTGTTGTTTTATTTTGTAAATATTTTTTTTATAATTTATTATATTATTATAGTAATGATTAAAATAATTTTAATTTTATTAGTACTTGTTTTACTAATATTTGTTTTAAGAAAAAGGGAATATTTTTTTCAAACATTATATCGTAGTATTGGATTAGGTGTTCCAACAACATCAATGTTAAGTCAAATACAAATTGACAAAACCCTAATAGATAATATATCAAATATATCAGAAGCAAATAGATATATAATTAATTCGGGTAGACAATTTTATGTAAAAACACCTGCCACAGTAGGAAATATTTTAAGTATAGGACGAGATTTGCAATTAGATTTTGTTTCAGAAAATCCTAATCCAGTTGAATACTATAAATCAAGACACTTTAATGTAGGAACTATGTTTTTTGCTGGTAATGATAATGAATTCGTTAAGGCAACAATATGTAATCCAGATACTGAATTTATATCAAACGAATTTGTTAATTTAGATTATATTATTGGAATTCCTGGTGAAGATAGAGTTTGTGACGAACTCACAATGTGTAATCCAGATACACAATATATATTGAATCCCCATAGTAGAACACAAGATAGAACATGTGCTGATTTACCTGTTTGTTCAAAAACAAGAAAACTTGTTGGTAATACATCAACACAACCTGGAAGATGTGAAGATATTGGTGAAATTATTGTGATAATAAATATTGTAAACACAAATAGTCTTTTTATAAAAACTAAAACATATAATGGTCCAAATAATGTTTTTGATACTGTAAATAACATAAAAGATTATTATAGGAAACTATCAACTGTAGATGAAAAATATTCAACAATAAATAATATAACTTCTGAACTTATTGTTGGATTAGATTTTGATTCAAAAAGTATTTTAAATGATAGAATGCCATGTTATTATAAAGTTGTTAATAATTTTGTAAGTTATATGTTTGATTTAAGAAACGAAAATATCAAAAACCACTTTTATAAAAAACATAAGTATTTAAATATTTCTTCTATTGAAAAATTACATAAAAATATTGATGGTCCATTATATTTATTTGTATTAGGTAAAGACGCAGGCAATGAACCAATGGGATTATTTGGTGCTAAAAATGTATGTTTTTCTATTTTGTATAAAGACCAAGAAGAAGCTAATGTTTTAACAACAAATAAATATATTTTTGAAGACATAAAATATGATCTCAATATATTTTATGAGTATAACAAAGAGGTTTCCATATCAATAAATTCCAATAATAGTAATTATATTAATCAATTTATCAATAAAATATTAGTAAGTAAAGTTGTCCCAGATTATAAAAATATAGTTTACAACAAAGAATCTGCTTCATCATTGAATGTAGAAATAGAAGCATATTATAAAGGATTAAAATACTCTGTTAATCAATCTTCACAATCATTAATTAGATGTAATTTTGATGCTTTTGGTGATTCATTATTCCAATGTAAAGATACATGTAAAAACTTACCAAATTGTTCAACTATTGATTGTAATTTAATTTGTGAAAATTGTAATAGCAATAATTGTTTATGGACAATAAAACAGAAAATTAATATTGATTTATTATCACCCGACCATATCAAAGTCAAAGGTTTTGCTGGTGATTCACTTGTAAAATTAACATGGATGAAACCAAATTCTCCATCAGAAATTCTAAGATATTATATTGTTATTACATCACCTATTGATACCGATTATTTACAAATATATTCATTATTTGATAATAGAGAACTATGTGAATATTTAATTTCAGATTTAGAAAATGAGAAACCATATGATGTTTATATATTTGCAAAAAATAATATTGGTGTTAGTAAAAAATCAAATAAAATTACTATTGTACCAAATAAGAATTCCGAATTAAAAATTGAAAATAACGATTCTTATAGTAATTCTATTGAAAATTATTATAAAACAAAAGGTATTACATTTGATTTAAAGAAACAAGCTTCAAATTATGAAAGAAAAAGTGTTATACAAGATTTGAAAAACATATTAAGAGAAGAACTTAAAATAAAAGTACCAACACAATCACTTGTTGTAAATGTATTTTAAAGTTTTATTATTAATTAATAGCTTTTTATATTTTTATCTATTTTTCAAAAGGTTTATCTATTTTCGATAATTTATTTATATTTCTATATAAATTTTATTATTGTTTTGTGATTGTATTCCAGAAATTTATTCTAGTTATATTTTAATGATATATATTTTACTATTATTAGTTTTAATAATAATTTTATTTCTAATCTACTATTTTAATAGAAATAATATAAAAAATAGTAAAGAATCATTTACAAATTTTAATTCAATAAAACAAATTATTTTAAATAATAACAAATTTTTAGGTAAAAATCTAGGTGTTCTTACATATAATGGTTCAATCTTTGAAACACCAAATAAACATCATTTTGTTTTTAGACAAAATAATAATAAATTAAATTACTTTGGTGATTCTATATCAAATTTTCCAACAGAAGATATATCATCTTCAACTAAATTATATCAAAATCATGAATCATTTTGTTTACTAAGTGATGGAAATATTAGATGTTTTGGAAATCCTACTTTTGGTGGAAATATTCCTACAGAAATACAAACAGAATTATCATCTAAAACTATTGTAAATGTTTATTCAACAAATAGTGCTTATACTGCTTTAACTTCTGATAAAAACATATATTGTTGGGGCAACTCTATAGAAGGTGGATTAATACCAAGTATGATAACAAGTTTGTTAAGAAATAATGTTGAACAAGTTTTTAGTAATAAAAATACATTTTTAGTGATTTATTCTAGTGAAAGAAAAATTTTGTCATGGGGTACTATACCTCTACCCTCATCACTTAATGAATTAAGAAATGTAAGTAATGTATATTCTAATGACAATAGTTTCATTGTTATTTATGACATGGAAATTGATGGAAATATTCAAAAAAAAATAAAATGTTTTACAAATCATCCAAAATATATATTAAATAAAAATTTAGTTGAAAATTTGACACTTGCCAAATGTGTATATGCAAACTCCGAATCATTTATTGTTATTCATGGAACAAATAATAATGTTGAAATTTGTGGTAATACACAATATTTAGGCGACTTAGTAACACAAAAAAGTTCATTATCACACATTATTCATGTAGAAACTAATAATGGAGCTTATTGTTTATTAGATGTTAATGGTAATATATATACATTTGGACATAATGATTATGTTGTTAGTGCTCCATCAACAAATTTAAGAACAAATATAAAAAAATTATATTCAAATTATGGATGCTTTATTGCTGTAAATAATGATGATACAGCCTTTGTTTGGGGTCTTCAAACTCATGGATATGTAGCAAATAATAAAGAAATCATTAATGTAAAAGACGTATATGTAAATGGAGATAGTGAAGGTGGAGCTATATTATTTGTGAAAAAAAATAATGATAATGTTATTTGTTTAGGAAATTCTAATTATGGTGGAAATAGTATATTATCAATAAGTAGTTCTTCTATTGAAAATGTTTTTTCAAACACCTTTAGATTTTTCTATACAAACTCTGATAATAGAATAAGAATTATTGGTAATAAATCACTTGGTAATTATAATTCATCAACTACTTACGTAAAAGATGATTCAAATATATATATAAATAATAACAATATTCTTAAATATAATAGTTATATAAGTGGTTTATCCAAAATTATTGATTACACTAATGCTCCTGCTACATCAACAACAAGTTCTTTAGCTTCATTAGAATCATTAGATTCATTATCAAGCTTTGATTCTAGTGTGTTTGATAGTCTAAGTGCTAATTATTATATATGGCGTTTAAATGGAGATTTAGGTTCTGTATCAAATAATATACCATCATGGGATATAGTTGACACTAATAATATTACATATACAAATTTAGATAAAATTATGGCCGTTATAAATAATAGTCAAAGAACAATCAACTTTAAAAATAAAGTATTAGTTGGAGGGTTATTTAGTATTAGTTTTAATTTAATGATTCCTGGTGATTTATCAAATAGTTTTATAATTTTTAAATTATTAAACGTAAAATTAGAGCATGACAATGGTACATTAAAATTATATTATAATGATATTCATGTAAGAAGTTTAAATATTAATAGTAATCCAAATATTATTACTCTTACATTTGAACATAATAAAATTAAGGTATTTAAAAACACTAGTGAAATTACTTATGGTAATAACGTAAATTATACTTTACCAAGTGATTTAAATACAAATCTTAAATTTGGGGATGATGAAAATGGTGATACATCTTTCTATATATCAGATTTATTAGTAATGGAAAATTATGTTTTAAATAATAGTGATGTAAACCATATAAATATAAGTTTAGATTCATTTATTGAAAATTTTAATTTAGTACCTACCACACAATCAGAAATTGTTACAACACAATCACCTGAAATAATGACAACATCATCAACTTTGGTATATGGAACTACCGCTGTTATAGATGAAGAACTTGTTACTAGACCAATATTTGAAAGACAAAATTATTTAACTATGGCACCAAAAACTAGCAGTTTAAATATTAAATTAAAAACAAAAACATCAGATAATGTAACATTTATAGTTGGACAAACTGAAGCTAATTTAGTAAAAATGGACGAATTTAAGGAAAAATTGGCAACCGAAAATATTTCATATTTCATTAAAAACTTTATTACAATTTCTAAGGTTGAAAATATAATATATAGAGGTTTGGTTTTTAATAATAAAACATATGAAGAAGAATTAGATGGTAAAATGTATTATATTTTTGGTGTTAACAATGAAGCTTTATTGAATTTTATAAAACTTAAATATTTAGATATTGAACAAATAAATAGAATTTATAGAAATTTTAGTAAATATGGCGATGTTCTAATTTTTATATCAGGAACAAAAACATTAAAGACTGATCCAATTTACCAAATTAAAAATAATATTTATATGATTATTTATAAAGATAAAGACAACATATCTAGATTTCAACAAATAAAGGTAGATTTAAAATATTTTTATGAAGTTTTAAACTACGAATTTATGGAATTATTTATTAATCAAAACCTTCCTAGTGAATTAAGTTTAGATTTATATGAAGAATTTTATAATAATTTGGAAGATAATGTAGGGAAAAATTATGAAAATATTTTGATTAATGAAGAAAGTGATACTATTATAGATTCAATAGTTGTAAATGTTTTTAAAAATAAAAAAAGAGACCAAGTTTTAAATATTTATAATGATATTCAAAAAGCAAATAATAGATGTACATTTATTCCGTCAGGTAACACATTATTTGAATGTAGACAATTGTGTTCAAATGATACAAATTTAAATTGTAGTGATACACAATGTAATAATATATGTAATAATTGCTATAGTGAAGCATGCAAATGGAATTATAATAAAAAAATTAATAATAATAAATTAAGACCATCTAAATCCAAAATTAAAGGTTTTAAGGGAAATAAATTTGTAAAAATAACATGGATTAAACCTGAATCAAAGAGTGAAATTATTAAATATTATATTGTTGTTACAACACCAACAATTAATGATTTTATAGAAATATATTCATTTTATGACCCAAGTGAATTATTGGAATATATGGTTAAAAATTTAGAAAATGGAATTCCTTATAGAGTATCAGTAATTTCTAAGAATAAAATGGGTGTTAGTGATATTTCAAATATTGAAACAATTGTACCTAGTGAATTTAGTGAATTAGATGATTATGAACAAACTAATACATTTGATAATTCTTTACAAAATATGAAATTTAATCAAAACGTATTAGAAGGTATTGACCTAAATAAACAAAAAAGTATTTATGAAAAACAAGTAATAATTAATGAATTAAAAGATATTTTAGTTAATAAATTAAAAATTAATAGCCCACTCGGTGTTTATAATGTTAATATCTTTTAAACTACTTTAATTTAGTTTAATAGATTTATTAATCTAATCTTTCCACTATTTCATGAATATTTAATCTTTTTAAAAATGGATTAGTAATACCATATCCCTTTAGTTTATATGTTTTTCCAATTTCCAAATTTTTATAATCTTCTTCTTTATTGAAATCTAATTTAAAAAATAAATTTGTTACATAATAACTAACACCATTAGTATCTTCTATAATAAGTAAATCATCATAATCATGTTCTGGTAAATTAAATTTTTTGTATTTATTTTTTATAGTTATTGTTGTTTCAAACCTTGTTGTTATATAATATAAATATTTTATGGTAATAGGTATTACTACTATTAATAAGAAAAATAATGTAAATGATTTGGTTACATTTGATAAATTATTTAAATATTTTAGTATTTGTATCATTAGAATAATAGAACATAATTGTTTCACTGGTTTAGTCAAATTGACTTATTTATTAAATTTTTTGGATTTTTTTGGATTTTAGTTAATTAGTCAAATTTATTTCTAAAATTTATTTGAATAAAATTTGATATACCAAAAACATTATAAAAAAAATATAACTTAGATATATAATAATTATGCAAATTTTTGTTAAAACACTTACTGGTAAAACTATTACACTTGATGTTGAATCATCTGATACTATAGACAATGTTAAGGCTAAGATTCAAGATAAAGAAGGAATCCCCCCAGATCAACAAAGATTAATTTTTGCTGGAAAACAACTTGAAGATGGAAGAACATTAGCTGATTATAATATTCAAAAAGAAAGTACACTTCATTTAGTTTTAAGACTTAGAGGTGGATATTGATTATCTTATCGATTGTTTAGTCTTCTGCTTATCTTATGTGTTACTTCGTGATTGTTTCACTTATGCTTAGCTTTAATTTAATTTATTAAATAATATATTTGCTTAAATCTTTTACTATTATAATAAATAAATCACAATGTATTTATTTTTTTTAACTAATTACATTTTAGAAATTACATCAGGTGTTATTTGGTGGGTTACAACAAAAACGGTAAAGCTAGTTTATAATGGTGTAATTTATATTTTTTCAAAAGAAGATATTGAACAAGACAAAGTAAATATTGAAGATAACTATGATTCATTAACAAAAACAGAAATTGAAGATTTAAAAAGAGAACTACGAGAAATTAAAGAATTATTGGTTCAAAAAAAATAATAAATTTAATAAATATATTTAATGGATTATAGTAATCTAAACAATTTTTTACAAAATTTAGAATTGTCACAAAAAGATACTGAAAAAAAATTCCAAGAAAAACTAAATAATGATAACTGTAATATGTATAAAAAAGAAGATCTTATGAAAGATAGTAAAAATCAAAATATGTTACTTCAAAGAGAATTAAGTTTAAATAATTCTATGAATTATAACTTTCAAGTAGCAAATCCCCAAAGATTTTTTGAATCTTCCGAACTTAAAATTAATCAAAATCATGAAATAAATAACTATAGATTTAATAATAATATGATTTCTAGAGAAGATTATTCAAGAGATAATCGTTTAGAAAATTTTAATATAAATTCAAGAGATTTAAATGAAAATAAAAATAAAATCAATAATGGTTTGAATAATAGAGAACTTATGCCTACTAAAGCCAACTTTAATTTAGCTTTTGAAGATTAATTATTTAATTATTTTTTTCTTCGTTATTTTCTA
>Ga0222714_10001219_pt1 | contig 29106 bp, 40 predicted proteins | sample C33_3DmetaG_FD_165048 | JGI IMG/M metagenome (GOLD analysis project Ga0222714, IMG submission 165048) | Estuarine water microbial communities from San Francisco Bay, California, United States - C33_3D | ecosystem: Environmental > Aquatic > Marine > Unclassified | place: USA: California... | reverse complement strand
GTGCGGTAGGGGGTGGTTGAGTAGTAAACTTAGTTGGCGCTTGCGTTTCAATAACCGTCTCCTTACTTCGATTTATTTGACCAGTAACTCGCTTCAATTGTGAAATAAAATTTACGGGCATGTCTTCGGTACTTTTAGTTCTCTTGAGAGGTGGAGAACCACCGGAAATTCGTCGTTTGGGTGCACTAATTTTGGGACGAGAAGTAACAGTATTTACCGCGCTTTTGGTTTTTTGTAACTCTTTAACGAGTCTATCAATGAGCCCCTTTGTTTTTTTTATTTCATTTTCATTTGTAAGACCCTTTAATTTATTCTTTGCGTCGCTCAACTGTTCATCTATATGTGCTATTACACCTTCCAATCGAGCCTGTCCATTCGCGAGAATCATTGTGCGCTGACCAATGGGTGATTCTGAAATTTGCTTATTTATATCATTTACAATTCGATTTACAGGTATGTAACCACTATAAGGAGATTCTCTACCACTATTACTTACACGTACACTCGCCCCACCAAACGATGTGCGACGCGGTAAATTTGTCTGTGGTGACACTCGAGGTCCAGATACCGTTTCTGTATGTGATTGTCTCGTGGAGCGCGGTGGTTTAAAAGCACTCATATCTATTATTCGTCTACATTTTTTATCATGTCGTACACGACCTTTCCATCAATAATCTCCTGTTCAACAAGAATATCTGTGAGATGTGTGAGGTCGGCTCTGTGTATAGACAGTAGTTCAATGACATCTGCGTAACATTCATCGGTGATCCGATGCACCTCGAGATCTACGAGATATGATGTCTGCTGGGACAGTGTATCCATTTGTACGTTTATTTTACCAATGGCATCGGACATACCATAATTTAAAACCATTTCGCGTGCAATCATATACACATGTGCAAAGTCGCTACTCGCACCAGTGGTGACAGATTCTTTACCATAGACAATCTCTTCTGCTGCGTGTCCACCTAGTGCAACTTTTATTTGCGACAAAAGATATTCCTTCGTATACATACCTCTGTCATCCGTCGCGGGCTGGAAGAATGTAACCCCACCCGCATCACCACGCGGAATGATACTTACTTTACGAACTTCATCATAAGTTGGCATCAATACACCTATGATAGCGTGACCAGCTTCGTGATAGGCCACACGCCTTTTACGTTCATTGGACATAGGTGTACTACCCTTTGCACCAACAACTATGCGTTGATACACATCCTCAACTATATCAGGTGTGATAACAAATGTACCCTGACGCACTGAACGTATGGCGCATTCATTCATAATGTTTGCCAAATCCGCCCCCGAAAATCCGGTCGTTTGTCTCGCGATATCCATCAAACTCACGTCTTCACTTAAATTCTTGTCTTTCGAGTGTACCTGTAAAATCTTTTCACGACCATAAACATCTGGAAGACTCACGTGTATCTTACGGTCAAATCGACCTGGGCGAAGAAGTGCATCATCTAAAATATCTACACGATTCGTTGCTGCGATGACAACTATTTGTGTATCGTTATCAAATCCATCCATTTCTGTCAACAGTTGGTTAATTGTTTGCTCTCGTTCATCATTTGACGACATTCCATTCATGGACCGTTTCTTTCCAATTGCGTCAATTTCGTCGATGAATACGATGCATGGTTGATTATTACGTGCCATTTGAAACACGTCACGCACACGCTTCGCGCCCACACCGACGAACATTTCGACAAAAGATGAACCCGAACACTGTATAAACGGCACGGATGATTCGCCTGCGATAGCGCGTGCCAAGAGTGTCTTACCAGTCCCAGGTTTGCCGGTAAGAAGCGCACCTTTGGGTATCTTTGCACCATTGATCGCGTACTGGGTTGGATCGCGAAGAAATCCAACAATCTCTTGGAGTTCATCCTTCGCGCTATCTATACCCTGTACGTCATCAAATCGCGTCGTTATTTCATTTTCAACATCGAGTTCATTCTCCTTCATATTAAATGGAGTGGGAACGCTCGTCATGAACATGCGTAAAAATGCGATCACAAAAAAGAGACTGAATCCAATTGATGTGATTTCACCAACTGAAAAGGACGAAGACATATCGAGACGTACATCTGCATTACTTTCAATGAGAGTGTCCCAAAACATATTCGATGGAACATAATTAACGGAGGCTTCGTGTCCACTTTCATCGGTGTAATACACCACATTCTTATTCGGTTGAACGACGACATCATGAATACGATTTCTCTTTACACCTCTTACAAAATCGCTAAAGAGTTTAGGTTGTGTTTTATTCACCTTGACTGAAGGTGCGGTAAAAAGTTTAGCCGTAGCTAACATATTACATTAAACACAGAAATCTTTATACCAAATAGTTAAAGAATACATATCATTTATTTTTTAATGAAACTTAACGTGTGCAAAGTCAATAATGGATTGTACGACGTATTCGTCATAGAAGACGATGAGTACATAGGACCATTAATAGCGAGGGGTTACGAATGGGATGGGTGGGTGAGAAGAGACATTCAAGAAAACTACAAACAATGTACAGATATCCTGGATATAGGAGCTAACATAGGATACAATACACTCATGTTTTCGGACTACGGACCTGTACACACATTTGAACCAGTGTATCACAAAATAGTAGATATGAACATAAAAAATAATAATTTGAAGAACCCGGTTAAATTATATGGATGTGCTCTATCTAATGTAGAGTGTATATCTAATATGTATGTACCTCAGAGAGGCTATCAAGAAAATAAAATTAATTACGGTGGAACATCTATGGGTATGCACGGGGAGAAATTGGGTAACCAAATTGTACAAGCACGGTGTAAACGATTGGATGACATATACGATGGTACCCCATCTATAATAAAGATCGATGTAGAAGGTCACGAATTACAAGTCCTTGAAGGTGCTATAAATACAATCAAAAATCATATGCCCATGATTCTCATAGAAATTCACGACTTTGAAAATAGTGAAATTCCAAAGTTTTTGGAAAATCTGGGTTACGGTACACCACTTGGAAGACCCGAAGCGATGTTTTTGTATCGTGCGAAAGACATTTTATCCATCATGTAGTACATTTGATATGCATCGGTAATGCACGGAGTTCGGTACTCTTCGGGCATACACTCTGGTATACCTTCTTTTGAATAATATGCACTCTCGCTCACACGCATTTCAAAGTGGGATGGATAATGTGTATACAACCATAGCAAGTGTTTCGCACACGTATGAATTTTACCATATCGAGTCGTGTATTCTAATGTGAGTGCCATACCGATTTCACATGCATACATGTAGTTTTTAAGCGAAGATGACACCCACATGGTCATCGGGTGTTTAGGGTGTGCCGGGCGATATCCACGTCTACTACCATCCTTTGTGTGTGGCGCGTGTTCTAGAACATACCCACCTTCACCAGAAAGATGCCACGCCGTGTATAACATTTGTACGATTTCCAATTGAATCTTAACGACATGTTGGTCACAGTTCATCCGCGCATTTTCACACGGTTCCAAAGAAAGAAAGAATATGTTCATCTTTGTGATCAGATGTGTGTTCGGTATCAATTTCGTACACTCTCGCTTCGACGTTTCCGTAATATACGGTCGTATCGTTTAATTTCCAGACCTTTTCACGTGATTTAAATATAGCGTATTTTGAAGCAGCTCTGATGTTATCAAAGACGGCTCGGTCCAATATGTGTTGGTTGACGACAACGTTTGTGATAAACATTTTATATTTTAATTAAAACTTAAACATATCTATGACTTAGGCCTAATCTCCATCCGAAAAATATTCCTCTTCGACGATTTCTTCGTCTTCGTCTTCATTATCTACATCTATCGCTTCTTCATCAGGTGCGGCGTCATCATCGACATCGTCATCGTCATCGATGCACTCATCTTCAATCTCTGGTTCCGGTTCCGGTTCCTTCTTCTTGGCCTTCTTCTTAGAGTTTGATGTAGATGGTTTATTGAGTACCGCATCCAATTTCTTCCAACGAAGTTCCATGTGCTCACGCCTTTTTGTGATATTATTTGGTAATTTGGACAGAAATGTTTCATCGTACCCATATGCCTTTAGCGCTGCTACCAACACTTTTACCGGTGGCTTCTTGGCTTTCGAAAAATACTTTTCGTGGAGTGTCGCCATATTCGATATAAGTTTGACTCTTATTTTACCACACTTTAATACAGTCAATCGTACCAATACATTATCAACATATTCGACAACCGGGGCTTTCACTGGTGGCCCACGCTGTGCAGGTGGCAACTGTGCGGCGTATTTAGGCATTTTGAATTGGGCACCGGTCATTTCATACGATTTTTTTAAATTTTTGATATAGTTATCGTAATCCTGTATATAATATGGTTCCATTTCGTATCGTTTTGTCTGCGCTGGATTAGTGATTTTGTGTAAAAATGTACCACTTTCAGGTCTCGAATATGATGTATTCATATTCGAGTCGTGGGTTCTAATACGGGGACGCTTGTATGTATTCATCTTAATTTATTTAGTCCTTATTACAACTTAGGTTTAATTCGCATTCGATAATGTGGTGCGCCTGAAAATTTTGTAAAGATTCGTATGGCCCCCAAATTTCTATGACACGTCGGTTCTTGTCGTACCAGAGATAGGACAATTCAAGAAATCGAGTGAGCCAGTAAAATCGTTTACCTGACTTACCTATAAAATTGAAAATGTCATCTTGCTCGTACGACGAGACATCTAATTCACTATAATGGGTATTAGGTGGTCTGTACGGCGCCATTTTTTACATGGCGCTTCTATTGTTTAAGTTTCATTTACCACATCCACAGTAACCTTCCTTCTTCTGTTGCTTTGGTTGGTACATGCACACATACAAGAAAACTGCAGCGGCGATGGCGAGTGGGAGCATGGTGTTGTTTTTCATTTTAAATATACACATATTTTATTCTTCATCGTCTAAGCTAACATCGGATTCGCTGCTATATTCATCTTCCGAACTTTCCTCATAATCTTCGTCTGAGCTATCGACTGGTTCATATAAGTCGCCATTTGCTTTTACAAATAGGCCTGTGTCTTCTAAAGATGTTGTATCGTAAAATCCAGAAACAGAATCCTTTGGGATGGTCTGGTATTCACTTGAAAATGCATACATGCCATGACTCTTGTATACGAGTTCCGAAACTACATAATCGGTGTCAGTTTCACGCATGATTTGGCAAATGGAAACTACATTATCTTCGAACGTGACGTCAACGATTTGATTATTCATTTATTATATACTTAATTTCTTATCTTAAAGTAGCTTACAATGGACGTATTAAGACATAGGATTGTGAAAAACAATGACGCGGTTATGTTTGATATAGACGACACACTTATATTTACAAATGGTAGAGCTAATATACCTATAATAAAACTACTCCATGGTGCTATGAATTTGGGGTATAAGATCATAATCATGACCGCAAGACCACAGATATTGGGTATGTTGCAGATGACAAAGTATCAGCTCAGTGTATATGACATACCATATCATGAACTATACATCACACCAGCACAAAACAAGGGTCATTTAAAAGTGAAAACTGGGTACAACTATGTGTTATCCGTCGGTGATATGGACACGGACTTGACACACACAGAATATGCACTTAAGATTTCCATCTAGAATCACAACTATGACATGTGATAAACACTGTCATTGGTTCATCCGCACTCCGTGTTTGCATTTCGTAATACGTTGTTTTGTAAGACTTACACCGATTACATCTAAATATACCCTTATAATTTGGATCTTTGAGTACATTTGATGAAAATTCTTTCTTCAAACTCTTGCCAATGCAATCCTCCATCTGTTTAGCATACGGTCCATCTGGCCAAAGTGCTTGTGGTGAAAGTTCAACGACACCAGACGTTTTTAAAGTACCATTCACGATTTTTTCTTTTAAAATTGGTGATTTTTTCAAATTATATTGAATCTGGAGAAACTTGTGTTTATATCTGTTCATGTGACGGTGATTATCTGCCGCGGCTGTGTCACCGAGAGTTATACTTCTCTTTACTGCCCAGTTATGTGTATTTTTCTCAAGATTCACACATGTCGTATGGTCTCTTGGTAATCCCAAAAGTTCCGCGTATTTGTCGACGACGTATGAACGAATCATATTTATATAAAAATTATATAATTAATATCTACTTAGGCGTGGAAATTTGACTTCCGCACACTCATCGAATGATTCTGGGGAACATTTATTGAATGGTCCACCTTTTCTCTCTGGGTCGTTCCTGGTATTCAACCATTCGGTATCTAATATACGGGGTACATAGAGTTCCGTCTGTCTGAGAACCAAATAGACGATGAGAAGTGCAAGAATGAGTATAGCGATTCGCATTTATGTAACGCAATTTTTTATTTTGGGATATAAGCACTACCATCAAATACGGCATCGGTATATTTCATGGCGAGTACGAAATGTAATTCTGCCCAATCCTGTGGCTTGATGACTTCATCGCAGATTGGATTATCATTGATATCTTTCATGAAATCATGTTTTTCCCGCATAGACTTCTTGAAACTATCACTCGCGCGCTTCAACCACATGACGTGCGATTCACTCGTTGGATCGAAATTAAGTAAAATGTTACCCATGGTATACAATTAATTATCATACATTCTTTATATTGTATTCAAGCCATTCTTTGTACATGGTCTGGTCGGCTATGCCATCAATCTCCTGACCTCGTAAATTTATGGTCATATACTTGGATTCATCGTACTTGAAATCGTGGCAGTAAAAGTAAGACAACCCACTTACCATAGACATTTCATCCAATTCAACCCTGTCACGCACTTCCATGCATACGTATTTCATAACTTCCTCTGGGCGTCGTCTTTTAAAATTTGGGTCAACTTTCACCTTCGTGATAGGTGTACCTAGATCAACAGTTGGCCATATACCAAACTTAGATCTATACTCACTGAGATATCCGATATATCGATGTGCACATTCAGATGTTTTGAAACATATGACACGTGGCATCTGTTTTGGGTCGGTTATGGTCGCGTACCCACCTCGTTGAATTCGCACAAAGTGGAACTCCATTTTACTATAATAAAGAAAAAACCTTAAGTCATGTTAGATGAATACTCCAAAAACCCCCGGTCAAATAAACTATGTGAAAGTTTTGCAATCACATAAACCAATTATCATTGCAACTGGACCAGCTGGATCTGGTAAGACTATGTTCGCGTGTCAATATGCAGCTGAACAATTAAAAAACCGTGTTTACAATAAGATTATTTTAACTCGCCCCATCGTCGCCGCGGATGAAGACATGGGATATTTACCCGGCGAAATGGAACGTAAAATGGAGCCGTGGATTAGACCGATGATGGATGTATTTGAAATGCAGCTCACGCGGAAACAACTCGAATACTCCGTGCGCATTGAACCACTTGGTTTTATGCGTGGTCGAACATTTAATGATGCGTTCATTATTGGTGATGAAATGCAAAACTGTACACCAAACCAAATGAAGATGTTACTCACGCGTCTCGGTGAAAATTCGAAGATGATTGTCATGGGTGATCTCAATCAAAGTGATTTGGCGAATAACACGAATGGTCTCGCGGATTTGATTGACAAAATGGATGGACACGACTTTGAATATGTTGACCATATTACCATGAATCATGAGGACATTTTGCGTCACCCAGCCGTTGCCGAAGTTCTTAGGATTTATTAAGTGTTGCGAGTATCGAATGACGGAGGGATTTAATTTTTTTATTTAAATCATCCGTTTTATCGTATATATCTATTTTTTGCTCATAATACATGTTGAGCCACGATACAATATTTTTTAAGAGAGGTTTACTTCGTATATGCCACTCGGTGAGCGTAAGACTTATAGTCTCACATTCCTTGTACCCATTCATAATAGTGTCTGTATCACACTTTTCTAAAAGGGGAGCTAGCTCATAGAGATCTGTAATGATTTCATCTAATTCTAATCGCTTCTTTGTGATGTCATCGACTTCTTCTTCGAGCATATAATTATTTAAACATTAAAATCTATGCTAAATTATGATTCCTAAAGTCATTCACAAAGTCATACTTGTTGATGGTGGTAAATTACCATCACTTCCTGATGGAATGAAGTCTGCGATAGAGACATTTTATAGAATGAACCCTGGGTATAGAGTCAAACTATATTCCGGACAAGATTGCGTCGAATACATTAAAACACATTTTGATGATGAAATACTAGATGCATACAACAAACTTAAACCATATTCGTTTAAATGTGATTTTATGAGACACCTTATATTATACAACGAAGGTGGGTGGTATACGGACATGCGAATGGTATGTTTACAACCACTCGACGTATTAAATGATTTGAACATGGAACATTATACGTGTGTAGATTGTCCACCGAACGAAACCTGTATGTGTACTGGATTTATTGGTTCCGTTGAAAAACATCCCATTTCTAAGAAGATGATCGATCTACTCATGTGGAACATAAACCAAGAACACTATGGATTAGATTGTCTATATCCAACTGGTCCTGGTGCATACATGAATGCATCCATTGATTACATAAGAAAGTACCCGAATCGGGTGTGTGTTGGAAGACATACGATAGAAGACGGGGAACATTTCATACGTTATCATAAATTACGTATAATCAAGGTAAAATATAATAACGCAAAGGGTGCGGATAATACTGATATGGAAGGTACAAATGATTATGGTGAAATGTGGAGAAATCGAGATGTTTATTTAAATAATGAACGCACATAATCTTCGTCATGGGGAACCCACACTTGATGACACCCAACCGGATCGGGGTGCTTCATGTGATTTACACCAAATTCACACGCCTCTTCAATGGTCGGCTTTGTCATATCAGATAAAGAAAAGTATACGTCATCTGGTTCACCTCTCCATGGTTTTGTTTTACATACACGAATAGTTGATTCTATGTTTCGTAAAAAGAAACCACCATTATACAAGTACTTCTTATATGGATATTCTTTGAAGTATTTTGCTCTAAAAGGGTGTTCGCCACGCAAACATCTATCGCATTTACAATCATCTGCACATATGTTATAAAGTGAACCGTTATATTCTATATAATAATGAGCAACTGGTCCACCGACCATATCATATTTAAAAAATTTATCTGGTATACGTTTAAATAAATACGAATCCCATGTATTTGTGAGCACAAATTCAAATTGTGAAAATCTAGCCCAGAATTCGGGTTTGATTGAAAGTACATCAGCTTCTGCCTTTGTAATATTCTTTTCAAACATTTCAACGCACGTTACATTTTCCCAGTCTTTTACGGTGTCCATTACAATCTCTTTATTATCTCCACTATGTAGAATAACGAGTGACGTATCTCCTCCACCGTAAATGTTGGCTATATTCCATAAATTATATTTTATTATGTCCATGTTTCTGAATTCCATGAACATCATGCATAACTTAGATGTTTTGGCCCATTTTGTATTTTCGATTGATGGTTTTGGAGTGTATTCCTTTATCAATGTAACATAACTATCGGTATCCATTATATTAAAAATTAATTATATCTTTAACCTTACATAAGCAAGTCATATAAACCACTATTCGTAGTTTTTATTTCACCGTTTGACCATCGACTCTTCTCCTTTTCTATAGATTTTATATGCCATAATGCGAGTTTGGGTTCATCCTTTAATGCACAAACCTTGTCGGTACCAGTTAATTTTGTGTGCATTTCATCGGTCCACTTGATATGGTCACACTTCTTGAAAATGCGCGTTTGATAATCGGGCCAATTTATCCACCCCAATTGATTCATAGAATATCCACAATCTTTTAGAAATTCTTCGGTGTATCCGGGGTCAATATTAATTCGCGGTACAGCTATAATTTCTGCATCAGTCTCTCTTATAATATTCTTAATTTCTTTGATGAGTAGTTCTTGTGGCATTTCATCTGCATCCAAGTGAAATAAATAGTCAGTTTCACACTTTTCTATGTGAAACATTGAATTTTTATAAAAATTATCAAATGGACGTTCAAATACAGTTATGAAATCTTTGAACTCATTCAATACAAGACCGATTTTCTCGGTTTTCCTATTCGCGTCAACGACTACATGTACCGAATCATCTGTGTCTATGGTCTTTCGTAAGAAATTCAATAGAGAATAGAGTTCGCGAGATTCATTACATACTTGTATCGTGTATGTGAGTTTCATTATAGTTAAGTCAAATGAAGCTTTTAAGCGGTTTAAAGTAAATACAGACTATATATACATGAATATAAGTACCTATATTATAAACACATTGTATAAGAATGGTATAGATACATATTTTGTGGTCACTGGTGGGGCCATAGTGCCATTTATAAACGCACTTTCTGAAAATACACACGTAAAGTATTATTGTTTTCAACACGAACAATCCGCATCTATGGCGGCGGAGGGGTACTTTAGAAGTTGTGGTAAGGTCGCCGCTGTGTGTGTTACGAGTGGTCCAGGCGTTCAAAACATCGTGAATGGTGTGTGTGGGTGTTGGTATGATTCGATACCCGCGTTTTTTATAACTGGACAAGTGAACACGTCTGAAGATTTATCAAATCTCGTGTGCAAACCACGACAATCTGGATTTCAAGAGATGCCCGTTATACAAATGTTTAAAGATGTAACCAAAAAGGCTGTACATGTATCTAATATTTCAGATATTTCCGATAACTTACACGAACTACTCACGCATTTGAAGACACCTAGATATGGACCCGTACTTATGGACTTACCAGTGAATATACAGATGGGTACGACCGACTCTATACCTGAAATCGTATCAGTTTCAAGTCATTTGCCTAATAAGATGTATCACATTTCAGAGTACACGAAAAATGCAAAAAGACCCCTCGTTATTTTTGGAAATGGTGTCAAACTTTCGAATGCAACCGACGCAGCGATGCAATGGATTGAACAATACAATATACCATTTGTAGTTTCTTGGGGTGCTATTGATATGTGTGAAACGCAACACAGGCTCCGAGTGGGTACGATTGGCGTATACGGTGACAGAAGTGCGAATTTTGCCATGCAAAACGCAGATTTACTTATAGTGATTGGTAGTAGATTAGATACAAGACAAATCGGTGGCAATCCAAAATTATTTTCACGCGAATCCAAGAAAATTATGGTCGATATAGACGAAAATGAGATTGATAAATTGTGTGAAAAGGGTGTGAATATAGATTTAAAAATTGTAGATGACATAAGGTGCTTTTTTGACAAAGTTATAATAAATGAATGCACCGATTATTCAACGTGGATACACACACTTAATGATTGGAAAATGAAATACGGTATTGAAAAGGCTCGCGAAGATGACCCAGTTGTGTATGATTTTTTACGTAATTTCTTCGAAACACTACCAGATGATTCCATAGTCATTCCAGACATCGGAAGTAATATGGTATGGACAATGCAATCCGCGATATTATCAAAAAATCAAAAGTTATTTACAAATGGAGGGAATGCATCCATGGGCTTTGCGTTACCCGCGGCGATAGGTGCGGCAATTGGGAGTAATAAACACATTCATGTAATCGCCGGAGATGGTGGTTTTCAAATGAATATACAAGAATTACTAACTGTTAAAAAGTACAATCTACCGATAGACATAAAAATTATAAATAACGGTGGGTATGGAATCATCAAACAGTTTCAAGATAGTTATTTCAAGTCTAATTATGTAGCGACGTCTAAAACTGATGTGTTTGGTGACAGAGTTGACTTCGAAAAAATTGCACACGCATACGGTGTTACATCGTTACAAGACGTTATCATACCAGAAACACAAAAGATATATCCTAAACTCGAATTTGGTAATTCACTTGAAAACATGACACCATATATCGATTTTGAAGATGATATGATAGTGGAAGTTCCGGCTAAGAAGAAACTTGGTTGGAATTAAATATATATTCATCATCTAATACACCTGGAAATGTCACATCACACGTTGCACCAAATTTGGTTGCCCATTGTGAAAGTAATAGTTTTTCGGGGTACACTAGATTGTAAAACTTATCCTTGTCGTGTACACAGTTCACATAATCACACACAATTTTACGTACATCTTCTATATCTATAAAGTCAAAATATCTATCTTTATCGATAGTGATGTGTCCTTCTCTTTTACACACGGCACTAAACCGAGACGAGAGTTCACCGGGGCCATAACATCCCCATATGCGAAGTGCATATGCATTTTCTATGGTATCAATTCGTGTATCAATCAGCCATTTTGAAAGACCGTATGGATCCGTTGGTGGATTCCCACGAAGAGCTGCACCACTCGAAAAGTATATTAACTTTCCGTGAAACACTCGAACCACATTCTCAAACATAAGAATATTTTTATGTAACACACTCGCATCATCTACATTGAGGCGACTTCCACCGACTACAGCACAATGTATCACAACATCATACGTGTGTGTATTAAAATAATGTTCAACTGCACGTTGGTCGGTGAGATCCAAATCCTCTCGCGTAACGCCAACCCATGTCGTATCACGCATAACATTCTTACCAATAAATCCATTTGAACCCAACACACATACTTTCATTTGATTTAAAGAATAACCTACTCTTTAAATCACAATGCCAAATAAAGTTTGGTACGCACCCAATAAATTTGAATCGTATGGCGAAGAAGAAATCAAGGCGGTGGAATCGTGTTTGCGTGATGGATGGCTCGCAGGTTTTGGTGCACGGTCCATCGAATTCGAGAAACGAGTGGCGGATCTTTTTGGAAAAAAGCATGGTCTCTTTGTTAACTCTGGAAGTAGTGCCATCCTTTTAGGTTTATGTGCACTCAATTTACCAAAGGGTTCTGAAATTGTGACACCGGCGTGTGGATTTTCTACTTCAGTTGCACCAATCCTACAGCTTGGTCTCAAACCGGTGTTTTGTGATGTGGAATTAAACACATACGTCCCAAGCGTGGAACAATTACAAAAGGTTGTCACAGCGGATACAAAATGTATATTGTTACCCAATCTCATCGGAAATGTACCAAACTGGGTAGCCATTCGAGAAGCATTTCCAGAAATTACACTGTTTGAAGATTCTGCAGATACGATTACTAAAAATGAATGCACGGATATCAGTACTACCAGTTTTTATGCGAGTCATGTTATCACGGCGGGTGGAGTTGGTGGTATGGTAATGTTCAACGATGAATCACACCTTAAGAGGGCACTCATGTTCCGAGATTGGGGTAGAATTGGTGACAACTTGGAAGAACCAAGTGAACGATTTAATCACAGTGTCGATGGTATCCCATATGACTGGAAGTTCTTATATGGTGTCGCTGGATATCACTTGAAGGCGTGCGAAATGAACGCAGCGTTTGGTCTCGTACAATTGGATAAGTTGGATGGATTTTTGAAAAAACGACGTCAAACTATAGAACGATACATGGAAAATTTACGCGACTGTTCATATTACACACTTCCAGATGATTCAGTCAAACCAAACTGGCTCGCCATTCCATTGCAATGCGCGGATAGATTGGAACTCGTAAACTTCCTCGAAGACAATGACGTTCAAACACGCGTTACATTTGCTGGTAATATCACTCGACACCCGGCATTCAGAGAATACTTACAAGATTTCGAAAACGCGGATACCATCATGAAACACGGGTTTTTACTCGGGGCGCACCACGGCATGTCACTTGAAGATGTTGATAGAGTATGTAATCTACTTAAAACATTTGCGTCTACTAAGACAAATGCCTAATGCACTCGTTACGGGTGGATGTGGGTTTATAGCATCAAATTTCATAAACCGAATAAAGGATAAATATCCAGATTTAAACATTGTTACGATTGATAAATTTGATTATTGTTCAAATCCAGATAATATACATGAAGGAAAGGCTACTATAGTAAAAGGTGATATAGCTAATTCAGAATTACTAGAATATCTCATAAAACAATATAAATTTGATTATATATTTCATTTCGCGGCACAAAGTCATGTAGATAATTCATTTACTAAAGCGCTTGAATTTACAAAAGATAACGTATATGCGACACACGTCTTATTAGAGACATGCAGACATTATATACCGAATGTTGAATTTATTCACTTTAGTACAGACGAAGTGTATGGCGAAAGTGTCATAGATGAACCTTTTACCGAAAAGCATGGGGTATTGAAACCCACCAATCCATATTCAGCGTCAAAGGCAGCTGCTGAAATGTTTGTGCGTTCGTATATTGAATCGTTTGGTATGAATATCAAGGTTATTCGATGCAATAACGTCTATGGTCCAAATCAATATCCGGAAAAATTGATTCCAAAATTCAAGAGATTGCTCAAAGAAGATAAAAAGTGTACCATTCATGGCACAAAAAGTGCAGAAATCAAACGAGCATTCATGCACGTGGATGATGTAGTAGACGCAGTTGATGTGGTATGGAAGAGTGGTACAGCTGGTGAAATATATAATGTGGCATCCGATCACGAACTTTCGGTCATGGATGTGACGAAGATGATAATACGCATCATAAAAAACACAGAAAATTATGACACGTGGATAGAATATATTGAGGATAGACCATTTAATGATACACGGTATTACATATGTGCAGAGAAACTCAAGTCACTCGGATGGTCACAGAAAAGGGGTATGGAAGATTTAATTAAATTTCTCAGTACGTAATATACAAATGGCGATTGGTTTGAAAGAACTTCAGGCGCTCGCGAATAACGCGAAGGTCGAACTTGAAATGTCAAATGGTACTCTTGCCATTATCATGTTGATGGGTATCTTTTACATCGCGATTACCGCGGTTGGCGTACAAACATTCAATAAGTGCAGCCAGATCCAAGACTCACAAAAATGGAAAAACATCAATGGGTTTTTGTCCCACACCATGACTATGGCTATCACCATGATTGCAACGCTCACTCTCGCGAAGTTTGTGAAATCTGAAGCTGCTGCATTTGGTTTGATTTTCGGTATCTTCGGTATCATCGCGTCTGCGATGACTATATCTTTGACGAGCGAATGCAAGGATACGGCGGATAAGTCGGCACGAAACTTTGGTATTGCGAGTGCCGTCGCTTACCCACTTTTGATCGTTGCCTCGGGTTACTTGATGTTCAAGAAGCGTCGACCAGCTGTACCAAACGCGGCGCAGCTCATGAACTTGGGGCAGCCCACATACGCTTAAATAAATTGTTATAATAATACAGGACGATGAATAAAGCCGTCACAATTTTGATTATATTGTGTATATGTTCAATTGGTATATTTGCAATTTCGGGATTGAGTCTATTTGAAGCCAAAAAATCGGGCGCTATAGAAGGTACAGAAGAATATTACATCAAAAAATTCGAATTGGATGCATTAAAGAAAGTACTCGTCGACGCTATTGCAAACGATGCAAAAATAGTACCACCAGATAAGACACTCGTAGATTTCAATATGGATATAGATATGTTCGTAGAATATCAGATACAACAATCTGCGGGTAAGAAGGACCGTGAGGCGACCATAGAAAAATCAAAACCATATATCGACAATATAAAACAATGGTGTGCAAAACACAAAGATGGTTTAGATACATTTAGAAAATCAACTACTGTAAAAATTACATATTTGGATGGTACACAGAAATCAGCTGAAAACTTTTACGCATCATACATGACCAATGTATCCGATGCGGGGAAGAAGCTATTATCAGATGTATGCAAAACTATTTAAGGAAAATGTCTACACATAGTATATGCACGTAGTCGATTCTATTCGAATCCTCTTAATGCTCCTGTCTTATGCGATACAGAAGACAGGAAGATTAACGTTTGAAGAAAAATGTAAAATGCTTGAATTCGCGGGTAAATTGGCGGCTAACACGACGTTTACGCCTCTTCTTTCTGGCGACGGTGTATTTGTATCAAAGTATAAACACCTAGCAATAAACCCATGCCAGAATATAACGCATAGTAATTTGAACCCTGCCTGTATTGATATACCGTCCACAATAGACTCGTGATGATACCAGATAAAACATAGGCTGGACTGTACTCCTCTAATTTGCGCATATTGTATATATCATTAAATTCACGTAACAATTGATATATACCTATGCATACTGCAACAAATACAATCGTATTGTCTACGTTCATTATTAATAGTTAGAGAATTTATTTCTATGATTACTATAAATGGAGAATTCACCAGAAAAGGTTTTAGCTGGCTACGACAATAAGTCCAAGGAAGCGAAGTGCGTGATTGAACGTGTCAAGTCACTCGCGGCTCGATATTCCAAGACGGGTATCAACAAGGAAAACATATGTGGCATCGTCTCGACACTCATGATGGAGGTTAATAAAATCAAGGTTTTGAAGGGTCCGGAAAAGAAGGAACTTGTCATTGATTTAATCTACTCGCTCATTGAACAAATCGACGAAGGTGATGAAGATAGCGAACTCGAAGTTGTCCTCAAGAAGATGGTTCCACCAATGATTGACAGTTTTTCTGTGATGCTAAAGGTATCTAAAGTTTGCAGTTGCTTTGGTAAATAGGATGAAATTTCCTTCACTGGAAACAATGATCAAGTACGGTATTTACACGATTAGGGATTTAATTTTGTATTCCGAAGATAAATTGGTACAAATGAACATGCGCGTTTTAAATGAATGTGATACGTGTTCATTTGTATTCGAAGGTTCGTTGTGTGACAATTGTAACCATATTAAAAGCAACGCGCTCAATTATAATAAACATGCGATTCCCTGTGGTTACTACTTACACGACTAAATTTTTTCGAGTCTGTTCAGAGTGATTGCATATGTTGCGCCGAACGAAGGCTGATAAAACAACTAAAACACACATGTTCTAAAAAGGGATACAGAATTCATAAGTTCACATCATGGGTGAACAGGAAGTATGGTACGTTAGTGATTTGCCGTGAAACCAGTTATGGTGACGGAGTATCACTACCGTGTGTCCTATGTAGGAAGATAATAGAAAAATATTCTATCAAATGGGTGGCATATGATGGCCAGAATTGGATACACAGTGTTCGATCAAAGGATCTTCCAAAATCAAAACCAACGAACAAACAAAAACGTATGTTACGATTTGGTCTTAATGATTAGCCCCAATGCAGATTCCAAATTGTTTTGGTTTCGCTTGAGTGGTTTTTCTCTTTTTAATCGGAGTGTCTCATTCTTTCCGGATGCACCGTTTATTTCATCCATCTTTTTTGTGCTTGAAATAATTGGTATAATTTTACTCTCAAGTGGCTTTGTTTCTATTTCCATGGGTTTCTCCTTGTCGACGATACTATTATTTCTAAATTCATCTATGGTCATATCACCACCAAAAACATTCAATTGTTCTCGTCTAGGCGCTATAGTGATAGAACCAAGCTTGTTATATAACTTTTTACGCATAATGATTATATTACTGCATATAATACTCCCGCGTGTTATGCCATATTTATCTATTGCATAGCGCTTCATACAACTCCATGAACAAAATCCACCACATGTATGAAATTTATTACATTTTTCGTCATATTTATATGGAAGTTCCAATGTTTCCCCTTCAAATGGGTGACAACACCACCAGCACCACATAAATTAAACTATGTATTAGTCTTTAAGTTGTTATTTTTTTCTCAGTAGAATCTATAAATCATGGGTGGCGGGGGTAGTACGACCATCAACCAGGAGATGAACATGAGTGTCGTCAATGACATCATGTATAACTCCGTTACTAATAACGAATCCATTAACGAAAATACAATGCAAAACATTCAAGGTATGGAATTGAATATTTTGAGAAACGTTGGTTGTAATATATCTACAGACCAGAGTATTACATCAAGTTTCATGGCCACAACCGAACAGATTACAGACAGTTTTCAACAAGTCGAAAATGATATTGTGTCCACACTCCAAGCACAGGCATCTGCTGCACTTGATAAACAAACACAAGCCGGTAACTTTCAATTTGGAGATAATCAGAATGTAAATCAGAAAATTAACACTGAAATTGAAAACATAGTAAAGACGCAACTCGAAACGAACAACCTCACTAAGACTATAAACGAATCAATCAACATTCAAGAACAGACCATTAATATTGGTGAGACGATATGTCTTAATGGTGAAAGCCTTTCGTTTAAACAAAACATATCTGCCGACTTGGCGGCACAGGCCGTCGCGAAGAATCTCATGTCCGCGATCACGACGAATAAAATTACAAATGAAATCATCGCAGAAGGTGAAGCGACTGCCGCGGTCAAGGCTGGGGGTGCCGCTGAAGTGATCGATTCGGCGGGTCAAGCTGCGGCGGGTATTCTCGGTGCATTCACGGGCCCAGCTCGTTACGCCATAATTGCGGCGGCTATATGCTGTGTTATGGTGATAATAGCTATCATAGTGATTAGTATGTCCGGTGCTGGACAAAAGAAGATTGCAAACACGAACTTTAGTAAAATGCAATTTCCAACTCGTTAAAATTTTTGTTTTTAGTGGTCACAGAACACCACAGAGAACAAAAACAGATTTATAAAGATTTAAGGTATTCGATTAGTTTTTCGCGATCGCCAGACTTTGTGAGTGGTATTATCTTCGCGAGCTTTTCTTCATCATCGGTTAACTCCTTCGCGAATCCATACACGATGAACGGGTTGATGAATTTTTCTGGTGAAGCTTCGGATACATACTTCACAGCTTTCGAGGAATCCCCATCCAAGTTTTCACGTCGTCGTAACATGTATAACCACGCAACAACTATTACGATGGATGCAACGAGTGCCAAAGTATTAATTCGTTTCATTTACTATATATAAAGAAATAAATTTCCTTTAAATGAATGATACTAAGTATCGATGTGGGTATACGCAATCTTGCCATGTGTCGTTTTGATGAAACGTCGAATCTCGTGTTAGACTGGGATGTATCCGGTGTTCCCCCTGAACATAAGGATGGAATTTTCATCTCTTTAAGAAAGCATCTCGATGAACGCCCGTGGGTACTAGAATCAAACGTCATACTTATAGAGAAACAACCGGATAGGAATAAGAAAATGAAGATGGTTGAAAATTTCTTACATGCATATTTTGTTATAAAATGTCCTAATTCAGAAACTATAATTTATGATGCAAAATACAAGATCCCAGATGTCGTTGGTCCGGGTAAGGCGCAATACCTCAAGCGCAAGAAGGTATCCATAGAACGATGTGAGATATTTCTAAATAGCAACCCAGTAAATGCTCATTGGCTACCTATATTTAGAGACTCAAAAAAGAAGGATGACCTCGCGGACACAGTCATGCAAGCTATTAGTTTTACAAAGCGTACAGAACCGGTGAAGAAAACTGTAAAAAAGAAACTTGTTCCAAGAAAACCAAATCAAAATCAAAAGGAAACGCGGTATTCAAAATCCAATCTCGCGTGGATTTACCTCAACAAACCCGAATGCGAGTGCCTCGAAAAAAATAAACGGTTCATGAAAGACCTGAAAAGATACTATAAGGGTATAAGTGAACTAGTTTCGGATCTCTAAATCCATGTGTATACACCCTATTAAGATGTGGCCCAGCTTCATGTGTATCGTAACCATATACAATATTCATCTCATCTCTAAAGTGATTTATGTCTATGTATTCACGAAGTTCTAACATAATTTTCCAATTTTTGCTCATGACGGCACCTTGCATGGCAAATTCGGATGTGACTATCATCATATCAACGTTTCCGCATTCCATTAAAAATTTAAACTTTTCGTATCCGCGGTCGATATCTGGATCCATCGCGACCCAAAATGCATAATGATATTCATATTCCTCTTCGCATTCAATTATGATGTGTTTAATGTGACGGATGATTTCTTGCTTCTCATATTTAAACTCATCAAGTGAACCTTCCCAGCAGATTGTACGAATATCTTTTACCATTTCGAGCGTAATAATCACATCGCTCAGAGTGACTTAGGAATTAATACCGTGTCATGACATTAAAATACCTGTGTAATATAAGATGTTGTTTTCACTCATACTCATGATAACAGCCATGGTAGTGCTCGCGTTCTATAAAAATACCATAGTGGACAAGGGTGTCGTAGAACCACCACCCGCTGAACAATTATACCAGCCCATACAACGAAATTCTATGTGGGGAGGCCCAATAGAGGACGTGTGTACGATGAGTGCGTGGATAAAGACTGGTGCATGTTCGGAGGATGGAAAAATAAAAGAAGTCAGAAACGTGTACGGTGGATGTAGTGAAAGCGTAGAAAAAGAACGATATACCGACTGTTGCTATGAGGGTGAATGGACCGACTCGGGTGCGTGCACACTTGAAGGATTTAAAATCCAAAACAGGACATTGATCGGTTGTGATCCAAATGTAAATAACACACGAAGAATAGAATGTTGCCACGTGAGTGACTGGGTGAATGAGGGTGCGTGTACACATCTTGGCAAACAAAAACAAACAAGACGCGCATCAGGAAATTGTGATGATGTCATTACCACAAAATATGTACCTTGTTGTTACACAAGTGAATGGGAAGATTGGAGTTTATGTTTAGGTGGCAAAAAAACACAAAGGCGTGTGGTTAATGGTTGTGAGCCGAGCTACAAAAATTCTCGGGAAGTGGATTGTGTTGATGAATAATAATACATTCGGTTTACATCATGAATGTCGTTAAAGATTTGAACATATATGTAATTAATCATGCAGAAGAATGTCTTGGATCACGGATTTGTTCGCCTCGTTGACCACATGCCTCGGGAAGATTTGGACGCCGCCATCGTCCAATCAGCGAGAGTCTCGTATGGAGATGGGACTAAAACCACGCGAGGAGACCGAGGACTTATACGATATCTCGTTAGACACTGGCATACGACACCCCTTGAAATGGTTGAGTTCAAATTTCACATCAAAATGCCAATATACATCGCGAGACAGCACATGCGACATCGGATGGCCAGCATCAACGAACTCTCCGCGAGATACTCCGTTGTACCGAAACAGTATTACGAACCAGACATTCTACGCGGGCAGTCCCAAGTAAATCATCAAGGGTCCGAAGGTGTCGTCGATGTCGGTCAGGAATTATCACAAAAGGTATCACATCAATTGAATGAATCATTCGAATTATATCAAGATTTATTAGATCGAGGGTGTTGTCGAGAACAGGCGAGAGGCAATCTCCCACAGTCCACGTATACCGAATTCTATTGGAAGATTAATTTACATAACCTCATGCATTATCTCCATCTTCGTATGGAGCCAGGTGCACAAAAAGAAATACGAGACTATGCGAATGCCATGTATGAACTCGTTCAACCACTCGTTCCAATCACTATGGAAGCGTTCAAAGATTTCAGGATGGATGCCATGCAACTCACGGGTCCGGAAATAGAAGCACTTGCACACGGAACACACATAGAATCACCGGGTGAACGTCGCGAATTTGAAGAAAAGCTGAAACGCTTAAAAATTAAATATCCATAAAATACAAATGTTGACCCTCGTCGCTTCCACACAAGCAAATCTCACCTCTATGCGCAAAAAGTTCAAAAAGTATGGTAAAACCATGAAAAAACAACGCACGAATGATGTTCATAGAATAAAAGAGAAACTTTCCGAAATCGCGGAGGAAGAAAAGATACGCTCCCGTGAAATTTTGGAAAGCCACAAAGCTTTTTTTGAAAGAGAAAGAGAACACCCAACGTCTATCGATTTTTATGAGAAGTAAACGCAAACCACATGCTCATACATGTTAATACGACGAATGATGGTATATGTTCTATCATGTTACCAGCAAATACCGCCGCGAGTACACTGTATTGTGTATAACGCAACTCTCTTCTCGTCTTTTCAAACGAACGTCTCATAGATGTTCTGGATTCCTCCAAACCCAGAACAGCTGTATTTATGTTTCTAATTCTAGATGGCATCTCTAATGAGGTTGATACCACATCTTGAACATCAAACGATTCCACGATTTGCTCGCGTATCATTGGCTCCAGATAGTCATAATAGTTGAAATTCTCGTCGAGGCGAACACACGTACCTTCAATTGTAGAAAACGCCTTTGCGAGATACACAAATGACGTCGGAATTGTGAATGGTTTCTGCTTCGCGAGTGATAACAGTATTTCGTCTTCTAATATTTCATTTTTCAAATTAGTACCATCGAGCGTTTCAAGATATTTTAAGGTTGTTTTGAAAAATACCTCTATATCACTCGTATCTGTTGTGGTGGGCACAATTATGTTTAGTTTTATGAGTGTGTCGACTATACCTTTCGTGTCTCTGTTTATTATACACTTAAATAAATCCTTAAATCCAAGTTTTAGTTCATCCGATATGTCTATGACGAGTCCAAAATCATAAAACACAATTTTACCCTTGTCCGAAAATCCCAGATTTCCTGGGTGTGGATCTGCGTGAAATAGCCCCCTGTCCATGGTCTGTATGACATATGATGTGATGAGCGCTTGACACACCTTCTTACCATTCACGTCCGCATCGGGTATTTCCGTTATTTTGTGTGATTTCACATATTCCATGACTATCATGTCATTCGTTGAAAGGTCCTCGTGTACCTTTGGTATTTTGACCCATTTTATACCTTTGAAAGCCTTGCGCATTCGAATTGCATTATTCAATTCTTTTTCATAGTCAGATTCAGACAGAAGATACTCAATGGATTCTTCAAGCACGCGTCCAGATGTTGCACCTGTATCGATACCTATGCGTTCTAAGAAATTAACCACGTCCACTATGTTGTCTGTATCCCTTTTCATGATATCATAGATATTTGGGCGCTTTATCTTGACTACAACTTCCCGTCCGTCTAATAGTTTAGCCATGTGTACCTGGCCTATACTCGCAGACTTGAATGGTTCATAATCAAATTCAGAAAACACGTTATTAATGTTTACAACATCTTTTACACATCCCATGTCTATCGGAGGGACATTATCCTGTAGAGATTCGAGTTCCCGTGTAAATTCTACAGGGTAAAGGTCTGCGCGTGTCGATACAATTTGACCTAATTTTACAAAGGTTGGACCGAGATCTATGAGTTGGTCTCGCGTCCAAGCCCCGAGTTCAGATTGATTTTTTACAAAGTTTTTACGCCACAAAAATTCCGCAGCAAACTTCCATGTTTTTCGTTTCTGTTTAAAAGGGGTGTGAATTTTTATTGATGAAGTGCATACCACCATCCTTAATTTATGAAGATATTTTATTCTTTAAAGTCCTGTCGTTACACATGGTACCATCGGGTAGGTAATGCTTCGTGATTTGTGTCATGTGTTGTGGGTCCCATGTAGTTTTTGTTGTTATTTTTTGTGTATACATGGATCGTACACGACGTATCATATCTGGTTCACTTCCCACCCGATCACCCTTGAAACCTGGTACAATGGTCTTGTGTACAGTTTGAAGTGTGCACATTTTAAAATATATATAATAATTTCTTTAATATTTTTAAGAAAAAAAAATATTTTTTTAAAAACTTTCTTTTTAAAAAAGAAAGTGTAAAAAATAAAAAAAATTTTTGTGTTTTTAAAATTGAAAAAGTACCAAAAAACTTAGAATATTTACTTTAAACCAATTTACGGAGTTATATAGAGGGTATGTCTAAATGATATCTATTTGTAATTTACTCCGTGTAAATATTCTCGAAAATTAAAAATAAAATATGCATCCATATCATAAATGGACCTTAATGTCAAAGAAGAGTTGGTTAAAAATATAATGAGACGAGGTCTCCTAGGTAAGAAATATGAGAATAGGGCTTGGAATAATAGACTGAGAAGGTTAGACAGGGGTGATATTAATTATATCAGTAATGATAACTTCAATAATACTCAGAAGGAAACCTTAGAAATAATTCAACAATACTCATCTAAAAATATTAAAACAAATGACCAAAAAAGTATTCGGAATAAAAAATTGCAAATAAATCAATTACGCGGCAAAATGGAGAAAGGACAATTAATGAGTTTTCTCATGGCGTTACCTATATACGATTTACGTAAAATTCGTGGGCAAGTAACTAATATTCATGTACCATATGATAACAAACTACCCACTGTTTACATGAATTCTAATAAAGTTGATATGAGTAGAATGAAAAATAAACAATTGACGAGTATTCCAAAAGTTATATTTACAATGAAAAAAATAAAAGAACTTAATTTATCCAACAACAAACTAAAAACTTTACCTGACAGTATAGGAAATCTCGAGACTCTAATTACACTTAACCTCAGTAATAACATATTAGAAACACTGCCTACGAGCATAGGAAACCTTAAAAATCTCAGAACTCTTAATGTCTATAGTAACAAACTCAAAACATTGCCTACGAGTATAGGAAACCTTAAAAATCTGGAATATATCGAACTCTTTAATAACAAACTCAAAACTTTACCTGACAGTATAGGAAAACTTGTAAATCTCAAGAGAATTACTGTCGGTCATAACGAAGAACTCAAAACTTTGCCAGAAAGTATCGGAAATCTCACAAAGCTCGAGGAACTTAACTTGATCAAAACACAAATAACGAAACTACCCGAAAGCATTGGAAGACTTAAAAATCTTAAGAAACTTGTTTTAGATGATACTATTACAGAGGTGCCTGATAGTTTTAGAAATCTACCTGAAACTCTTATAATACAAGTAGGTAACCGTGAGTTAAAGAAGTCGGACTTCTGGTTTAAGTATAGGTTAAATCGAAAAATATATCGTATTAATAATACTACTAATTTTTTCAATAATAGTCTTTCCACTTCTAGTATGAGAAATATTCCTCCAAACAAACGTGCATTTATAAAAATTATGGGAGAAGTAAAAAGTAACGGAACTCTTCGTCGTGTTTATAACATGAATTTTTTGAAGAGTTATCCACGGGGTATTTTACACAGTGGAACATTTGAAAAAGAAAATATAAAACTTGTAAATAGTGAAAAAGTCAAAGTGAATAAAAGTGCGTATATCAAGAACATTAAGAACCATTTATCTAATGTTTCTTTGAATAATTTTAATAAAGCTATTGAAAATGTAAAGAAGAATTTACCTTCAAATGTTAATAGAACCGATGTTAATGTTATAGTTCGTTCAATGAAACCCCAGCTATTACAGAGGATTTTGAACAAGGTGAAAAATAGTCCCATCAATAGTAGAAGTGCTTTGTTGAATAATTATAAGAATAGAGGTCTAATAAATAATTATGATATTTCCAATATTAGAGATAAATTGTAGTTCCTTAACTCGTATCTAATTCTTACCAATAACGAAAAATATCGTCATTCTAGAAAATTAGAAAAAAAAATATTTTTTTAAAAACTTTCTTTTTAAAAAAGAAAGTGTAAAAAATAAAAAAAATTTTTTGTAAATTTTTTCTAGCACTAGAATAATAAGAATGTGGTACATTTTTCTGATCCTATATGTTTCCTATATAGTACTTGGTCCACATTGGGAATCCAAATTGATAGAGAAGAAACCATTAAATATAGTCAACAGTGTGAAAGAGTTCGGTCGACGCTCTATATTCATATCTTATGTTTCACTCCTGTATACCGCGTGGTTCTTATATAGTCCATCCTATGTCACGGGTATCAATGCACTCATTTTATCCGCGAGTGCAACCTATGGTTTCTACACGAAATATGGACCAGAGAAACCATTTCCAATGCATATATTACTTAACGTGTTCATACTGCTCATGTCTATGGAATACTTCGACTTCCAAACTGTGTTGACAGTGTGCCTCGTATTGTTATATCAACTCACGCGTAACGTGTTGTATCTTCCGGCTTAGTTGAATGCACCGTTACAACACGCGTATATTTTTTTGACACGCTATTATAAATGCGAATCCACATCGTGGGTGCCGGTCCGAGTGGCATGTCCGTCGCATGGGAAATACTCAGGTCGACTGACCACGAGGTCATCATATATGATCGCAAACCATCGGCCGGTGGTTCGTGGTGGGAACCGGAAACAGATACACGTGATTTACACGCACATAGAATCGTGTTTGAAAACGCATTCGTAAACACAGACAGTCTATTCAGAGAAATGGGTATTAAATGGGGTGATGTTTTTCAGCCAGCTAAAACAGACGTATACGCGACGGTGTTTAAAAATTTGGGTATCCGTGACTACGGTGCATTGACATCACTCGCGACGCGTGTATTGCTCGCACCCACGAAGTACGCATCGATATCATTGAAAGATGCACTTGGACCATTGACGGATAACGGCGAAAGACTCATACGAACAATCACATTCGTGATGGATGGTGTAGATTGGGAGACTATGTCGGCATACGAATTTGTGAAGAGTTTCGACCACGTGGGTATGTCCAAACAATACACACAGAAGGTCTCTGGTAAAGTGATGAATGACGCCATGCAGGCGGCGCTATTAGGCAAGGGCGCCACATTCATGTTTAACACACAATTAGACACAGTTGAATATCTCGACGATGGGTACGAAGCAACGTTTGCAGACGGTGGTAAAATCAGCGACGGTCTACTCGTATTATGTGTAGATAACAGCAAAGCACTCGGGCTCATCGGTGACAATTGGGGTCCAGATGCGTCAAAGAAGATAGGTCCAAGTACATACGGGTGTATTAATGTATTACTCGATTACGACGAACCAATTGAAATACGGTCGGATTTAGAAATAGGCATGGAAACACAAATGACGCTACAACCTGTCGTACTCGCAGATGGTAAAACCATATCGTGTGTTATATGTGACCTCACAGAGACAACACTCGCCATGAATCCAGATGAACTCATGTCAGAAGTCATACGACAACTCAATGTACCCGAACCACGTCGTGTGCGCATAGGGTGGGGTGCAGAATGGAAGAACAATGCATGGATATTTGAACAATCATCGGGTGTTTTGAGTCTTCACGGCCAAGTGCCTTTCTTCGGTAAATCAAACCACGTGGCTCTGTGTGGTATGATGTCCCCTAGATACACACCATATTCGAGCATAGAAGCCGCCATAGAAGTTGGTCGGTCATTATGCCACACACAATTTGGTACACGACGACCACTACAACCAATATTAGTGACACACGTGTTATTCATACTTATAGCTTTAATTCTAATCACAATATATACTAGGAAACCATGATTCAAATAGAAGGACGTGTCTATGAACCTATGTATGAGTACAATTCTAGAAAGTACATGCGCATCGAAGTAAATAATCGAACTCGTGATTACATACAAGGCCTTCACGAAAGTAAATCAAAATTCATTATGAACAAAAACGTAGACGACCCACTCACAGGAAATGTGCTTACCATAAAAGTCCCATTTAGATATAGACGTGTGATGTGTACCGTCGAAGGTGACACACCTGTACAATCTTTAGCTAAAGGTGATGAAGTTAAGTTAATGGCTGTGTTTAGTGGTGCATGGAACGTCGCCAATCATAGTGGATACGCTTGGGTGATTAAGACGATTCAGACGCCCCCTCTTCTTCCTTCTTCTCAGGGATATCAATCTCTTTCAAACCAGCTTCCTTGAATCCCATAAACACACGAAGACTTCCTTGAAGTCGGTGAAGTTCTTGGTACATCATCTCGATACTCTCCTGTATCTTCTTAATATTTTCATCAACGTTAAGAAGTGGCATTTTGTACTCTATTAAAGTTTATAACCTTTAATACACTAAGATGCTCTCGCGTAGTGGGTACATAATAGACAGTCCTTCACCGGATATAAAAAAAGAACTCACTGTGAGAGCTATAGTCAACGATGACTTTGGATTTCCTCCACCACCTTTCAAAGTATTTAGACCAACTAAGAATGGAATCTGCGTTCCAAGATACTATGGAACTAGTAAATTTGGGGAACCCACCGAAGACAAAAGGCCTGAACCCACCAAAATCAACACCAAATTTCACGGAACTCTCAGAGATGCTACTCATCAGAACGCCGCACTGGCTGCAGCGATTGACGCCGGTCATGGAGTCCTTAGCCTCCCGTGTGGATTCGGTAAGACCACCGTGGCGTTAGCCATCGCGTGTAAACTTGGATACAGAACCATGATTGTCGTACACAAGGAATTCCTTGCAAATCAATGGGAAGAACGAATCAAACAATTTTGTCCAGGTGCTACCATAGGTCGAGTCCAACAAAACAAGAAGGATGTTGAGTGTGATTTCGTCATCGCCATGTTACAGTCATTATCACTCAAAGAATATTCGTTCAGTGATTTTGATAGCATAGGTACACTCATAGTAGACGAGGCACATCATATATGTGCGAAGGTATTTAGTCAATCATTGTTTAAAATGTGTCCAAAGCATGCATTTGGTTTATCTGCGACACCAAATAGAAAGGATGGACTCACGAAAGTGCTCCATTGGTTCATGGGTCCCACATTTTTTGCGGTTGAAAGAGAGAATCAACAACAAGTCGAAGTGTTTCCTATAGAATTTGAATGCATGCGATTCAGGGACCCACCTCCGTGTACACGATTTGGTAAATTATCACTCTCGACTATGATTACCGAACTCACGGAGATGCGCGAACGTAATACGATGCTCGTTAATCTCATCAAAAGAATCGCTAAAAGTACGAGACAGATACTCGTGTTGAGTGACAGGCGGCACCACTGTATGTTTTTACACGAATGTTTCCCCAAGACATCTGGGTTATACATGGGAGGCATGAAGGAGGCTGACCTCACTGCATCGAGTACAAAACAGATCATATGCGCGACATTTAGTCAGGCACACGAGGGATTGGATATACCTTCTCTCGACACAGTCATTCTTGCGACACCCAAATCGGACATAGTCCAATCAATAGGTCGTATCATGCGCGAGACAAAAGGTAAAAAGAACAACCCAAACATATACGATATATTTGACCAATGGTCTGTGTGTCACGCCATGTATAACAAGCGTCTTCGGGTATATAAACAGGGTGGATTCAAAATGCCAAAGGTGAAAGAGGAGGAACCCGATGCATTTTCGCGAGGAGAGTGTCTGATAAA